>Ga0209540_10001026_pt1 | contig 22454 bp, 26 predicted proteins | sample BarGraIncu01121A_FD_184501 | JGI IMG/M metagenome (GOLD analysis project Ga0209540, IMG submission 184501) | Arctic peat soil microbial communities from Barrow, Alaska - Barrow Graham LP Incubations 011-21A (SPAdes) (version 2) | ecosystem: Environmental > Terrestrial > Soil > Wetlands > Peat... | reverse complement strand
AAAACGAGCTTATTTTACAGCAAAATTCAGAATTTTATGGAAAACAGCTATCAAATGGCATAAAATAAGTGGAATATTTTGTATCTGTCAAATAGATTTCCTGACAAAAATCATGAATTACTTGATAAAAAGAGGAAAGTATCATTAGAAAAGAGTGGAATCTGTCAAACTTGGGTTATAACTGGAAAAATCATAATGAGGAATTGTAAGTATATCGTAGTTTGACAGAATCCCGTTGTTTATATTAGTATTATTTACTTCAGTATACGGTACCTGACCTTCTTGATAATAGGGTTCCATTACATCTCTTGTATTTGTATCACCTTTAGGATAAATCGCAATCCTGGGCGGGTAGAGAAGGAGCACACTCTGAGGATACTCATAAGGTGAAACAAGCTTATGAACAATAATACCTTTATTTTTTGCCTCAGCCAATATCAATTGCCTCAGCGTCTCATTATTGTTTAAATCCGAATTTTCAATCAAAAACGGAGCGCCCGAGTATTTCCTGTTCGTTATATTTCCTGAACCCGTGGTTGTAGCATTATCATCAGTATTCATTGTAATGTAGAAATCAGGATAAGAACCATTCACCGCGTTCTGAAGTAGATCCCATACTGGAATCCGAGTGTTATTGAGGGGACCGGTTCCAGTGTCATCTACAAGTTTATATATAAAACCATAGACTTTTACAGGATTGGTCTGGTTTTGATCCATGGGTATAACAAGAGAACCCGTGCTGAAATTGTGAGTTTTCCGTTCTACAAAGTACTTTTTTGCCACCGTAGTGCTATTAGTTACATTGAAAGTCACATTGTTCAATATGATCTCAACTGAAATCCCGCGCGCAGCATATAATGTCTTGATCGAATCCATGTAAGATTCCATGAAATTCATGAAATCCTCCTTCACCTGTTCCAGGGTCTTTTCACCGCCCCCTGTCGTGTTGATCCGGGAGAATGATGCAGCATTAAATATTTCTGTTTCAGTGAGCTTCCTGAATTCGCTGATATCCTTTTTTGAAACCTCAAGCCCTGTCGAAGGCGTGTTAGCGCTGAAAACCATGGAATTCAATATGGTAGTATATGATATCACACCAATAATTATTAATAAAGCGGTCAGCAGCATAATCTGTCCTTTTTGATCCGTTTTTAAATTCGCCATAAAGTTAACCTCACATTTACATTATTATAATACTGGGTATTTAAGCTGGAATTAGTGTCCATATCACATACTATGGAACCTACTTTGATCTTATCGTCATCATGCAAAACAAGGTCTTTAGATACAATGACTGCATTGTCGGAAGGTTTTCCATTCCAGAGAATTGCCCTCGTAGAAACACCTTCTTTAGACTTACAAATGGACACATTAACACCAGAGGGGGTAAAATATCTCAATTCAAGGTTATACGCTATCCCTGCATTTCCAAGTCCTTCTTTCAATGCATTGGATATAAATACTAATGAGGGGGGACGCGTTGCATTACTGAACGTTGTGCCATCCCAGTCCACTATGGATTGTTTTAGTCGAGAATTCGGATATTCTTCAGACGTAACATCAAGTATCGTTAGAAGGTCCTGGCCTATTGTTTCAAGCTGTGACTCAACATTCTTGTGCGAAGAGGACGCAGTATTAGAAGTGAGCGGAGCACCCCGGACAACAAAAATTACGACCATTAACATCAATATGCTTGCTACGATCCCTTCAATTGTGTATAATTGGGCGTTCTCATCCCGGATCATAACCACACCTTCACTGAAAGCATCAGGCTTGTGGAATTAAGCTCCGTATCCTTTTTTAAATATACATAACGAATAACCTGCCCTACCTTTGTAGTATTATCCGGTACCTTTCCTCCCATTAATAGCGGTGTAGACGCATTCGGGTATGGGGTATTATTGAAGTATCTCAAAGAAACATTCAGGTTATAATTTAAGATGGTTGTTGTAAGTCCTAATTTAGACGTTGTATCATAATATTTCATTGCAAGCGAATCATTGACCCTTTGCACTGTAAGACCATCAATTATGTTAGGACTTGATGAGTCGATAGCAAGCCAGTCTGCACTTTCGACCAGGAGGACACTTGCCCTTTCCGCCATCGGTTGAAGTTCATTTGAATTAAACTGGAAAGGCAGGAAAAGGCTATTTAGGGTACTATAGAGAAAAAAAAATGAGATAATGAATGTTGAAACACCGACTATATAATCCAGACTGATCTGGCCGGTATCATTCATCTGATATTTTCGGATTCTCATGATTAGTATTATTAGTATGAACATCTATTAAAGATTATCTGGCTTTCACATGTAAGACCAAAAAGGATTAATCATGAGCGGATCGGAAAAAAAATTACTCTTAACTATTGCCATTACTATAGGGATACTTTTTGCATTAATCCTTGCAGGTATTACTATGATTTACTATTTCGGCGAAAGGAGCCTTGATCCCATGCTTGAAGAAAGCGTAAGAAGTGAGTACTCAGTTCCGGTAGATGTGAGAATAATCAACACTTCTGAGGGGAATGTGGCTTTTATAAGTCCAGGTGATGTCAGGTGGGATTCTGCGCATAAGGGGCTTATCTATAACCTCTCGAATCCAAAAGAGGCGACACTTGCGATTATTGAAACGCTTTCAAACAGGGATACGCAGGCAATTGGGTTGTTGCTTAGTCCCGGCAGCAAGGAATACTGGGCTAGCAAAGGATACGATGAAACGCAAATAATCGACGCACTCAGATTAAATAATAAGAATTTAGATAAACCCTATGCTTTCAATTTTGGGCCTGAAACTGCCCTGTCCAATGGAAGGGCAAGTGTCATAATAAAGCAGTCTTTCGATGAAATGGAATTCATACTGCATAAACAACCCGATGGCACCTGGAAAATATGATAAAAAAGGTTTTATGGTTGTAAGGGCATGGTTGCAAGAGTTTTTATATATACTCGAATTTATTAGAACAAAACCATAATTAACTATTATGGAAAAGTTAATGTAACTATGCCAAGCTATAGGACACGGAAGTGAATGCATGAATCTATTTAAAAAATATTTGATCTCAATATTTCTGATCGTTTTCTTAATCAATACAGCCTTCGGATTTCCAGGAATGGGCGGCAATAATACGACAATTGCACAGAACATGACCATTTCACAGGACACGACTATCGAGAAACCACAAGACCTGAAAAATGCCACAGGATCTGATCAGGATATCATAATATCGCAGCATCTGATCGAATTTGACGCTGTACAACTGCAGTCTGAAAATAAATTATTTATCAGGGAAACCCTGATTTTCAAGAATTTAGGGCCAAAAGATTTTTACGGTTCTCTCAGAACATGGTTGCCGGATGGCAATGAGAATATCAAACTGAGCAAGTCGGAGATGATGACTGGCGGTGGATTGATCCCTCTTGATTTCAACAAGACCGGCAATATAATAAGCTGGCAGGAATATGTTGAAAAAAACAGCACATTACCACCATTATATGTTGTTGAATATATTGTTGCCATGGAGCCAGGCGTATCATCAGGAAATGAAAGATATTTAAAGAAATTGCTTTCTCCCACATTAATAAATTATAAATATGGTTTGTCACCGCTTGTGGTTATAATAAAAAAGCCCAATGAGAGTTCAGTTAAGTTCTTTGATGAGAACCGAAATGAGATCACGCCAGTAGATTCCGATGAAAACGGAGGCATTTACAGGTTAGATTCTCCTCAATTTAAAGAACTGAATATCGAAATATCCACATCTTCGGCAATTCCCGTGGCGAAAACGAATTATGTAGTCTATGTGGTAATTGGAATTTTGATATTGCTTGTATTGTTATATCCTTATATAAGTAAAAAATTTAGCGCAGGAAAAGCTGGTAAACCCTTGAAAGTAACTTCCAGCTCTTACGCCGGTAAATCCAAAGAAAAAATATCAGGTAATAATTCAGTTCGATCTGAAGAGGAATTAAAGGGAAAAAGCGACAAAGAAATGGATCCCCTCAGGAAGGAATTGGGTTTGAAATTAAAAGAACTTGAAACAAAATATAAATCTGGAGATCTTCTGGATGAAGAATATGAGGATGAAAAGAATGCTATACAGAATAAACTGAAATCCATGAATAAGCGATCGAAATGATAGGATATTATCCTATCATTTTTAAAAAATAATGATGGATCCTTGGATCATCAGTCAATTCAGGATGAAATGCCAGGGCAAGAAGGTTCTTCTGTTTTGCTGCAACGATAACTCCATTATAACTTGAAAGTATTTCTACGCCTTTTCCACAATCGATGATACTTGGCGCCCTTATGAATAATGCCCTGAATGGCTCCTTAAATCCCTTGAAAACGATCATGGATTCAAATGATTCTTTCTGGCGCCCGAATGCATTCCTGTTGACCTTGATATCCATGAGCCCAAGCAATGCCTGATTTGTCTTTTCTACCTGTTCATCGCCATGTTTTGCAAGAAGCACAAGCCCTGCACATGTTCCCATGATCGCAACGCCTGCATTGGCAGCTGTTCTAATTTCTGAAGCGATACCTTCGCGTTCCATGAATCGTCCCAGGGTCGTACTTTCACCTCCGGGAATTATCAGGGCGTCGCATGTTGGAACTAATCCTTTATGTTTTATTGTAATGATATCTGCTTCGCGATTTGCCTGCTTTAATGCCAATCTCAGGGATTCAACATGTTCTTCGACATTTCCCTGTATGGCAATAACTCCGATACGCATGCTTCCTCAGTTAAGTCTCAGCAGGTAACAGCAATTTCTTGCGTGCTAGATGGAATATTCATATTATTAATTGTTAATGCTTCCAAACATTTAGCCAATACTTTGTTTCTTTTGATTATTCCCATTTTCATGGTTAATTTTATGTTTTGTTCGTTGATTTCTATGGTTGCATCAAAGTTTTTTATATTAAGAAGTTCTGATTTTGAAACATGAAATTTTTCAGATACGTCTAATATTTCAAGGTTCATTATATTATCATTTTCACCGAAATCAATAATTATGCCATTAAATTCGATCGATGACTTGTACTTTCCATCTTCCGTATAAAATAATATACTATCATTTTCAAAATCATAATCGTATGCCTTCACATTCAAAAGGCATTTATTCGACTCATTCATTATCTTCACGCAACCTCTTAGTAGCTTTCTCAATGAAAATTGTTACTAAATTAAATGATATTGGAATAAGAGCCTTGCTACTTATAATTATTGTTAAATCATATTCATCATCTAATCTATATATTAGTTTAAATTTTGTTTCATTTTGCTTTAAAATACCAACTGGCTTATCTTTTAGAATTATTGAGCGTATACTATCTACATCAGAAATAATATTATTTCTACGCAGACGAACTCTTAACTCCAAATGTTTCGTTGAATGTAGATTGTTTGCATTAATATTTGACAAACATTCGAGAATATAATCTATATCCAAAATATCATCCTATCATTCAATTACAAAATATAAATGTTAAGCAAGCTTATTCCTGACCTTCTCAAAGAATCCATCCTCCCTTGTTTTCACAAACCTTGCAGGCTTATCAGCTCTTGTAATAATTATCCTATCCTCCTCTTTTATTGTCCTTGAGTACTGCCCATCGATTACCAGTACGGCCTCCTTTTTCGGGATAGTTAATTCTACTTTTATTTTGCTTCTTGCAGGCAAGACCCAGGGGCGCGATGATAACTTATATGGTGCCAGGGGAACTACCACCATGCCATCCACTCTTGGATCTACGATCGGACCGCCTGCGCTCATGGCATACGCTGTGGAACCTGTAGGCGTTGCGAACACAACCCCGTCTGCCCGAAGCTCTTCAAGTGGGCTTTTGTCAACAAAGATCCTGCAGGAAAGCATCTTAGCGGGATTTGCTGTAATAATAACAACTTCATTCGTAGCACAAGGGAGGATTTCATCATTGACCATAACGCCAAGGCGGAAGCGCTCTTCAACCTCAAAACCACAGAGAACCTTATCAATTACGCAAAGCGAGTCATCCGGCGCAACATCAACAAGAAAACCAATGGTGCCCATGTTAATACCCAGAACAGGAAGCGGATCATCCATTTTCTGGATGCCTCGAAGAACTGTCCCGTCACCCCCAATGGATATAATGAATTCAGCGCCATTTTTTTTCATATCAGCCATTTGAGTTCCTTTTAAATGGAGCTTTTGCGCCGTTTTCGGGTCAAGCAGGACATCAACCCTGGATTTCAAATGAATCAGTATCTTATCAACAAGTTCAAGAACTTCTTCCTTGTCGCATCTTGAAATTATCCCGATATGTCTCATCACTTTCTACTCCTCTACGCAAGTTTTAAGCAGCTTATCATGCACAAATCCATTGCTTGCTATTATATTTACACGCTCCCTTACATTAAGAGGTGTATGAAGCAGCCCTCCTTTATCATCCGTGATCATTCCACCCGCTTCCTCAACTATGATCTTTGAGGCTGCGATATCAGTAATTCGAAGCATCCCACGCATATCGAAAAATGCATCGAATATCCCTGCTGCGACATAGCACAGTTCAAGCCCGGAACTTCCATACACTCTTACTCTCCTTACATTATGATTATTGATCGGCATCGCATGCGGACGGTGGCTATATGATAATACACTGAGTTTTGATATCTCTGAAACATTTGATACATGTATTCTCCTGTTATTCAGGAATGCTCCTTTTTCCTTTTCAGCTGTATAAATATCCCCATTAACAAGATTCTTGACGAAACCGTATCTTATATCTGACAGGTCAGATTTTCCGATAGCAATGGGTACACAATAAAACGGTATATTGTTAACAGCATTGAACGTCCCATCAATCGGGTCAAGCACGAACGTAAATTCAGGTTTTCCCCCAATCGTTTTTTCACCCATTTCCTCACTTACGAATAGCATCGACCTCCCATCATCTTCAAGTACCGAGAGGGCGGCATTCTCTGCGACCTCATCAATCTTATCAGTGGGCGTTCCATCAGCGCCCATTCTCAATGGTACTCCCGCTTCAGGTTTTCCGATCAATCCTGAAACTGCCTTTTTTATTTCGGATGTTACATCATTGCAAAGTTTAAAATACGGGGATTCTGTCATACTACATCGCAGCCGGCAACTATCCTCTGTTTGGGATTATTAAGCTGGATGATCAGGAGACGATCATTATTTCTATACGCAATTGCTTTTTGAGTAGTAAGCACGACGTTACAATCAGAACCCGGCGGCGCCTGTGTTGCATCCTTGCCGTCTATGGTCATTGCGGTAATCGTTGCCGGCATATCCTGGAGTCCTGCGAACAGGTGGACCGCATCGCCAACACCGAGCCCCTGGGTGAATTTCGTGAGATGGCATTTCAAATTGAATTTCGATGCCACTTCCTCTTTCTGGGAGAGCAAATAGCCGCGATCAAATTCCTTGGATTGTACTCCTTTTAACGCAAGTCCCACCCTTGTCCCTGCCGGCGCTGATTTCATATCAACGTCGTTGCTCTGGATAGAGCGTATCTCGGCTTGTCTTTCTGTTGGATAAAGGGTCAGTTTTTCATGCTCCTTTATGATTCCAAGTGTTACTATTCCCAGTACCACACAGCCTATGCCCGTTACATTAAAGAAATGATCAACTATTACCCTTGGGGGAAGATTAATTTTAGCAGCGTTTGATGTGTGCGCCTCTTCACCAAGTGCAAAAATTTTTTCTTTGAGAGCATCAAGCCCTTCGAACGTAGTATTTGAAACCGCAATAGATTCCCACTTTTCAAGGTTTGTGCCTTTTGCTATGGTTTTGATCTTTTCTGATAATTCCGAAATAGCGGTCGGATTTGATTTATCCGACATCGTGATCACGAATATTCCGCGTTTATCGCCAAGCAGGTCAAGCGCAACGATGCACTCTCCCACCTGTGCATTAAGACCGCTTGAAGGAATGCATACAAGCGCGATATCCGAAAGATTGATCGCCTGAATAAGTGTTTTAAAGGAAGAGGGGTAACCGTTTGAATCCACGAATGCATATATCCTGTCGCCTTTCACAAAATTGTAGAGGGTAATATCCGACTCGGTGCCTTTTTTTCCCAGCTTTCCTGCAAGGCTTGTCCTGCCTGATCTTTCGCTTCCAATGATCGCTACGTTTGCCATAATATCTATGTTATAATATGCCTGAAGCTATATGAAATTGGCGTTCATACATGAAGATTGTCTATTGCGTCTCCCAGCATTGTTAACAGCACCACCAGGAACAGGTAGGTTGTGATGACAGTGCTGGAAGCTGGATATTCAAGACCTCTGGCAGCCATCAGGTTCGCTCCTGTGGCCATCACGCCTCCCACAAAGAGTGCGAATAAAAAGCCATTGATCATCCAATAATTGTTTCTGCCCTTTGATATGTTCCCTACAAAATAAAGTATGATAAGGACAAGCCAAATCTTGATTTCAATGACGCCATTGCTCCCGCGTGAAGCATACATGAATCTTACAAGGGGATTCGCCTCCCCAATTACCCCCCTCTTCTCTATCATATATGCCGCAGAGATGCCATCTGCAGCCCCGAAGGTCAGGAAAGAGAGCAGGAATAAAATCCTCTGCAGGTTCATCTTGTATATGACATACTTTATCAGAAGATTCAGGACTTCTGCCAGGGATACATCTTCCTGAACGCTTTTGTCCCTTTTGTCTACCTCTAGTTCCTTCATCGTTCACAACTTCTGAAAGTTGATCTCTTTCTTCAGCAGATCCTCAAAATCACCGCCCGCATGGGCGATGAGCAATGTCACGTTATGAGTTCTTACCACATTATCAAGAAGTTTTACAAAATTCAGGACTTTATCAGCGCCATTCACTTCTATCAATTCTTTTACTGCATCAAGGAGCACGACACCACCTCCGGAGCCTTCCATCTTTTTCATGGAATTAGCAAGCATAAGACCAAGCTTTCCCAGCTTATTCGGGGCTATCCCTTCCGGGTCATTCGCTACCCAGACAATAGTAGTAGTCTTGATGTCATGCTCTTCCCTGGCATGAGACGGGTGCTGTGTCGTGGCGACAAGACCAAGTGTTCCCGCCTTTGTTGAATCAAGCAGGATTTCATAGCCGTTGTCTTCCACAAGGAACGTGCCGGAACGGAGGAAGAATTTCGGATTTTGGATAAAACAGCTCCATGCTATCTCTTTTCGCTTCTTGCAGCCTATTATTTCGGTGCAATCCCCACATCCTGAGCGTTCTTTCTTTATCATGCATTGGTAAATACCGCAATTCATGTATCTGTCTTTTTCAAACCTGCATCCTCTGCATTTCCCGTTTATATATTCGACACATGCCAGGCAATTCACTCCACAAAACGATGTGGGTGATATCTCATGGACAGGTCTTATGCAGAACCCGTACTGATACACTGCATATGCGAAAAAAAGACCCATTACAGCTGGTGCGAAGGTGGTCAAGCCAAGAAGGTAAATATTGAAGAAAATGGGAAGGATTATGTTTGCGGTAACTGAGACTATGACAGCCATGATAGCCCCTGCTGTAATGAGTTTTGCCTGGTCAGGCTGTCTGTATTTACTTTTCAAGTAATACCTCAGCAGCAGATAAATGCCTGCGATCCCGAAAACAGATGAGAGAAGGAAATAATCCTGCAGGTTCCCTGATATATTAGTGAAAATATCAACTCCCATCTGCGTGATGTCCGTTGTCCATATTATGTAGAGGTTATATAATGATAACACAATTATCATCAGCAACAGAGGGCTTTTTATCGCTGTTTTTTTATCAGTGAAAGAAAGGATAACAAAAGCTGCAAGGGCTAGTATCATACCGCTGAATTGGATCTTCACAGCCGGGAATAGCTCTGTAAGAGGTGCGCCGCTGGCTATGAGATTTATGTTATAAATAACAACTGACCATATAATAAAGACAAGCATAAGGACGGCGAACATCTGGTTTCTGTGGTCATTAGGATTCTTGTTCAGGACATAAACACCTAGACTTGCATATAGGAGCACGGTGACGGAGAAAAGGAATACTATCAGGTTGAGCATGAAATCACTATGGTAATAATGTATTATGCCTACTTAACTATTAGTCATTCAAATACTTTTCTAGATTCTGGCAAATCGTATAAAGGTAAAGAATTCGTATCACCTGGCCGTAACTGGCGAAGTTATGTATCAAGAATTGAAGAGGTGGAAGTTCGCAAAAGTCGATTGATTCCGGCTTAACATACACAGCGTCACGAACTTCGGCTAGGCAAGACCATACTTTACCCGAACATGACTTTCAATTCATTCACAAGCGGCTCTTTCATGCCTTCACTATATCCATGAGTGCCAGTGGTAACGCTGTAAAACTGTTTGGGCTCCATTGCCTTTCCAAACGTATTCTGTGCATATCCAATCTGGATAATCGTATCATTAACGGAATGAAGCATCACGAACTTTCTCGGAGGGATGGACTTAAGATAGGTTTCAGGGTCGATCGAGCGATAGAACCTGATGGCACTTTCATCTTTGATCTCTCTTATTTGCGATTCAGTATCATATCCGCTTGTGCTGATCCCGATAATCCCGGAAATTTTCGGGTCGATCGCTGCTGCAATAATGGCAAAACGTCCTCCATTGCTCTCGCCAACGATCGCGATCCTCTCAGGGTCTATCGAAGGCTGCTGCCTTAATACATCTATTGCTCTGAGCGCATCAAATACCATTTTATGTTCGACGGGTTCTTTCCCGTTTTTCCACAGGTCAAAATCAGATCTGAAATCTACCCCGCCCCGATTTCTTTGTTCTATCCCAAGACTTGCATATCCCAAACTGGAAAAAATATCAGCAAGCGTTTGCGTTCCTTCCATGGGAACGGTAGCTCCGGGCAGGATCAAAACGGCGGGTACTTTTTCTCCCGCATCAGGAATGCGAAGTAGTCCTTCCACGGTATAATCCTTGCTCGGAAAAGAGATGGTTTCAAGGGAATAACCAGGATGGGACTCTGTTTTAAGCACGGTGACATCGACCTTTCCCCGATTTTCAGGATAAGAGAGAATTCCTTGACCGCTTACGTTCCATTTATCGCTGCCTTGCGGAATAAGAAAATGGATCAGGGAAAGCAGGATGAGTGCGCCGATAATAATTGAAATACGTGAATTAAAAGACGACTTTTTATTTTCCTTCATTGATTTAATGTTCTTTTTTCTCATATCACGGCAAATTCCCTTCCCCGCTCAACTCATGCTGGCGCTCGATATTCATCTTTATCAAAATATCAAAGATCCTCTTTACTTCCTCTCCATCCAATCCCCTTTCTGTGGCCAGATTTGAAACCCTCTCAAGAACCACTTTGTTCTGTTCCACATCATTTATCGACTTCCCCTCTGCCTTTTTGGCCTCAAGAACATCCTTTGCCAGAGCAGTCCTTTGTTCGATAAGATCTATTATATGAGCATCGATTTTTTCAATTTTGACCCTGATCTCTCTTAAAGGCATACTTTTCCCCCAATATTATTTACTTTTGTTCTGATCACCTTTGCGCCCATTCGTTCCCACACAGGCTCGAGTTTATCCAGAAGTTCAGGACTTCCAAGCGCCGTATATGCAGGCCCTGTCCCCGAGAGGCTTACGCCTTCAATACCCAGTTCAAGTGCCGCCATCATGGGTTCTGTGCTGAATCCAAGAGCTGCGCAGTAAAGGAAACCGTTTAATGTCATAGCCTTCTCATAATTTCCAACGATTGCTTCCATAAAAGCCATTTCTACCCACTTACCAATAAGGCGCGAACGCATAACATTCGTTCCTGAGCTAAAGACCTGTTTCTCAGGCGCAAGTATCAGCACTTCGGAGGCACGTTCTTCCCTTTTTATAAGCTCCTTGTTCTTGTTATCCGTTATGACGAATCCCCCAAGCATCGAGGCGCAGGCATCATCAAAAGCGCCTGTGATGGTCACTTTAGCATCAAGAGCAGCCTGAACGCCGATCTTTATAGCTTCCATAGGTTCAAGCTTCTCTCCGAGCGCGTCAAGGGTGGCAAGCACGGTCGCATTTGCGGCGGCACTTGAACTCTTAAGTCCGCTTGCTATGGGTATCTGGCTTTTTGTGGATACTTTTGCGCCGGATTTTGAGCCAAAACGCAAAAGTGTGAGAAAAACACAGCGCTCGATAAGTTTAGTATCTCCGCTTTCTTCTATATATCCTGTTATTTTTTTATCATCGGTAATTACTACTTCAGCCTCGGTCTTAAGGTCGATGCAAAATGCGGCACCCTTCCATGTGGAAATAGCATTGATTATCGTTCCGGCACCATATGCATAAGCGTATCCAGTCTGCTTCATTTTCTGTTCACCTGTTCAATTTTGTCCTTTAATATTTTCAATTCTTTTAAAGCAAGTTCTTTCTCTAATTCAACTCGGTTTTCCTGATTATCATATTTCCTTAGAAGCGAATTTACATAATCTAGTTCTACAAGTCTTGATTCGAAGGAATTACTTTCATGTAGATAATTATTTAGTTCTTTATATGAGATTACTTTAGCCTTACCTTTTACTTTATCTGCGTTTTCTTCAAGGTCATTGACAACTACAATAAAATCAAACTTTAGAAAACCAAAAGCTTGTGCAATATTGAGGGCAATATCTTTTTTTTGATTTGCATCATGTTCTTTGAAATTTTTATATGCTTTAGGAGTGTTTTTATATTCTATAAATAAAATACTTTTTTCCTGTTCATTCCATATGATAACATCATATTCGACCAATGGTTTATTTTTTATTGCTGTAACATTGAATAAAACACCATCACACCACTCAAGATTTAGATTTTTCCTTAAGCTTAATTCAGAGTCTTTTATGTCGTGGCGTAACTCAAGCGTAAAAGGTTCAGCTATTAATTTCATTGATTATATTATCTCCATCTTAACAGTTGTAAAAACAGGTCCTCTTGTATCAATTTTTTTATTCAATCCAGTTATATACCGCGCAGCTATCGGGTCTATCCTGATATTTACTTCTGACGGCACCTTGATGATCCTGACCCTTGTTTCGGATTCGATGCCATTCCTTGCAGCATCTTCTATCTCTTTTGCGCAGCGCGCCGCAAAAGCATCAATATATCTAATTCCCGTACTGACGCCATTCTTGAAGGCTTCATCCCACTTCGAAGTTCGCGGAAGCCCCAGGATATCGTTCCTGTAAGAAATGATCTCATTCATCGCAGCAGGTCCGCACAGCTTTGTATTTTCTTCAGGCTCGACAACTTTCACGCAAATCTGTTTATCGAATAATTGCCCCTCCCATGCAGTAAATTCGCAGGGGCTTATCGTATTTCCGTACTTTTCGCATATCCTCACTATTGCCTCCTGTATCTCCATTCCCGTCCCCATCACCGGCGCATCCTCCACAAAAATCAAGGATGCTATCTCGCTATCCGACATCACCCAGTTGGTCTTATACTGGAACTGCGGATATACAAGAGCGCGCACGTCCATTGAATCATGCAGTATCATGGCAAGGCGCTCAACTCCCATTCCTAAATTCATCACCGGATAAGGGATATTATACTGCGAGAGTGCGGATGGCGAATATATTCCGAAGGTTGCAACTTCAACCCAGCCGTCCTTGTATTTTGTTTTTGAACCAACAAGCCTCGGATGATAAGCAAATACCTCTGTCTGGGTATCAGGAACATAATATTTGCTTCGCTTTTCATCAGGCCTGAACATGAAATTTGAGAATCCGAACTGAGCCAGAAGCCCTGATGCAACGGCCTTCCCATCCTCTACGCTCACGTTCTCATCCGCCATAACGCAGGATGCAGAATAATAAGCCATAAGGCGTGTGGCATCCTCAGCCTGCTCGCGCCTGAACACACGATCCACAGAAAATAAACGCAGTGGGATCTTTCGGTAATCGGACATTTCACTCAAGGTGATAAACCAGCCCGATGTCATGTGGCTTCTCAGGGTATTTTGCGAAGAAACCGGGACAAGTGATCTGAATTCCGGGAACACATGGTCGATCATCACTGCCACTTTTGAATCTGCAACTTTTAATCCGGCAGCCATTTCGGGAACAAGATCATCCCCTTCTATCTCTCCTTTCTTGTAGGAATGAAGGATCAGCCTTATCTTTTCTACGCCCTCCTCGCCGATGTCTCCCAGGATGTTTTTGATATCTGCGATCCTCTCATCCGATATCCCTACGTTGGGCCTTGGAAGCCCGCCAATATAAAAACACCTGTCAAGAACAGCCAGTGCCTCGTAACCGAATTGTTTGTGGATATCCCTGTCTTCCACGATGATCGGGTTCATGAATTCTTCAAAACCCATCTTCATATATGCTTCGCGCAGGCGCTGTATGGTGTCAAAAACAGGATGCGATTTACCATATTTCAAGGATGTGCGCGGATATTTTTCATTTATCCCGGGATAAGAAACGAATTTTTTTCCTTCGTTCCATGCTGCATCAAAATCTTTTTTTGTCGCTTCTTTTATTTCGTCAGGATTAAATTTCATGAATAGTTACTCCTAAAATCGAATGTTTTTAAATAAAGTGAGATAAACGCGGTTGGATTTAGATAGAATACGGATTGCGCTGATGATACGGATGCACACGGATCCGTGAAAATCCGCGCGATCCGCGTCATCCGTGTTCTAAATCGTGATGCTGCTGACTTTTCATACGAGGTAACCGGTATGGCTGAGCTTTGCGATCTTTGCATACTTTGCGGTGATTCGGTCAGACCTTTTTCTGGATAAACCTCAGAAAAGCGCTGGATGTTCAGATTAATAAATCTACGTCCATCTGTGTTTGTCTGAAGTTTATTTTTTCTCATAATCACCAATAGTGGACGTTTTTAAAAATCCGCCTCTCATCATCATATCAACAAGCACAAGCGCAACCATCGCTTCTGCCACGGGAACGATGCGCGGCGGGATCGTCGGATCATGTCTTCCAGTTATCTTTATTCGAGTATCTTTCATAGCAGCGAGGTCAACTGTGCTTTGTTCTTTTGATATCGAAGGAGTGGGCTTAACAGCTATCCTGCAAATGATAGGTTCGCCATTGCTGATGCCACCCAAAATACCGCCAGCATTATTTGTAAGAGTTCCGGGCTTGCCATCATGCATCCTTATTGGGTCGTTCATCTGGCTGCCTTTCATGATTGAACATTTAGCTCCAATACCGATCTCCACGGCTTTTACAGCCCCGATGCTCATTAATCCCTGTGCAAGTTGCGCATTAAGCTTATCAAAAACAGGCTCGCCAACACCTGCCGGGACTCCAATGCAAATGATCTCTACTATTCCACCAACGCTATCGCCAACACTTCGTGTAACATGTATCATTTCTTCCATTTGCACAGCTGCATCCGGATCAGCGCATCTCACAGGGTTTTTTTCCGTATTTGAGCGGATCTGCCCGATACTGGCTTCCTTTGCATGAATTCCTCCAAGTTCAACCACATGACCCAGTACTTCAATACTATTCATTCGCAGGATTTTCTTTGCTATCGCACCAGCTGCGACACGCCCTATTGTTTCGCGCGCGGATGATCTGCCTCCGCCGCGCCAATCCCGGAATCCATATTTTAATTCATAGGTCAGGTCAGCATGCCCAGGACGAGGGTTGTTACGAAGCGCCTCGTATTTGCTTGAATCAACATCCTTATTTCTCACAAGGATCGATAATGGCGCGCCTGTCGTTTTTCCGGAAAATACACCCGACAGTATCTCTGCTTTATCCTCTTCTTTTCTTGGGGTTGTTATATCGCTCTGCCCCGGGCGCCTGCGGTCAAGTTCTTCCTGGATATCGGATTCATCAAGTAATAGACCCGCAGGACATCCATCCACAACTACACCTACTGCAGCGCCATGGCTCTCGCCCCATGTAGTTATCCGAAAAAGTATGCCAAAGGTATTTCCAGACATGCGCTTTAATTTAGTATTATTGCTTATATAAGTGCTTGGAATGTTCCGATCATGATAGACATACTAATTGACGCGGAAAAATGCATTGGATGTGGGGAATGCATCCGGGTATGCCCCAAGGGACCAAGGATTTACAGGTTAATTGAAAAAAATGGACGAACAGTAGCCGAAGTTGTGGATAAGAGCTTTTGCATCGGGTGCACGACCTGTGTTTCATCGTGCAGGCCAGGAGCGATACAGTTGGAGCGTAAGTGGTAGAGTATGTATTTATCTGAATTATTATGTCACACGACCTCGGGCTGAAAGCCCCTACAGTGTGGATGATCATGGATTAGATATTTATTTCTTATGAAATAAAGCAGAATCCCTATGATAAATAGTGCTGGGGGATCTAAAAGGAAACTCTTTTTTACCCCTTTATATATTCATGAATCGCTCTTCAACTATTTAAAAATTCTTCACGATTAAAAGAACCCCACTCCCCAACCCGCTCTTTCTGACCCCCTTAATCTCTTTTCTAACAATTGTATAAATGTAGTAGCACCACTAAATACTATGTTGAATAACGGGTACTACTATTTTACTACCCTCTTGGGCTTAGTGTAAAAAGGTATATATCTTATGAATCCAGTGTTACTTCAGTAGTAATAAACTATGGTCGTAAGAAAAAACATATCACTTGAGCAAACTCATCTGAAAAAACTGGACTCTTTGATAGTTAAACATAAAGGCAATCTCAGCGCAGCTATCAGGGATGCTATAGATATCACTGAAGCATCGCTTAAAAATTACGGTTCAGTTGAAGACGCAATAGCAAGAATTAACTCTGACAAAAAAGAAGTGACCCCAAGAGAAGCATCCATAAATTCAGGGATAAATGTTCTTTTAAGCCGGCCAATTTTCCTCTGGATGCTAAAATGCGTAAAAGGCATTCCATTTGAGAACGAAAAATTTGAAGACGTGCTTGATCCCCTGAAAATTAATACGATATCAGAACTGGATAAGCGGATAAACGATATAAGTCGTGAATCCGGATGGAATTGTGAGGTTTCCATCTTTTGCATGGATGACATGAATCCTGCCTCTGCTACAGTTTCAATTGCAAGCGATAATGAATTATATCGCGAGTTTGTTGCTCAACTAGTCGTTATGTTCCTTGCCAATTATAAGAGTCTTGATATTGACGTTGTTCACAAAAGAGCCACAAGTATCCGGATCGATATGAAGCTCAGGGAAAAAGGAACCCAACCCATTGCAGCTATCAAATATTTCGGATATTTGAAAGATATTATGAATGAATTACGGTCAAGGGAAGAGTTCTGGAAAAATCTTATGGGTATATATAGTTCTGTTAATTATAATATGGTTTCTATTTATAAAGGTAATTATGAAGATCTGCTTGCTTCCAATTCACTCGTGGATGCTGGAATATTCGAGTCCATTTCCAGGAAACATATTGCAAATATCCCACACCAGGATTTCTTAAAACTATTAAAGAGAACCGAAGAATCTTTGATGGTGGTGGATAAGATCGATATAATGAATGATGGGATCAATATTTATCACAAGTATAAAGATGAAAAAGCCATCCAGAAAATCCGGGATAATTACATAGCCCTTCTAAGGGCGAACGGGCATGAATATGACGCAAAATATTCGACAAGCCTGATAGTATTAAATCATGTCTGCTGCAAGAATTAGATAATGTAAAAATCAGATAATAATCGTTTTTTTTGAAAAATCTTTACATGCAGCCACGAAATTTGAAGGATCCATAGCAGGAAAAGCGTCTATCAAACAAATATCGCTCTCCTTAACAACCGCACCAAGTTTCCTGATATCGCCATGATACACCAGGACTTGTGCTGTGCCTTTCGCGCTTGCCAGTAAAACAGGTTCATCCCCGATCAGTTTATGATGATCCACCTTTTCAAAATTGATCTTGATCCCAAGAAGGCTTGAGTTCACTTTGAGATTCAAAATGGTATTTTCTAATGCGGGAAGCCATGCATCGTTGAAGATCACTTTTCGCGCCCCTGCAAGAATACAAAGCATGCCAAGCGTGCCCGGACCGCACAAACCATCAACTATAGTGGCATTTTCAAGTTCACCTCTAAGAAAAAGCTCTTCGATTTTCACTATTTTTGTGTTATTGAACTCTATATGGATCTTTGACTGGTTCTTATAAACGCAAAGCTCCCCGAACAAGGAAGAGACCACATCGCAACGCATATCGCATCCTGCGAGCAATTCATAGGTATGGGGCAAGTTTGTCGTATCAAGAATACCTATGCTCTGGGATTGATCTCCAATTCTTTTTACCACTCCTTTCACTTCAGGTACATGATTCATTATTTCATCTGCAATTTCCTGAGTCACAGAATCCATTACAAGAACAAGGCTTTTATTACCAAGCCTTGGCGGATAAGGCACTTTAAAACCAAAAGCAATAAGAGGCGTTCCAACCTCTCTGAGTGCTGCATCCTGCGGGAATTGCCCCTTTTCCTTTAAGATCGTAAGGACATTCCCGATTACAAAATCCAGATGCCTCTTGCCGCATTTTGAGCACTTTCCTGAATGGCTATTTAACCTTTCCAGAATGGCAGTTGATTTGAGGAACTTTGGATCGGGGGGACAGGCCATGCAAGCCAAATATTTCCCGAAAATCTCATCAAGTACGTTCTCTTCGGGAAGTATGCAATCCGCGTTGCATGTAGGGCATTTCATAACATATATATTTTTCAATTTTATTTCAACAGGTTTTGCTTGTTCGCAAAAGGTTTCAAAACAATATACCAATTATATGCAAATAGCAAAAGAGTAACAATTGCCATCATTTCAAGGAATTCAAAAAAAACCAGTGAATTGGGTAATTTTAATCCTTCAAAAAATTCATGAATTATGAAGAATGAACTGAATAAAAATACATAAACACAATTTTTCCTGAAAAATGATTCATTAGCTAATGACTTCAAAAAGAATTCGCTTTTTTCGATGTCTTTCCATAAAAACCATATCTGTACCAATAAATATATAAAAATTAAATAAATTGAAAAAATAAGAAACTCCATATATTTATATATTGTATATTCATTCATAACCTTACTTCCTGATATGGCAATGATAATTATTAGTCAGGATAAATGTTTCGGTCATTTTAAAGACACAATTCAAGATCGGAAATGAACAACTCAATTGACGTCTCATTCATATGAGGCATTACGATTATTCTCATAGCTCTGGGATTTCTGGTTATCGAGGTTATCCAGCCTTTTGCCCGCAATTTTTTCCTGACTTCATCCAGTTCAGGAACATCAAGCGCTACTATATTCATCACAGGCTCGATAAGCGGTTTCACACCGAGTTTTCGTGTCCCCTGGACAAGTGTGTCTGTCATTTTCATGCATTTTTTTACGATCTTGCGGTATCCATCTTGTCCCATGTGCTTCATAACAGCATACGTCGCCGCTACTGCTGCACCGCTTCGTGTGCCTGTCAGGGAATGCTGCTTCCTGATAGTAAGGTATGGTGTATCTATTTCAAGTGGAAGAAGACAGGCTTTGTCTTTAAAAAGAAGACCTCCAGCCGGAATGGTGGACATGCCCATTTTATGGGGATCGGATGTCATTGACGTGACACCTTTAACTGAGAAATCAAAATCATATTTTTTATCCAGGAAAGGGATAACAAATCCCCCGAAGGCAGCATCTACATGAAAGAAAAGGTCATTTGACAAGGCAAGTTCTGCCAGTTTATCAATAGGGTCGATCTGCCCGAACTCCGTTGAGCCAGCAATACCCACAAGGGCGATCGTATTTTGGTCAATCAGGTTTGCCACAGAGTCAATATCCGCCTTAAATTCCCTATCCATGGAGGCTTTTCTCATTTCAATCCCAAGGAGATCTGCTATCTTGTCGAAAGAAAAATGAGATGAATTGGGAACCACCATGTTTGGATGGTTCTTATTTTTAATATTCCTGGCCGTCCTTAATGCCTGTATATTGGATTCAGTACCCCCTGTAGTTAAATAACCGCATGCATTGGCATCTCCGAGCATGGAGCCCATCATTTGTATCACTTCTTCTTCAAGTTCCTTTGTTCCCTGGAACAATCCAAAGTCACCCATATTTGATGAAATGAATTGCATATGGGCTTTTATCGCTATAGGATGGGGTTTTGTGCACATTGAACTCAGAACCTTATCATAAGAAGTGTCTCTTTGCTTTGCTTTTGTAAGCAGGGACAATACTTCCTTTTCTAAGAGCCCTTTCTTGTTCATGTGCTAAAATCAAGAATACTTGTTTATAAAAGTTTGTTTATTGTTTCAATTGTTCGAATTGGGATTTATCTCAAGTAGTTTCAATAAATTCATAGAATTTATCCCAATCAAGAACAGTCGAAACACACCCTGCCTTTTCCAGAATGAGTCCTTCTCCATAGAGGTTTAATTTTTCACACATTTCAAGTCCGGCCTTTATTTCCGTTATGCAGCCAACACCCAATATCGCAGAAGGCTTGTGTTTTCGTACAAGCCGTCTAATAAAGCTTGACCCCGGCACAATAAATACCTTATATCCAAGCTCTTCCGCACTTTTTTTTGCCTTTCCGACCTCACAATTGCCGCAATTAATGCATTGCATACCTTCCGGGCTCAATTTAGAGGGGCAATTGACAGCTCTTAAGCATTGCGGGAAAAATATAAGGCGTTTATTGACCGGCGTATTCCTGAATTTTCTCATGGATATCTTATTCTTCAAGGCAATGCCCACATCATCCACGATAGAATCATCCATATTTATCAACCTGAATAATGCCTTTACCAGGTTTTCAAGAATAGAAATAGCGAAAAGCATAAATCCGGGGAATATGAACTTCTCGGTCTTAAAAGAATAACCGATAAGAAACGAACCCAGGATCGCCACTAATAGCAGGAGAAACACAAAATATACCACAGCTCTGCCAATAATTGTAAATAAAGGTTCTATTTCGATCAGCATATATATGGTATGAATATTTTATTAAGCTTAAGATTATCGCAGGTCAGATTCAAATTTCAAGAATAGTATTTATCTCAAGAAGCGCCTTTGCATAAATGCCTGTTTTCCGCAGGTGTGCTGCAAGCTTGAGGGGGCGGTTGCCTCCAGGATGGTATGTTATGACTGCAGATGGCGAGCACTGCTTTGTCATTCCGATGAGACCATTAACATCCATGTGGTCGCTGATATTGATCGTGGGGATTTTAAAATCCTTTCGCCCCGTAAGTATGAATTTCTTTTCCGCTTTAAGTTCTGTTATTCCATCAAGCGTGGTTATTTTTATCCCGCAATCAGCTTCAAGGTCAACAAGCTCCCCGGCATCCTGCATTAATCCTCTGGTAAGGGCGCTTGATACCACGTCCATTCCGATAACTCCAGCAAAGCCCGATTCCCGGATGAGCTTAACAGCGCGCTGGGCTTTCCCGAAAGAATAAGCTCCAAAAGCAACATCCTCTGATTCAAGGGATTCCCTGAATGCATCCAGATCATCCTCGAAATGGCATTTAGGGTCATCTGGATCCCCATAATTTGCTTCCGTAATAAGGCAATCGCACTTCGGAAGATCTTTTGAATCCTTGACATCCCCGGTGACCATGATCTTTGTTCCGATTTCGTTCTCCCAGTAAAAGGCGCTTGAACCGATCGTATGATGCGTGGGATATGTTTTCACCGTTACCCCTGAAATATCAATGGAGTCCCCGATCGCAAAAGTCCTCCCCGCATACTTCTTGCCATAAAGGATCTCGAGTGCTTGCGCCGTCTGCATGGAACACACGGCATTTTCAGAAAGCATTGATGATCTCCCGTGATGGTCGGAATGAGCATGGGTTATCAGGTAAGCATCAGGCTGCTGGGATCGGGAATTCGTAGTATCCACGGCAAAAGTCAATCGCTTGCCTGAATTAAAGACAAGGGAAACATGTGGTTTGAATCCCCTGTTTGTCTTGTGTCTTATCGGAAGTACGCCAAGATCAAAGAAAGGTTTCAATTAAACCACGTTATAATAAGGCTGCATTCAGATCGGCTTCCAGGACTTTGGCCTGAGTTACGCCAGTATATCTCTTAAAAACCGCGCCTTCCCTTTCAATTACCAGGGTGGGAATCGCGTGTACCGTGAATTTGGCAGCAAGTTCATTATTGTTATCAACGTCAATTTTCTTGAATTCAACCTTATCGCCGAATTTTTTCTTAAGCTCTTCGATGATAGGGTCCTGCATCTTGCATGGGCCGCACCATTCTGCAAAAAAATCCATTAGAACAACTTTACTCATTTGATTTCCTCCTCTGGTATATATTATACCTGCTACATTACCTAATAATACACTTATGATTTAAAATTGTTGCCCATTCTCATCACTTTCGTTGTTGAGTTTATAACCCAAATTTGACAGTTCAAATTATTACTGAGTGAATTTTCGATTTATCAAGTGTATCATAATCTCTTTCTATTATCGATTTTTTAGACCTAAATTTGACACTTATTTTCTATCCAGGCAAACG
>Ga0209540_10001025_pt1 | contig 22461 bp, 20 predicted proteins | sample BarGraIncu01121A_FD_184501 | JGI IMG/M metagenome (GOLD analysis project Ga0209540, IMG submission 184501) | Arctic peat soil microbial communities from Barrow, Alaska - Barrow Graham LP Incubations 011-21A (SPAdes) (version 2) | ecosystem: Environmental > Terrestrial > Soil > Wetlands > Peat... | reverse complement strand
TTTCTTTCCACTTCCTGTTGCATGTGATAAATTTTCAGGTGCAGAATTGATAAGCGGTCAATAGCCCATGCCGGACTTTCGGTATTAATGATCGCGGAGCTTTTAATTTGAACATCCTTGTACTTGTCAAAGAAATAACTATCAATCAACTCAACCAGATCTGTTCTGTCTTGATTGGAGCTGTCAATGCGGCGTTTCAGAGCTAGTGCTGCCACTGGATCAATGTGTGGATCGCGAATGATATCTTCTAAATGCCATTGAACAGTATCAATCCAGTTTTTCAGATACAGATAATATTCAATGCTTTTTAGTTTGTAAGGATTGCTGATTGGAGTGTCTACATTATCAGTCTTGTGATAATCTAGTACCGATTCGTTGAAAATCTGATTACTTAGTTGGATAAAATTCATATCTTACAATTAGAAGTTTATTGTTGTTATTTATTGATTAATTTATTGATAAATTTATCCCAGCGATACTTAAATGGTTGGGACTGCTTTAGATGCATCCAGGGATAAATGCTGTGTTGTAAGTGGATGACAGGTGCGGATGTGATTACATAATTTTTCAATCCGAGTTCGTTTGACTTATGAGAAATATAATGATCGTGCCAGGTTCTTTCCGGGTTCAAAGCGTTGAAATTGTATGCTGTTAATAACGATTGAGTCAAAAGAGTACAGCAAAAACTGAGGTCCTTTTTAGTCTGAACATATTTATTCTTAAATCTTTTGGCAAATAAATATGGATAATTTATTTTCTTATTTGAATCGGTTGTAATACTTGCAATCAATCCGGGAGCCTCAAGTTCGAAAGCACACTCGTACATTTTCTGAATCGTATTTTTACCGACAACAACATCCGATTCTACAATTAGTAGCTGAGCACTATCGAAGTTAGCTCTGTTTTGAGCCATTTGCAATATCGTTAAATAATTTGGGCTTGGGTGGAGCGTTACATCTTTTAGATTTATCAGGAAAAAACCAAATTTCTTTGATAATAAGTCTAGTTTATCTGTTACTTCTTCTGAGCTAAAATCATTGTATACTGTATAGATGAAATCAACAGAGATCTCAGAACTCATGATGCTCTCAATAGTTCGGGTGGCTATATCCAATGAATCCTTTACAGGCGTTATAATGTGTAATTTACTCATGGTTACCTTTATTTGAAAAACCGATTTATTATAGGAATAGTCCGCAACGGAAAATCACGCTTAACCAACAGCACTAAATATATAACCATTAAAATGGATTTCAATGCTATGTTTAAGATGGTATACGGTGTATTTATAAATGTACTTATAATATATAAAGCTATGCTGACAACTGTATAAAGTCCGATAGTCTTTAGGTCATATTTTATGGGCATATGTTTCTGTCCAAAGAAGTATGAGACCACCATGATAACAAAGAAGCATGCAAATGCAGCCCAGGCGCAGCCCATATAACTATAAGTTGGTACCAGAATAATATTCAATAGTATCATAATAATAGTACCAAGAATTGAGAACCAAGCTCCGTACATGGTTTTGTCTGTAAGTTTATACCAAAGAGAGAGGTTGAAAAATATTCCCTGAAATATAAATGAAAACATAACAACAGGAACTACTTTCAGACCGACCCAATAACTTCGTTGGATGATATATTTGAAAATATCCATGTAGAGGACCATTCCCAGAAAGATGAATAAAGCTATTAATATATAATACTTCATAGCATCAGCATAAGTATCAAGACTGTTTTTATCTTTCTTTTGGGCAAAAATAAATGGCTCGTATGCATAGCGGAAGGCCTGCGTAAACATAGTCATAACTAAAGCTATTTTGGACGTAGCTCCATAAATTCCAAGCTCTGATGCTCCTTGTTTGCCAGGCATTAAAAATGGGAAAAGTATTTTATCAAGAGTTTGATTCATGATGCCGGCAATTCCTAAAACGACTAATGGCAATGAATATTTGAGCATTTTCTTTAATAGAACTCTATCGAACTCAAATTTCACTACAAAAACATCGAATAGCAGCGCTATGGTTACCAGTGCAGTGGAAAATATGTTGGAAATAAACACATAGCCAACTCCGTAATTAGGGTTATAGAACCAATTGATAAGATTTGGAGCTTTGACCATGAGCCACGGACAGACAACCAAAAAGAAAATATTGAAGAAAATATTGACAAATATGGCAAATAAATTCAAAGCAACAAACCGCACAGGACGATTTTTAAATCGTAAATAAACATAAGGAATACAGCCAAAAGCGTCAAAGGCCACTACGGTTCCCAGCATGGCTATAAATTCGGAATGGTTGGCATACCCCATAGCGTTGGCAATGGGATGTGAAAAGAATATACAGATTAATGCAAAAATAGTGGATGTTGTCCCCACTGTAATCAAGGTGGTGCTATATACTTTTCCTGCTTCTTCCTTATTTTTATTGGCAAATCGGAGAAAGCCCGTTTCCATTCCATAAGTCAACATAACCAGCAGCAATGCCGTCCACGCATACAAATTTGTTACAATCCCATAATCAGCTGAGCTTTTAAGGACGTAAGTGTAAAGAGGAACCATCATCCAGTTCAGGAATTTTCCCAGGATGCTGCTAACTCCATACATGGCGGTTTCCTTCGCCAGCTTTTTCATTTGTTGTGCCATAAAAACAGTTACAAGGTTTTCGTTTCAGGTTGTAAAGCTAAATAAGTAGTTACAAGTAAATAGTTACGAGTTACAAAAGCGTTTATTTGTATTTTGTTTTATGTAAACAATCATTTATTATTGCTTACTTATCTCTTATTTTCGATTAAAAAAATTCAATAACTTTTCCATCCATTTCATTTCGGGCGATAGCTCAAAATCTTCTTCTTTCAGGTAGCCTTTTTCAAAGAGTAGTTTTACCGCTTCTTCGGACTGTTCTGAGCGTACCTGAAGTTTTATTCCTTCGTTTACATTGGCGAGATATGCACGATTGTTTATTTCATCGCGTCCGAAGCACTCAATTCCGCAAGATTCGAGATACGATTTAGCCATTTCAAAGTCTATCGACTGACCAAAAGTTCTTACCGTTAATAATTCGTCCATAAATATATTCTTTAGGGTTATAAATAGTTCCTAAGCTCTTACTTATATCAAAACAGTGTTCCTGTTTCTCCCAATCTGATTTTTCCAAGATGTTTGTAGGCCAGTTCGGTCACCTCGCGTCCACGTGGAGTCCGTTTCATAAAACCTTCTTTGATTAAAAAAGGCTCGTACACTTCTTCAATCGTTCCGGCATCTTCGCCCAGGGCTGTGGCAATGGTGGTGAGTCCCACCGGTCCGCCTCCGAATTTATCAATAATGGTGTTCAGGATTTTATTATCAATTTCATCCAAACCGTATTTGTCAATGTTCAATGCTTCGAGGGCATAGCAGGCAATTTCCACATCGATAGTACCATTTCCTTTAACCTGCGCAAAGTCACGAACCCGCCGGAGCAGTGCGTTGGCAATACGCGGAGTCCCGCGGCTGCGGCCGCCAATCTCAATGGCTGCCTGATTCTTAATTTCGACATTAAGCAATCGTGCCGAACGTTTTATAATTCCTGTAATTACTTCGATGTCGTAATATTCAAAGTGGCAATTAATTCCAAATCGCGCTCTCAAAGGTGAAGTCAAAAGCCCGCTACGGGTCGTTGCACCAATCAAAGTGAAAGGATTTAGTTCCAGCTGAATTGACCGGGCACTGGGTCCTTTATCGATCATGATGTCAATCCGGTAATCTTCCATGGCCGAATACAGGTATTCTTCCACAATCGGGCTCAACCGATGAATCTCGTCGATAAACAGCACGTCGTTTGTTTCCAAACTGGTGAGTAAACCCGCCAGATCGCCGGGTTTATCGAGTACCGGTCCGGAAGTTATTTTGAAACCTACGTTCAGCTCATTGGCAATGATGTTCGAAAGCGTGGTTTTGCCAAGCCCCGGAGGTCCGTGAAGCAACACGTGATCGAGCGATTCGGTACGCATGCGCGCAGCCTGCACAAAGATTTTCAGATTTTCGACAATTTTGTTTTGTCCGCTAAAATCCGAAAAAGTCAGTGGGCGCAAAGCGTTTTCAAACTCTTTTTCACCTTTTTGATTGTTCCGTATGTCGAAATTTTCTTCCATTAATTTTTAGTTACGAGTTACAGGGTATTTAGTTACGAGTTTAGATGCAATCCTTGTAGCTCGTAACTATTTTCTTGTAACTATTTTGTAAGACTTCTGAACACATCTTCCATGCTTCGTTCCACTGCTTTTATTGTCAGAATCTTATTGTTTGTCTTCGTTGCAAAGTCAAATATGCTTGCACGAATATCGCTCGAAGCAATGAGTGTAAAATGCTTGTCGGAAATTCGTTCAACTCTAGTTATATGTTCCAGTTCCTCTAGTACTTTCGGTTCAATTGCTTCTGCAAATTCTACTTCGAAGTGGAGACTATCTTCGCTGAAAGATTTTATTTCAGAAAGATCGGAATAATCGGCCACAATTTCACCTTTGTTTATCACAATAACCCGATTGCAGATGGCTTGAATCTCCTGCATGATGTGGGTACTGAGCAACACGGTTTTGTTTTTGCCTATTTCACGAATCAGTGCTCTTATCTCCTCCAATTGGTTTGGGTCGAGCCCGGTGGTAGGCTCATCGAGTATCAATACTTTGGGATTTGGAATCAGTGCCTGTGCCAGTCCTACCCGTTGACGATATCCTTTCGAGAGTTGTCCTATTTTCTTGTGAAATTCGGGTCTCAGTCCTACGGTATCGATCAACTCATTTACGCGTTTCTCTTTTTCTTTGCCCAAATGATAAGTTTCGGCCACAAAAAGCAGGTATTCTTTCACGTACATATCCACGTAGAGTGGGTTTTGTTCGGGAAGAAAGCCAACCATGCTACTTGCCTTTAGCTGATTGTCGTTTACTTCAAGACCGCATATTTTTGCCGAGCCGGTATTGTATGACAATGCTCCGGCAAGAATTCTCATGGTGGTGGTTTTGCCCGCACCATTGGGACCCAGGAAACCGACAACTTCTCCTTCGCCAATTTCGAAGTTGATGTTATTGAGGACAACCTGTTCTCCGTATTTTTTAGTCAGATTTGATATGCTGATAGACATGGATGCATGATTTAAAACAAAAGTACATCTTTTATTTCCAATTTTAAGTCTATAGGCTTGAAAATTGAGTTGTGAATTTACGCCCGCGACTTTTTAGCCAACCAAACGCAAACAGATAAGATGATATACCACCCAATGAGCATGGGGAAAGCATTTAGTTGGAAAACTGCGAGTATAATTGCACAAACGATCAGAAACAAAAATTGGATTTGATTATCTTTCCATGCCAGGTTCTTAAACTTGAGTGAGAACATGGGAATTTCGGATATTAAGAAATAGCAGAATAATGCGATGCAAACCAAAAGCAACCAGATATTGTCCAGTAAAAGTGGAGAGTAGGCATAAACCATTCCGGCCCAGAAAATGGCATTGGCAGGTACCGGTAATCCGATGAATGAGCTTGTTTGCCGATCGTCGATATTGAATTTAGCCAGGCGCAGACCGGAAAATATAGGAATAAGAAAAGCCACAAAGGGGAGGTACTCCCAACTACTAGTGGTAGACAGGAGTGAAAAAACGATAGCGCCCGGAGCCAGACCAAAGCTTACCATATCGGCCAGCGAATCAAGTTCTTTTCCCATGGGCGAATAAGCCTTTAGCAGACGAGAAGCAAATCCGTCAAAAAAGTCGAAAACAGCCGAGAGCATAATAGCGATAAAAGCCCCTTCGTGATGTCCGTTGAAGGCCAGATAGACAGCTACACAGCCGGAGAAAAGATTCAGGCAGGTGATAAAATTAGGAATATGTTTTTTCATGATAGTTAGCCCCCAAAATCTCCCCAAAGGAGACTTAAAGAAAAGTTATATTGTTTTATATATAAGAAAAGCCCGCGGGCTTTACTCCTTGTTTTTTGAATCAATCCAGATTGTTACCGGTCCGTTGTTTACCAATGCCACTTTCATATCAGCGCCGAAGGTTCCTGTTTGTACATCTTTGCCAAGCTTCAGACTTAGCTGCTTACAGAAATGCTCGTACAGCGGAACGGCTGTTTCATGTCCGGCAGCTCTGATATACGACGGACGATTTCCCTTTTTGGTCATGGCATGAAGCGTAAACTGGCTGACAACCAATATTTCGCCATCCACATCCAGTACCGATCGGTTCATCACGCCGTTTTCGTCGTCGAAAATGCGTAATCCGGTAGCTTTACCGGCCAGCCAATCACTGTCTTCGGTGCTGTCAGCTTCTTCAATACCCACTAAAATCAACAAACCCTGTTTTATCGAGGATTTTATCTTTTTGTCAATTTCGACAGAGGCTTCATTAACCCGTTGAATAAGAATGCGCATTTTTTTTGTTATCTCTCGGTTTCTGGCCTACAAAATTACAAAAAAATGTGGATAGTCAATTTTTATGCTAATCAAGCATTCAATAATTGGGCGGGCGACTTCAAAAAGATTGTTGTTTTACCGGAATGTGCGAACATTAAATCAATTTTTCTACCTCCGATTCATAAAAACAAACCAAATTTGTACTGTAATTTGTTTCAATCGGGATTTATTAGAACCGGAAATCTAAATTGAATATAAAATTGGAGAATAAAGGATGTTATTCAATTATTTGATACTAAAAACACGCTGCATGAAATTAAAACCCGTATTAATAAGCTGTGCCTTGCTACTGCTTGCACTGACTACTGCTGCTAAACCTTATTCGGTTTGGATGGCCGACTCGGAAATGAAACGAAATCCACAAAGCTGGATGCTGGACTTTGCTAAAAAGCCAAAATGGGACTACTGCAATGGTCTGGAGCTTCAGTCGATCTATCAGGTTTGGAAGATTACGGCCGATCCGCGTTATTTCAATTATGTGCTAAGTTATACCGACACCATTATTGATCCGAACGGTATTATTACCGGCTACAAACGCGACGATTATAACCTGGATAAATTGAACTCAGGTAAGATTTTGTTTGATTTGTATGCTAAAACAAAGCAGGAAAAACTGAAAAAAGCCCTGGACATTCTTCGCGACCAGATAAAAACGCAGCCCCGGACTGCCGACGGCGGTTTTTGGCACAAGAAGATATACACCCATCAGATGTGGCTCGACGGTTTGTATATGGCATCGCCTTTTTTGGCTGAATATGCTTATCGCTTCGGAGAGAAGGAGCTGTATGACGAGGTGGCTAACCAGATTTTGATTGTGGCAAAGCATACCTACGACCCGGTCAGCGGACTTTACTATCATGGATGGGACGAAAGTCGCCGGCAGCGATGGGCAAACCCGAAGACGGGTACCTCGCCTAATTTTTGGTCGCGAAGTATGGGTTGGTATATGATGGCTATTGTGGATATGCTGGATTATTTACCGGCCAATCATCCCAAACGTCCTCAGATCATTGGTATTCTGACCAAACTCAGTAAGACTCTGGAGAAATACCGCGATGAGAAAACCGGTATGTGGTACCAGGTCACCGATAAGCAAGGCGAAAAAGGCAATTATGTGGAATCGTCGGGGTCGGCTATGTTTATTTATAGCTGGGTAAAAGCTGCCCGGAAAGGCTATCTTCCCAAGGAGTATTTACTGAAAGGCCAAAAAGCCTATGATCAGTTTGTAAAGACCTTTATCAGACAAGAAACCGACGGCACCATTTCGCTTACCGACGCTTGCTCGGTGGCCGGGCTGGGTGGCGAGCCGCGTTACCGCGACGGGAGTTACGAATATTATATTTCGGAGCCCAAACGCGACAATGATCCTAAAGCTGTGTCGCCATTTATCATGGTGAGTGTGTTGCTGAAAAAATAAATCCGGAGTAAATCCATTCAACTATTTTGTACAAAAAACTCATGAAGAAACTAGTCTTATTATTTTTTATTTTCGTTGGAACAACCCTGTTTGCACAACCGCAAAATTATATTGTGGTGGATCGTAACGGCACGGGCAATTTCCGTAATATTCAACAGGCCATTGATTCGGTGCGCGCATTTAACCCGGCGGGTACGGTCACCATTTTTATCAAAAAAGGCGTTTACAAAGAAAAACTGGAGATACCCACGCATATTTGCAACGTAAAACTGATTGGCGAAGACCGGGATAATACCATTATAAACTACGACGATCATGCCAACATCAACAAGATGGGAACGTTTAAAACCTTCACCCTGAAAATTTGTGGTACCGACATTCGCCTCGAAAATCTTACTGTAGAGAACTCGGCTGCACCGCTTGGACAGGCTGTGGCGCTTCATGTGGAGGGCGACAGGGCTGTATTTGTCAATTGTCGTTTTCTGGGTAATCAGGATACCATATATACCGGAAAGCAAAATGCCCGCCAGTACTTTGTAGACTGCTACATTGAGGGGACTACCGATTTTATTTTCGGCCCGTCGACGGCTTGGTTCGAAGGTTGCACCATTTTCTGCAAACGCGATTCGTATATTACGGCTGCCAGCACGCCCGAAAACATCAAATACGGTTATATCTTTAATAACTGCAAGGTCCTTTTTGGCGACAAGGTGAAAGAGATGTATCTGGGCAGGCCATGGAGAGCGTATGCCATGACTTTGTATATGAACTGCGAATTGCCTGACGGTATCAAAGCTGTGGGCTGGGACCACTGGAAAAACGAGGAGAATAAAAAAACAGCCCGCTATATGGAGTACCGTAATACAGGCAAAGGTGCCGACATTGCGGGGCGCAGCTGGACAAAAGTGTTGACTAAAAAAGAAGCAGCTGAGTATACGGCAGAAAATGTAATGAAAGGATACGACGACTGGAATCCGGCAAAGGAATTTAGCGCGAAAAAATAAAACGGATGAAGAAATTCAAATCTATATTGCTGTTTCTGCTGGTGGTTAATATGACGGAAGCCCGGGTGAGGATATTCACTATAGGCGACTCAACGATGGCCGACTATGACACCCTGAAATACAGTGGCGATAAAGAACAACGCGGCTGGTGCCAGCTGTTTCCTCAATTTTTATCGGGCGATGTGGCGCTTACCAATGCAGCCCGAAACGGACGGAGCTCCAAGTCCTTTTACAAAGAAGTGTGGGTAAAGCTGCGGAACGAACTTAAGCCGGGCGATTATGTGTTTATCCAGTTTGGACACAACGACGAAAAAGGGAATGGGCTGGATACCGACGAGAACGACTCTACTGCCCGTGGCACGGCTCCCTGGGGATTGTACCAAAAATACCTTCAGCTGTATGTCACTGAAGCCCGAGAGCGGGGTGCCGTTCCGGTGCTTTTCACTTCGGTGGTGCGCAGGGGCTTCAATAAGGGCGTGCTAACACATCTGGCGCAACACAATTTGTCAGAAGCAAACGGTGATACCCGACTGGACTATGTGGCTTCGATGAAAGAGCTGGCTAAACGGCTGGCGGTGCCGCTTATCGATATGACTGCTTCTACCAAAAAGCTGGTAGAGACCTATGGACCCGAAAAATCGAAGGCCGAATTGTATGTCAAAGCCGACGATACCCATCTCAAAGCCCGTGGCGCATATCAATTTGCTCTGCTGGCAGCCCGCGAGCTTAAGGATAAAAACATATTGGCACAATACATTAAAACTAAATAAAAAACAATGAATCTCTATTCGCTAAAAAAGCACACATTTTTTGCACTTTCATTGCTGTTGCTTTCTTCCCTGTCATTATCTGCTCAGGGCGTGTCCAAAGTCTGGGTCTCCGACCTGCGCAATGGTAATTATGAAAATCCGGTGCTCTATGCCGACTATTCCGACCCCGATGTATGCCGCGTTGGGAAGGATTATTATATGGTAGCATCGTCGTTTGCCAACACGCCGGGATTGCCAATTCTTCACTCCAACGATATGGTTAACTGGACTATCATCGGGCATGCGCTACCACAACTGATGCCCGACGAGCGCTTCAGTACTATGCAGCACGGCAACGGGGTGTGGGCACCCAGCATACGGTATCACAAAAAGGAGTTTTATATCTATTTCGGCGATCCGGATGCGGGAGTCTATATGACCAAAACCTCCAATCCGGCAGGCGCATGGTCGCCACTTACGCTGGTAAAAGCGGGCAAAGGATTTATTGATACCTGCCCGCTGTGGGACAATGACGGTAAGGCTTATATTGTGCATGGTTTTGCCGGTAGCCGGGCAGGTATGAAGAGCTTGCTGGGCATTTTTGAAATAACACCCGACGGTACGAAAGCGCTGACCGAAACCCGCTTGGTGTTCGACGGGCATCCGGACAATACCACCACCGAAGGTCCTAAGTTTTACAAACGCAAGGGATATTACTATATTTTTTGTCCGGCAGGAGGCGTAAAGCAGGGTTGGCAGCTGGCTTTGCGCTCACGCAATGTATACGGACCATACGAATCGCGCAGAGTAATGGCTCAGGGAAAGTCCGACATCAACGGACCTCATCAGGGTGCATGGGTAGATACGCCCAACGGCAAGCAGGACTGGTTTCTTCATTTTCAGGATTTGTATGCCTACGGTCGTGCGGTGCATCTACAGCCTATGAGCTGGGCAAACGACTGGCCGGTAATAGGACTCGACAAAGAGGGTACGGGCTGCGGTACGCCGGTGAACACTTACCAAAAACCCAATGTGGGCAAAACCTATCCGGTGGCAACACCGGTAGAGAGCGATCAGTTCGACGGACAAACGCTCGGACTTCAGTGGCAATGGCAGGCCAATAGCAATCCGGTGTGGTATTTCTGTGCGGGCGACAAAGGTTATCTCCGACTGTTTGGCTGGCAACTGCTGGGCGAAGCGCGTAATTTGTGGGATGCTCCCAATCTTTTGCTTCAGAAATTTCCGGCTCCCAATTTTACAGCCACTACCAAACTTACTTTCTCACCTTTCAAAGAAGGAGAGCGTGCCGGACTGGTGGTGATGGGTGTGTATTATGCTTCGCTTTTTATTGAAAACACAGCCAACGGACTTACAATAAATCAGGTTAGTTGTCTGCATGCCGATAAAGGTGGTGCCGAAAAAATAAATGCTTCTGCTCCTATGGCGCAAAAAACCGTTTATTTGCGGGTATCGGTTACACAGCATAAAATTCTGAACAAAGACGGTATTCTTTGGCCAAAAGCCAGTTGTACGTTCAGCTACAGTACCGACGGCAACAAGTTTCAGGTGCTGGGCGAAGAATTTGTAGCCAACGAAGGCCGCTGGATAGGTGCCAAAGTAGGGCTGTATTGCAGCCGCCCCAAAGCCAGCAACGATTCGGGTTACGCCGATGTGGATTGGTTCAACGTAGAACCGTAAAATAAACTAAGCACTGTCGGTGAGAGATATTTTTTTAATTTGCAGATGTTTTCAAATCTATTTTTGAAAATATCTGCAAATTAAAAGTATGGTCTGCGGGGCTAATGTATCTGAGTCCAAGGTGATGTCTTGGGTAAATTGTAAATAGAACAACATTTATACTTATATCAGACACTTCTATTTGTTTACAATGATTTTATATAGGCAATCTGAATGCCGATAAAGCAATCGTCCATACAACCATCTTCCACATAACCGCAGGATGATATTAAACCATTATTATTTGTTTCTAAATAGGCTTTGGCATTTTCTCTTTTTATCAGCCATTGGCTACGGGCATTATCGTAGATCTCGTCCAGCGTTAAAGCTGCCGCACCTGAGCTGTGTGAATTTATTTCGGTCCCGTTTTCCGTCCACTCCAATTTTGTTGCCGGAACGTTAGCCATTCCTGTAGTTGAGGTATATGTAAAATGGCGCTGTGTAACCTTTCCATTGCTCACAGTAATGGTCGTTTGCGATGCTGAACCAAACACCGAACCTTGCGTCACCATATAGCTGTAAGAATTTCCGGATGTTTCTTTGAAACTGATCAACTTTTGGTAGCTATTCTCAAAACTGTTTTGGTAATATAAGTCGTCTTTTTTGCAGGACGTAAATAGAACAGCTGTAAATAGCAGGGCGAAGAAGCATAGTTTTTTTTTCATAATAGTATGTGTTTTGCTACATTAGAATTCATCCTAAGTTATTTATGTGATTGGTGAAATATCCGATAATATTTATTTTAGTCCAGTTAGGCTAAGTGCTAAATAGATACCCAATCATCATGTTTTTCAGGTTGTCATTCTTATGATGCATTTTCGACATCAACTGTTGCATATACGAACCATTAAATCTTATCTTTAAGAAGGAAGCTTAATGGAACAGTTTAAAACCATATCGGATGTGTCTTCTTCCTCTCCATATTTATTAAACCGCGATGTAGTATCTGATTCCCGTTTAACGAAGTGAACCAATATACAGCGGTCCAAAGGCGTGAAACCAGTAGAGTGAAAAACGCAAACAGTTTGTAACTGTGTTTTTATTTAGTTACAAACTGCTCTGATTTCCATCACAAGTTATGGCTATGCCTACACCCGCATCAGGCACAGGCTACACAGGTGCAAACCTGGAGTAGAAGCGACATTCATTCTAACCCTACCACACAGTAGCAGGTAGTAGTAAAGAAGTCTCTGAAATAAGGGATATTCAACAAGGCTGGAAGTTTCCGAACCTTGAGCTTAAACTTTATTTCGTAATTTGGATTTATAAGGTAGTAATCCTGTCGGATAATTGACAGGTTGTTGTTCTTTAAAACGGAATGAAATCGCTTGATGCTTATTTGTGTATCCCTGATTTCAAGCAACCCTGCAATTTTACCCTCCGACTCACCAAGCATTTTTAGCGCACTAATATATAGTGGGCGGGGGAGTAGGTGCAGGTAGGGCATGTTAGCAAGCACTTTACTTTCGCATACCTGCTGATGTCCGCCAAAAGGCATTCGCCAGGGCGGAAATGCGAAAAAGATCTTTCCTCCGGGTTTTAAGAACTTTTTCAGGTTAGCCAGAAACACTTCCTGATTCGGAATATGTTCTATCGTATCGCGCATAATCACCAGATCCAATTGGTCTATATCTTCCGGTTGGACTTTATAGATGTCTGCTGCTATCAGGTTGATATTCTCCTTCAGGGGATGATCCTTATAAAACTGTCTTGCGTTCTCTATTTTGTTGGGGGCAATGTCGATGCCAAAAACCTTGCAGCCCATATCCAGAAAAGGTTTTAGGTTTCCGGCCTCACCACAGCCAATCTCTGCCACGGTCATTGTCGGATTTACTGGGAAAACCGTATTGATATAAGGAATTACATATTTTTCAGTAGTAAGGCTTTGCTCATTAAAATATCTTTCTCTGTTAGAATGTCTTTCTTGCATATTGATGGTAATTTTTATCGAACAAAAATACTTATTATTTTACAAATAGAAACTAAGTATTGTCCATTTTGTTTGTTTGGCTATTTACATTAAAACTCACTACCATCTGGTGAAGCTTAAGCGCCTCCAAATGCTAGTGAATAAATAGTTAGTCAGCTTAAAACCCATTTTATTGATTTTTCTCAAAAAATTTTTCCACAAAACTATGATTTTACAACAACATATGAAAAAATTATATATATTTGCATAGTCAAATAATATCTAAAGCTTTGATAATGTACTGCGCATTGTTTCTTGGTTGCCGGTTTTGTTAAAGCTTAGCCTTTGAATTCTGATACTCTGTTTTTTGCCGTCGAAGCTTCGAATAGCTCCGGCTGTGTTATCAGAAAAAAGGCATATCGCCACCGGTCGACAATGATTCTTTCTACATTTTGTAGAACTATCGTCGGACACCAGAGGAAACTTCTACAAATTGTAGAATCATTATTTGACCACAAATTAAGCATCTACAACTTGTAGATGTGGCGTAGAATATCCGACAAGTAATCTACAACTCGTAGATCTTGCATCGGATTGCATGTTGACCTTCTATAAGTTGTAGAGCCTAAGATGGAGTTTAAGCGAGTGCTGTACAGATTGTAGAACATATGATGAGATAAAATTGATTTCTTTTTAATCGGAATTTTTTCAATTATAAACCAATTAATAAATACATTATTATGGAAAAGTACACTTTCACTTCGTTGCACGTCAATAATCTGACGATCAATAACGCTTATGCTCTTTTCAAAACCTCTATTGATCTGGCAGAGCCAGTCATTCCTTTTTTCGGGACCATAGAGACTGCGGCTTTTACTAAATTCAAAGCTGACAATGAAAGTTTTGGAAAACAAATCAACAAAAATCAAAAGAGTCCGCTTACCGACAGCCTGAAAACGTTTAATAAAATGCGTATCGGGTGTATCAGAGAGGCTAAAAACGCAACCAGCACCTTTATCAAAAGCCCTGATGAGGTGAAAAAGGCGGCTGCACAAACCATGGATGTATTTCTGGCTCCGTATAAAGAGGCTGATACCCTGCCGCTGAATTCCAAAACGGTGGTTTTTGCCGAAATTATTCAGAAGTATAAAAAATCACCCGCGGTGATGGCTGCTGCCAAAACATTAGGTATTGACTCTACTTTTGCTTTGCTCGAAGCAAAGAATACGGAATGTGATGTTATTTATAAACAGCGCAACGATGAGTATGCGCAGAATGAGGTGTCGGGTAGTTCGCTGAAACCAATTGTGGTGGGTAGCTACGGACAGTTTTCCACGGCTATTGAGCAGTCGGTGAATCTTACTCCTTCGCCCGAAGTCATAGCACTGTTTCTGAAACTGGACGAACTTCGAAAGAAGTATCGCTTGTTGGATATTGATGATAAAGAAACTCCGGAAACAACTACTCCGGAAAAATAAGACGGTTTACCAATATACACGAAGAGCATAATCTGATCAGGATTATGCTCTTCTTTTTTTTTGAGGATGAATGCTGTAAACTCCTGAGGAATTAGGGGTGAATGAACAATCGCACTCCCTTGTAACTCGTAACTATTCCCTCGTAACTGCTATCACTTGAGCAATTCGGCAATTTTGTCGGTCATGGTTTTAAATTCCTCGGGGTTGTACAGACGTGTAAGCAATACTATTTTACCCGTTTTGTCGATAATCACATTGCGTGTAATGCCGGCGTCGCGTGTGGCATAAAGCGCAAAATGGTCGGCATGCGGATCGAGTCCGATGGGGTAGGTGATGGGAATCGATTTGGCAAATTTCTCTACCGTTTTCAGCGGTTCATCCCTATCCACAGCCAGTAGGGCAAAATTGCTGTTGGCTTTGTGTTTTTGCCAGATATCACTTTCGATAAACGGCATTTCGTGTCGGCAAACGCCACACCAACTGGCAGTAAATTGCAGCATCACCACTTTTCCGCGCAGGTCGGATATTTTCACCGTTTTTCCATCGGTCAGTTTCAAACTGAAATCGGGCGCCATATCGCCTACTTTGACTATATATCCGCGGTCGTCGTTGTTTTGACCGAAAACAAAAGGGGTGAGCGTAAGTGCCATAAGTAATATAAGTTGTTTCATAAATAAATAGTTACATGTGAATGGTTACGAGTTACAAGACCTTGATCTGTAACTTGCTTTCGGAAAACAGCACATCGTGCATTTGTTTGCTGTATATGCGTTTGCAAAAGTACAGAATTCCCCGTTGCCAGACAGGAATAAAAACAAAAAAACCGATACAAGGTTCAACTTGCACCGGTTTTTCTATGTTTTAGTTGGTTTCTGATTACATGTCCCACTGTTCGCAGGTAGCTATCAGGTCGTCGAAAGTTTTAATTTTCGATTTGGCCTGTACCTGTGCTATCTGAGCTTCCACCGCTTCGTCGTAGGTTTCTTCCTCCACGCTGCGGATCACGCCCATGGCAATCGGCATATTGGGACCTTCCATCATGGCTAGTTTCATGTGCAGGGTGCTGTCCTGGCAGGTAGCATCGTGAACCAGTAAGCTATTTTCGGTCACACCGTTTTCGCCTATTGTTACCACTTTAAGGTTGAAACCGTCGAGCGCCAGTCCTTTGTCGCGGTTTTTACCGAAAACCATCGGTTTACCGTCTTCCAACACAATGATGCGGTCGGCACGGTTTTCTTTTTCGGCAATCCAGTTATGCGCGCCATCGTTGAATATCACACAGTTTACCAGACATTCCACTACCGACGTACCTTTGTGCTTGGCGGCTGCCAGCATACATTGTTGAGATGTTTTGAGGTCAACGTCCAACAGGCGGGCAAAGAAAGTACCGCGCGCACCGAAAGTCAACTCTGCCGGATGGAACGGACGTTCCACGGTTCCGAAAGGCGACGATTTGGTTACGAAACCCTTTTTGGTAGTAGGCGAATATTGTCCCTTTGTCAGTCCGTAAATCTGGTTGTTGAATAGCAGCACGTTTAAATCCACGTTGCGACGCACGCTGTGGATAAAATGATTTCCACCAATGGCCAGACAGTCGCCGTCGCCGGTTATTTGCCATACCGATAGTTTCGGGTTGGCTACTTTTACGCCTGTAGCCACTGCTGCGCCCCGTCCGTGGATGGTGTGAAAACCGTAGCTACTTGTATAATAAGGTAAACGTGACGAACACCCGATGCCTGAAATCACCGCTATGTCGTGAGGTGCCACGCCCAGCTCGGCCATTACTTTCTGTAATGAATTGAGTACGGCGTAATCGCCGCAGCCCGGACACCAGCGAACGTACTGGTCGCTTTTAAAGTCTTTGGCTGTATATTGTAATATTTTTGTTGCTTCCATAATATGAAAATAGTTTTTTATCTAAGTCCCCTTTAGGGGATTTAGGGGTGATTTTTTGCTTACATCAACTCGCTGAAATCATTTTCCAATTCAGCCACCGTAAAGGGTTGTCCCTGTACTTTGTTGTATTGAAGAAATTCCACTCCCGGCACTTTCGAACGCAGGAAGGTGGCAAACTGTCCGCTGTTGAGCTCGCACACCACCACTTTTTTGTAACGTTGAATAACTTCCACGGTGTTTTTTGGTAGCGGGTTGATATAGTTGAAATGTGCCAGGGCAATTTTCTTTCCGGCCTTGTTCAGGTTGTTCACCGCACTGGTCAGATGTCCGTGTGTACCACCCCAACCAATAACCAACATGTCGGCATCGGCTGCACCTTCTATTTCCAGTTCGGGAATAAAATTAGTAACGTAGTCAACCTTAGCCTGACGGGCATTCACCATTTTTTCGTGGTTCAGCGGGTCGGTAGCAATACAGCCGGTTTCGTAATCTTTCTCCAAACCACCGTTGCGGTGTCCGAATCCTTCCATACCCGGTACGCTCCAGTAACGCACTTTCGATTCTTCGTCGCGTGCAGTTACGGTGCAACCTTCCATGCCAGGTTTCACGTAGTTTGGTTTTATTTCTGCCAATTCAGCTAGCTTAGGTAGTTTCCACAGCGATGTTCCGTTACCAATAAAGGCATCGGTAAGCAGAATTACCGGAGTCATATGTTCCAATGCTATTTTACAAGCCATAAATGCATAGTGGAAGCAGTCGTCGGGGGTACCGGCAGCCATTACTACGGCAGGACTTTCACCATTGCGTCCGTACAATGCTTGTAGGAGGTCAGTTTGTTCGGTTTTTGTAGGCATTCCGGTTGATGGGCCGCCGCGCATTACGTCTATAATCACAATGGGCAATTCCGCCATCACGGCCAGTCCGATGGCTTCCGATTTCAGTGCCAGTCCCGGTCCGGAAGTATTGGTTACAGCCAGACTACCGGCAAACGAAGCACCAATGGCCGATGTGATACCGGCTATTTCGTCTTCGGCTTGCACTACTTTTACGCCCAAATCCTTGCGGTTGGCCAGTTCATGCATAATGTCGGTGGCGGGGGTAATGGGGTAACCTCCCAGGTAAAGCTGCAAACCCGATTTTTGTGCTGCGGCTATCAGTCCCCAAGCAGTGGCTTTGTTACCGCTGATACTGGTGTACTTTCCTTTGGGTGTTTCGTGCGATCTTTCTACCTGATAAGTAGAAATGGAGAGGTGTAGGTTGTTGCCGTAGTTGAATCCGTCGGTCAGTACTTTTACGTTAGCCTCCAGAATGGACGGCTTTTTACTGAATTTATTGGTCAGAAAGTGGATAGCCTGATCGATAGGACGGTTGAATAACCAGCAAATCAATCCCAAAGCAAACATATTTTTGCTACGCAATACGGTTTTATTATCAAAACCAAACCCATCCAGACTACTTTGAGTCAGAGCCGACAGGGCGGCAGGTATCAATTGAATGGTTTCCGAAATGCCTAACTCTTCGAATGGGTTCTCGGTAGTAAAGCCGGCTTTATCAAATCCTGATTTATTGAATGTGTCGGAGTCGAAAATAATGATTCCGCCTCTTTTTATTGATTTGGCATTCACTTTGAGTGCTGCAGGGTTCATTACCACCAATACATCGGGGTCATCGCCCGGTGTATAGATTTTACTCGATCCCAAATGTACCTGAAATCCCGAAACTCCACCCAGTGTACCTTGCGGAGCGCGTATTTCAGATGGATAATCGGGAAACGTTGAAATTTCATTTCCTAAAATGGCCGAAAGATTCGAAAATAGTGTACCTGTGAGCTGCATCCCATCGCCTGAGTCGCCCGAAAAACGTACCACTACATTGTCCAGTTCGGTTGTCTTCGTTTTGTCCATTTCTTTATTATGTTTTATTGTGTATTTGATTTAAATTGATACAAAAGTAATCTTTAGTCTATTACAATAAACCGTTTTGTACTAAATGCGTATGTTTTGCATGGTTTTGTCACATTACGACTTTTTCTCCTGTATTTTTATTCAGGAGAAGAGTTTATAAATGGTTGCTTGTTTGACATTCAGCCAAACGGGCAACCATTCTTTTTCAGTTCCGGAAATAGTATAAAATAATAGTCGGATGAGATAACAAATTAGAACTCGGCATTGTTCGGAGTTCGGGGGAATGGGATTACATCGCGGATATTAGCCATACCCGTAACGAATAGCAATAAGCGTTCAAAGCCCAAACCAAAGCCGGAGTGTGGAGCTGTTCCGAATTTACGGGTTTCCAGATACCACCAGATATCTTTTGTTGGAACTCCCATTTCGTCGGCGCGTGTTTTTAGTTTGGTATAGTCTTCCTCGCGTTGCGAACCTCCGATAATTTCTCCAATCTTGGGAAACAGCACATCCATGGCACGAACCGTTTTTCCATCGTCGTTTTGTTTCATATAAAACGATTTGATTTCTTTCGGGTAGTCGGTCAGAATAACTGGTTTCTTATAGTGTTGTTCTACCAGGTAGCGTTCGTGTTCCGATTGCAGATCGGTTCCCCAGCTTACAGGGAATTCAAATTTATGACCTTTAGCAATAGCTGCTTCCAGAATTTCCACGCCTTTGGTGTAAGTCACGCGTTCGAAGTCGTTATTCACCACAAAGCTTAAGCGTTCAATCAGTTCTTTGTCGTACATGTTGCAAAGAAAATCCAAATCGTCCTTACAATGATCCAATGCCCATTTCACACAATATTGAATGAAGTCCTGAGCCAGTTGCATGTTTTCTTCGATTTCATTGAAAGCCACTTCCGGCTCAATCATCCAGAACTCCGACAAATGGCGTGGAGTATTTGAGTTCTCAGCACGGAATGTTGGTCCGAAAGTATAAATAGAACCCATCGACATAGCAGCCAATTCGCCTTCGAGCTGCCCCGAAACCGTTAAGCTTGCTTGTTTGCCGAAGAAATCATTGCTATAATCAATTGATCCGTTCTCATCTTTTTTCAGATCATAGAGGTTCAAGGTTGTTACCTGAAACATCTGACCGGCGCCTTCGCAGTCCGAAGCAGTAATGATTGGGGTATGAAAATAGAAGAACCCACGTTCGTGAAAGAATGTGTGAACAGCAATGGCCATGTTGTGGCGTACACGAAAGATTGCTCCAAAAGTATTGGTACGGGGACGCAGGTGAGCTATGTCACGCAAAAATTCCATCGTATGCCCTTTCTTTTGCAAGGGATATGTTTCCGGATCGGCAGTTCCGTATATTTCAATTTTGTCGGCTTGTATTTCTACGTGTTGTCCCTGCCCCATGGATTCAACTAATTTGCCGGTAACGCTTATACACGCTCCTGTGGTGATGGGTTTCAGGTATTCGTCACCAAATTTTTCATTATCTGCTACAACCTGGATATTATTGATCGTTGAACCATCGTTCAACGCGATGAAACTAACGGTTTTATTCCCTCGGCGGGTACGCACCCAACCTTTAATGTTTACTTCGGCACCAAAATCTGTTCGTTTGAGTGCATCAACAATTATCGTTCTGCTCATAATGTTTTGTTTATATAGATTTTCTGAATTACTATTTCGAATTTTGAATTGCAAAAGTACTAATTTTCATTGGAAAACCAACTCTGAATAAATACAAAAAAGCACCAATTCATTTTCTGAATTGGTGCTTTGTAAGTCTTGTAAGTTTATCATTTAGCACTTTTAGTTGCATCGCCAAGCATGCTCATTGCACACCGGAATCCAAGATCATTTCTACATTTATCCTGATCCAGGTAGCGGCGTGTAGACGGGTTCAGCCAATACACACGGTCTTTCCATGAACCTCCTTTGTACACTCTGGTTTTTACTGTGATTGATGGGCGCAGTATATCAGTAGGATCTAATCTGCTACCCTTCAAATTGGCTAATCCTATAGAGTCGCCCATTATGTAGTCAATTTGTGATTCGACATCACCATCTTTATAGTTACGTACATCGTCTGATTTTTTTGCAACTTCGGTAGCAATGCGGCCGAGTGAATCCACTTTGTAGGCCTTATTCCCTTGTTCATCAACACCAGTTGCAATCGGAGTAAAATAAATATTTCCTCTGAAAGGGTTGTATTCGGCTATTTCGTCTGTTGAAGTAGAGCGGTATACATCCAACACCCATTCGTTCACGTTACCGGCCATGTTATACAACCCGAAGTCATTCGGGAAATACCAGTTGACGGGTGCCGTAATCATAGCTTTATCATTAAGCGCTCCTGAGGTACCCATCATATCACCTTTACCTCTGACGAAGTTGGCTTCCATTTGTCCCAATTGTTGTTTTGTCGGGTTACGAACCTGACCGCCCGACCATGGATAAATTTTGCCTTCGGGAACCAATCCGGTTTTTTTGTTCGATTTTATAGCATAAGCCGCAAATTCCCACTCAGCTTCCGTTGGTAAACGAAATTCGGAAAAGAGTATACCATCAGTCATATCTACTTTCCGGTTTTTACCATACAAATCTTTTTTAGGATTCTTTCCTATTGCCGGTTGATAATCTGGCTGGAGTAAGTATTTTTGAGTATTAAAGACAAAGTTTTTTGAGATGGTTTCGAGGTCAGTCTCTTTTTCCATTTTTGTGAAGTTAGGCGCTGCAATAATACCGGCATCAATCAACGCTTTCTCATTGACGCGGTCGGTACGCCATGTACAATAATCTATAGCTTGCTCCCAGGTCACACCTACGATGGGGTATTGATCATATGCAGGATGTGTAAAGTAGTTATCCAGATAAGGCTCGTTGTACGCCATTTCTTCACGCCATATTTTAAAATCAGGCTGAGCTCTTGCAACGAGCTTTGGGGCTGAATTGCCAAAAACGATTTTCATCCAATTTGTATATTCACGCCAATCGATGTTTCTGATTTCGTATTGATCCATGTAAAAAGAACTTACCGTTACTCTACGCGGTTTATTGTCGCGTGGGGCAGTAATGAATTCTCCTTTTTCCCCCATGGTAAACGATCCACCTTCAATGGCAACCATACCAGCGGGAATGCGAGAGGCATAGCCCTTTTTTACCGAAAAACCGGTCCCGGTTTTGTCATTGTACTTCCATCCAGTAACACGGGAATAACTTTCGTTGGCTGATTTGCTTGTGCAACCAGTCAGGGTTATTACCAAAGACAACGATGCTAATTTAGCTATGACTTTTAATTTCATAAAAGGTATTATAAAATAAAGAATATACAATTGTTTAAAGTAAAGTGCAAAAATAGTATTTTTTTCCTGTAAATGGACATTGTAAATTATTTTTTTCAAGTTTTATTTATCAAATCGTCCACATATAATAACTTGATTTCTACAAAAAACGTATACTTAGCTGTAAAAATTTTTAAATTTTCTCATTCTTACAAATCTATCGTTATAATTCCTTACTTTTGTAACAGTATAATTCACTTAGGTTTCACATACTTTCCTCTCTCAATGATGAATTCTGATTTTCTGCAAATTAAACTAAATAATCGGTTGGTCGATTTATCAACGCCCATTGTTATGGGAATTGTAAATGTCACGCCTGATTCTTTTTATATGGGAAGTCGGTACAGATCCGATAAGACTATTTTGCAGGCTGTAGAGCATATGTTGATTGATGGAGCAGGCATTATAGATATTGGGGGTTATTCCACTCGCCCATCAGCCGAAGTTATTTCGCAAGAAGAGGAAATCGAACGGCTTTCCGAAGGCACTGAGGTGATATTAAAAAAATTTCCGGAAGTAATAATCTCTATTGATACATTTCGATCAGGTGTTGCGCGTCATATGGTGGATA
>Ga0209540_10001024_pt1 | contig 22472 bp, 16 predicted proteins | sample BarGraIncu01121A_FD_184501 | JGI IMG/M metagenome (GOLD analysis project Ga0209540, IMG submission 184501) | Arctic peat soil microbial communities from Barrow, Alaska - Barrow Graham LP Incubations 011-21A (SPAdes) (version 2) | ecosystem: Environmental > Terrestrial > Soil > Wetlands > Peat... | reverse complement strand
CTCCGTCCCATATAATTTGACTGGCTTCCAGTACCGCTTGATATTGATCTTTATTCTGTGATTGAAAACTTATCGGAGTTTGTGATACTTTGGACAGAATCTCTCCTAAAATCGCTGGAATTTTGGTTACATCCGATTGATAAGTTGCTTTGGCCGAAAATGAAAGCTGAGGTAAATATCCTTTGTTTGCGTTGCTTAAATTAAACTGGGTGGTTTGCTCTATCAGTCCGTATTGTTTTATCAACGGATAATTTGCTTTTGCTTTTGCCTGACATTCGTCCAGTGTGAGTTGCTGGGAAAATAAAGCTAAAGGGACAACAAGTAATAGGAAGCTGTTTAAAATCAATCTTTTCATATCGAGTTGTGTTAGGGTCTTATATAGTTTAAAATAACTTGTACATTCTCGTCTCGCCTATGTGCCAGTAGCTCTTTTGTTTGTTCTTCGTTCAGTTGCATTATGCCACTGGCTATGGGTTGCATTATGAAAAGTCCTGCGTTCAGGGTAACCATGGTGATAATAATATCTATAAGTTCTACTTTACGGGCACGTCCTTCGGCTATTTCATGCTGAAGTTCATTGTTTAGTCTCGTAAATAGCTCGAAAGGTACATTTTGTAGCTTGTTTCGTAGGTTTTCGAGATTTTCGGGTAAGCGGGATAATTCAGTAGCAACCAATAGTGGTAATTTAGGATTCTCCATCAGTAAATCGAAATGGGACTCTACTGCATGTCTTACCTTTTCTAAAAAAGGAATATCTCCAAAACTTTGTGAAGCATACAGATGTTCGAAGAGCATCTTGAATTTTTTCTCGAAAATGCTGTTGAATAAATTATCTTTTGTTCGAAAATAGTAGTGTACCAGAGCTTGATTGCATCCTACCGCCTTTGCTATTTGGGTGGTTGAAGTTGATGCAAATCCTTTTTCTAAAAAGAGTTGTTCTGCAACAGCCAATATGATTTGTTCGGTCGTTTGTTCGCTTTTAATACTCATGTTTAATAATGATGTTTAATAGGTCTATTAATTGATTACAAAGAAACAGCTTTTATTTGAAAAATCGCTTTTATTTAGAATAAACATTTATTACAACTAAAAACTTTAACTATTCCTACAGATAAAAAAAACAATAATGGCTGATCTAATACGCATAAGATCAGCCATTATTGCTTTTATCAACTATGTAATTAATGATAAATAATTGAATCCTGACGTACAGTACAAGCACTGAAATAGCCTAATGCTCCATTACTGATGTTTGATGTGGGGTTTGTCGGTGAAGTAGATTGATCGCCGTTTCCTTTTGTAGTTCGGAAATATTCATATACACCTTTATCTATACATTCAAATTGTATTCTGACTCTGTCGCCGCTTTGTAATACACTATCTTTTTTGATTGATGATGAACCGAGTGAATAAGTGATAATTTTCCCTTGATAAAGTTTGTCATTTCCCACATTTATCCCAGTCTTCAAACTCCCGTTAACATATTCAATAACACGGTAGTAATTGTCAATGCCAGCTGGATCTTGAAAATCAAATGCAACTTCTCTGTTACTTCCGACATCACTTTTCCGTATATAAATGCGATCTATGTCAACCGGCTCCGGCATGGTAGATACAGCTGTATATGTGCTACCTTCAGCCACTACCGTTAGTGTATAAGTTGCTCCGGGGATCCCTTTTAACGTAGATGTCATATAGGTCCCCGGGCTGGTTTCAGTTAATCTTTCGGAGTTTCCCAAATTGTCGCTGATTGTAACCTTTGCTTTAGAAACGGCCGGGAAAATATTTGACTCCGTAAAGGCAACTGTTTTTGATATTTGTATCATATACGGCCCGTCATGATCAAATACATTGCCCTGTATGACGATACTTGGTGATGAAGTGTCTAAGTTTAGATCAACTACTTTTTCGCAGGATGAAAAAGAGAAGATCAGCAGTAGCGCCATTGCCAGTTGAATTATATGATGTTTCATTCTTTTAAAATTTGAAATTATAAGAAAATGAAGGAACAAACTTGAATAAAGTAGTTTGAATTGCTTCCGTTTTAGTCGGATCCTGTTCATTGTTTCTGAAACGAATCATGTACGCATTATCTCGTCCATAGGCATTGTATATCGAAAATGTCCAGCTTGATTCAAAGTCTTTGGTCTTTTTTACAAGCCATGTTGCACCAAAATCCAACCGGTGGTAAGCAGGCATCCTGTTGGCATTTCTACTGGAATAATACATCATCGTTGTTCCGTCGATCTGGTATTTTGCGGTAGGAAACGTAACAGCATTGCCGGTGTTATACACCCAAGTTGAAGAAAAAGTCCAGGATTTATTCAGCTCGTAGATACCTACTATCGAAATATCATGCGTTTTGTCCTGTCTTGCCGGATAATAATTTCCATTGTTTATACCATCAAACTTACGTTCGGTACGTGATAGCGTATAACTTATCCAACCGTTAAACCGTCCGTACTTCTTTTTTAAAAACATTTCCAGGCCATAAGCACGCCCTTTCCCGAATAATATCTGAGATTCAACATTTTCATTAAAGTTCAGCTCAGCTCCTGTTTTGTAGTCAATCTGATTTTGAAGCTTTTTGTAATATACCTCAGTAAAAAACTCATACTGATTATCTGCAAAATTACGATAATATCCCAGCGATACCTGATCCGAAATTTCGGGTTTTACATTATTGCTACTCGGAATCCATAAATCGGTGGGGCTTCCGGAGGTAGAATTGGACAATAGGTGTAAATTCTGTACATTGCGGGCGTAGGAAGCTTTCAAAGAACTTGCATCATTTAAAATGTAGTTAAAGCTGGCGCGAGGTTCGATGTTGAAATAGGTTTTCATGAACTGACCCGTTTTGTAAGTCATCGTATCTCTAGGGTCGGAAGTAGAATCGTATGTATAAAATTTTCCCGGTCCCAGAATACTAAACGTAGTGAAGCGTGCACCATATTCCACGCTTAGTTTTTTTGACAGACCATATTGATGCGAAATGTAAATGGCATTTTCCCAGGCATGTTTGTTTGTCATGCTTTTTAAATCCACGTCGCTAATGGCAGTAATAATTCCCGGAATAATTTTATGAAGGGTAGAATTAATGCCAAACCGCAGAGTGCTATTGTTGCCCGAGTATAACTGAAAGTCTTGTTTCAAACTATAGTCCTGAATCCGCGAAATGATATTCATCTCTATCCCATTATTGATATTAATCTTGTAATTATAATTGCTGAATATCAGCGAGGTGTTTGAAAACAACCGATCTGAAACCAAGTGGTTTAACCGGACGGTAGCTGTACTGTTTCCCCAGTGTAAACCATAGGTATTGCTTAATCCTAACACATCTCTGCCAAAATATCCGGACAAGAAAATACGGTTTTGATCATTTATCCGATAGTTGGCTTTTACATTAAAGTCGTAAAAGTAAAGTCGTGCACTATTGATTGTACTGTCATTGGATAGTTTTGTGAACAAGTCGGCGTAAGTTCTGCGGGCAGAAATAATAAATGAACCCTTGTCTTTTACAATAGGGCCTTCGAGTGTTACCCTGGAGGAAATTAATCCAATTCCACCACTGACCGATAACTTCTTATCATTACCATCATTCATCTTCACATCCAGCACCGATGATAGTCTTCCACCGTATTCCGCCGGTTCATTTCCTTTGTATACCGAAATGTCTTTGATGGCATCGGAATTGAAAACCGAGAAAAAGCCCATCAGGTGGGAGGCATTATATACAGTAGCTTCATCGAGTAATATCAGATTCTGATCTGTAGCTCCGCCACGAACATTAAATCCACTACTTCCTTCGCCTGCCGATTTGATGCCCGGTAGTAACTGAATGGTTTTTAAAACATCTTTTTCGCCAAAAATAACCGGTATGTTTTTAAGATCTTTGGTGTCGAGCTTTTGCACACCCATCTGAAGTTTGGTAATATTCTCATTCTTTCGCTGACTCGAAACCACTACCTCTTTCAGTTCATTTACCTGTTCGGTAAGTTGGAAATCAAACTTTTGGGATTGATTTAAATTCACGGTTTGAACCTGCGGAGCATAGCCCATAAACTGCGCCGAGATTTGATAACGTCCAGCAGGCAGGGTGATGGAGTAATAACCGTAGGTGTTGGCAGAAGATCCGGTGCCGGGGAGTTCTTTAACTGTTACTGTTGCACCAATCATATCTTCTCCTGTTTTCGCATCTCTGACGTAACCACTGATCGTAAAGTGTTGTTGAGCCCTTACGGAATAAACCAAACAAGTAAAAAAAATAAAGATATATAATTTGCTTCTGTGCATGTTTGTCTCAATAATGAAGAAATGCCTTGTCTGTACAGATCGGATTTGACCTCTTAAACAATTCAGGTGAATTAACGCAAAATTAATCGGATTGTTTCATATATGCAACTTATTCACAAAAGTTTACAGTCTAATAGTTTTATGTAAATATATTTAAGTCGAAACTGACCGATCGGTAGATTGTAAAGAGAGGATTTCGACGTATTATTTTCGGAATGATAAATAAGCTTTTCCCAGTCCAGCTATAATATCACCGGACATCAGTGACTCTTCCGATTGGGTTTCCAACGCCAGGTCACCTGCCAGTCCGTGAAGATAAACTGCAGTTTTGGCTGCATCTTCCGGTAGGTAACCCTGAGCCAATAATCCCACTAATATGCCGGTTAATACATCACCCGATCCGGCTGTTGCCATACCCGGGTTTCCGGTACTATTGAAGTATAGTTTAGCGTCGGGAGTGGCAATGATGGTATACGTTCCTTTCAGAATAATGATCAGTTCCAGATCCTGAGCAGCCAATGACGCTTTTTTCATTCGTTCATATGTCGAAATGTAGGGTCCAAAGAGGCGGTCAAATTCTTTCGGGTGCGGAGTCAGAATGCTATTTTCGGGAATGAGTTTCAACAAGTCCTTTTGCTGAGACAAAATGTTTAAGGCATCGGCATCCAGTACGCAGGGTTTATGCTGCTTTTTCAGAAAGTTTTTCAGCATCTCTGTAGTTTCGGCATGAACGCCTATTCCCGGTCCGATAGCAATAGCATTATGTTTTTCAGGCGCCTCTACACTGCTCACCAGGTCGGTGGCATAGTCGGATTGGAAGATTACTTCCGGAATAATGGTCTGCACAATGTTTCGGTTGCATTCGGGTCCGTGAATGGTTACCAATCCGGCTCCTGATCTGAGTGCAGCTTTAGCAGCTAATACCGAAGCACCAGACATCCCTTTGCTACCAGCCACAATAAGTGCATGGCCAAAAGTACCTTTGTGCGAAAATTTCGATCGTTTTTTGATTAATGGCGCAATATCCTTTTTTTCGAGATAATAAAAATCGCTTTCGGTTTCTTCAATTGCTGCGGGATGAATGCCAATGTCAACCATTTTCCATTCACCGACATAAATTTCATTTTCGGGAAACAAAAATGCCAGTTTGGGGCATTGCAAACTGAGGGTGTAGTCGGCTTGTACGATGACTGGCTTTTCATGGAGCGGATTTTCTTCACCTTGTAAACCCGAAGGTACATCAATAGCTACTACAGTATAGGCATTATGGTTGATCCATTTTACTGCTTCGGCAAAAATATCGATCAACATCCGGTTAATTCCCGAACCAAAAAGACCATCAATAATAATGGTGTCATTCGTGATCTCAGGAACTGCGAAATTTTCGGTAAGTTCGGTTATTGCATTAGGATACATTTCCACTAAGCGGTTCCGGTTTGTTTCACAGTCCTCCGATAGTTTATCCGTATACAGTAAAATGACTTTTACATCAAGCCTTGTATGAAGAAGCATGCGCGCCAATGCCAGTGCATCACCGCCATTGTTACCCGGTCCGGCCAAAATAAGGACAGGTCGCTGATACGAAAAAGTTTCTAAATAGGTTGTATAAAGAGCGTCGGCTGCTCTTTCCATTAAATCAATGGAAGTAATCGGTTCATACTCGATAGTGTACTTGTCCAGCTGACGAATCTGAGATGTTGCGAAAAACTTCATAGGATTATTTTTTTAGAATTATTGAAAAGCGTTACTTGCCCATCGGGTACTTATCCAACCGTTCTGTTGGTCTTTTTTCAGGAAAGTCCATGCTACAATGCGACTCACCTTTGTTCCCTGATTCATCGGAATGGTTTTTACTTCCAATGCTCCGGCATGTTTCAGGGCTTCATATACCCCGGGCAGATGCGATTGTTTTGATATTTGGGTTGTAAACCAAAAACAGTTGGATCCAAACTGCTTGCTTTGACGAATCATGTCGCGTACAAATCGTTCTTCACCACCTTCACACCATAGTTCGGAGTTCTGACCGCCGAAGTTCAGCGTGGGAGTGGTTATTTTTTTATGATTCAGGCTACTTAGTTTTTTGAGTGTTCCTTCCTGAGCTTCTTCAGCCGACGAATGAAAAGGCGGATTGCAAATAGTCACGTCAACAGGTTCACTGCGTTCCATGATGCCATGAAAAATATCTTTGGGGTTTTCCTGATAACGAAGATCAACATTTCGGTTCAGAAAATTATTGTAAGTAATGATTTTGGTTGCCGAGTCAAGCGCTGCAGTATCGGTATCGGACCCGATAAAAGACCAACCATACTCTTTATTCCCGATGATAGGGAACACACAACTGGCACCAACGCCAATGTCCATACACCGGATTTTGAATCCGGTTGGAATTTTCCCATTATTACTGGATGCCAACAGATCGGCAACCAAATGAATATAATCGGCTCTGCCCGGAATGGGCGGACACAGATAACCACTCGGAATATCCCAGTATTCAACCCCGTAATACTGTTTCAACAAAGCTTTATTCAACCATTTGACCGCTTTCGGGTTGGCAAAGTCTATCGACTCATTGCCGTAGGCATTGGGTTTTACATATTTGCCCAATTCCGGACAGGTAATGATGAGTTGTTTAAAGTCATAAAGTCCCCGGTGTTTGTTTCGGGGATGTAAAACGGTTTTCTCTGTTGGTAGTTCTTTTTTTATATCGGGCATCTTGGTTGAATTTGTTCGTTTGATTGCAAAGGTAAACAATGTCTGCGTAGTTTAATCCGATTTTGTCAGGATAATTCACTTTCACAGCTTAGCTGTTTCATTATTTCGCCTTATTCCTCTCATTTTTCTCCAAACCCCTGATTTTTTGAAACAAAAAGAGCGCTCCGGTAGCATATAACTTGCAAAAATTTCGGAAAATTGCATAAATACCCAAGCAATTTATTGTAAATCAAAACATTTGACCGCCAAACTTGTTCTAACGCCATGTACTTGAAAAGCAGTACATGAATTTATTTACAATAACAAACTGAATATGCAACAATCGCAAAACACAAGTTCAGCTAAACCAGAGCCTTCCGTTGAAAAGGAAGAACCGGTTCAGCCTTTCGAGTCATTTATTCAAAACTTTAAGAATACGCTGAAAAGAGTATTCCACGACGAAAATGACATTGACAAAATGGGAATAACCCGCGGCATTTGCCCCAAGGTATGGGGACAAATCATGGATTGTAATCCACTTTCGGTAGTGATTCCTACTGAATACGGAGGCAGAGGAGGAGCCGTGCAGGATAGTCTGGAGCTTTTATCCGCCGCCTCTTACGAATCGCTGGCTTTATCTCTCACCCTGGGCATTAACAGTGCTCTTTTTCTTCAACCTTTTGCCAAGTACGGGCAGGATTGCATGAAACCCGAAGTGTTTGGTCGGTTTTTGAATAACCAAAACATGGGCGGACTCATGATTACGGAATTGGGATTTGGAAGTGATGCCCTGAACATGCAGACTTCGTATACCGAAGAAGGCAACCATTATCATCTGAAAGGAACAAAACACTGGGCGGGATTAACCGGACAGGCAGATTACTGGTTGCTCTCGGCCAGAAAACAAACAGAGCAGGGCGGACTTCAACGGGACATCGACTTCTTTGTATGCGACAATACCCAACCGGCTCAAAACATTGTGGTGGATGAATATTTCGAAAATCTGGGTCTGTACCAGATTCCTTACGGACGTAATATTGTGGACGTAAAGATCCCTAAACTGCAAAAACTCATTCCTCATACCAACGGCATTCAACTTATGCTTGATCTGTTGCACCGTAGTCGCCTGCATTTTCCGGGCATGGGCATGGGATTTGTCAAACGTATGCTCGATGAAGCCATTACCCATTGTCAGGGTCGTCTTATCGGAGGAAAACCTTTGTTTGTATACGATCAGGTTCAACAGCATCTGGCTCGTCTGCAAGCTAACTTTACCATTCTCTCTGCTTTTTGCAAACATAGTGCCGGAGTAGCCGGTATTGAAAACGATTTAACGGGCTTAGGTCTGGAAGCCAACATTATTAAAACAGTAACCACCGACCTGATGCAGGAGTCGTCACAGACTTTGCTTACTTTGGTGGGAGCTAAAGGGTATAAACTGAACCATATTGCCGGTCGCGGAACGGTTGATAGCCGTCCGTTCCAGATTTTTGAAGGATCTAACGACATTCTCTACGCTCAGATTGGCGAAGCATTGGTAAAAATGATGAAAAATGCAAAACAGAACGGATTATATCTGTATCTGGAAGGGCACAGACTTACCGAACGTGCTGCTAAATACCTGAAAGAGTTGATTAACTTCGATATTGATATTCAAATGTCGCAACGCAAGCTGGTAGAGATCGGACGCGTGATGAGTCGTATTGCTTCCATGGATTTAGTGATGAAGTTGGGCGATGCAGGCTTCCGTACCGACCTGATTGATGGAGCAGTTTCCATCCTTCGTCAGGAAATCACGGCGCTTCTCAGCTTTTTCTCAACCAACCAAACCACGTTGGTCGTGGCCGATTATCAGGTTGACAGTTCGTGGCGTAAATTTGTGTAGTCCGTTGAATTAATTTCGGAATAAACCATAACTTACAAACCCGCTTCCTGAAAATGGAGCGGGTTTGTTTTGTTTTCACCTGATAGTTGTTCTTTTTCCACTATTCATTCTTCCAGTTCTTTCTGAATGATTTCCTGTATTTTTTCCAGTTTCTCCAACGAGACACTGTTCATCAGTTGGGTCATGTTATTCAGAATAGCTTCATTGCGTTTCAGGGCATTCAGTGAGTGCGTGCTGTTTGCCGCCATATCTTTGGACGGAGTCCATTCAAGCAAATCGTTGGGTGTGCAGTTGAGCGACAGACAAAGTTTCTCCACGGTTTCGAGCGAGAAACTGTTCATATATCCTCCGGCAATGCGGGTGGCAGTTGCCGAAGAAAAACCATGATTCCGGAAAAACGAAAGGGGCTTAGTAACGCTCCTCATAGTACATACACGAAGAATATTGACTTTTAGCATAACAATAGGGTTGAATTTTCTTATAAACACTTCCAATGTTCTAAATATTCGCAGAAAAACGATTAGAATATACACTATATCGATCTGAATATGTAATATTTGAATACAAATATCGTACATTGAAGTACAAATATATAATATTTAAATGCAAATTCGCAATATTCAAGTACAAATATCACGAATTGAAGTATAAGTTCGCAAGATTTGAATCCAAATACACAGTATTCAAATCTAATTATGCAATATTACAATCAAATATTACATTATTTACATCAAAGATAACGATATTTTGATTCCGAAGTATAGAAAACAAGAAACCATCGAATGAATTGCTCATCCGATGGTTTATTTATGTTCTCCAAAACGATGGATTACGTTGTTTTACTTCAGGTATTTCTCCAGAAACTGATCCTGTTCCCAAAGCAGATGCAGAATATTCTCGCGTGCCACATAGCTGTGTTGTTCTTTAGGCAGAATCACCATGCGAGCCGGTGCTCCGAGGCCTTTGAGTGCCTGAAAGTAACGTTCGGTTTGCAGGGTAAAGGTGCCGGGGTTGTTGTCGGCTTCGCCATGTACCAGTAGCAGCGGCGTTTTCATTTTATCGGCATTCTGAAACGGCGACATGGCATTGTACACTTCGGGTGCATCCCAATAATTGCGTTGTTCGCTCTGAAAACCGAAAGGTGTGAGCGTGCGGTTGTAAGCTCCACTGCGGGCAATGCCGCAAGCAAAAAGCTTGGAGTGAGTCAGCAGGTTGGCAGTCATAAAAGCACCGTACGAATGTCCGCCTACAGCTACCTTGGCACGATTAATATAGCCCAATGAATCCACAGCATCGATGGCTGCTTTGGCATTGGAAACCAATTGTTCGATAAAATTATCGTTGGGTTCGGTTTTGCCTTCGCCGATAATGGGGAAAGCCGCATCGTCGAGCACCGCATAGCCACGGGTTACCCAATACACAAACGAACCGTAATACGGATAGGTAAATTCGTTGGGATTGGCCGTACTTTGTCCGGCGCTGTTTTTATCTTTGTATTCGGCCGGGTAAGCCCAGATGAGCAGAGGCAGTTTTTCGGTCTTTGCCTTGCGATTGTAACCCGCCGGCAAATACAGCGTGCCCGACAGTTCCACGCCATCGGCCCGGTGATATTTAATCACTTCTTTGTACACATCTTTAATGCTTTCGAATGGGTTAGGAAAATGAGTAACCTGCGTCAGAGCATCCTTTTTGCGGAAATTGCGGAAGAAATAGTTGGGATATTCATTTTTCGACTGAATACGTACCAATGCTTCTCCTTTTTTATAGTCCTCAATGTCGAAAATCTCTTCCACTTTGTCGGTGTAGATCGACTGATACAGTCGTTTTGTTTTCAACGTAGTCAGGTTAAGTTCATCTATAAACGGAAACTGTCCTTTTTCGGTATGTCCGTCGCCAATAAGGAAAAGCGCATTGTCGGCAATAGCCAACACATATTTTCCATATTCGTTTTTCCATGTTTCAAAATGTCCGGGATCGGAATATACATCCTGAAAGTTCCGGTCGGTAATCACTTTGGGGCTTTCGTCGGGTTTTGACGGATTGACGAGATAGGTTTTCTCGTTGCGGGTGTCATACCATTCGTCCTGCACAATAGCTACCGATTCATTTCCCCAAATAATATTCATAAACCGCTGAGGAAGTTTAATCAGCAAGTCGGCTTCCTGAGTAAACGGAGCTTTCCAGAGGTAAATGGCGTCGCGGTAGTCGACTTTTGTTTGCGGATCGCCACCATCCAGCGCTTCGGCATAATACAGCGTAGCCGGTTCGTCGTAACGCCAGTTCATTTGTCGTTTTCCCTTGCGTACGGCCATAAACCCTTTGGGCAATACTTCCGAAAGCGGTACGTCATTCACCGTTTTCACCACATTTCCTTGCAAATCGTACACCGTGCTTACTTGTGGAAACTTATTGAGTGGAACTACATACGAAAAAGGTTTATGCAGAGTGGTCGTGAGTAAATATTTTCCGTCGGGCGAAAATGATTCACCGGCATACATGGCTGCGGCTTTGAATAAACCGGTCTTCCCGGCCAGATCCACCGTGTATAATTCGGACGTAGCCAGGGTAACGAAGTTCATTTCGTCGGTCGCATTTTTCAATAAATCGGGATAAGTCCGGTTTTGCGATTTAGAACCGTTGCTCACCGAAACGGTAGGTCCCAGAGGTAGTTCTTTTTTGGGGTCAATAAGAGCCGGACGATTTGCAAGGAGCAACCGAACTAATAGTTGTTTGCTATCCCGGTACCAGCTGAGCGGAGTCCCCAGGTTGGCATTGATCACCGGTTCCGTGAGTCGTGTTGCCTGAGCCGAAGCCATATCCAGCACCCAAAGTTCCACGCCACCGGCCACGGTATTGGTAAATGCAATTTTGGTTTCGTCGGGCGACCAGGTCACGTAGGTGATGCGCGGGTTGGTCGGCAATCCTTTTACCTGAACAGCCTCTTTGGCCGTCACTTTTCGCACTTTCAGGTTGTTGATGTAACTGGTTGCCGAAGCAATATTGGTTACCGGATTAATGCGTAACCCGCCCATACTCATTTCCTGCTGGTTCAGGTCTTCCAGGTTTTTGTATGTGCTGCGATAAGTCAGCAACATATATTCTTTTTTCGTATCGATAGATACTTGCGGAGCGCGCTCGTAATCGGCAAGCTTCATAATGCTTGCAGGAGGAGTTTTGTAAGTCAGGTTTTCTTGTGCCATATTATGTGTCAGTGCTAACAGAATAAATAAAAGAGATGAAGTAAGCTTTTTCATATACTCCTGGTTTTTTAATTAAACAAGATGCAAATGTAAGCCTTTCTTTTTATTTGCCTATAAAATCAATGAAATTAAAATGTAATATCAAGCTAAACAAACAAGGGCTGACGAGGCAAATATTTCATTTGTCCGTACTATGTGGGCTTAAAACTGTAAAAATATGGATATAAAGAAGACTTTGCCTGCATCCATTTTTATATGGTTACTCCTTTATGCCGGATTGAGCGAATACTAGACTTGTTCCACTTCTTCTGAATCGGACTGATTTGTATCAAAGAATCAATATCCAGATTAAATACTGTTATATTTCAGCTTGTTGTTAGTCAAAAGTCTTCATTCCTTTCTCAGAACAAACTATTTTTTCTATTTTTACGGACTTTAAGTTTAATACTAAGCTTATACTTCTGCTTTGGTACTATTATTGTTACCAAACTACCTATCATAATTATATAATAAGTTACACATTTTTACTCTACGCATATGAAGAAAACTTTTACTCTATTTTTACTTTTTATTTCACTTCTCGCTTCTGCACAAGCACCAACTGGAGGCCCGGCAGACGGTAAAAATTCAAAAATCGTTGGAGAAGTATCTCAAAACAATGACGATCAGAAATTCAATTTAATTTCGTGGTCTGTAGTGCCAGAAGGAATCCGTGTTCGGAATGTGCCACTCAACTCAAGAATAAAAGTATTGGATCTGATTGGAAAGCAAATTCTGGATATTCAGAACAGTTCTTCCGAGGTTGTGTTAAACCTTCCTCACAAAGGAATCTACTTATTACAAATAAGACAAAGTCAAGAACTTAAAACCTTCAAGGTACTATTCTAACCTTAGTGATTAGCATTGAAGTTCAGTTGAAATTTCTACTATTTAATCGACCCGATTCTAATGAATCGGGTCGATTTGCATTTAAAGAATCAACATTTGGATAAAGAAACTGTTATATTTCAGTTCGTTGTTATTCAAAAGTCTTGATTTTATTCTTTGAATAAACTATTTTCTTTAATTTTACGGACTTTAAATTCAAAACAAAAATAGTATGAGCACTAAATCATCACTCTCAATTGGCAGATTCTTGTCAGTTTGTTCTTTTGCTTTGCTCCTATTTCTGCTTCCAAATCATGCAGCAGCAATAAATACTTATGAATCTACGCAAAAAGATGACTCGGAAACTTTTACAGAATATAGAGGAAAAATCATCGACAAAAAAAATGGAAACCCTCTAGCTTTTGCCGGACTTATCGTTGTTGGAACAAATATTTCTACAATATCTAATTCCGAAGGGGAATTTTCTCTCAAAATTTCAAAAGACATTTCGGAGCCGAAAATTAAAGTCAGTTTTATCGGGTATAAAAATAAACAGATGGCGCTGGCAGATTTAAAAAGTCAGAAATCACGTATCGAAATGGAGCCCTCCGCTGTGGAATTGCCGGAACTTAATGTAATTTCAAAAAATGCTGACGTTCTTATTCAATCTGTATTGCAGAAAAGAGGTGAGAACTATTTCAATAAGCCAACCCTTATGACAGCCTTCTACCGCGAGACGATAAAAAAAGGAAGATCTTATGTTTCACTGGCAGAAGCGGTAATTGAAATTGATAAACAAGCATACACTTCAACTAAGTCGGATGCTGTAAAACTTTATAAAGCCCGCAAAAAAGCAGACTACTCCAAACTAGACACACTCGCGTTTAAGCTTCAGGGAGGTCCGTTCAACTCATTATATCTTGATATTATGAAGTATCCGGAATATATTTTCACCGAAGACATGCTTGCTAACTATCAATTTTCTTTTGATCATTCAACGCATATCGATAATAGACTAATTTATATTGTTGATTTCAAACAGCGCCCCAATAAAACCGATCCTCTTTACGCAGGTAAACTTTACATTGATGCTGGTAATTTCGCATTAAAAAGTGCGGTTTTTACGCTTAACCTATCCAATAAAGAAGAAGCATCTCTGATGTTTATTAAAAAGAAACCGTTCAATGCTAAGGTCTATCCTACTGAAGCAAAATACAGAATAGACTATCTTGAAAAAGACGGCAGATGGTATTATTCGTATAGTCGCATTGAACTTGGACTAAAAATAAACTGGAAGAAAAAGCTGTTTAATACCAATTATTTCTCAACGGTTGAGATGGCTGTAACCAATTGGGGAAAAGGAGCCGAAGAGAAGTCAACAGATTTCAAGGAAAAGCTCAGACCATCGGTCATTATCAGCGACGAGGCATCCGGTTTTACTGACCATCAGTTTTGGGGCGAATTTAATGTAATAGAACCTGAGAAATCAATCGAGTCGGCAATAAAAAAGATTCAGAAGAAGCTGGAAAATAATAAATAGATCTGGTTATAAATCAGACATCTTCAAAATAACAAAAGGAAATAGAGACAACTTTATTTCCTTTTGTTTATTAGTCCAACCATGCTTCTTCTTTTACCTAAATAATGCCAATATACCTGTATCCTGAAACAAATACCGGACAATTTACGTTATGGTTGTCTAATCTATTAAGTCAAAGAAGGATGTTCTAAAACACATTTTTTTGTATCTTTGTAGCATTAATTCTGTTTGCAATTCATATTTAAATAGATAGCATTTAAATATTGAACTGCTAAGAAAGAATAAGAAACCAACGGTCAACGTAGTTAATAAAAAAACATCATGTCAACAGATATATTAGACCAAGTCACCCAGGGAGACTACAAATACGGCTTCACCACCGACATTGAGACGGACATTATTCCCATTGGTCTCAGTGAAGAAGTGGTTCGTCTTATTTCGGCAAAAAAAAACGAGCCGGAATGGATGTTAGAGTTTCGCTTAAAAGCTTATCGCCACTGGCTCACCATGGAGATGCCAACCTGGGCGCATCTTACAGTTCCGGAAATTGATTATCAAAGCATATCTTATTACGCAGCCCCGCGCAAAAACGCTCCAAAAAGTCTGGACGAAGTGGATCCTGAGTTACTGAAAACATTTGAAAAATTGGGCATTCCGCTTCATGAGCGGATGGCTTTATCGGGAATAGCGGTGGATGCAGTTATGGATAGCGTTTCGGTAAAAACGACTTTTAAAGAAAGTCTGTCGGAGCTGGGCATCATCTTCTGCTCATTCAGCGAAGCAGTAGAGCATCACCCCGATTTGGTTCAGAAATACATGAGCTCGGTGGTACCCTATACCGATAACTTTTTTGCCACATTAAACTGTGCCGTATTTTCGGATGGTTCATTTGTGTACATCCCCAAGGGCGTTCGTTGCCCGATGGAGCTTTCCACCTATTTCCGCATAAACGCGATGAATACCGGTCAATTTGAACGGACTCTCATTGTAGCTGACGAAGATAGTTATGTTTCGTATCTCGAAGGTTGTACGGCTCCGATGCGGGACGAGAATCAACTCCATGCAGCCATTGTGGAAATAGTGGCCATGAAGAATGCCGAAGTGAAATACTCTACGGTACAAAACTGGTATCCGGGCGATAAAGAAGGCAAAGGTGGAATCTATAACTTTGTAACAAAACGAGGTATTTGCAAGGGTGATAATTCGAAGATTTCCTGGACTCAGGTAGAAACCGGCTCGGCCATAACATGGAAATACCCAAGTTGTATCTTGTTAGGCGATAATTCATCGGCTGAGTTCTATTCTGTGGCAGTAACCAATCACCACCAACAAGCCGACACCGGAACAAAGATGCTCCACATTGGGAAAAACACCAGTAGTCACATTCTTTCCAAAGGAATTTCGGCAGGAAAGAGCCAAAACAGTTATCGTGGATTAGTGAAAGTGAATCCGGCAGCAGAAAATGCCCGGAACTTTTCGCAATGCGACAGCTTATTGCTTGGCGACAAGTGTGGTGCACATACCTTTCCATACATGGAGGTAAATAATGATACAGCCATTGTGGAACACGAAGCTACCACATCAAAAATAAATGAAGATCAGATATTTTATTGCAATCAGCGTGGAATTTCCACTGAAGATGCTGTGGGCTTGATTGTAAATGGTTATGCAAAAGAAGTATTGAACAAACTTCCCATGGAGTTTGCTGTGGAAGCACAAAAGCTGCTGCAAATAACGCTGGAAGGTTCAGTGGGGTAAAAGAAGACCCCCAACCCCCTAAAGGGGGCTTTTGTTGAGTGCGACTTATGTACTTATTTTCATAAAATAAAACTGTATCTTTAAAATAAACAAATAAAACAATACTAATTTAATTCCCCTTTAGGGGTTAGGGTGAATTTAGGGGTTACATTATGCTAGAAATAAAAAACTTACACGCCAACATCAATGGCAAAGAAATTATAAAAGGATTAAGTCTCACCGTTAATGCGGGCGAAATACATGCCATCATGGGACCAAACGGTGCCGGCAAGTCAACATTATCTTCGGTGCTCACCGGAAATCCTGCATTTACGGTTACCGAAGGTCAGGTTACTTTCAATGGTAAAAATCTGTTAGAACTAACCCCTGAGGATCGTTCACGCGAGGGAATTTTTCTGAGCTTTCAGTATCCCGTGGAAATTCCAGGTGTAAGCATGGTCAATTTTATGCGTACAGCGGTGAATGAACATCGTAAATATAAAAATCTGGATCCTATTTCAGCTACAGACTTTCTTCGACTAATGCGAGAGAAGAAAGAGTTGGTGGAAATGGACAACAAACTGGCAAACCGTTCGGTAAACGAAGGCTTTTCAGGAGGTGAGAAAAAACGTAACGAGATTTTTCAAATGGCCATGCTGAATCCTCTTTTATCTATTTTGGACGAAACCGATTCCGGCCTCGACATTGACGCTTTGCGCATTGTTGCCAATGGGGTAAACAAACTAAAAAGTCCTGATAACGCCAGCATCGTCATTACTCACTATCAACGTCTGCTGGATTATATTATCCCTGATTTTGTACACGTATTGTACGACGGACGTATTGTGAAGTCGGGCGGTAAAGAGCTGGCTTATGAGCTCGAAGAAAGAGGCTACGACTGGATTAAGAAAGAAGTTGAGGAAGCCGCCATCTAAGTTCCTCATAAGGAATGTAAAGAAAAATTGTACAAATGGAAAACAAAACTATAATAGCCGAAACTAACTCAAAAAGCCCCTCTTTGGGAGGGGTTGGGGAGGCTTCTTATATCGACTTATACAAACAACATCACGAAAGCATAAAAAAACATTCGGCTGCGGTGATGAACGATTCCCGCGACGCATCTTTTGCGCTGTTCGAAGAATTACGATTTCCTACTACAGCGTTGGAAGACTATAAATACTCCGACCTTAAAGCGGCTCTTGCTATTGATTATGGCTTAAACATTAATCGCATTCCTATTCCGGTAAATCCGTATGATGTGTTTAAATGTGATGTGCCGGGCATCCAATCTTACCTTTTCTTTGTGGTGAACGATGCGTTTTATCCAACCATGGATGCAAAAGCATTAAAACTGCCCGAAGGAGTAATTATTGGTAGTCTGAAAGAGATTGCTGAAACGCGTCCGGAATTATTAAAAGAATATTATGGCAAGCTAAGCACTTCCAAAAAAGATGGACTGGTTGCTTTCAACGGAGCTTTTGCTCAGGATGGATTTTTTATGTACGTACCAAAAAATGTACAACTGACTAAACCTGTGCAGCTCGTAAACATTATGCGTTCAGATGTTGATTTTATGGCAAATAGTCATAACCTCATTATTTTGGAAGAAGGTGCCAAAGCGCAACTACTGGTATGCGACCATACGGTGGATGAGGTTCGCTTCTTATCTAATCGTGTTACCGAAGTGTTTGTGGGCGAACATGCCACTTACGAACATTACAAACTCGAAAATACACATACCAAAACCACCAATCTATCCACGCTGCTGATCGATCAGCATGCATCGTCAAATGTGATAGCCAATGTAATTACCTTGCATAACGGCTTGACACGTAACACGGTTGAAATAGACCTGGATGGAGAACATTGCGAAACACAGCTTTGCGGCATGGTGATTGGGGATAAAAACCAGCAGGTAGATAACTTTACCTCCATTATTCATAACAAACCAAATTGCAATAGTCATGAGCTATTTAAATATGTGTTGGATGATTTTGCAAAAGGTGGGTTTACCGGAAAATTATTGGTCGCAAAAGATGCACAGAAAACTACTGCATTCCAGACAAACCGGAATATCTTACTGAATAAAACGGCTAAGATGCGTACTAAACCGCAACTGGAGATTTATGCCGACGATGTAAAATGTTCGCATGGAGCTACTATCGGGTCATTGGACGAAACGGCTAAATTCTATATGCAGTCGCGCGGTATTTCCGAGCCAGAAGCACGCCTGTTGCTGATGTTTGCTTTCACCAACGACGTGATTGAATTCATCCGCATTCCGGCATTGCAAGACAGAATAAAAATGTTGGTAGAAAAACGCCTGCGTGGAGAATTATCCAAATGCGAAGGTTGCGTGATTTGCCAATAAACAGCCAGTTGAATCATCTGAAAATTTCAGAAACATCAAAACGATCGTTTTGGTGTTTCTGAAATTTTCAAAAGCTTCTCGACGACTGTTTTGGTCCTTCTGAAATTTTCAGAACCTTCCCGACGATCGTTTTGGCCTTTTTGAAATTTTCAAAAGCTTCCCGACGGATGTTTTAGTGTTTCTGAAAATTTCAAAAACATTTACCCTACGATATTCAGTTTTCTCTATTTAGACAAAGCTTGTTTTCCAATAAAATTGCAGAAGAAAATATTTAAATAATTCAGGAAACTGCAAAGAATCTAATTTATACTGCTATTTTTAAGAATGAACCTAAGTATTGACGAACTAAAATCCAAATTCCAACAACCATTACCGGGTACAGTTTCACATCTGAAGATGGCACCACCAAACCGGGCCAAGGAACTGCTGGAGAAACAGAATTATCTCCTTGCGGCTAGGCAGAGTGCTGTAATGGTTCTGTTATACCCTGTCAACAATCAACTCCATACGGTATTTATTAAACGTAGCGAGTACGATGGCATACACAGCGGTCAGATCGCTTTCCCTGGCGGAAAAAAAGAGAAAACGGATCAAAATTTTGAAGAAACAGCACTGCGGGAAACATTCGAAGAAGTAGGGATCAAATCCGATGAAATAGAACTGATCGGGCAACTCTCCGACCTGTTTATACCACCAAGCAATTTTATCGTGAAACCTTTCGTCGGATATTGCACCGGTCAACCAACATATAAGCTTGATCCGAGGGAAATTCAATCTGTAGTTGAAATAGATTTAGCTGATTTTTACTCAGAAAACCGTATCTTTGAAAAAGAATTTAGTTCGGGAACATCCGGACAAACGATCAAAGCACCATACTTTGACATTAAAAGCATTGAAATATGGGGAGCAACAGCTATGATAACAAGCGAGTTGTTGGACATATTAAAGCCCTAGTTACTCCCCGAATATTTATCTGAAGAAAAATTTATACACTTAGGTACTTTCGCGCTGATCAATTATTCAGTACCGCATTTACAAAAGTTTTCTGACTTATATTATAGCCACAACTTAAAAAAATCCGACATTGAATACTTTCATTCGTCTCAATAAGTTTATCAGCGACAGCGGAGTTTGTTCGCGTCGTGAAGCCGACAAATACATCGAACAAGGCCACGTTTTCGTCAATGGGCGCAGAGCCAGCGTGGGCGATCAGGTTACAGCCAGAGACAAAGTATTGCTCAATGGTAACCCCATAGAAGCAAAAACCGGAACCGACTTTGTATTTCTGGCCTTTAACAAACCAGTAGGTATTATCAGTACCACCGAAATTGGAGTGAAAGATTCCATCGTCGATTACATAGGCTACCACGAACGCATTTTCCCCATCGGTAGGCTCGACAAGGAGTCGCAGGGTTTGATCTTTATGACCAACAACGGAGATATCGTCAATAAGATTCTTCGGGCCGGAAATAATCACGAAAAAGAATATCTGGTCACCGTCAACAAACCGGTTACCGATGAGTTTATCCAGAAAATGGGTGCGGGTGTTCCTATTTTAGGTGAAATGACTAAGAAATGTAAGGTTACAAAGGAGTCCACCTTTTCGTTTCGTCTGGTGCTAATACAAGGGCTAAACCGACAAATACGACGGATGTGCGAGTATTTCGAATATGAAGTCATCAAACTGGAGCGTGTACGCATCATGAATATAAGTGTGAAAGGTATACCAGTAGGCGAATGGAGACAACTGCAACCCGAAGAAATGGAGCAAATCATGGTAGCCATAGCCAATTCGTCATCCACGCAGGAAGCTCCGGGTAAAAAGCCAAAAGCTCAAAATGCAGTCCCAAAAAAAGAAGAAAGCGCCACAGCTCAACGTGCCCCGAAGCAGATCGCAACAAAAAGACCCGATCGTTCAGCTGGTTTAAACCCAAAATCGAGAGAACTTAGAAGTCAATCCAGTAATGCCAATGGAAAAAAGAGTGGCTCGGCTAAAAACATTAAGCCAACTTCGACAACTTATAAAAACAGAGGAAATAGTAAGCCAAAAAGAAAGTAGGTTGTATTGCATCTCTGTGTGTTGGGCGAGCAATTTTTCACCGCCCTTCGCTCGATAGACCCCACACAATAAGTCCGCTAATAGCAGCAGTCCAGCCCATAAACATTCCAAAACCAGTATTTTTGCGTATATAGAATTGGTTAGCGGGACCATTTACAGTTTGCGACGAGCTATCCGTTGTCCGAAAAATCTCGGAAACCCAGAAAGAGTCATCAAAAAAGATTGGTGATGACAAGTTCTCATGGGTGGTTAATGATAATATGTTTCTAAAATAGACAGGACTGTTATTTTCATCGTATAAATGAATTTTACTCTTATCTTTCTTGCTTTTATCTTTGTTTCCCAAGGAATCCAATGGCGCGGTGTCAATAAACTGAGCAATTAAAGTATTACTCGAAAACGAAGCATACGACTTTGGAGCTATGAAGTTAATTTGTTGATCATTATAGAAAGAACCATCCTCTTGTATCCCATTTACTATCAAAGTTGTCCTGCCCCAATCAATATAAACAGGCTTTTCTAACTTATTGAGAATTGTAATTTCAACACCGAAATTTTCTCTTGCAAAGGAATATTTGATCAAAAAAGAATCTGTTTCATTTACAAATTCTTTACTTTCACTCTTAGGCAGATTGCTATTAATATAAACATATTGATATTGAGAACAACTCGTTAATATTATAATGCTAGCGAATCCAACGAAAAAAAGTTTTAGCATTGGACAAAGCATTGAATTCCTTTTTTTTTGATACGAATCTACTGTTTCCATAAGTTATCTTTATTTCAATTCAAATTTCTTAAAAGAAATTGCTTACAAAACTACAAAAAATGTTGATTCAACAATCAAATTTCTCAATTACTTGATCATTTCCCTTTGTTTTTTTTAATTCAATTGCCTTATGCGGACTAAATAGTTACAATATCTACGATTTTTCTCTTTTCTTATATTAAACTCGTAATAATAATAACGAAAAAGTCCCTTAGAAATCAATTGATTTCTAAGGGACTTTTAAAAACGTACCCGAAGCGGGACTTGAACCCGCACAGCCGTAAAGCCAAAGGATTTTAAGTCCTTCGTGTCTACCATTCCACCATCCGGGCAGAATACGTTTTGTGAGCGAAAAACGGGACTCGAACCCGCGACCCCGACCTTGGCAAGGTCGTGCTCTACCAACTGAGCTATTTTCGCAAGAATTTCAAAAAAATAAAAGAGTCAGAATCTTGATTTCATCGTCTTTTATCTATGAATGCTTTTCTCTCAAAGCGGCTGCAAAGATACGTTTTTTTTTCAATTTCCGAAATATTTAGGAAGAAAAAAAAATCAAAAAGCAAATATCGTTTCTTTGAAAATTTCGCTAACCGTAGGATGAGGAAATACAACTTTCTGCATTTCAGTCAGAGTCATCTCCTGTTCAATAGCCATACAAGCTCCATAAATAATCTCGCTGCATGGGTTTCCCAACATATGAACGCCTATTACTTCTCCGAATTTCTCTCCAATCAATATTTTGCACAAGCCGTTTCCACCTTCATTCTCGGCAACAAACCGTCCGGCATACGCCATCGGTAGTTTGGCAACTTTGTAGGCTATTCCTTTCCGCTTTGCCGACTCTTCTGTTTCTCCGACACCTGCTACCTCAGGATTGGTATAAACCACGCCTGGAATAGAGTCGTAACGCATTTTATCTTCTATTCCGGTCAGGTTATTCACCACCACTTCTCCTTCGCGACTGGCAGTATGAGCCAATAGTGAGAAACCGGTTACATCGCCGGCAGCAAATACATTGGGAACAGTAGTCCGGAGTTTTGTATCAACTTTAATTCCG
>Ga0209540_10001022_pt1 | contig 22499 bp, 16 predicted proteins | sample BarGraIncu01121A_FD_184501 | JGI IMG/M metagenome (GOLD analysis project Ga0209540, IMG submission 184501) | Arctic peat soil microbial communities from Barrow, Alaska - Barrow Graham LP Incubations 011-21A (SPAdes) (version 2) | ecosystem: Environmental > Terrestrial > Soil > Wetlands > Peat... | reverse complement strand
CTGAGGGCGACCGCCAAGCCCCGGACATACCGGCTCTTCGAACTTAGCCGGGCAATGTGGTCTTCACGGCTGAGGCCCGCCGATATTGGCGAGTACACGACCACCGTATCCGACGGCGCTGGTTGACCGGGTTGCGGAACCCAAAAGCGTTGCGGCCCTGGTGTTTTGCGAGCCGGTTATAGCCCTCGGACCTCGAGTTCGAATACCCCGTCAGAAGGCCTGCCTCTATGGCCGGCCACCACTCCTCGACGGTGGCGGCCAGGCGGTGTGCCTCGGGTGCGTCGGTCGCGGCGGCCTGCTGGTAGAAACTGTCCAGGCGGGTCCGGATGATGTGGCGTTCGGGGTTGCTGCCGGCCAAGCCAAGGAGGCTGCGAAGGTCCTCCTTGACCGTGTATGCCTGAAGGATCTGCACCCCGGCGTCGCCGGTGTCGATCAGCGAGTTCCACATCTTCGCAAAGGTTTCGGAACGCAGCCGCTCGTATCCGGTCAGCAGCCGGCGCCGCGCCGCCCAGGCCGGGTCGGTCTTGCGGCCGCGCCTGCCCTCGGTTTCGCGGATGACGCGTTGGCGGACCTGGGTGAGCATGTCATTGGCCAATGCGACCAGGTGATACCGGTCGGCCACCAGCACGGCGTCGGGCAGGGCCTCGCGTGCGGCCTTAGCGTAGGACGCCGACAGGTCGATGGTCACGTGGGTGATCCCGGCCCGCCAGGCTGCTGGCTGAGCGTTCAGCCACGCGATGGTGGCGGCACTGCTGCGGCCCTCGACCTGGGCCAGAAGGCCGCCGGTGCCGGCGGCGTCGACGAACCCGGTGTGCCACCTGTCGCAGACCAGTTCCCACCGCTCCGTGTCTAGGTTCTGGGCCCACACTGGTTTGCCACGGCGGGTTTCGTCCACACCCAACACCTTCACCGGAGGTAGTGGCGCCGCCAGCGGGACCCGGACGTGCTCAACGAAAGCGGCATGGACGATGGGCCAGCTGGCGCCGTAGTGCCCAGCGGCCTCGGACACGCATCGCTGCTGCTCGGCAACCGCAGACCCGAGCTCGGCCCGAAACCGTGTCGTCAGCCTCGAACGTGCCCGGACCGCAGGTAGCGACTCGGTGAAGGAGGCCCGGGGGCACAGCAGTTCCTTGCAGCGCCACCGCCGCTTGTGCCAGATCAGACGCAATCTCGTTGTCCCGTAAGGGATGTCCCTGGGCCTGGTACAGGCCAGACCCTTCAGGGTGACCGAGAGCACCCCACAGCTGGGGCACGCCGACGCGGTCTCATCGGCGGTCACGACATGCACCACCCGACCTCCGAACGCGTCCGACTCCACTCGCTGGACTCCCAGACCCTCAAGGCCAAGCAGACGCGAAGCGTCTGACACCAAATCACTTTGAACATGCTGAACGTGCGTACGCTGGAGCAAGCCCGCGACCTCACCTTGTGACCATGCACTGCTTCGACAACAGCCATGATCACCGAGGTCGCGGGTGTCCTACATCAACGCCCCCGACCAACTTGCCCGCTCAAGTTCGAAGAGCCGACATACCAGGCCCCTCCCTCTTGACTCAAATGCCAGGCCCGCGCAAGGCTGTACTCAGGCGAGGAGGGCGAACTCGTTGTCCACCCGAAAGGGCTTGGACCGCCGCTCGACGGCATCTTGAGAGGCCCTCCTCGCCACCTCACAACCCGGCTTGTTCATCGGGGTCCTAGAGGTCGTCCAGCGGACTGTTCGGATCTAGTCCGACGACGAGAGTAGTCCCGCAGTCCATGGCACCCGGTCCGCGCCAGATCTGTCATTGCGCCTGGAAACTACTCAACAGCACCCGTAATCTACATAAGATGATCATCGGCTAGTGTGTTTAATGGTTTCTTCGGGAGGTTCTGTTGCGGTCGTTTGTGGATCTCGACCGGTCACTAGGGTTCGTGCCCGGCCCAGTCGTTAGGAAACTTGCCAACGTCGACATCGGCCGCGGCCGCGAGGAGCTGTTCCGCAACCAGTCGCCTGCCCTGCTGAGCGAACTCGCGAACCGGGCCCGGATCGCGAGCATCACCGCGTCGTCAGCGCTTGAGGGTGTGGTGGTGGAGGACCAAGTGCGCGCGGCAGCAATCATCGGGGGAAAGGTGACAACGCTGCGGACCCGCAGCGAGCAGGAACTCGCCGGCTACCGCGCAGCCTTGGACTACCTATTCGGCCAGGACTGGCGACCGCTGAACGTCGGCCTCTTGCTGCACTTGCACCGGATCCTGTTCGACCAGACGACGGTGGACGGCGGCCGGTTCAAGGAGAGCGACAACCTTGTGGTCAACCGATCACCGGGCGGATCGATTGAGGTCCGGTTCGTCCCCGTTTCGGCAGTCAGCACCGAGTACTTCACCGTTGAACTCATTGACCGATACAAGGAGGCGCTCACCGAGGGCCGGCACCACTCGGTGCTGTTGGTCGGCTTGTTCGCACTGGACTTGCTGAGCATCCACCCGTTCACAGACGGGAACGGTCGTGTTGCGCGGGCACTAACGAACGCCCTGCTCGATGATGCCGGATACACGATCGGCAGGTACGTCTCTCTCGAGCAGCTCATCGCCGAGTCGGCGGACGGCTATTATGCGGCTCTGCTGTCCTCCACCCACGGCTGGCATGAGCAGACCAACGACCCATGGCCTTGGCTGGCGTACTTCGTCGAGCTCCTCGCGCGCGCCTACGAGAGGTTCGAGCAGCGGGCCGCCTCCGATAGGTCGGCGGGGACGAAGCAGGACCGAGTCCGTGAGTATGTGCTCGAACACGCACCGCAGATCTTCAAGATCGCCGACGTGCGGGTCGCCCTTCCCGGAGTCAGCGACCCGACGATCCGGCTGACGCTCGAGCAATTGAAGAACGAGGGCCGGGTGAAGCCAGAGGGTCGAGGCCGGTCCGCGGCCTGGGTCAAGGCCCCAGACCCCAAGCAAACATGAGCCCCCGTCATTCCCCTCCGAAGCGGACATACAGCCGGAGAACAGAAACAGTGTCTAACGGTAAGCGGGTTCGCCACGCAGGGGTGTCCGCCCCTCGCGGTGACCTTCTCCTCGAAGATCCGTCGGCACCTCACCTGAAAGAGCACGTCCCGCAACCTGAGTGGCCAAACTGTGCGAACGTGGGTCCGTTCTCTGGCCGGCCATGGCCCACGCCCGACGCCCCGATAGGTCAGAGGTATCGCGTCACGACGCCCCGCAGGTGAGCGTCGGCAGGACCATCGTCCACAGTGCGACGGCCAGCTGAGGGCGACAGTTGGGCCTGACTGAGCGGTCTCGCATTCGCCTCGGAGCGTGTCGGGCGGACGTGCAGATGAGGTCAGTTGTCGCCTGGCTCACGGCTGATCTGGCGCCTCCAACCATCGACCATCTTCCTCAATGTCCACATTGGGGGACAGCCTGAGGACCCCTGGGCTCATGGGAGACGAGCGCTTGGGTCCACCCAAAGCCCGCGTCACCCTCAGGGCAGTGATCGAGCCCATCGCCGAGCTGTCCGGGTGTGATCCCGGCGTCTGGGCCAACCTTCGAACCGCAAGCTCGGCTGCCAGCCGGACACTGGTTCAACCGACACGCCGCGACAGTCCTCACTTACCACGACGACGGGAATCCGCCGATCGTCTGTGGGAGGCCGACTGGCGGCCACAAACAGCGCCATTGTCCGTCTGTGACGGTCGATCCGGGTGAAGCGAGACTGCTCACACCACCGCGGGGTCGACCTCGGTGAATCGTCCCTGGCCCTGGTGGAGTCGCACGAGGTTCCGGCCGGCGTTCTTGGCTTCGTACATTGAGTGGTCCGCGGCATGGAACAGGTCGTCCATCGTGGTGCCCGACGCCGGGTACGCGGCCACACCGCCACTGAGGGTGCACCGGATGGTCCGACCCTCGGCCTCGATCTCCTCCTGGCCGCACCGGTGGCGCAGGTCGTCGGCGAACGCGAGTCCGGTGGCGGCGTCGACGCCGGGCAGGGCAACGAAGAACTCCTCCCCGCCCCAGCGGGCCACCAGCGCCCCGGCCGGAGTCTGTGCCTGCATCCGCTGCGCGAGAGCGACGAGCACCGCGTCCCCGGCCAGGTGGCCGAACTCGTCGTTGACGGACTTGAACTCGTCGACGTCGAACAGGACGACGGCGAGAGTGCCGCCGGCGACCTCGGCCGCCGCGAGCATCGTGGCGAATCGTTCGACCATGTGGCGCCGGTTGTGCAGCCCGGTCAGGGGGTCCCGGCTGGCAAGCTCGACCAGGTCCGAGCGGAGCACCTCGATGGTCTCGACCTGCCGGACGAGCTGGGAGTGCGCGGCGGCGAGGCGCCGGCTCAGGGCGTTGGCCTCGGTCACGTCACGTGCGACGAGCACGGTTCCCAGTTCGCGGTGGTGCCGGTCGATGAGCGGGGAGGCGCGCACCTGGAACTCGGCACGCCCGTCCGGGAGCTCCACCACGATCTCGCTCTGAAGTCCGCCGGTGGTGGCGATCCGTTCGCCGAACACCTCCTGGGCCGGCGCCCCGATCAGCTTGGTCGGCGCGTCGGGGTTGACGCCCCGCACCAGCGCGACCGCCGCAGGGTTCAGGTCCAGGACCCGCCCGCCCGAGCTGATGACCACCACCGCGTCACCGATCTGGTCGACGATCAGGGCCCGGGCCACCGGACTGAACGTGAACAGGTCCTGGCGGAAGACCGCCCACCACACCATCGTGCACGTGAGCGCGAAGCAGAGCGGGGTTGGGTCCGGGAACTCGAACCCCCCGGAGACGTAGACGGCGCTGGCCACGAACGGGGGCAGTGCAGCGACGAGCAAAATGAGCCGTTGCGCCCGGAACGCCAGCGGCGCCTTCCACCAGCCCCACGCGACCATTGCGATCCCGGCCGTCACCCCGAAGTAGGAGTAGCAGGTGTTCAGCCAGAAGACCGGGCCGAACGTCCATCCAGCCGGCCCCGTCAGTTGTGCCGCGCCCGCCCCGCGGTACACCAGTAGGTGCCACGGGTTCGTCGCCGAGACAAGCGTGAACAGGACCGGCTCGACGAACAGCGCGACCACGACCCGGCGCCGCGGCACCCACTGTGGACGGGCAATGGCGAATCCTTCGCACACGAAGGCTGCGACGATTGAACACACCCCGGGGTATTGTGCCAACAGAGCGATCGCCGCCACGGTCTTGTCGGTCGACGCCACTGCGACGGCAACGCAAGCGGCCCACCAGCAGGCCCCTAGCGCTATGAGGGTCAGGATCGACGCGATGATCGGATCGTGCGCCCGACGCCGCCAGGTGACGATGGCGACACGGGCGCACACGACCGCGACCGCCGCGTAGGCGATCCCGACGGGATCAAACATCACAGCGGGGCCGCCCCTCCGGTGGACCGTCCCGGGGAGAGTCCGCAAACGTGATCGACCCACTGATCAGCCGCCTGCATACCGAGATGAGGAAGTCAGTGGCCGTCCCATCGCCCACGCCATGCCCGCGCGGAAGGCGGCGCGTGTGCTCGACGGCGCCACACCGCCTCCGGTTGCTCGTTATGCCTGCGCCGCTCATTTGTACCTATCCAAATCCTGGCACCCACCGACACTGGCCGAGCCAGGAACGCACAACATGCTGAGGGCCACGGACGGGAGCGAGCTAGGGACATCAGTGGGCTGATCGACATCGTGCCGGTTGCGCCGCCAGTGGTCGAGCTCGGCGGCGGGCACGGGTCTGGACATGAAGTAGCCCTGCGCCTGGTCGCAGCCCAGGCGCGCCAGCTCGGTGTAAGCAACGATGGTCTCGACGCCCTCGGCGACCATGCGTAGGCCGAGGCTGTGGGCCAGGGCGATGGTCGAGGCGACGAGCGCGGCAGCGCGGGCGTCGTCGGCCATGGGGAAGATGAAGGAGCGGTCGAGCTTGAGCTCGTCGACGGGCAGGTCGCGTAGGTAGCTCAGCGAGCTGTAGCCGGTGCCGTAGTCGTCCACAGAGATCTGGATACCGTTGTTGCGCAGCCGGGTCAGGATCGACCGGGCCCGGTCGCGGTCGGCCATCAGGAACTCCTCGGTGATCTCCAGCTGCAAGGCGTCTGGCGAGACTCCTCGGGCGGCGAGCATGGAGGCGACCTGCCTGGGCAGGTCGTGGTCGACCAGCGAGCTGGCCGAGAGGTTGACCGCGACGGTCAGTGGCTGACCCTGGGCGTCCCAGGCCGCGGCCTGGTCCAGGGCGCGGGCGAGCACCACCCGGGTCAGTGTGGGCATCAGCCCGGACTCCTCGACCAGGTGCAGGAAGGCGTCGGGGTAGAGCAGGCCGCGGGTGGGGTGCTCCCAGCGGACCAAGGCCTCCACGGCGTGGACGTCGCCGGTGTCCAGGTCGATCTTGGGCTGGTAGTGCACGACGAGCTGGTCGGTGCTCAGTGCGGTTCGCAGCTCCTGGACCGTCTGCAGCCGGGTGGTGTCGTCGGCGTCGTCGGCGCTGCAGTAGACGTGATGGCCCTGCAAGGAGGTCTTGGCCTTGTACATGGCGATGTCGGCCTTGCTCAGCAAGGTGCTCAGGTCGGGGCCGTCGTCGGGGAACAGCGCCATCCCGATGCTGACGCTGCTGTGCAGTGCGATGTCCTCCAGGGCGAACGGCTCCTCTAACGCGGCACGTAGCTTGACGGCGACCTCGGTGGCCTCGTCGTGGCCGGCGTCATCGAGCAGTACCGCGTACTCGTCGCCGCCCAGGCGGGCCAGCAGGTCGGCGCCGCGCAGGTGTTTGCGGAGGCGGGCACCCACCTGGACCAGCAGCTGGTCCCCGGCGTGGTGGCCCAGGCTGTCGTTGACCTCCTTGAACTTGTTCAGGTCCATTATCAGCAGGGCTTGGCGCCGGCACTGTGGTTCGGCCAGGCGCGAGGCCCCTTCGGCGTACAGGGCCCGCCGGTTCGGCAGCCCGGTCAGCTCGTCGGTGGCCGCGGTCAGCCGGCGTAGGTCCGCCATCCGCGCGAGAAGGCGAAACGCAACCTGGGAGCGAACCGCCGCGGCCAACAACGTCACCCCGGCCAGGATCACGGCCAGGGTCGACACGGGCGCCCACGTGCTTGTGAGCAGCACCCCCAACCCTGCGAGGGTGGCCACCGACGACACCGCCAGGGCCATCGCACCCCTTGCCGATCGCGTCTCCTGCGTCGCCGACCGGTCTTGTTGAGCAGTGCCGTCGACCCACAGCGCGATGAGGGCGATACCGATCGCCCATCCAGCGTCCGACGTTGTGCCGAACACGTAGGTTCCTGAGGTCATCTTCAGGGAGTAAGCCGCGTCGGCCGCGGCGAAGACCAGCAGACCCGCGACGAGCAGCGCCCATCGGCTGCCCATGCGCACGTCCCGAAGTGCGGCGATCCCGGCGACAACGGCGACGAGCAGCAGGTCGAACAGCGGGTATGCCGCCAGCACCACGGTGGCCAGTGACGGCGGACCCGCGAGGACGGAATCCAGCACCGGGCGTAGCACGACCGCCAGCACCGCGCCCGCACCGAGTGACCCCACCGCGGCGTCCCACCACATCGATGACGCCGCCCCCCGGGCCTGGCGGTGCACCGCCACAACCAGCGCCGCCACGATCAGTGTGTAGAACAACGCGGACCCCACGTCCGCGAACGAGGGGAACGGCACCGGCCCGGCCGTGTTCTGCACCCCAACGTAGTAGGTGCTCCCGGCAACCCACGAGGTCACCGCGGCTGCGACGAGCAGGACCTCCGGGCGCCGCAACCCGACCCGGTGGACCGCCAACCAGCACACCGCGGTAGGCACCCAAACGGACAACATCCCGAGCGCAGCGGTCACGACTGGGCTCACCTGGACGCCGTACAGAGCCAGACCAGCCGCACATGCGATCCCAAGTAGTCCACCCACCATCGCCCACAGGAGCCCCGCGCGGAGACTCACGCGCCTGCTCATTGGCACCTCACACCCCAGCACCAGGAATCCGGGCGTTGTCACCACTGGCCAACAATCTGCAGGATGCGCAGCTCGGGCAGGCTCGGGTAGCCGACGACGACCACCATGGTGACCGCGAGAAACCCATGGAGGATCGTCGGGTCATGGAGGTCGGTCCGTCACCCAAACCGTCACGGACGCTCATGTCTCAACCCTGACTTCCACCAAAGTGGCCCAACAGTGAATCGGTCAGATCCTTGGCGCTTCGCAGGGACGATCGACCCGTTGAGCTGACGGACTCCTCGGCCAATCAGCCGATACCTGACCGTCAAGCATCAACTGAGATAGGACACCTGACCGCGAAGCCGAGGTGCTCACCGTCATGAGTCTTGGACGGGCACGAGCCAGCACACAGTCCGGCCGGCGTGAGGTGTCGGGGTTCCGGTAGGAACCGTCCAAGAACACAGCGGACTTGTGGACGCAGAGCGGCACGTCGAATCGGGGTCACCACAGCTGGAAGTACATCCCCCGGGTGACCTGGCGGATTACCTGCCGCGGGATCGCACCACGCATCGAAACGTGCACGTGCGGGGCCAGCCGGCGTTGCGGCTCGATCGCCGCGAAGTACTACACCGTGAATCCCGCGCCACGGCGCAGCTTCTCCACCCACCGGTCCACCAGCTTCGCAAAGTGCATCGCATACAACGCCGCCCGCCGGTAGTCATACCCTTTCGGGTCAACGGGCACCCCCTGCCGCGGACGATACGACCGTGGGAGGGCGACGTCAACGTGATGAACATCGAGGGCACTACACCATCCCATCGCCGGCGGTCAAGATCCGGCCCACCGTCATGGGTGGTCTGCTCATCAGGGTCCTCGTCGTCGGCGCACTCATCGGTCTCGTCGTGGGTGCCGGACTCGGGCGCACACACACCCTGGTCCTGCGTCAATCGCGGGACTACAACCTTGTCCTACTCCATCGGGCCTGGCAACCGCAGCCTCGGATGCGAATCCTGTTCAACCCCAACGTCGTTGACTACCTCAACCATCGAAGCCACCCACCGCGAACGTCGGTACGATGCTGTCGCTGATCGGGCCATACCAAGCCGCGACCGCGGCGGCGAGGACTGCGCGGACTGTCGCACGGGACGACTTGGGGGCTATGACCTGCTTGCGGACCTCAACAGCGGCCAGCTCGTTCCCGTACGGCAGTGAAGAAGGCAAGAAAAGGGACTCAGCACCCAATCTCGCCCCGGCGCCCGGACCCGAGACCCCCGATTACCCTCACCGGCAACTGGCCGATATCTTAGCGGTGAGGCAACTGCCTCATCGCCGCACCCATCGAAAGAAGAACGATCTACCGTGTTGTCGTATTTGTCTTCCGCCCTTAGTTTGGACATTGCACATGCTCGGATGCGTGACATCGAACGCCAGAGCAGACGCCTCGTTGACGTGATCGAACCAGCACCACGACCGATCCTCGACCAGACGTAACCGTCATCGCCCCAAGGCCAGAGCCCAGCACAATGGTTCTGGCCTTTTGCGTCCCCCGAAGCATCCGCCGCCGCTCAGTACCCTCCCACCCGGAACCGCGCGATGCCGCCGCACACCCTCGCCTTGTCTGAGGATGGAAATAACGCCTCCGCTGAGGACGTCATGCCCGACCCATGAGGGCTCCATCCGATGAGTGAGTCTTGGGCATCCAAGACGTCCCCGGACTGGTCACAACCAAGACCTCGTCCAGCCCCTCGGGAGCACGGACGAAGAGTACGGCGCGGCGTCGTTGTGGCCGATCACCAACCCCGGATGCCAGAGACCACCCCCGCGCCATACGGCACCGACCCCTGGGTCAGGGTCCGGGACCGCCTCGTGGAACCGGCGCAGCCACCCGGCTACCTGTACCAGCCCCTCCTCACTGTGAGTCCATGCCGGCCAAGGGCGCCTACTTCCGACAGTCCTCACCCGAAGGTAGGTGACACCGGCCCACCCATGCGTCGCCAGCCTGTCAGACAGCCCTTGTCTCCTTGCCGCCGCTCGGCGCTCCTCGATATCATCGAGCACAGGTCAAGGGCGGGCGTCACAGGTTCAAACCCGGCAACCCGGTCGTGCCGGGTGCCATCCCAGCGGGGGACCGGCCAACCGTCAGCAGGCGGTGCGGAAGCAGCGAGACCGGGGGCAGCCATGCCAGCGGCACCATTGCCCAACGGACAACTGCCCGACGACTCGTCTCTGACGGTTCTGGTGGACGATGTCAGGGGATTCAAAGACCAACGCCCCGCACTGGTAGCGCGCTCATCGCCAGAAGCCCTGAGGCTGCTGGATGAGCTGGAGGGTGAGCGGATCGATCACCTGTGGCTTGACCACGATCTGGTCGGCAAGGACACGATCGGTCCCGTCGTCGACCTACTCGTCCACCGAGCGAGGATGGGGTCACCACTGAACGTGGGACAGATCCACATTCACACGGCCAGGATCGGCGCGGGCCACCGGATGGGCGTCGTACTGCGCGCAGCCGGCTATCCCGTCGTTCGGAGCTACGCCCTCACCATGTGGACCCACCTGTTCTGATGACGCATCCGGTGTTGCCGGAAGATCAGCCAGAAATCGGGGTGAGCACGAAGACCGGGATCGAACGCTTCGTCTTAGCCTGGTAGTCGGCGTAGTCGGGGAAGGCGGCCACACATCGCTGCCACCAGATCGACTTCTCCTCACCGGTGACCTCACGGGCGGTCATGGCCTGGACGAGGGTGCCGTCCCGCACCTCGACCCGGGGGTTGGCCACAAGGTTGGAGTACCAGACCGGATTCTTGGGGGCACCGCCCATTGAGGCCACGGCGGCATACTCGCCGTCGTGCTCGACTCGCATCAGCGGCACCTTGCGCAGCTTGCCGGACTTTGCGCCCACGGTGGTCACGATGATCACCGGCATATCGCGCATGGTCGTGCCGGTGGTACCGCCTGACCCCTCGTACTCCTGGACCTGGTCGCGGACCCACTTGGCCGGGCTGGGCTCGTACTCACCGTTCAAGGACATGACACTACTCAACACCAAAGCCACCTGGCGTGTTCCTCAACAGTGGCTCGGCCGGCTCAGCAGGTGACGTCCTTGTCGGAGAAGCGGGCCCACGCAGCGAGCCAGAAGACCAGCATGTATCCGGCGGCCGTCAGCAGCCCGCGGGTCAGTTCGCCCCAGACAATGGGGTCCCGCAGCACATCGGCGAAGGACATCCACCAGTGCGTGGGCAACCACTCGTGCAGCCAGGACAGCTGCGGGATCGAGTCAAGGATGAAGCTCAGGACGTTGATGACGACCACCGCGATGGTGGCACCGATCGGTTGTTCGGTCAGGGTCGAGATGAACAGCCCGATCGCCCCCAGGGAGGCGAAGCAGACCCCGAGATAGATGGTGGCCAGCACGACCCGAAGGACCGCCGAACCCATGCCGACCTGACTGCCCGAGAGCATGGTCATCCGGCCGCCACCGAAGAGCACCAACCCGGCCGCCGCACCGACCAGCGAGACCCAGATCGTGGCCACCAGGGAGAAGATCGTGATGGCGGCGAACTTCACCGCCAACAGCCTCGTGCGATGCACCGGGACCGTGAGCAGATAGCGCAAGGTGCCGATATTCGCTTCCCCGGCAACGGAATCTCCCGAAATGGCGCCCACGGCCAGCGGCAGAAACAAAGCCAGCTCGATGCTGAGCGAGGCCAACGCGACAAACAGTCCGTTGGACGTGATCGAATCGAAGAAGTCGGGTCCACGCCCCGGTCTGGGCGTCGACATCTTGACGGTGATCGCGATCATGAGAGGCACCACGGCCAGGATGCCCAGCCCCGCCTGGTTGCGTCGGCGCCCGAAGATCAGCCACAGCTCGGAGCGCAGGAAACGGGTCGAGACGTGCCGGAGGGGTCGGGCTGTCGGCGACGAGCACAAGCCGGTGGGCGAACCGGCGGGCTGGCCGCTGTTCAGGCCGGAGGTGCGGCCGGGAGACAGGTCAGCCGCTGACATTGAAGCCCTCCCCCGTCAGTGAGACGAACAGGTCCTCGAGGCTAGGACGCTCGACCGCAAACCCGGTCACCGGAACACCGGCCGACACCAGTGCCACCACGACCGTCTCCGCAGCCAGCGCGCCCAAAGCGCCCGTAGCTAAACCGGATTCGACCGCGACATCGGTCAACCCGAGACCACGCAATACTCGGGCCGCATCCTGCGAACGGTCGGTGACGACCCGGGCGCGCGGCTCGCTGACGGCTCGCACCTGGGCGATCGGTCCTTGCGTCAACAGGCTGCCGACATGCATCACCCCGATGTGGGTGCACACCTGCTCGACCTCGGACAAGAGATGGCTGGAGACCAGCACCGTGGCCCCGTCGTCGGCCAGGGAACCGATGAGGTGGCGAACCTCCCGGGTTCCCTGCGGGTCAAGGCCGTTGGTCGGCTCGTCGAGCACCAGAAGCTCACGCTGCGCGAGCAGGGCTCCCGCGATCGCGAGCCGCTGACGCATGCCGAGAGAGTATGCGCGGTACTTCTTGTCGGCCGCTGCGAGCAGCCCCACGCGATCCAGGGCGCCGTCGACTCGCGCTTTCGTGGTGCGCGGATCAGCATGACGGTCAACGGAGTCCAGCCGCACAAGATTTGCCCGGGCCGACAGGTACGGGTGAAATGCCGGGCCCTCGACGAGCGACCCCACCAGTGGCAGGACATCCTCCGAGTGGTCGGGCATTGCCTTGCCGAGGAGGCTGTGACGGCCCGCCGTAGGCCTGATCAGCCCGAGCAGCATGCGGATCGTCGTGGTCTTACCGGAGCCGTTCGGGCCGATAAACCCATAGACGGCCCCACGTGGCACCAGCAGGTCGACGGCATTGACCGCGACCTGCTGATGGAACCGTTTGGTCAGTCCCTGCGTGGCAACCGCGAAGTCACCCAGCTCTTCGGTCACTTGGCGGCCAGCGCGGCGTACAGACCCTCCGGCGTCACGGCCCCGACCACAAGTCGGCCATCATCGGTGAGCAGCGCCGAGAACACGGTCCCGGCCATCAGGTGCCCCGAGCCCCAGCTGCCCGAGACCTTGGGCAGCAGGGTGACGACCTTCATCAGCTGGGCGATGTTCTTGTCGGCCGTGGCGCCGGTGCTCGGACTCGAGCCGGTGCTCCCCGAAGTGCCGACATCTGGCACCGGCATCGTCACCACCACCACGCTGCCCCATCCCTCGCCGATCACCTTTGGTCTGTCGGCTGAGCGTGCTTGCGGTGCACCAGTATTGGTCTTGGGGCCGGTCGCTGTCTCCCCCGCCGTCGGCGTCGTACCCTCGGTCACCGTGGTGCCCGGCGGTGGCGTGAAGGTGAACTGGGCAGCGTCGGGCCGGACGAAGTCCACCGCGCTGAACGCCACCTCGAACACCGGATCGGACACCGACTTGGCGAAGACCTGAACCCGCAGCGGGACGTGGTTGGTGCCGTCGATGGCCACCCGGACCTGGGCCACCAGCGAGGTGGCCTCCTTGGGCTTGAGCACGAGCTCATAAGCGGAACGCCCGGCCACCGTCGCGGTGCCGCTGGTCGTCACCTCGGTGCTCGGGCTGATCGCTGCCAGCGCCTTCTCGGCGGCATCCTGAGGTGAGGTGGGCAGGTCAGTCGCACCCGGCATACCAGAAGGGGCCTGGCTCCTGCTCGCAACGTCGTGGGAGGGCATCACGTAGTGCTTGGCCGTCTTGGACTGGCTGGCCCAGACCCAGACGTCCGCTCCGTTGCGGATCACGTCAGACTCGCCGAGGGTCCCAAGCAGGGCCATCCGGGCCTTGTCGGGACCGGCGAACCAGACCCGCATCGTGTGCGTGCCCGACATCAGGGAGGTCAGGTCGGAACTGGCCGTGCCGCCCGAGTCACTGGCAACGGGCAGGCTCGGCAGACCGAGATCAGACTTCTGGACCACGGTCCCAGACAATCCGTCCAGGCGTGCCTGCTGCACGTCCACGAGCAGCTGAGCCGCGCTGCGACCCGGCAGTCCGGCGTCGGCGCTCGCGTGAATCCCTGAGATTGCTGAGCCTCCCCCGACCAGTGCCACCGCGGCTACTGCTGGGACCGCCCACCGCAAGGCTGGAGTCTTCTCGAAGATGCTCATGGGCCCATCCTGCGCCTCACCGCCTGAGAGCAACCTGTGAGCAGTGCGAGGCCGAGCGCGCCATGACAGGCTGTATGTCGTGCGACTGCTGGTGGTTGAAGACGAGCTGCGCCTTGGGGCGGCGCTCAAGCGTGGGCTGACCGCCGAGGGGATGCTCGTCGACCTCGCCACCGACGGGCCCGGTGGGCTCGAGGCGGCGCGGCACGGTGACTACGACGCGGTGGTCCTGGACGTGATGCTGCCAGGGATGTCGGGCTACAACGTCGTCCGCACTCTGCGCTCCGAGGAGAACTGGGTGCCGGTCCTCATGCTCTCAGCCAAGGACGGCGAGTACGACCAGGCCGACGGTCTGGACTACGGCGCCGACGACTACCTGACCAAGCCGTTCTCCTTCGTGGTTCTGCTGGCCCGGCTCCGAGCGCTGGTCCGACGCAACTTGCCTCCCCGGCCGGCGATCCTGGTGGCCGGTGACGTCACTCTGGATCCGGCGACCCATGAGGTCGAGCTCGCTGAGACCCCGGTTGCCCTGACGCCTCGCGAGTACGCCCTGCTGGAGTACTTCCTGCGCCACCCGGGCCGCGTGATCAGCAAGATCGAGCTGCTCGACAACGTATGGGACGCAACGGAGGACACCGATCCCAACGCCGTCGAGGTCTACGTCGGATACCTGCGGCGCAAGGTCGGGCGCGACGTACTGCGAACCGTGCGGGGCGCCGGATACCGACTCGGCCAATGAGCGGGCACCGCCTGCAGGGGATGAGCCTGCGAGCCCGGCTCATGGCCTTGGGTGTGTCGGGCGTGGCACTGGCTCTCGCCCTGGGCAGTCTCGTGCTGTACGCCGTGCTGACCTTCACGCTGTACCGCACGGTGGACGACGGTGCGTCGGCCAGCGCTCGAGCGATCGGCGCCATGATGACTGACAACACCGTCCCGAACCCGTTGCCGGTCTCGGGCTCTCAGGTAATGCAGGTCGTCGACGGTTCGGGTGCCGTGATCAGCGCATCGATCAGCGCTGACCGTCTGACCCCGCTGCTACGATCGCCCGAGCTGGCAAAGGCCCTTGCAGGAGAACGGATCTCGATCCCTGGAGCCCGGGCTGGGCTGGCCGGGACGATGCGCGCCATTGCCGTGCAGGCAGGCCCGCCCTCGACCTCCCGCAGCATCATCGTGGCCTTCCCCGTCAACGACATCGAACAGAGCCAACGCGTCCTGCGCATCACCTTGCTGCTCGCCTATCCCCCACTGGTCGTCATCATGGCCCTGATTGCCTGGCGAGTCATCGGCTCGACCTTGCGACCGGTGGAGACGCTGCGCTCAGGAGCGGCCCGGATCAGCGGGAGCGACCAGGACGAACGACTGGCCGTTCCTGAGTCCGCCGATGAGATCCGCGCGCTCGCGCTCACCCTCAACGACATGCTCGACCGGCTGGCCGCCGCCCGGGGACGTCAACGCGCCTTCGTCGCCGATGCGGCCCACGAGTTGCGGAGTCCGCTGGCCAGCATGCGCACCCAGCTCGAGGTGGCCCAGCATCTGGGCGAGGGCGGTGAGCTTGCCACCGACCTGCTCGCCGACGTGACCCGCTTGTCCACGCTGGTCGAGGACCTGTTGCTGCTTGCCCGGGCCGGCAGCGACACCAGCCACCCGCCGATTCGCGCGTCTCTTGATGTCAGAGCCCTTTTGGTGGCGACTGCCGACCGATACGCCGGTGCACGAGTCCCGGTGTCGGTCGCCGCCGGGCCCGCCGTGTACGCCAACGTCAACTCCGAGGAGCTGCGTCGGGTGCTGGCCAATCTGGTCGACAACGCGGTGCGCCATGCCAGCTCGTACGTTGCCATCGCGGTGCGCGCCGAAGGCGGCAGCGCGGTGCTGACAGTGGTCGATGACGGACCCGGCGTACCGGCCGATGACAGGGAGCGGGTGTTCGAGAGGTTCGCCCGCCTTGACGACGCCCGGGACCGGGACGCAGGAGGCACCGGTCTTGGGCTGGCCATCGTTCGCGAGCTGCTGCATCGCTCAGGTGGGTCGATCTCGTTGCAGGACAACCCCTCCGGGCCTGGTCTCACCGCGGAAGTGCACCTTCCCTCCTGACAAACCTCGGGACCGTGCAGGATTCAACCCACGAACCTAGGGACCGTGCGACCAACGAGTCCACAAACCTAGGGACCGTGCACGATTTCAAGTCCGCAAACCTGGGCACCGTGCACAATTCAGACTGCAAACCTGGGGACGGTGCACGATTCAGACCGCAGACCTGGGGACCGTGCGGGCTGCCAACAGGCAATCCTCGGCAGCCTGCGGTGAGCGCGCGAGGACCTCAAGGCATCGACGCCGAGCACCGTCCCTGGGTTTGTGTCGCATGGTCCGACACCGTCCCTAGGTTTGACCGGTTCTGGGCCACACGGTCCCTAGGTTTGCGGCTACTTTGTTGGTTTGCGGCTACTTTGTGAACTCCTGGGCCAACAGCTCGGCGATCTGGGCGGTGTTGAGGGCTGCGCCCTTGCGCAGGTTGTCACCACAGACGAACAGGTCGATGGTGTTGGGGAAGTCCAGCGCCTGACGGATACGTCCGACGAAGGTCGGGTCGGACCCTACGACGTCCGCAGGGGTCGGCCACTCTCCGGCGCCGGGGTCGTCCAGGACGACGACGGACGGCGCTTCGACGAGTGCCTGACGAGCGGCATCGGCGGTCAGCGGTCTCTCGAAGACGGCATGAACCGCGAGCGAGTGGGTCGTGACGACCGGGACTCGTACGCAGGTCGCCGAGACCTTGAGATCCGGGATGCCCAGGATCTTGCGGGACTCGTTGCGGACCTTGAGCTCCTCCGAGCTCCAGCCGCCCTCCCTCAGCGAGCCCGCCCACGGCACCACGTTGAGAGCCAGCGGCGCGGGGAAGGGCGAGTCCTCGCCGAGCTTGTCGTTGACTATCGCGCGCACGTTGCCCGCGTGCTGACCAACCTCGCGGTTGCCGGAGAGTACTTCCATCTCGTCATAGAGACGATCAATGCCGGACTTGCCGGCGCCTGAGGCGGCTTGGTAGGAAGCGACAACGAGCTCCTTGAGCCCCCACCCGGCATGGAGGGCACCGAGCGCGTCAATCATCGTCAGGGTCGTGCAGTTGGGGTTGCTGATGATGCCCTTGGGGCGGTTGCGGACCTGGGCAGGGTTGACCTCCGGCACGACGAGCGGCACCTCGGGATCCATCCGGAAGGCACCGGAGTTGTCGACTACGACAACCCCGCGTGACACGGCGATCGGGGCCCACTGCGCCGCGATCTCGTCTGGCACGTCGAACATCGCGACGTCGACCCCGTCAAAGACCTCAGGAGCGACCTCCTGGACCACGACATCCTCGCCACGGACCCTCAGGACCTTGCCGGCGGAATGCGCGGAGGCGATGAGGCGAATCTCGCCCCAGACGTCCGAACGCTGACTCAGGATATTGAGCATGACGGTGCCGACGGTGCCGGTCGCACCGAAGACGGCCAGGGTGGGTTTGCGTGTGCTCATCGTCCGGTACCTCCGTAGACAACGGCCTCGCCATCGGAAGAGTCAAGGCCAAAGGCCGTGTGTACAGCGCGCACGGCGTCGTCGAGCTGGTCATCCCGGGTGATGACCGAGACGCGGATCTCCGAGGTGGAGATCATCTCGATGTTGACACCCGTTTCGGCGAGCGCCTTGAAAAACGTGGCGGAGACACCCGGGTGCGAACGCATCCCGGCACCGACGAGCGAGAGCTTGCCGATGTGGTCGTCATACAACAATGAGGCGAAGCCCACGGCTGGCTGGATGCGCTTGAGCGCCTGAACGCCAACCTGACCGTCGGTCTTGGGCACTGTGAAGGAGATGTCAGTCAGACCGGTCTCCACGGCGGAGACGTTCTGGACGATCATGTCGATGTTGATCTCGGCGTCGGCGCAAGCCTGGAAGATCTCGGCCGCCTTGCCTGGAAGGTCAGGGACGCCGACCACGGTGACCTTGGCTTGGCTGCGGTCGTGCGCGACGCCGGCAATGATCGGGGCTTCCACACTGTCTCCTTCGTCATCTGCAGGTTGAGTGACAATCAGGGTCCCCTCGCGATAGGAGAACGAGGACCGCACATGGATCGGGATGTCGAACCGCCGGGCGTACTCGACGCATCTCAGATGCAGGATCTTTGCCCCGGAGGCGGCCATCTCGAGCATCTCCTCATTGGAGAGCCGGACGATCCTTCGCGCGTTGGGGACGATCCTCGGGTCTGCGGTGAAGACGCCGTCGACGTCGGTATAGATCTCGCAGACATCCGCGTGCAAAGCGGCAGCGAGCGCCACCGCCGTCGTGTCCGAGCCACCACGGCCCAGGGTCGTGATGTCCTTGCTGTCCGCGCTGACACCCTGGAAGCCGGCCACGATCGCGATGTCACCATCGTCCAAGGCGCCCCTGATCCGCCCCGGAGTGACGTCGATGATGCGCGCCTTGCCGTGCGAGGAGTCGGTGATGACCCCGGCCTGGGATCCGGTGAACGAGCGTGCGGTGTGGCCGAGGTTGGCTATCGCCATGGCCAACAGGGCCATCGAGATGCGCTCGCCTGCGGTCAGCAGCATGTCCATCTCGCGGCCGGGCGGCAACGGGGTCACCTGTTGGGCCAGATCGAGCAGCTCGTCGGTCGTGTCCCCCATGGCGGAGACCACGACGCACACCTCATGGCCAGCTTTACGTGTCTCGACGATGCGCCGAGCAACGCGCTTGATGCTGTCGGCATTCGTCAGCGATGACCCGCCGTACTTCTGGACGACCAAGCTCACAGGAGGCTCCGGGTTGTGGTGGACGGCGGTGAGGCTAGTTTACGTCCGGTCACCTACCTGAAGGGGTCAACCGTATGCCGGGTGTCTGGGCTGCGCAGATCTCCCCGTCTGTCGCTGCCGACAGTGACTCGAATCTGACTGTCAGTCACACCGAGAGGCAGTCACACAGAGACGACGAGCGGGGCGAGCAGGATGTCCGCAAGCTCACGCTCCACGGACTGCAGCCGCCACCGGTCGCTGAACACGGCCAGCAGGACCCCGTCACTGCGCGAGAGCACCTCGACCGCGCGCTGCCCGCGCAGTCGGTCCCGGCCCTCGGCGTCGGTGCGACGGGCCAGGGAGTACCCCAGCCGGTCCAGCGAGACCGGCGAGTTGAACTCATGCGCCATCCGATGCTCGGCGACCTCGAACTGCATAGGGCCGACCGCTGCCAGGACCGGCGCCTGATCACCTCGCAGATCCGAACGCAGCACCTGCACAACACCCTCGTGATCGAGCTGTTCGATACCGCGCCTGAACTGCTTGTAGCGGCTGGTGTCCTTGGCCCGGGCCACGGCAAAGTGCTCGGGCGAGAAGGACGGGATCGGCGGGAACGTGACCGGTTTGTCGATGAAGAGCGTGTCGCCCACCCGCAGGGCATTGGCGTTGACCAAGCCGACCACGTCGCCAGGAAACGCGCGGTCGATGCTCTTACGCTCGCGACCCATGACCTGTTGCGCGTACTTGGTGGCGAAGGGGCGGTTGGTGACCGAGTGGGTGACGATCATGCCTCGCTCGAAGGTGCCCGAGCAGATACGCACGAAGGCGAGGCGGTCGCGGTGGGCGACATCCATACCAGCCTGCACCTTGAAGACGAAAGCACTGAAAGGAGAGTCGATCTCACGCAAGACGCCGTCTGCATCGGGCCGGGCGCCGGGTGCCGGAGCCAGGTCGACCAGGGTGTCAAGCAGGAACCTGACACCGAAGTTGAGGACGGCTGAGCCGAACATCACCGGAGTGCTTGTGGCTGCCAGGAATCCCTCCGGATCGTGTCCGGCGCCAGTCGCGACGATCAGGTCGCTCTCCTCGACGGCCCGCAGCCACGCCTCGCCCTCAACGGCTTCGGCCGCCTCGGCGCTGAGGTGTTCCTCGGTGGCCACGGTTGCCCCGCCGTGGGTGCGGGTGAACTTGAGGTACTCCCCCGTCGCCATGTCCAGCACGCCACGGAAGTCGCCGGCGATTCCCACGGGCCAGTTCAGCGGCGCGGGCTGCAACCCGGTTCGCTCATGGATCTCGTCCATCAGGTCGAGAGCATCCTTGCCGGCGCGGTCCCACTTGTTGATGACCGTGATGATCGGGATGTTGCGGTGCTTGCAGACCTCAAAGAGCTTCATGGTCTGGACCTCGAGGCCCTTGGCCGCGTCCACGAGCATGACGGCCGCGTCGACCGCAGACAGCACCCGGTAGGTGTCCTCGGAGAAATCGGCGTGCCCGGGGGTGTCAACCAAGTTGATCACCGCGTCGCGGTAGGTGAACTGCAGCGCTGCCGACGTGATCGAGATCCCGCGCTCGCGTTCGATGTCCATCCAGTCCGACACGGTGCCGCGGCGGCCGTCCTTGCCGTGCACGGATCCGGCCTGCGTCAGGACCCGGGCATGCAGGGCGAGTGCCTCGGTGAGGGTCGACTTACCGGCGTCAGGGTGGCTGATCACCGCGAACGACCGTCGCCTTCTTGCCTGCCCTACGGATTCGGGGACCACCGTGCGCGCCGTCGCTCGAACCGCGCTCGTCGTACTCATCGGGTTGCACTCATCCACTCAATATTACGTGCACAGATCGTGACCCCTGACCTCCGACGAGCTCAGGGCCGGACCTCAGGGGTGAAGGGCGTCGAACTCGGCCTCGGCGACGGCGTCAGAGTCAGCGTCCAGCCGGATGTGGCCGAGCACCGCCTGCAGGACCCGCAAGGCCCGCGTAGCGCTGTCACCCCAGGACGACAGGTAGCTGAACTGCCACCACCACAGGGCCTCGCTGACCCGTCCGTTCTCGAAGTGCTGCAGGCCGTGAGTCAGCGCAGCGGCCACCTCGGCAAGATCGTTCGACAGCGAGCCAGTGGCCACCTCGGCACTGACCAGCGGGTCGACGACGTGGACATACTCGTCCAGGCCGTTGAACAGGCCGACCAGACCCTGGCGTACGGGGTCGACGTCAACATCGGGACCGGGGTCGGCTTCGAACCGCTCATCGGGCACCACGTCAGTGATGGCACCAAGGCGGGCCCCAGCGACCAGCACCTGCGAAACCGCAAGCAGCAGAACTGGTATCGCGGTATCCGGCGAGGCGCCCGAGGCGACCTCGGTGACCGCAGACAGGTAGGCGCGGGCCTCGCGTGCAGAGTCCTCGCCCAGATTCGTCAGCTCGGCCAGGTTCGTCAGCTCCTCAAACATCGAGCACTCTCCTCCCCTCGAAGGCCCGACCAAGGGTGACCTCGTCGGCGTACTCCAAGTCTCCCCCGACAGGCAGCCCGGACGCCAGCCGAGTGACCTTCAGATTCATCGGGCGCAACAGCCGGGCCAGATAGGTGGCCGTTGCCTCGCCCTCGAGATTGGGGTCGGTCGCGATGATGACCTCGCTGACATCCGTATCGGCCAGCCGGGTCAACAGCTCCTTGATCCGCAGGTCGTCCGGCCCCACGCCCTCGATCGGGCTGATCGCTCCGCCGAGCACGTGGTATCGCCCACGGAACTCGCGAGTCCGCTCGACAGCCACCACATCCTTTGGCTCCTCGACCACGCAGATGTAGGTCAGGTCGCGACGAGGGTCCGAACAGATCCGGCACTGCTCAGCCTCGGCGACATTGCCACAGATGCTGCAGAAGCGGACCTTCTCCTTGACCTCCACCAGTGCGTGGACCAGGCGCGACACATCGACCGAGTCAGCCTGCAGCAGATGGAACGCGATGCGCTGTGCGCTCTTGGGACCGACGCCGGGCAACCGGCCGAGCTCGTCGATCAGGTCTTGGACCACGCCTTCATACATCTGGCGAGCCTATGCCCTGACTGCGACACCGAACCCCGCTGCACCGCGACAGGGAACCCCGCTTGATCATCCGGCCGGGCCCATCGGGCCTACTGGTCAAGCTCGTCGATCACGGTGCCACCCAGGACGCGCGCAATGACCGGCTGGCCCACGGCAGCTGCCTCGTCAATGTTCTCGTCGTCAGCACTGACCATGCTGTCGTCGGCGACCGACGACGAGGAGCTCGTATTCCGGGTGCTCACCTCCTGGGCTACCGCTGCTCTCGCTCGCTGCATCGGCGTGGAAGGTCGCTCGGCTGCGACAGCAGGAGGCACCGGAGCAGGAGGAGTTGCAGCAAACCTTGGGGAAGCGCCCGGCTGCGGGACAGCAGGCTGCGGGACAGCAGGCTGCGGGACAGCAGGTGAGGGAGGAGCAGGTGAGGGAGGAGCAGCGGTGGTCGGCGATACGGATCGCGTTGACTGCGCGGTCGGGATGCCCTCGACAACTGCTTCGACCCCCAGCACCTCGCTCAGGGCCTGACGGACCAGCTCGGCATGCTGTCCCCGTCGGAAGGTGGTGGCCAACCCCTCGGTCTGGATCCCGAGCAGCAGGCGCGTGCCGTCGTAGTCCAGCACCTGGGTGTGCTCCGAGAGGAAGGTCCAGGTGGTGCGGCGGATGGTGAAGATCTTGGCCAGGATGTCCGGCCAGGACCGACGGATCGCGTCCGTGTCGATACCGC
>Ga0209540_10001021_pt1 | contig 22501 bp, 15 predicted proteins | sample BarGraIncu01121A_FD_184501 | JGI IMG/M metagenome (GOLD analysis project Ga0209540, IMG submission 184501) | Arctic peat soil microbial communities from Barrow, Alaska - Barrow Graham LP Incubations 011-21A (SPAdes) (version 2) | ecosystem: Environmental > Terrestrial > Soil > Wetlands > Peat... | reverse complement strand
TAGCCGCACTACGGGACGGGTACCCAGTTATGCATGGTATGATCGCATGTGCCTCTCACCCATTACATTAGAAGAAATTAATAAGGGGTATTTAGTTCAAAACCCCGGTTACTAAAATCTTGACGTTTATAAATTTCTAAACATGAAATACATAAATTCTAACAAAATAAAATACCGGATTCTATTGACTGCAGTTTTTGTTTCGCTGTTACTGAACAGCAATCAAAAAGTTTCAGCTCAGGAACCTCCGAAATATCTATCTGGCGCCGATAGTACGAATGTTGAAATTGTTATTCCGGGAACTTCCATCAAAACCAATAAATTGATGTCCCCCTTATTTAACAGCTACGTAACCGGTGAACAAATATCCACTCCTACTGCTAACGTCAATAATATGCTGTTCGGACGTATTCCTGGCCTGTATGTATCTGAATCCAATGCAGAGCCCGGCTTTGATGCAGCTGATTTAAAAATCAGGGGCCTTTCTACTTATAATAACAGTTCGATTCCGGTTTATGTAGATGGCTTCCAGACTAATGAGTCTTTTTTTCAGTATCTTTCTCTTTACGAAATAGAATCTATTGAAATACTGAAAGACGCTACGGCATTGGCTCCTTTTGGCCTTAGGGGGGCAAATGGAGCAATCTGGATAACTACTAAACGAGGCAAAATTGGTGATCCAAGAATATCAATGCAGGTCAGAAGCGGCATTCAGCAGCCAGTTAACATAAACAAACCTGTTGGAACACCTGAATATGTCAGATTTTATAATGAGGCCAGAAGCAATGACAACAATAATACTTGGCTGCCTTATTATAATGAGAGTGAAAGTAATCTGCTTCCAAATGTTGACTGGTATAATGAGGTTCTGAAAAAAGCATCAAATTACTCCGACGTGGATGTTTCTGTTAATGGAGGAGATAAAATTGCCCGTTATTTCGTGCTCTTTGGTTATATGGGGCAGAATGGATTATACGATATTCCAATAAATGACACACTTTCAAATGTAGGTATAAGCCGGTTTAACCTTCGTACCAACATTGATATTACTCCTTCTCCGTATCTGGAAGCGAAGTTAGATCTTGGTGCACGTATAGAGAACCGCCATTTTCCCAATCGTTCAGGAAATAGCTTATGGAATGATTTGGCTAAGTATCCCAGTTTAATTTATCCTGTGAAAAATGCAGATAGTACATGGACAGGAACTCCTGTATATAATAATAATCCTGTTGCTTCAATAACTTCATTAGGCCGGAGATCAACACATGACCGGACATTCCAGGCTAATTTTCGTCTAAAAGAAAAACTTGATTTTCTTGTTAAAGGATTATATCTCTCTCAGGGCATGTCCCATAGCAACTGGACCCGGGACGGTGCAGGAAATACCAGGAATTATGCAAGGTATATTGACGGTGTACAGCAAACCACTGATAATGATTCCCCCTATACCCGAAGTGAAGATTCCGGTCAGGGTCAGTGGTACTGGCAGCATTATACCGCAACAGCAGGATACGATCGTTCATTTGAAAAGAGCACGATATCTTCTTCTTTTGGTGTTCTGTACAATATTTATAAAACCGATTTTTCAACAAACGGCGACGCAGGTGAAATGACTGAATACAAGCACCTGAATCTTAGCGGAGGCATTAACTATGCATATGACAACAGGTATGTAGGCACATTTACTTTCGCTGAAAGTGGGTCAGATAATTACCGCCCGGGTAATCAGTGGGGATTTTACCCTTCCCTTGCAGTCGGATGGGTTGTTTCAAATGAAGATTTTCTGAAGGAAAATAGCACATTTAACTTTTTGAAAATCACATCTTCGGTCGGAAAAAATGGCTGGGATCCAATGAGTGAAAATCGTTTCCTGTGGCAGAAATACTATGAGTATCAGGGAGGCTGGAATACAGGCGACGGTACTCCTTCCTGGAATAGCGGACTTACTCTTATGTATATCCCCAACCCGGATATTTTTGCTGAAAAAAGCATGAAATATGACTTTAGGGTCGATCTGAAATTATTTGATAAACTGAAGTTAAATCTTGATCTCTTCACCGAAAAACGTTCTGATATCGTGACCCGGAACTGGTTTATCCCCGGTGCTGCCGGTATAACCGATCCCCCATACGAGAATATCGGTAAAGTCACAAATAAAGGTTTCGAAATCGAGGCTTCATGGTCCGGCAAGCTCGGAATTTTCAGCTATTTTATCAATGGAATGGCCGGATACAACATTAATAGAATAGATTATATGGCTGAGGTTGTGACCCTTCCAAATATTGCACGTACCGGCCGGTCAATTAGTTCTATGTTTGGATATATTGCCGAAGGCTTCTATGATGTCTCGGATTTTGACGGCCAGGGGAACCTTTTGGAAGGATTATCCGTACCGACATTCGGTCATGTTCAGCCAGGTGATATAAAGTACAAAGATCTTACCAACGACATGATTATTGATGAAAACGATCAGACTCTGATAGGAAATTACCTGCCAAAAATGCAATATTCCTTTACACTGGGATTACAATACAGGGGATTTGATATTTCTGCTCTTATTCATGGTATATCCGGAAGAGATGTCAGTCTCATGGGAGTACCTATTCAGACTATTGCTTTCAGAGATAATGGTAATATTTATGAGATCGCAAGTGGACGGTGGGCATATTATCCCGATCAGAACATTGACACAAGAAACACAGCACAATATCCGCGGCTTTCATTACTGGATAACAATAATAATTATCTGAATTCCACACTTTGGACAAAGAACGGCGATTACATTAAATTAAGGAGTCTGGAATTAGGTTATTCGTTTTCACCTAAGGCTTTAAAACTTATGGGGATTTCCAAAGCCCGTATCTCATTAATAGGCATAAATCTGCTGACTTTCAGTGAACTATTGCAAAAATATAACATGGATCCGGATGCCCTTTCAGGATACCCTTCGATTAAATCATATAACATTGGTTTAAATATTACATTTTAAATGTTGGCGATATGAAAATTATTAATTTGAAATATAAAATTACTGGCTTTGTCTTGCCTCTACTCTTGTTGTCATCCTGTGAACTGAATAGTAAATTAGATACATATCTCACTGATGATATGCTGGCCACTCAGCGATATCAGATGTTTGACATGGGGTATAAGGTATATTCAAACATACCTAACGGTTTTTCAATTATAGATAATAATCTATTTGCAGCCGTTACTGATGAAGCACAATACTATACAAGCTATTCTGCAACCCAGAGGTTCAACTCGGGGAACTGGAACACTTACTACAATCCAGTTGACTATTACGCTAAATTCTACAGTGGAATATATGATGCTAATGTCTATCTTGAACAATCTGCGGATTATGTATATATATTAGGAAGAAACAGAGATACATTGACTTCAGCAGGGAGGGACAGCTATCACAGAGATATGGTTAATGTTAAACGGCTCCGCGCAGAAGCACATGTTCTGAAAGCATACTATTATTTTGAGCTCTTTAAACGGTATGGCGGAGTGCCAATATTTGATAAGGTGACGCAGAATTATGAGCAAGCTAATCTGCCGCGCGCATCCGTTGACGATGTAATTGCAAAAATAATAAATGAAATTGACTCTGTTAAAGGCGACCTTGTTGAAAATTGGGCTGCAGTAAGTTTAAGCACTTTAAAAGGACGTATAACGAGAGGAGCAGCCCTGGCAATTAAATCCCGCGCATTACTCTACGCCGCAAGTCCTCAGTTTAATAATACAGGTTCGGTAAAAAAATGGGAGGATGCCGCAGCTGCAGCAAATGAAATAATCGATATGGGTATATATGCCCTGAATGATAGCTATCGCGACTTATTTATTACAGATGAAACGAATACCAGTGTGGAAACAATCTGGTCATTCAGGATGGGGCTAACAAACGATCTCGAGAAGAAAAATTACCCTATTGGAACACCGGGCGGAAGTACAGGTATATGTCCTTCTCATAATTTAGTTGATGCGTATGAATATAAAGGGACAATTACATCCGATATCTATAAAAATCGTGACCCCCGGTTTTATTCTACTGTACTGAAAAACGGTGATACCTGGAATGGACGCAAACTGGAAATTTTCCCCGGCGGTACGGATGATCCGAGTAATAAAAATACCTCCCCTACAAGTTACTACCTTAAGAAATTTCTTAACGATAATCTGAACCTTACCACCAATGCAAAACAAATCAGAAGCTGGATCTTATTCCGATACGGTGAAATACTTCTGAATTATGCGGAGGCAATGAATGAAGCTTATGGACCTGACAATAATAACGGATACAGCATGACCGCCCGTGAAGCAATTAATAGCCTTCGTTTGAGAGCTGATGTTGTTATGCCTCCGGTTAACGTAAATGTCGGTGACAAGGTGGCAATGAGAGCGGCAATAAAGCATGAACGGCGCATTGAGCTTGCATTTGAGGATCATCGCTACTGGGATCTTCGGCGCTGGAATGATGCCCAGTCAGTCCTTAATGAGGACATAATAGGAGTAAATGTTTCTAAGAATGGGGCTGACTTTACTTATACTCCGGTTGTTGTGGCAAAGCGTGTATTTGTTGTACCTAAAATGTACCTATTCCCCTTTCCGGAAGTAGAAATAGTGAAAAGCAAAGGCATACTGGTACAAAACACGGACTGGTAGAGGGAGTTTAGTCTAATATTAATAATTAGAAGTAAATAATTATGAAACCCGCATATTTTTTCAAACATAGATAAGAATGAAAATAATTTTCAAAACATGTGGGTTCACCCCTTCTTTGCAGGGCAAACTAGGTGACCATTAAAAACAAAATTAATTACCCATGAAAAAGTTAAAATATCTAATTGCGTCCATCTTCACTCTTACGATTTTCATTTTATCATCCTGTGAGAAAATAGACAGCACAAAAGAATGGGGGCTGGCTAAGATTTATATGCCCCAGGCAAATTATAACCCTTATATTGTTCCTAACTCAGGAACAGATGCTCAGTTAAATAAGAATTACAGTGTTGATAAGGATAATGGCAAGGTAAATATATTTCTTGGCATTTACCGGTCGGGCCTTCAGGCATTGGAATCATACAGTGTTGCAATCACTCCCCTATCAGCTGACCTGGCAGGCACTACTTTGTTGCCTGCCGATCAATATACATTATCAACAATTGTAACATGCCCCGATGGGGCCCGTGATATAATTTTTTACCTGAGTGTTAACCTAAATTTCCTTATAACCAATTCAGCTACTGATTTCTCCCTAGCTGTAACGATCTCTAATCCTTCAAAATATGAAATTAATGAAGACCTTGCTACAACAAAGATCTTGATTAATACTGGTGAGCTCCTTACAAAAGAGAGTATTGCATATTGATAATCAGTAATTGTATTTGTAAATTTTTATGTTGGTATCAGATAATGCCTATAACATCAATATTTTAGTAAAGTTTATTTAAATCCTTAAAAATTCCAGCAAGATGAACTATAAGAAATATTTAATAATCTTCTTATTCCTGCCCTTTTTATTTTGTTCATGCTTAAGCAAAGAACCAAATAAAAAAAGAGAATATATAAAGATCAGCAGTCAATACCCGCGATATTTTGAAAAAGCTGATGGAAGTACCTGGGTACCTGTAATGATAAATTGCTTGGTGCCAAGTGGTGAAGAGACAAGAGTCTGGACGACTGTTGAGAGTTATTTCAAAAACTTTTCGGAAAATGGCGGAAATGCTGTGCGGGTCTGGCTTAGTTCTCCATTTCTTGAAATAGAGGATACGCAGATGGGGCAGTACAATCCTGTAAAACTTAAGAGGATTGATACAGTTCTTGAGCTTGCAGGGAAGTATAATCTCAAAGTTAAATTTTTAATTGAACATATCAGGATAATTGATCCCGAAATGAAGATCTGGTATAACAGGAAAGTGTTGTCTGATAAGAACGGAGGCGCTTTCCAGAATATCAAAGATTTCATCAATACTCCGCAGGGTAGGAAGGTGTATCTTGACAGGGTAAAAGTTTTGGCAGAAAGATATCGAGATAATGATCAGATATACGCATGGGAAATATGGAACGAGATGGATGCTGTGGACGTTTCTGACTGGTATGGATTCACTTCTGTAATGCTGGATTCCGTAAAAAAGCTTTTACCAAATCATTTAGTTAACCAAACCCTTGGAAGTGTTCACTCCCTAGCTGCGGAAGAACGGTATGAAAGGCTGTTTACCCTTCCTAATAATGAATATATATCGGTTCATCGTTATCTTGATCCGGGGACGAAATGGAATCAATATGACAAAGTAAAAAAACCTGCAGATTTGATTGCAAGCGATGTAGTTCAGTTTGCCTACAGGGATAATCTCATTAAACCGGTGGTGCTTAACGAAACTGGAGCGGTAGAGGGAAATCATGCCGGACCCAGCAATTTGTATAAAATTGATACTTTGGGAGTACTGTTACATGATCTGATATTTGCTCCCTTCTTTAGCGGAGCTGCCGGAAGTGGCCAAGTGTGGCATTGGAATGATTATGTCAGTAAGAATAACCTGTGGTTCCATTATAAAAGATTCAGCAACGTCATAAAAGGATTTGATCCTGTTGCGGAAAAATCAAGACCATTTTACCACGAAGTCGATTCTGTAAGAATATATGGCCTTAAGGGTCAGAAAAATTCGCTGGTTTGGTGCAGAGATGCAAGGAATAACTGGATAACAGAACTTCAGAATGGAATTAAACCGGAGGCAAAAAGTAATATTACAATCAATTTGAAAGATTTACAGAATGAAAATTGCAGAAGTGTACAAGCCTATGATCCATGGAAAGATGAATGGACAGAAGTCAATATAATAAATGGCAGGATTACCTTGCCAACTTTTACCAGGTCTATAGTAATAAAATTGAAGTGACCAGAGATTATATCATTTTAATATGCACCAGGACTTGGAAGCCGTTAATATCAGCTGATTTACGGAATTTATCAAGCCCCTGGCCAGATGGGCTGCTTCATTTCGCTACATAAAACGTGGAATTGATCCGGTTTTTTATGTCCGCTGCATTGAAAACGAAAGAGTATTAAGTCAAGTTACTGATTCAATGCTTTTAAAAAACTATTAAGAATTAATCACAAGCTAAAAACATGAAAGTCAACCTTTTAATCAACAATAAAATCTGGCCGTTATCCAGATATGGTCTTCTGTCTGTTTTTTCCTTTTTCATGTTCTGTCAGATTACACCCGGCGCAATAATTGACCTTAAATCAAAGAGCACTGTCACGGTCGTTGAATTGAATAAGGGAGACATTATCAATTTCACATTAAAATCCGGACGTATTGTGACATTAAAGTTAGTTGAAAGCAGCTGTAACGTACTATTTACTAACCTTAATCTCCCCTCAAAAAGCTCTAACGATGGATTTTCAGTTTTTAAAATGGACTGCATCTTCAATATTGATGAACAGGAAATGAGAATGGTTAGGTACGCTCCTGCACAGGAATCATTTTATGAACCTTATGTTGTGAATGGATTACGGATATGGTTTGATGCTGTAAAAAGTTTGTCAGAATATTTTAATGAAAACCATGGAGAATGTCTGCCGGGAAAAGATGTCAGAATTGTCTTGCAGGATGCAACCTCAGCAATATGCCCTGAAAAAATCGGAAACTGGTGTTTGATTCCTAATGATTACCTCGACGTCAAAAATTGTTACCGTGGAGATGATACATGGCTGGGACCATGGAATGGCACCGACCTGCACGGAGGATTAGATATTGATATGCCTTCAAATGCACCCTTATGGGCGCCTCTCTCTCTTGATAACAACTATTACTTCAATACTGTAACAGCCGGTCAGAATAATAACAGATGGAGATCATTTAAATATTGGGATAATGGAGATACATGGATAATGCAGACTCATCATGTCAATCAACTGATTGTGCCTGAGCTGCAATCCATTCCTAAAGGGACAAAATATGCCTATTCAGCCGGCACCTGCGCATGGGCATCGACACATACACATTTTTTTTTCAGAATTGTGGAAAGTGATAAAACGGAATATAATGCAGATCCCTGGATTCTGTTCTGGCAGATTTTTGAAAACAAAAAAATACAAACCAATTCATTGAAAGCTGATATAAAGCCCTTAATCCCGGCTAAAACAGGAGATATGGTGATGTTTGACGGTTCTGGTTCCCAGACAGGAACAAACACGGAGTTCCCTGAATATTATTGGTCATTCGGAGATGGCGGATTTGCTGTTTCTCAACGACCGGTTCACGTTTATCAGAATCCAGGTATATACCCTGTAACCTTAACACTTTCTGATGGTATTAATTATTCCAAAATAACTCAGCATATTACAATTAACGGAGTGCAGGTTAATTCACCAGAATTAAGAATAAGCCAGGAAAATAACTATACATTCAACCTGAGAAAACCATGGGAAATGGATGTATATAACGAAAAGTACCCCATAATACCTAATACCGTTACTTTTTATGCGCCTCATCAAAGTTTTTCTGCCCCGGATCAGATAAGAAAAAGCATACCGCCGCAATCTGTTTCAGTACAGATTACAGGTATGGGAAAATCATTAAGAGGCAGGCTACAGCGAATGGAAGTACAATATGTTATCGGGAACGGCTGGCTTAATATTGAACCCGTTATTTCTGAAAATTCCATGACTATAAATCTGAAACCGGATATAAATAAGCTGAATACAGAAGCCGGCGAAACTGTTGCATATCTGATTTTACAGGATAACAGGCTGATAAATTCACCTTACATTGTAAGAGTTGTAGTCAATTTTTCGAGACCAGCAGACATTAATGAAAAATTAACAATTATTGATAACCAGGATCCTGATTGCGTGAAAAGCAACTATTTCTGGCTCACAGTCAGACCAAATCCGTCACAGCTTGTTCAGGGTATATACTGGACAAAAAGTTATAAAGATGGGTTTTTGATTAGCTCGAATAATTCTGACGATGGATTCGTACGGTATCTACCAAAATTACAGGAGGGTAAATACAAGATATCCCTTTACAGTCCTCTTTTCAGTCAGGATATTTTTAAAAGTAAAATAAACGGTTTTTATGTAAATGTCAGGAGCAAAGAAGGATTAGAGACCAAATGGATAAATCCTAATGAATCACTTGAAATTGGAGAATTCGATTTTCCCGCCTGTGACGGTTATGTGGAGATTGTGAATAAAAATTCAAAAGGTCTGGTTATTGCCGACGCCATAATTTTTGAAAAAATTGAGAACTAAAATCAATTATTATTTCTTGCCATGAGGTACAGTGTCTTTAATAAATAAACCTAAAGTATTCTATAAACCTAATTCACCTAACGCTATGAAACTTGGAACGCGATTTATAAAAAATCTTTCAGAAAGAGGAATTGTTGTTATAGTCTGGTTGGCGGTGTTTGCAGCTGCCTCTGTCTTTTCTCTTTCTTGTACACGTTTTAAGTATAATAAATCTACCAGCCCGGACAATGGTGGGCCTTCCCATGCTTCAGCCAAACCGGAATTGTTTCTTCCTAAACCGGGAGATATAACGAGCGCTAAATCCGGTGATGTTTTTAAACCGTGGGATGAAAAGGACATTGTCGTAACTAAATTTATAAAATTGACGGATAGCCTCGGAGGTTCGTATGAATCAATCGGGAAGAGCTCTACAAGCCCACGGTCAAGTTATAGTAAGCCATGGGATATTGTATTGTTCAAATATGGCAACCCAACAAAGCCTGCAATACTGGTTGACGCCCACATGCACGGTAATGAATTTCACGGGTATGAAGTTCTGTACACAATAATTAAATGGCTTTTGTCAGGCAATGATGATTATGCAAAAAATATTCTGGAGAATAATTATATACTTGTTATTCCATGTCTAAATTATCGGTGGAGCCGCGGAAACTTTAACATCGATCCCCGAATGACCGTTACGGGTCCAAGCGATCTTGAGAAAAACGGGGTTAACCTGAACAGGAATTTTGGCCCCCGGCACGATTCCACATTTTTAGATAAAGATTCGTATGGTGGCAAATTTCCCGATAGTGAAAATGAATCAAAGGCATTGATCAGTGCATGGGAAAAATACCATCCTAAAGTATATTGGAACCTTCACCAGGGCGCAGTACCTTATACAAGTTGCACAGCATCAACACCTGTTCAGCTTATAATAGCCAATAAGATCAAGGACATTTATGGGACAATCCAGGGTAAATTAGGTGTCGATTCAGTAAATATGGCGACTTTCAGAATAAGCAATCATTTTTCAACCGGACTCGCCGTTTCAGGGGCAAGCTCTATGGGAAGTGTCGGATTTTTAACTGAAGTATATAAGTCCTGGCGTAATTATGACGATATCAGATCATCGTTAAATAACGGACTGCAATATAAACAATATAAAGCGCTGTTCATTGCCTCATGTCTTATGATACAGGAATGAATTGCCACATTTGGTATCTGGCTGTTGATCATGTTTAAAATATAGATTGAAAATATAGAAAATCTGAATATGGATTTGCTCGTCGGTATTGATCTTGGAACAAGCGGATGTAAAATAACCCTGATAAACCTTGAAGGTAAAATTATTGCTAAAGCCTCCGGAGAATATACCACATATCATCCCAAACCCTCTTTCAGCGAACAGAATCCATCCGACTGGTTTAAAGCCATGAAGGATTGTTTGTATGAGATTGACTGTTATTCCGGTCAGTCGGGACTCCGAAATATCAAAGCTGTTTCCCTTGATGGCTCTACACATAATGCCGTTTTGCTTGACAACAAAATGAATGTTATAAGGCCCACCATTATGTGGAATGATCAGAGGAGTAAATCAGAAGTTGAATACCTCGAAAATGGATGGGGACCTGAAATTTTCAAAATCGGTTTCCAGAAAGTTGCGCCTACATGGACACTTCCTCAATTGCTTTGGATAAAGAATAATGAACCGGAGAATTTTAAGAGGATCCATAAGATAATGTTTGTGAAGGATTATATGAGATACCTTCTCACAAATTCCTGGGATACGGACTACATTGATGCCCAGGGATCATTGTTATATGATATCAGGGGGAATAAATGGTCGAATGATTTATGCAGCCTGATTGATCTTCCGGTAAGCGTTCTGCCTCCATTATGTCAGCCGTCGGATATAACTGGCAAAGTAACTGAAAAAGCAGCAGCGGAAACAGGACTTCCTGCAGGAATACCAGTAATCTGTGGCACTTCGGATGTAATAATTGAGGATTATGCTTCGGGGGCAAATCATCCGGGTCAGTGCATTTTAAAACTGGCAACTGCCGGGAACGTAAATCTTATAACTGAAAAACCACGTCCGGATCCGTTGACCCTGACCTATTCCAATGTAATCCCGGGTACCTGGCTTACTATCGTGGCAACAAACTCTGCCACATCGGCAATGCGCTGGTTCAGAGATGTTTTTTGTACGGAAGAAACGAATGAAGCACTTCAAACAGGGAAGAATATTTACCAGATAATGGCGCAAAAAGCTGACGCGATAAATCCCGGTTCTGATGGATTGATCTTTCATCCTTACCTTATGGGTGAGCGCTCCCCTTACTGGGACCCTTCCCTGAGAGCAAGTTTCACTGGAGCCACCATGGCTCATACAAAAGGGCATTTTATCCGAGCTCTTATGGAAGGCGTTGGCTTTTCACTGAGGGATTGCTACCGGATCATCGAAAAGATGAAACTGGAGGTTACTGAATTAATCATTATTGGAGGCGGGGCAAAAAGCGATACATGGTCCCAGATCATATGCGATATTTTTGGAAAGCCGGCGGTAAGACCAGCTGTAACCGATGCTTCATATGGATCAGCCCTTCTCGCAGGAGTTGGGGCAGGCTATTTCCCGAATATCACGGAAGCAGTAAGAAAATGCGTTAAAATGGATAAAATATTTACCCCTGATCCGGATAATCATATAATCTATGGAAATATGTTCAGGCAGTACCTTCAGATCCATGATAATCTGGCGGATACTTATAAGGGAATCAATAATAAATTAACAGTTAGTAAAATTGTATTATGAAGTTAGACCAAAGTTCATACATGTTCGGAATGATCCTTTTTGAATTACAGGATGTTGTGGGAAAGGATTGCGTCTCATGCAGGGATTCCGATAAAGAGGTTTATTCGATTGATTATTTCTGGATACCCGAGATGTGGGCCGACCGGCAAAAAAACAATAATATCACCCGTCCTACTGCCGATTTTATTATCCATCCGAAGAATGCAGATGAGATATCGCGAATTCTGAAAATCGCTAACAACTATAAGATTCCGGTCACGGTTTGGGGTGGTGGAAGTGGATCCCAGGGAGGAGCTTTGCCGGTATTCGGAGGTATAATAATTGATACAAAGCGTATGGACCGGATTTTTGATATAGATCAGAAATCTATGACTGTTACTGTAGGCACCGGGATAATAATGCAACGTTTTGAATGGGAACTTGAAAAGTCCGGCCTTTCAACGATGCATGATCCTGCATCTTCTAACTGTGCAACAGTAGGAGGATTTCTTGCTAACAGGGGTACAGGCGTATGGTCAACAAAGTACGGAAAGATTGAAGATATGGTCGTGAACATGGAGGTAGTGCTCCCTACCGGGGAGATAATTAATACACTTCCGGTTCCGAAAACAGCCTGCGGCCCTGATCTCAACCAGATATTTTTAGGATCAGAGGGTACCCTGGGAGTCATAACCAAAGTAACTCTTATCATACGCCATTTACCGGAAGTAAGGAAGTTTCGCGCTTATATCTTCAGGGATCTTGCAACAGGATTACGGGTGGGCCAGCGTCTGCTGGAGAAGAACCTTCAGCCGACTGTGATCAGACTTTACAGCGAATCTGAAACGAAAGAATTGATCAAAAAAGTTCTCGGCATAGAACGGGAAGGTGCTTATATGGTTTTCGGCTTTGACGGCAGTGAAGAAATGGTGGATCTGCAAATGAAATGCGGAATGGAAATAGCCGCTGAGGAGAAAGGGGAAGATCTTGGAGAGGAACTTGGAAAACAATGGTATAAAAACAGGTATAAATTCTTCTTTCCACCATATATGTTCAAGCTACCGCAGTGTTTCGGCACTCTCGATTCGGTTGCCAGTTATACAAATATTCAGGGAGTACATGACGCTATGAGGGAGGTAATAGAAACCAGGTATCCGATGGCGAGATTTATTGCTCATTTTTCCCATTGGTTCCACTGGGGGGCTATGATATACGCCCGGTTCATTATCGATAACCCTCCCGAAGATCCGGAAGAAGCGCTTTATCTTCATAACAGTATCTGGAACGATTGTCTAAGGGCTGCAATAAAAGCCGGAGGCGTTTTAAATGAACATCATGGGATAGGAATCAAGCTTGGAAGGCTCGTTCCGGAATTATACGGCGATTCATTTATCGTTCTAAAGCAAATGAAAAAGATGTTTGATCCCAACTCAATTATGAATCCGGGTAAAATGGGACTAGGAATTTAATTTATCACAAATGAAAATAAAAGTTGAAGCTATAAAACTATCAAAAAGTCTGTCAGATACTCTTGAAGCCTGCCGCTATTGTTTTATGTGCAGACAGGCATGCCCATCGGAATTTATCAGTTACAGAGAATCAGACACGCCCAGAGGCAGGGGTATAATTCTGCAAAGTGTTTATAAAACCGGGCAGGAATATACTAAATCCAAAATAGAGGCTGTCTATAATTGCTTCGTCTGCGGTTCATGCACCAGCTGGTGCGAAGGAGCAGAGATCGGTCATTATGATATCCCGGAGCTGATAAAATTCGCAAGAAGGGATATTGTAAAGCAAAAACTGATGTCGCCGGCAGTAGAAATGATGTGCCGATCGCTTGTTGAAAATGAAAATTGTTTCGGACAGAATAAGTCAGAATCATTTTCTTCCAAAATAAAAGAGACCGAGGCTGATGTGCTTTACCTGGCAGGCGGGGAAGTAAATTTCAGGAATAACGAGATTGCCGAGGCCATGCTTAAGATTTTCAGATATCTTAATGTAAAGGTGACCATGTTGAAAGATGAACCGTCTTGCGGTAAGATCCTTGACCTTTTAGGGTATCAGGAAGAGGCAATTCTCAAAGCTTCTCAACTTGCAAAAAGAATCCGATCAACCGGCTGCAAAACTATTGTTGTTTCGGATCCTCTTATATTGCATTGCCTGCGTAACGACATCCCCGGTTGGGCAATAGACCTGAATAAGAATTTGAAGATATTGCATTCTTCGGAATATCTGGCTGAACTTATTAAATCGGGTTTATTGAAATTAAACCCTGTCAAAGAAAAGGTTACACTTGCTGATTCGGAATTTCTGGGACGATATAATAATATTTATGATGCTCCCCGAGAGGTAATCGGTTCTTCTGCCGGTTCAAATTTTGCAGAGTTGAAATGGAACAGAGATAAGCTCCTATGTACAGGCGAATCGGCCTTTATTCATGATGATAAGGTATTCTCCTTTGGGAAAAAACTGGGCGAGGAGATTGCCATTCTTGCCAATGACATTGGTGCGGGAACGATTGTGACATTATCTGCCGCAGCAAAAAATAATCTTGAAGGATTTAAGGGATTTAAGGCATTGGAAATCTCTGAATTTGTTGCTGGGCTGATTTGATAATAACGGTAACCTATAAAAATACTTAACCTATGACGAGATTTAAAGCAATTCAAAGGAATCTGGCTTTTACCAGGTTTCTGATTTTTGTATTTGTGAATTTATTAATAGTTAACAATATTACTTTATCCCAGGTCAGAACGGTCAGAGATTTTGACTTTGGCTGGAAATTCAGCAGAGGTGATTTTAACAGGGCAGAACAACCATCATTTGATGACAAGTCCTGGAGAGTGCTGGATCTGCCTCATGACTGGAGCATAGAATCTGATTTCTCGGAAAATATTCAATTCGGTGCTAATAACGGTTTCCTGCCTAAAGGGATTGGCTGGTACAGGAAAACCTTTACTGTTACAAATAATGAGCTTTCGAAGGAAATATGGGTTGAATTTGATGGTGTTTACAGGCACAGTGATATCTGGATTAATGGCCATAATCTCGGCCATTTCCCAAACGGGTACACAAGTTTTCATTGCCTCTTAAGCGGGTATATTCAGAAAGGATTAAATTCTATAGCGGTCAGAGTGGACAATTCAAGGCAACCTGATTCAAGATGGTACACAGGATCAGGTATTTATCGTCATGTCAGGCTTGTGATGACTGATCAGCTTCATCTGATGAATAACGGAGTTTACCTGACAACACCGGCAGTCAGCGAAAAGAATGCAGAAGTAAAAATAAAGACATCGATTGTTAACAAACATTTCTCTTTGAGGTCGGGAAAATTGCTTTCCGTGATCTGTAATCCTGATGGCGCTGAGGTTGCAAGGCTGGAAACACCTTTTACTGTTAATTCGGGTGATTCCATTATCACCGAACAAAAAATAAGTGTTACTAATCCGTTGCTTTGGTCGGTTGAGCAGCCGCGGCTTTATACACTTAAGACTTTAATTACCGAAAAAGAAAAAACGGTTGATGATGTAATTACCAGATTTGGTATACGTGACATTGAATTTGATTCAATGAAAGGATTCCTCCTGAATGGGAAACAGGTGAAGATAAAAGGCGTAAACCTTCATCATACACTCGGAGGAGTTGGCGCTGCTGTTCCGGAAGCAATGTGGGTCAGACAGTTGCAAATACTTAAGGATATGGGGTGCAATGCCATCAGGACATCTCATAATCCGGTTGCTCCTGAATTTCTCGACCTTTGTGATCAGATGGGATTCCTTGTAATGGATGAATCATTCGATGAGTGGAAATACAGCAGATCTACATTGGGTAATACAATAACTTATGGTTACCATACTTATTTTGATGAGTGGCATGATCATGATCTGACCCAGCAGATAAGGAGAGACAGGAACCATCCGTCTGTTGTTATCTGGAGCGTTGGGAATGAAGTGCAGGATCAGGCTGATCCGAAAGGGCATGAAACCCTTAAAATGTTGATTGATATTTGTCACAGGGAGGATCCTACCCGCCCCGTTACAGTCGGATGCAATTATATAGGTTCGCTGAAAGAACCTGCTACACTGGAATTTCTTGAGACCCTTGAGATAGTTGGTTATAATTATGTCGACAGGACGGGTCTTAGGAGGGAATTGTATTTTTCTCTCGATAAACTCGCGCACCCTGACTGGAAGATGATAGGTACTGAGAACAGTTCGGTTTATAGTTACAGGGGCGAGTATTCACTGGGTGATGATCCGAATGTGCCTGTTGCCGATTACACAACACTTATGATTGATCCGGGTGAGCTGTGGAAATTTGTGGCAACGCATGACTATGTTATGGGAGACTTTATGTGGACAGGTATCGATTACCTAGGAGAAGCCCGCTGGCCAAATTTAAATCCACCCTGTGGAGTTATTGACAGGTGCGGATTCCCTAAGGATTCATACTTCTTTTACCAGAGTCTCTGGGCCGAAAAACCTATGTTGCACCTCCTGCCACACTGGAACTGGAATGGCAGAGAGGGCCAGATAATACCAGTACTTGGTTATACAAATTGTGATGCCGTGGAACTGTTTCTTAATGGTAAATCATATGGTGAAAAAAGGAGAAGTTTTCCACGAAAAAGCCCGACAATAGTCGGTAACTGGTCAACTTATGACCCTAAAAACCTGGTAACGACTACCGACCTTCATCTTTCCTGGGATGTGCCTTTCGAACCGGGTGTTCTGAAAGCAATCGGTAAAAAGAATGGACAGGTTGTTGTGGTGACGGAAGTGAAAACATCTGGTGCTCCAGCAGCAGTAAGAATTTCAGTAGATAAGAATACACTCAGGGCAGATAGCAGGGATGTCGTTCATCTCACTGCTGAAATTGTTGATAAAGATAGAAACGTTGTTCCTTATGCTGACAATCTTGTGGAGTTTTCGGTCGAAGGTGGAGGAAAGCTTATTGGAGTCGATAATGGAAGCCATCGCGATTATAGTTCAATGAAAATAAACCGCCGGAATGCATTTCATGGACTTTGCCTGGCAATTATTCAGTCGAACGGCAAAGAGGGTACGATAATGCTGTCTGCCAAATCAGATAAGCTCGTTGAAGCTAAGGTAACGGTTTCGGCTCAAAAATAATATTGTTTTACCTTTAGATTGATTAAATGTCTGCTGAACAAAAAAAGGTCAAAAAAAAATTTGCAATTGTTGTTGCATTGATTGCAGCAACTGGCGGATTCCTCTTCGGATTTGATGCAGGAGTTATTTCAGGAGCTATAAATTTCCTGCAGGATCCTGCAGGGTGGGGTGTCAGCGACTCCCAGGTTGAGTGGATCACTACTTCGGTTGTTCTGGGTGCTATGATTGGTGCAGGTCTGGGCGGACGATTAACAGACATCCTGGGAAGAAAGAAAATAATTCTTTCGGCTTCAGTCATTTTTGTGGCAGGCGCGCTTTATTCCGGGCTTGCACCAAACATTCTTTCATTAATACTTGGCCGGATTATCCTTGGTATTGCAATAGGCATAGCATCTCTTTCAGTACCGCTCTATATTTCGGAGATTTCACCGGCATATATGAGAGGCGCTCTTGTATCATTGAACCAGTTAATGATAGCATTCGGAGGTAAGGTTTCGTATCTTAGCGATTATCTTTTAGCTAACGATGCAGACCCGTTCTCATGGAGATGGATGTTTATAGTCGGCGTTTTCCCTGCCAGTCTAATGCTGATCGGAATGTTATTCCTTCCTGAAACACCCAGATGGCTTATATCACATGGATTTGAGGAGAAGGGCAAGAAAATACTCGGTAAGGTTGAGAATCCCGAGATGGTTGAAGTTGCTGTTTTAAAAATAAAAAATGATTTAACCATTCAAAATGAATCAGCATCATTTCGGGAACTTTTAAAGCCGTGGTTGCGGACGCCACTTTTTATTGCTGCCGGTATTATGTTCTTCCAGCAAGCTTCGGGTATAAATACGATTATATACTACTCTCCGAAGATATTCAAACTGGCCGGGATACAGAGTAACTCAATGGCAATTATACCTTCGTTGATAATTGCAGTTTTTGTTCTGTTCTTTACAATTCTATCAATTTCTATGATAGACAAAATTGGCCGACGAAAAATATTTTTTATTGGCCTTATAGGAATGGTAATATCACTTCTGGCTACTGGTCTAGCATTTTTCATAGGGGATGGTCTGGGAGGCAACCTCAAATACTTTGCCCTTGTGACTATCCTTATTTTTAACTCCTGTTATGCTTTCAGTATGGGACCTCTGGGTTGGCTTATAACATCAGAAATATTCCCTTTAAAAGTCAGGGGAGCAGGTATGAGCTTGGCCTCTATAACAAACTGGCTGACAAACGCTATCGTGGCATTCACCTTCCTTAAGCTGGTAAATGCTTTGACTCCTGCAGGAGCGTTCTGGATATACGCCGGTGTTGGAATACTGGCAATAATCTGGGGATACTATTATATCCCGGAGACAAAAGGTGTTACACTCGAGGAGATTGAAGATCATTGGAGGGGAGGAAAGAGCCCCAGGGAACTTAAAAAGTAAGTGAAAATGTAAGCAGAGTAATACGATTGTTCATTATAATATTTATGCTCTAATAACAAGTTAAATGATGTTAAGAAAATATAACGAAGACTACGGATTAAAACACGTGGTCAGCAAAGGAGAAGAAGGTCTGAAAAAGGCGGTTTTTGACTTGCTGAAACTTAAAAGCGGGACATCATTCTCAGGAGATACAGCTAAGAATGAGTCAGCTCTGGTAATACTGTCAGGACAATGCTCTATTCAGGGCACGAACTTTAGTTTTGGGAATATAGGTTCAAGAAAAGATGTCTTTTCAGGGAAGCCAACGGCTGTATATCTTCCTTCACAGACGACATATCGAATTGAAGTATCCACCGATACTGAAATAGCTGTTTGTTCTACAGAATCTTCACTGAAATCCAAGCCCCGTCTGATTGGTCCCAATGATGTCACAGAAGTAAACCTCGGAGTTCTTAGCTGGAACAGGATGGCTTATTTCATAGTTGATCAGAATGTCGAGGCGGAATACATTTTCGTTGGGGAGACTTTCCTTCAACCTGGCAGATGGGCATTTCCTCCACACAGACATGACTTTTACAATTTACCCGAAGAGGTTGATATGGATGAGATATATCATTTCAGGTTCAAACCGGCTAATGGATTCGGAATACAACTCTCCTATACTGATAATAGATCCAGGGATGACGCCTACCTCGTCAGAAACGGCGATACGGTTATACTTCCCGACGGATATCACCCTGTTGCTTCATCACCTGTAGACTCTTTATATATGCTTTGGTTTATGGCAGGAGAAAAAAGAATATTCCTTTCAAGATCTGAAGATATTTATCAGTGGGTGGTAAAATGCGAAAACCTCCTGAAAGCAATTAAATAGTTCATAAAGTGATAAATCTCGAAAAAAAGATCGGTTTATTTATACCTTGTTATATTGACCAGTTCTATCCACAGGCAGGAATTGCAACCTTTGAACTACTGACGAAAATGGGATACCAGGTTGAATATCCTACTGGTCAGACATGCTGTGGACAACCGTTGGCAAACAGTGGGGCGGAGATTAAAGCTATACCTGTTTACAAAAATTTCGTAAGAAATTTCAGCAATTACGATTATATAGTTTCCCCATCTGGTAGTTGTGTATATCACGTACGTGAGCACTATGATATCCTCGAACAGACAGAAACAGTAAAGAAGATCCGTGGCTCAATATATGAATTATGCGACTTCCTGGTTGAATATGCCGGGATTGATAAAATTCATATAAAATTCCCTTTCAAAGTAGGTCTGCACCATAGTTGTCATGGACTAAGAGGTCTGAAACTTGAAAAATCATCAGAACTGATGGATAAGAATTTCTCCAGGGTAAAACAATTACTTGAAAAGGTTGAAGGGATTGAGCTGGTTCAGCTTGACAGGGAAGACGAATGCTGCGGATTCGGTGGAACATTTTCTGTATTCGAACCTGATGTATCTGTCAGAATGGGGAAAGCCAGGATACAGGACCATGAAATTCATGGGGCAGAGGTTATAACGGCTACAGACTCTTCATGTCTTATGCACATGGAAGGTATTATCCGTCGACAGAAAAAAAAGATTAGAGTTATGCATATCGCGGAAATCCTAAATCATTGCTGACCATGCTTGTTCATGCGAAAAAAGCGGGAGAATTTTTGAGAGACAAGGAACGTGCAGACTGGCAGGACAAAGCTCTGTGGCTTGTCCGGAAGAAAAGGGATATGGCCGCTTCCGAAGTTCCAGGTTGGGAGCAACTCAGGAATATGGCTTCTCATATAAAAAATAATGTTCTGTCAAATCTGGATGATTACCTTATTGAATTTGAATCTGCTGCCGTCAGGAACGGGGTAAAGGTCCATTGGGCGTCAGATGCAAGTGAATTGAGGGAATGTGTGCTCAGTATAGTAAAAAGCAACAATGCTGTAAGAGTTGTCAAAAGCAAGTCGATGCTTACGGAGGAGTGCAGGCTTAATCCCTTCCTTGAAAAATATGGTATTGAAGTAACGGATACTGATCTGGGTGAGCTAATTATACAATTGAGAAATGAACCTCCCAGCCATATTGTGCTTCCGGCTATTCATCTCCGTAAAGAAGAAATTAGTGAGCTCTTTCACGAGAAGCTTCATACAGAAAAAGGAGTTAATGATCCGGCTTATCTTACCGCAGCAGCCCGGGAACATTTAAGGCATAAATTCCTTTCATCACAGGTAGCGATCACGGGCGTTAATTTTGCAGTTGCCGAAAGCGGAGCAGTGATAGTCTGTACCAATGAGGGAAACGCAGATATGGGTATTCATGCCGCTCCTGTCCAGATCCATTGTATGGGTATTGAGAAGCTCATACCTAAAACATCAGATCTGGGAATTTTTCTTAGACTGCTGGCAAGGAATGCAACAGGTCAACCGATAACTACATATACATCACACTGCCTCAGACCAAAACCTGGAGGTGAGATGCATGTGGTTATTCTTGATAACGGACGATCAAAACACCTCAGTGAAAGCAACTATCGCAATTCTCTAAAATGTATCCGGTGCGGAGCATGTCTGAATACATGTCCGGTTTACAGACGTAGTGGTGGTTACAGTTATCGGTTTACAATTCCCGGACCGATTGGATCCGTGCTTGCCCCATTATCAGATATGAAAGATTACAAAGATTTACCCTTTGCATCTTCACTATGTGGTTCATGCACGGATGTCTGCGCTGTAAAAATTGATATCCATCATCAACTTTACAGATGGCGCCAAGAGATCATTAACAGGAAACTAGTTTCATCAGTGAAATTGCTGGTTTATGGAACAGCCGCTAAAGTACTTGCCAGCAATAGATTATATAATATGTCCGGTAAAATGGCCCGATGGGCATTAAGGAATCTACCACGGAGAATAATATTTCTAAAATCGAATAAATGGGGATTGGAGAGAGAGTTACCCGTTGCCCCCCGGGAATCATTTAAGGAATGGTACAGGCGAAACCAATTGAATCAAAAAGTATGAAAAGCAGCAGAGAGAAAATATTAAATAATATACGTCAATATAAATCTGTGCTCTTGCAAGAAAGTAAACAGCCGGGAACTACTTTCTATGATGTTCCTTGCGGGCTTAAAGGCTTGTTTATCACTACTGTAAAATCTGTTGGCGGGGAGATAGTTGAAGTATGCAGCAAAAGTGAAGCAGACTATTACATCAGGAGTAATTTCAGAGATGTGCTTGATTTTGAGAATTCCGAAACATGGATTGAATATCCACCTGACTGTTCAGTCGAAAAGCTTAACAGCATAGAATCAGCAGTGTTGGATGGTCAGGCAGGAATTGCTGAAAACGGTGCTATATGGCTTGATGAAACAAACTTTCCTCACCGGCTGATACCTTTTGTTGTGAATCACCTGATAATAAGGCTGAATGAAAGAAAGATACTGGCTGATATGCATTATGCCTATGAGCAAATAGTTACAACCCGGACAGGCTTTGGACTTTTCTTATCCGGACCTTCAAAAACTGCAGACATTGAACAAAGTCTGGTCTATGGCGCTCATGGAGCAAAGAGGCTGACAATATTGCTTTATAAGGAAACTGATATTAAAAGGAGTTATGAATAATTTTGAGATAGCAGGATTGGGGTTTTGTAGCATTGACTATTTGTGCAAGGTACCATATATCCCCATCGACGAGAAAGTCGAGATTCTTCAGTTCCTTGCACAGGGCGGTGGCCCGGCTGCAACTGCAACTGTGGCAGCAGCGCGTCTGGGTGCTGCTACAACTTTTATAGGAGCTATAGGTGATGATGAACGCGGTGAAGCCATTATTAATGGATTTATTAAAGAGAACGTAAATACTGATCACTTACAGAAAAAAAGCGGGAAGGAATCCCCCGTCGCCTACTG
>Ga0209540_10001020_pt1 | contig 22525 bp, 25 predicted proteins | sample BarGraIncu01121A_FD_184501 | JGI IMG/M metagenome (GOLD analysis project Ga0209540, IMG submission 184501) | Arctic peat soil microbial communities from Barrow, Alaska - Barrow Graham LP Incubations 011-21A (SPAdes) (version 2) | ecosystem: Environmental > Terrestrial > Soil > Wetlands > Peat... | reverse complement strand
TAGTTATTCCGTCTGGCATTTCGTCATTAAGTTCGGTAGTTTCAATTGTTGAATTTCTTGCTTCTTTTTCCATCAAAGCTTCATACATTTGTCGACTGAAATCATCAGTTATCTCATCTGAGCGTATTTCGTCAGATTCAATTTTACCAATATCGATATTTGTTTTTAGTTGTTCGGACATTTTTATTTTTTCCTTTTTTAGATACTTAAATATTATCATATTTTACTAAATATGTCAATAATAGTATACAAAAACGTTTTTATAAAATATCTTTACAATAAAAATAATCCATTATCTTAATAAAATAATGGATTATAAATATAGGTTCAAGGTATTAGCCTCTAGGTGGTTCGCCTTCTGGGTCATCGAGTAATTTTTTACTTTTTACTTCGTAACGTCGGCCGGTAATTTCACTAGTGATATAATCCTCGTTAATCAAATTAACAAAAACGTCTAGGTCATTGCCGTCCATGATTATTATTGCACCGGCGTCATCGGTCATCAACTCAAGTTGCATATTATCAGCATACTCGATTACTTGTTCTTGAGTAACTTCACCAACTTCGATTTTTTGTAATTTATTGACGGTTTTCTTACGTTCACGGACCATTGATTGCAAATCCATACCTTCGGGGAAACTAAGTCTGAATTGTTTTTCGATTTCAGTGACTTTTTTATCAGCTAAAGCCTGTTTTTTGTAATCATAATTAAATAGTCGTTCAAACTTTGACTGATTAAAAACAAAGATATCTTTGTCGACAATCATTACCTGATTATCTGATGGGACTTTAATGCCTACCTCTGCTTGAAAAGCTCCAAATTTGCCATCACGGAACTCCCATGCAGTTGAGCCGTTTAAAACGTTACCTTGAGAAATCTGCTTGATAACGTAGAATGGCTTGTTTGGTGAATCTTTGTGCGTAAAACGGGCTAGGATGCCCTTTATGCGCTTGAATTCATGCTCTTTCTCACTGAATTCTACAATATCATTACGTTGGTGCTCGATTAAATTCAATAAGGTTTCGGCACGACCAACTTTTTCAAGATCAGTACGCAGCAGTACATTCTCTTCATCTTCGGATAATTCAAAATCACGAACAGACAAGCCTGTACCAGCACCGAGATTTACAAAATTAATTAAATCAAATAAAAATAATGGTTTAATTTGTGAGTTTAGCTCACTGCTAAAACTTGTCGTATACGGCGTATAGTGTTTATTAAACAAAAAGAATTGAACATCAAGCTCCTTTTTGATTCCATCAACGTTGTTTGCCCACAAAAAAATATCAGTTGGTTCTTTTTTTTCTTCCATATTACAATCCTTCTTCTATATAGCCAGTTAGTTTTTCTTCTCGCGCTTTATTTGCCCATATATCGGCAAGTTCGTTATTGTTATTACCATTATGGCCGCGAACCCAAATTAATTTAGCATTCGATTCTTTGTATAGGCCGCAAAGTTCAATCACGATATCTAGGTTTTTGATTACGCCGCCTTTTTTCTTCCAGGCGTTAGCTTCCCATGCAATAGACCATTTAGTTACAACGTTTATCCAAAATTCACTATCACTAAAAATATGACACTCAGCACCACCTGCATCAGCTAACGCAGTAATCATCGCCAGTCCTTCCATGCGAATATTAGTCGAATCGATTTCATGTCCTACAATAGCAGGTTTATCGTCTCTTATTACAGCAAATCCACCCGGACCAGGGTTAGGACTGCAACTACCATCAGTAAAATAAATTATCATACTTATCTATTCTACTATAGAATACTCTGTTTGCTTGAAATTATTATGCTTATTAGTGCATAATAGATAGTGAAGATTAAACAGGAGTTTTAAAAATGGCAAAAGGTGCATCAAAACCAGGAAAAGGTACGAAAAAAGCCCCAAAGGAAAAAGAAGTTAAGCCAAAAAAGGTTTATTAGTTAACTTCTAACTATATTGAAATGAATTTTAAAGACGCTAATTATATAGCGTCTTTAAAATTTAAGAATCTTCTTCTGGTTAAGATTATTGTTGTGTAGGTTGAACCCATTACAAATAGATATAGAGGGAATGCGAATGCCGTGACTTTCCATTCGCCAATCGCCAAGAGTGTACAAAGAGATCCAACTGACGATATGGCAAACGTTATCCATTGCTCTTCTGTCGGTTTTTTCCAGCAATGGACCAATGTCGGTACGCCACCAATTAAATCAATTACTAGAATAAAGACGACAGCTAGACTGGGCGAATTAGACAACCACCAGACTATAATTCCAACAATCGCTCCGCCTAAGCATATATAGTCAAGTTTTTCGATTTTTTTATCGCCGTGCTTCCATCCAATTATTGCAACACTGCTAGTTAAAATCGTTGTGACAATAAGCAATATCATGGTTGTATAATGCTGTTCAGCGAATGCTGCCGCACTAGCGATTGCGGTTAAAGCTGACCAAGTAACCCATGTCACGATCCTAGGCTTGGTTACACCCTTAACTACCCCAACTAAGTACGGAAAAACTGAAGCAATTGATAAAACACTACTTAAAATAATTAAAAATGTAGTTATATTCATTTGTTTTACAATTCGCTAATTGCAACTCGTTTTTGTTCGGTTGTATCTCTATCGCGAATAGTTACAGCATTATCCTCTAGGGTTTCGAAATCAATTACCACACAATATGGTGTACCGATTTCATCTTGACGACGGTAGCGTTTGCCGATATTGCCATTGTCATCCCACATTACTGCGCCATGTTTCTTCTTTAGAATTGCAAATACTTCACGGGCTTTTTCAACTAGTTCTGGTTTATTTTTTAGAAGTGGAGAGACGGCAAATTTAATTGGCGCTAAGTGTTCTGGAAACTTCAGATATATACGCTTTTCGCCGTTTACTTCATCTTCACGATACGCAGCTGACATCACTGCCATTAACGCACGTTCGACACCAAAGCTTGGCTCGATAACATGAGGAACGAATTTTTCATTCGTACCTTTGACGTTATATTCCATACTTTTACCAGCAACTCGTTGAATATTACCAAGGTCAAAGTCAGTTCGATAAGCAAGGCCTAAAAGCTCTTCACGACCAATCGGAAAATCAAATTCAAAATCAATTGTCCGTTTGCTATAGTGTGCCCTATCTTCGGCTGGCACTTCCAGCTCATGAACTGAATCTTTAGGGAGGCCAATTGCTTCGCACCAATCCCAAACTAATTTACGCCACATTTCGAATGACTCTTCCCATTTTTCGGGGTGAACGAAATATTCAATTTCCATCTGTTCAAATTCGCGTGAGCGGAAAATAAAATCACGAGGTGATATTTCATTACGAAAAGCCTTACCCTGTTGACCAATACCGAATGGCAGATTTGGATAAAAACAATCTACGACGTTTTTGAAGTTTGTGAAAATGCCTTGGGCAGTTTCTGGACGAAGATAGACTAAGCTTGTATCGTCAACTTTAGAGCCTCTTTTTTGACCAGTCAACGATTCTTTAACATTGTTATCAGCGAAACCTAGGTCACCCACTGGACCAATATGCGTTTCAAACATCATATTAAAGGTGCGAACTTCCGATAGCTCATTACCACTTGGACTTTTTATTTTATTATTGCGAATCAATTTTGTCATATCATCAAGGCCTAAACCATCAGCACTAAAACCAGCATCTTTAATCAAATGATCAGCCCTAAATCGTTGTTTAGTCTCGGTATCTTCAACTAAAGGATCGGTAAAAGTATCAACATGACCACTTGCCTGCCAAACTTTCTGATTCATCAAAATCGCCGCGTCGACGCCATACATATCTTCACGATCTTCGACAAACATTTTCCACCACAGATCCATAATATTATGCTTTAATGCCGTACCTAGTGGTCCAAAGTCCCAAGTACCGCTTAAACCACCATAAATCTCACTACCTTGATAAATAAAGCCTCTACGCTTACATAAGCTAACAATTGCTTCCATCTTTTCATTTTTTGTAATCATAATTATTGTAATTATATCATATTTGCTATCTGTAATAAATTCGCATGGTTACAAAAAACGTTATATCGAAGCATGTGTCAAAGCTAATTCTAGACAACTATTTAATACCTCTTCTAGTCCCCCAACCTGAGATACAACCTTTAGTGACCTTGTCGACATTAACCTCATTAGTTTGATATGGTTCGAGTTAATATCACCGTTAGATAATTCTTTTAAGCCCCTTTCATTAATCTCATAACAATAAGTCTTATTAGCTAATAATTTATCGCCACCTATATCGTGCCACAAACTTAGCTCATAACCCATCAACGACGAATACCGTAAGTAAAACCAAGTTTTAATCAATCCAAGTTGAGTGCATTTCACATCTAACCCAGCTAAAGTCTCGGCCAAAACATCATACCAATCTGAACCATCTACCATTTCACTTGATTTTGAAACTAACTGGATTACAAGATAAGCAAATTGCATACGGTCATAATCTTCCATAATATGACGATAAAAAGTAACTAATCTAGCAGATGTAAGAATTCCAATATCGCCCTTTCCCTCACCTATCACTACGTCACAAATTGCAAATAGCTCAATTCCGCCTGCTAGCCGGCTTTTTTCACGTCGGACACCTTTAACCATGACACATCGTTTGCCTTCAGGCGTTAAAAGCTGAACAATGCGATCGGCCTCTCCAAAATTTGTTCGCCGAAGGACTATCGCATGGGTTCTAGTTGTCTTCACTACAATACTCCTTTTACGGCTGCGGCGAGATCACTTGGAATCATTGTAGTTTTATCTATGATTTTCTTAACTCCGTAATCTTTCAATTTATCAAGCGATAAATCACTAGCCAGACTTGTACATAATATTATTGGTATAACACCTGTGTCTCCGTATGATTGGAGCTCATGCAACAAGGCAAAGGCTGTGCTGCCGGTCAATAACACATCCAATACAATTACATCTGGCAGGTCATCATCGATCAATTGAATGGCCGAGATAGCATGAAGAGCGATTATGGTTTTATAGCCGGCTTTTGAAAGCACCCGCGCATGCTGTTCGGCCAACCATTTATCATCTTCGATAATTAATACCGATTTTCCATTCATAATAAACTTAGTTGACGAGAAGCCTGTAAATCTACGTAAAAGGTTGCACCATCTCGATGCCTCGTCATCCCAATCTTCCCATTCATGGCATCAGCAAATTGGCTTGCAATAAATAAACCAAGCCCACTACTTTGAGGTCTTGCGTGAATTGCTGTAGGTGAATTTGATAATTTACCTCGTAATTTTTTAAAAGTGTCAATTGACAAGGCTGGTCCATAATCGCGTACGCCTAAACGGATAATATTACCTGATTTAAGCGCGCCGATATTGATTTCGACAGTATTATTGTCTTCGGTATAATACAACGCGTTATCGCTAAAATTTATAATAATTCGACGTAATAAATCTCTGTTAGCAACCAGTAATGTTGAATGTTTGCGAGAAATTAACTTTAATTTACGATCATGAGCTGAAAACAACGGTGTTAATTCACTCACAATGTCTTCGCATAATTGTTTAGGGTTTATTGGCTCAAGCGTGAACATGGCATCAGCTAATCTGACCGATTTTGTAAGATCATTTGTTAATCTGAGTGCTCTCTCACTCGTTAAAGTAATTTGTCTTAAAATCCGCTTTTGCTCATCAGCACAGTTGCTATCGTCTTCAAGCATTAATGACAACTGACGGACCAAAGCTAGTGGAGACTTTAATTCATGCGCAGCCGCGATAAGCGAGGGAAGGCCATCGCTAAATGGCCCACAGAGTAAATTATCGTGCTCCCCTTTTGTTGCACTCATATACTATTAATTGTAGCACGTCGGACTAGTTACTAATGACTAATTATTCCATTTAAGCGTCGTAACTAATGCATTGAAATCAGCCGTAAAGGTAGTTGCGTCAGTTCGAATAGTAACAGTTTTGTCGCGAATTTTATAAATAACCGCTGACCCACGAATATCTTTTGAAAAGGCACCGTCTAAACGAGTACCGCTATTACCGTCAACTGAAACGCTAGTTGATTTCAGATCACCTTTTTTGACAAGCGAATCGTAAGTTGAAATTACTTTACCATAGTCGGTTTCCTGAATAGAAACACGTAGAGCAAACTGCTGATTAACACTAATAGGAGGTACAGTTATCGGATTCAGATATGCTTCAAAAGTACCACCTTTTGACACGTCATTATTAATGTATGTGCTCCAGGTTTTTGGATAGCTAAAAGTCAAACGACCATAATCTTCAGGCCCAATAAACTCTCGTAACGGCTCTTTTTCGCGTTTAGCAAATTTGTCATCATCCGCAATAGATTGTTCATTCTTTGCCGCGGCAACTGCAGCTGAAACTTTATAATCAACATTATTTTTTTGATCGGTATAACTCATATAAAGCCAAACTGACAATGCCGAAATGCCTACAAAGCAAACAATTAAGCAAATTATAACAATCAACATAGCCTTCTCAGACCCGTTTTCGCGTGTTTTTCTAATCTGTATCATAGCGCTATTATACTTACGCTTTGCCAAGCTGTAAAGGATAAAAAATATACAAATTATAAGCACCAACGTTTTTTATTGATTTCCTATCTTTGATACCACTACCATAAGTTATTAGATAAATTGTCGTGCCAAGTTGGTTTGTTTCATTTTGCACCCATTTTAATATCTTTTCCATATCTCTAGTAACTGAAAAAACATAAATGGCAGTTGTTTCTTTTGGAAGATGCGATAGCCAAAAATCAGCTAATCTAACCTCAATTAATTTATTCTTCCGAGAAATAAATCGTGAAATAAATACAAGAATCGGATTAATTTCGTAACCAATTGCTTTCGCACCAGTTCTTGCAGCTTCGCGTAAAACGATTCCATCTCCACTGCCAATATCAACCAACGTATCTTTATCATTAAGCGGATATAACTTAGTTAAAGCCTGCTTTATGTATATTTTACGGCTAGGAACATATGGTGCGCCGCGAAATACTACCAATCCGAATATCAGACCAACAATTAGTAATATCAACCATAGATAGGTCATTTATTTTTCGCTATCAAATTTTCGTTTAACAATATTAATTTCGTTTTTTAGTGTTGACAAATCTTGTTCAATGTCAGCAGCTAATTCCTCTGCTTGCTTGAACTTATCTAGCGCCAACTCAAGTTCAAATTCATCACTATCGAACCATGAAACTAACTTTGTTAGTTCGACTGTCTTATCTTGAATTGATTTATTTTTTAATGACATTTTTTACTTCTGCTCCTATTATTATCTTACTAGTTTCAATCTGTATTATTTCTCCAACAATTGCCTCGCCTCTGATTAAGGCATAGCCTCTTGCTAGAATAACTTTTGGATCAAGCTGTCTTAATATATTTTTTAATGATTCTATTTTTCGATCATAACCATCAAACGATATCTCTATTGATTCAAATACGCTTAATAATTTATCATTTATTAATTGCTTTTGTTGGTCAATAATTTGCGATATACGCGGTAAAAGAGAGTCAATCTGCGTATTTACAGCTCTCTTTATTTCTTCTTTATCCGGCACTAATATTTGGGCAGCATTACTTGGAGTTGCCGCTCGGACATCAGCCGTCATATCGGCTAAACTTTCATCGATTTCATGACCGATTCCCAGTAACGTTGGTATTCTGCTGCCAGCAATTGCCCGAACTAACGGTTCATCATTAAATGTCGATAAGTCATCCGCACTGCCACCACCACGAATAATAACAAGAACTTCTGGTAAATTTTCCTGTTGATTAAAATAATCAATTGCTCGAATAATTTGATCGGGTGCACTAGAACCCTGAACCTGAACATGAGCTATATCAACTTTTATTCCGCCCCACCTATCATTCAATATCTTTATAAAATCAGCGTAACCAGCCGCCTGGGTACTGCTGATAACCGCAATATGTTGCGGAATTCGCGGTAAAAGTCGCTTGCGTTCAGGTGCGAATAGACCTTCTTTATCTAACTTGGCTTTTAAAAGTTCAAAACTCTTTTTTAAGTCCCCTTCACCACTTGGCCTAATTGATTTTATTGTTAAGCTAAATTTACCCCATTGAGTGAGTTTAGGAACTGCCGAGACGACAACCTTCATCCCATCTTCAATTGGCACTCTCATCTGCCAAACTGTCATAAAACATCCAACACTGCCACCTGAGTCTTTGATGTCAAAAAAAACAAATTTTGATTGATTTATTTTGAAAGATGCAACTTCACCCTCAATCTCAACCGTTGAAAAAGCATATTCAAGTGTTTGATTAGCGACCGCAATAAAGTCGCTAACACTAAAAACCGGATTACGAGACTTTTCCATATTTGTTAATCGTTAGTTGATAAAAAATATAACCAAATAATATTGTCAGCATTAATAATACTGATCGAGCTAACAATGTCCCAGCGATTGCAATCTCTGTTGAAATACCCGCTGAAGCCAAAAAGCCAATCATAATTGTCTCATAAACCCCCGCTCCACCTGGAGTCGCAGTAAAAGCTGCTGCTACTGACGATAGCCCAAAAGCGATAAATAGAATTGCCGGGTTTACCCAAAAACCAAGTGACCAAAATGCAATCATAATTAACAATACGTCCAATATATTTGTTAATATTGCCCACAACATTGGTTTAATTAATATCTTCTTGTCATGATTTATTTCAAGATAATCCTGGTGGATTTCAGTGAAGAACTTTTCAACTGCCCTTAACTTAATTAAATCTTTTTTCTTGCCACGAGTAAAGAACAAAATAATCTTATTGCCAGTCTTAGTTAGCCATGCCGATAAGATAATTAACCTTTTATGATTATTCACCGAATAAATCACAAAAATAATTCCACCAATAGCCGAGATAACAAACAGGATACTAATAATAATTATTGCTTTGCTAACCTTACTGTCGAACGAAAGTACCAAAACTGATATTAATAATAAAGACACGAAACCGACAAACATCGTCACTACCCTAATAATTTGAGACATCGTGGCTCGTCCACCGCTAACCCCAAATCTATGGAATGCCCAGTTTAAATACGAAAAACCAGCAGCAGCAGGAACAGGCACTATATGATTAACAAAATTAGATTCGAGTGCTACGCGCGTCATGTCCCAACGACTCATAGCCTTTAGGTCGCCCTTTGACCTTAGATAAGTAAACATTATCTCCCCAACCGAGAAATAACTAAACAATTGTATCGGTATAATTAATGCAAAAATCCAAAAATTTACACTACCCATTAATGCCAAGGCTTTTGCAATTTCAGTCCAACCAAAGAACACTACAAGTACAAGTAGCAATATAGTAACTATGGTAGCACCAAATCGAAATGACATAACTTATATAATTATACCACTCAAAACGTCATCAACCACGTATAATAGGTTTATGTATATAGCAATTCTAGGACGACAACCAGCACTTGGTATCGCCGAGCTTGAGAGAGTTTTCGGCGGCAAATCAGTTAAACCACTCTATTCACAAGCCGTCAGCATTGATTGTGACGGACTCAAAATCCAAAATTTTGGCGGTGTTCCCAAGGCCGGGAAGGTCATTGCAGAATTACCAATCAGCGATTGGCATCAAGTTAGCCAAAAAATAGTCCATTATTACACGAATGAATGGTCAACCTATGAAGGTAAAATTACTGTCGGTATTAGTGCTTATAATTTTACTATTGATGCTCGTGAAGTTCAAAAAACCGGAATTATCCTAAAACAAAAACTAAAGAAATATAATACTAGCCTTCGTTTAGTTCCTAACCCCGAACCAGCCCTAAATTCGGCGACTAGTCATCATAATAAACTTGGGCTTTCTCCGAATAAAGTCGAACTACTAGTCATCCGGACTGACGATAAAAAAGTTATTATCGCTGAAAGTACAGGTTCACAAAACATAACTGCCTATGCTAAACGTGACCAAGAACGACCCAAGCGTGATGCATTTGTCGGTATGTTGCCCCCCAAGCTTGCCCAAATAATGGTCAATTTAGCCGTAGGCGGTGATAATATCGTTCTTCAGAACAATCCCCTACAGTCCAAGTTCGACCAGGCGTCGGGGCCCTTGTCGAACCTGGAGCGAAGCAGGATTGAGACGAAGAATGATATTAAGCTACGTATTTTAGACCCATTCTGCGGTACTGGTGTCATTCTTCAGGAAGCCCTTTTAATGGGTTATTCCGCCTACGGGACTGATTTATCCGAAAAAATGATCAAATATAGCCTCGAAAACCTTAGTTGGCTATCTGATATTTATCACACCAAGTTTGATTATAAAGTGAAAGAGGGCGATGCCACTAAATATAAATGGCAAACACCAATCGACGCCGTCGCCGGCGAGACCTACCTCGGCCAACCATTTAGCGCCCCACCATCCCCCGCTAAACTCGATGAAGTTGTCAAAAATTGTAACCACATTATTACTGAATTTCTCAAAAACCTTGGTACCCAAATCAATCCAGGTACGCCTGTTTGTATTGCCATTCCAGCCTGGTGTGGTAAAGATGGACGCTTTACCCACCTGCCACTCGTTGCAACCATCGCAAGGCTTGGCTACAAACCACACGAGTTCATGAACGTATCGCAGAACGACCTACTTTATTATCGCGAAGGCCAAGTTGTAGCCCGAGAAATTCTAGTTTTAACTAGAATTTAACCAATTCCCGCACCAAACACCTTGACGCTCGTCCATATTTTTGATATAGTTAATTAGATTTTGATATAAAAGTTCAAGGAGTTATTCCATGTCACATGTTAAAGCAGGCGGCTCAGCAAAAAATATCCACAACAATGCCGGTCGTCGACTAGGCGTTAAGCGTTTTGGTGGTCAAAAAGTTCGCACCGGCGAAGTATTAGTCCGTCAAACTGGCTCTTCTAAAGTAGCTGGTCCTGGTACATTTATTAGCCGTGATTACACAATTCATGCAGCTATTGATGGAGTCGTAGGCTTCAACAAGGTTCGTAAGAGTCGTTTCACAGGCAAAACAGTACCTCGTACTCAAGTTGTCGTATTATAGATATATTAGCCTAATATCAACAAAATAGCTTCTCGTTATGAGAAGCTATTTTGTTGTTGTATAAATTTGTTAATCTAAGCTTCCTGTTTTAGCATACCAAGATGAAATTTAACGCGTTCAACTACATCACCAATAACTACCTGCGATTTAACCAAATAATCATCAACTCCGAGTGATTCAGCGCGTTCCTTATCCTTTGGCTGACTTAAGGCAGTTAACATTATAATTCTGACATTTGATGTTTCTGGAGTATTACGAAGAATATCCAAAACGTCAAAACCACTTATCTTTGGCATCATAGCATCAAGTAATATTAAATCAGGTTTAAATTCCATGGCAACAGACAAAGCATCTTCACCATTATTCACAGTGTGGGTCTCAAAACCTTCCATCTCTAAACGTGACTTATAAACATTCGATAATGCGGTGTCATCTTCTACGAGTAAAATCTTTTTATTTGTTTCCATATTACCTCTATGTTACTACATTACTGTTAAAAAACACAAGCGCTATAATCCTAACAGCTTTTTTGCCTGATCAAGTTGAGGGTCGACACCACTGTCTACATCCTTCTGGCTAATAGTTACAACACTATCAGGTGTAATACCTTCTTTGTTGATATTTTTACCTTTTGGAGTGTACCAACGAGCAATTGTTACTTTTAATTGTGCGCCACCACTTAGCGTTACTATTTCTTGAACACTGCCCTTGCCAAATGTTTTCTCACCCACAAGTTTGGCCGCATTATAATCTTTTAAGGCACCTGCAACAATTTCACTAGCACTGGCACTACTACCATTAACTAGTACTGTAGTTGGCAAACCAGCAAGTATTGCATTTTTACCTGATTTTACAGTACTTTTTACCACCGAGCCAACTCTTTCGGTAACTATGACTCTATCATCTAACCATAAACCAGCAACATCCTTTGCAGCGCTCACATAACCACCGCCGTTACCCCTAAGGTCAAGAACGATACCTTTGACGCCTTGATTTTTAAAGTCCTGTGCTGCAGCTGCAGCAAGGCTGCCAGTCTCTTCGTCGAATCTAGAGATCGTCATAATTCCAATACCGTCAACCACGCTGCTCTCAACACTTGGATTATTGATAATAGCCCTAGTGATTGTGTATTCTTTAACATCGGTACCACGTAAAATACTTAATTTTACAGTTGTACCCTCATCGCCTCTAATTAATCCGACAGCCTTATCGACCGTCCAACCATCAGTTGATTGGTCATTTACCTTCAAAACAATATCATTTGCCATTAAACCAGCTTTTTCAGCAGGATTATCCTTTAGGGTACGCATAATAGTGACTTTACTATTCTTTAGGCCAACCTCAGCACCAACACCACCGCCAATTTTGCCAGACAAACTATTATTAAAGTCAGTTGACTCGCTGGAACTCATAAAAGTCGTATAGTCATCACCAGCAGCTTCAACCAGACCACGACTAGCGCCTTCGATCAATTTCGTCTTGTCTAAAGTACCATCAAATTTGCTAGCTAGTTCTGTGTAAGTATCCTCCACCGAACTTAGATCGATTGATGCCGAATAAGTTTTACCACCAAATATTGGGCTTATGAGTGCCACGATTTGTCGATTATAACAACCGGCACTATAACCAATCGCAGCAACAAAAATAAAAGAAATTGCTAAAATAAATATTTTAAATTGGTTTCGCTCTTTCTGACTTTTATTAGTTGGCTTTTTTACTGCTTGCTTGTGTGCTTTTTTCGGCACATGGCTATCTGAATTAGATACTTTTGGCTTATCTTCGGTCATTTACTATCCCCTAATCTAACATCGGTTTTTTACTATATATAATTATAGCGCACTAACTAATAGTTACGCTATAAAAGTAATGCTTATTTTTAATTTATTTGATATGAACGTAGTGATCAAATGCAGATACCGATAAATTCATCATGCTGTACATTCCATAACCTGCACCGTAATTGTAGTTATATTGACTAACTGTAACCGTATTGCCGTTTACAGCCTCAACCCAAGCTACGTGGCCTTCTGATGCACCTGACGTTGCAGGATCCATCACGGCGATTGAACCAGCCTGAGGAGCGCCTGCTTCATAACCAGCAGCCACGGCACTAGATGTAAAGTTTACTGCGTTGCCCCATGAATAGTATTTACCAGTTACTGTTGCAATTTTCCAAGCTACATAGCTTGCACATTGTCGGCATCCATAACCACGGCCATCACCACCGTTACCATCAGCTCCACCCATTGACCAATATCCTGACATCTGGCAGTTTGATTCATTCCATGGGTATCCACTCATTGAACCAGTGTCAATTAATGCATAACCACCGCTACTACTAAATCTTGCGTTCATTAAAGCCTGGGTTGCTTTCGCTTCAGCAATAGCCGACTGATTATTCCCGATCATCTGCTGGTAATTAGCTTCATCACCTTTAGTTTTATCAAGTAACGATTGTTGTTCATTTTGCTTGGCAGTTAATGAACTTCTTTGTTCTTTTTGGTCGGCTAGAACCTTCTCAACATCAGATTTCTGAGTATTTAAAGTCTTTTTTAAATCTTTAATCTTTGAAATTGTAGAAGTTAGTTCATCTCGAACTGAATTACGATACTCCTGCTTGTCGAGAAATTCACTAATATTATTACTACTGGCAATCATCTCAATTGGCGAAATTTTATCATCAACATACAAGTTAGCAATAGTAGTGCCTAACGCATCTTGATTATCTGCTATCTTTTTCTCAGTTTCAGCAATTTGTATAACTAATTTGTCATATTTGGCCTGGCTTAAATCAATTTGAGTTTGGATAGCTGCTTTTTCACTGTTAATCTGGGCTAGTGCATTTTGCAAAGTTGCGGCTTCACCATTTAAACGATCAGTTTCAACTTTAAAATTTGCTATTTCCTGCTGAAGGGCGTTAATCTTGTCGTCATACTCATCCGCAGCGGCTGGACGGGACATCATTTGAATCGGCAAAGCAATAGCAATGACTACTACCGACAGAGCGAGTAACATTTTACCCGGTAAGGTGATCGAAGCTGGTGTGGTGGAACGCAGTTTCATATAGTATAAACCTTACCATAAGTGCAATAACAAAGCAAGCATAACTATTTTATTATTCTATAATTTTAGATAACGATGGGTTGCAAATAATGACGAAATTATGCCAATTATAGATCCAAGCACAATCATCCCAATTAGTACAAACACAGAATAGTTAGTCACAAGGTCAACTGTTGGCTGAACTGAAATTTGATAACTTGCTAGTACCTCGACTGATCTGCGAAGACCCAAGATGCCCAAGCCGGTCGCTATTATTGCCGCGATAAATCCATAAATTACCGATTCAACTAGGAATGGACCCCTGATGAATGACTGGTTAGCACCTATTAATTTCATCATTTGAATTTCTTCTTTGCGATTAAATATTGCCATACGAATAGTATTAAAAATAATCAATGACGAAATTGCCACAAAGATTGAACCAGCAATTACACCTACCTGTTGGGCAAAGTTGACGGCCCTACCAATTGATTTAATAGTCTCTCGCCTATCACCCGCGAACGAAGGTTTGTAATCTGGATTTATAAATTTTTTTAATAATGTATTTTTGTCAACAAAAGTCTGAAGTTGAGATGTGTCATTGATGTCATTCACAACAACCCTCAATGTTGCTGGGTTTTTATTAGTTGCAACCTTGATGGCCTCAAGTACGTCATTATTATCTTTATTTACCTCAACAGTTTGTTCTCTTGCTTTGGCCGCACTAATATAAGTTACCGAACGAACCGACGATAATTTCTTAAGTTCTTTTATTAGACTTTCAGCTTGCTTGTCAGTCGTCTCTGTCTTGAGATAAATCGACATATCAACTTTGTCGCGAAGCTCTCCGACTGTATCTGTTAAAATATTTTGCGATATAAAAGCAACAAAAATAATCAATAAAGTTATGGTCATAACAGCCGTTGCGGCAACCGACAACCAAGAATTTCGGATAAAGCTGTCAAATCCATAACGAAAAATCCTAACAATAGTAAGTATCCTACGACGTGTCCGCTTTTGTCTTGCAATCGATTTTGAATCAGTTTTTTTAGCCATTATTGCCTATAACTCCCCTGTGCTTGATCACCCGTAATTTTGCCGTGTTCTAGCGTAATAACTCGGCGTTTTAATTTGTTAACAATATCGGCATTGTGAGTCGTTAGTAATACCGTAGTACCGTATTTATTAATCTTTTCAAGTAAACGAATAATATCCCAACTATGCCGTGGGTCAAGGTTACCTGTTGGCTCATCAGCAATTAAAATCTTTGGCTGACGGACCACTGCCCTAGCAATCGCCACGCGCTGCCTCTCGCCACCGGATAGCTGATGAGGAAATTGCTTTTCTTTTCCAGTTAGACCAACTAATTCAATTACTTTTGGTACGGTATTTTTTATTTCATGACGAGTCATACCAGCTATCTCAAGTGCAAAAGCCACATTTTCAAACACTGTTCGCTGTGGTAACAATTTAAAATCCTGAAAGACAACACCAATTTTACGTCGTAACATCGGTATGTCTTTATCCCTCAAGGTGTCGTAGTCAATTCCGCCCACTACAATCTTGCCGCTGGTTGGTTTTTCTTCCCTAGTTAAAAGTTTTAATAACGTTGATTTACCAGCACCGCTAGTACCAACTAAAATAACAAATTCGCGAGGTTCAATAAATAAACTGACACGATTAATAGCCGGATTCATGTCCTTGCCATACGATTTTGTTACCCTATCAAGTAGTATCATTCTTGACTAATTATAACATAAGTAAGATTATCAATTAAATCAAAATCTTGCTATCAATAAAGTGCTATACTATAAAAAATAGGAAAAATGATTAGAGGACGTAATGCCGAAAAACAAGAAAAAATTAAACATAACTTCAAAAAGAACTCTTTTAATTATGGGTTTTATTTTAGCAATCGCATTGTTAATATCCGGTAGTGCGTTTGCTTACCAAGTTTACGTCGAAAATAGCTCTGACAATTATGATAATTCGAGACACGGCGGAGGCCTGATGATAGATAAACCAATTATTTATTTATATCCAACAAAAACAGAAGATATAAAAGTCAAACTAAATTATAACGGTAGGCTAACATCAACATATCCCGATTACGACAAATCAATTAATGGTTGGAAAGTTACCGCTAGCCCTGACGGTAGTTTAGTTAACCATGCTGATGGCCTTGCCTACAGTTACATCTTTTGGGAAGGAGAATCTAACACTGATTTTTCAAAGTTTGAGACAGGTTTTATAGTTAAAGGTTCAGACACTAAAACTTTTCTACAAAAAACGTTAAAAGACATAGGATTAACAGCCAAGGAATATAACGAAATGATTGTATTTTGGCTACCTAAAATGGAAAATAACAAATACAATTTGATCCATTTTGCTGGCAAAGAGTATACCGACAATGCAGAACTCTCTATATCACCTAATCCCAATTCAATGTTACGGGTATTTATGGTTTATAAAGCAGTTGATAAATATCAGCAGATCAAACCTCAAGCTATTAGCTCGTTTGAAAGAAAAGGTTTTACCGTTGTTGAATGGGGCGGAACAGAGTTAAAATAAGTCCAATTATTTCTGGAGAGATTCCAGGTAGGCTTCGGAAAACTCATCGATATCACCGTCTAACACACCCTGAGCATTTTGATTTTCATGCTTTGTACGAGTGTCTTTAACGATAGTATACGGATGCAGTACATAGTTTCTAATTTGCGAACCCCAATTAGCCGATTCACCTGCTTGCAATTTAGTAACATCAGAAGCTCGCTGTTCAAGTTGTAACTGAATCAGTTTTGAACGCAAAATCTTCATAGCTGTTTCACGATTTTGCAATTGAGATCGTTCATTTTGAATAGCTACTACGATTCCCGTTGGTAAGTGAGTAATTCGTACCGCGCTGTCAGTTGTGTTAACGGATTGGCCACCTTTTCCGCCCGACCGATAGACGTCAATTTTTAAATCCTTGTCATCAATCTGAACTTCATCAGGCGTGTCAATTTGTGGCAATATCTCAACCAATGCAAAGCTTGTTTGCCGTGCGTTATTACTATTGAATGGGCTTATTCTGACCAAACGATGGACACCATGTTCACTTTGCAATCTGCCATAGGCATTCAAACCCGTAATCTCGATAACACTCGATTTTATTCCCGCCTCTTCGCCAGTTGAGCGTTCAATAATTTCTGCTTTCATATTTGATTTTGTAGCCCAACGCAAATACATGCGCTCTAGCATCTCTGTCCAATCCTGAGCATCCGTACCGCCAACACCAGCACTTAATCTGATAATTGCGTTATGGTCATCGTATTTACCATTGAATAACAAGTCTTTGCGCAATTTATTAAATTCTTTTTCTAGGGCATTTACCTGCTCTTCGAATTCTGCTAATAAACTGTTATCACCAAGTTGCATTAATTCCATCATGTCACTTACTTGAAATTTCAATGTTGTCCATGGCTCAACTACCGTCGATAACGCAGAAAATCTTTTATTCAAATCCTGAGCATTAGTTGGATTGTTCCAAATTTCAGATGAAGATAATTCTCTATTTAATTCAGCAATGTCTTCCTGTTTTTTCACAATCTGCAAACGCAAAAAAGCCGCATCAATTTGCGACAATAAATTAGCCAATCTTTTAGTAAGTGGTTGCATGTTATCTATTATTATAACAGTATTAAGCTAATTAAATTAGATACTATGTCAATACAATGTTAATATATTAGATAACTATGCGTATAGGAGTATTTGATTCAGGAATAGGCGGGAAAGTAGTTGCTATGTCATTGCAACAATCATTAGTTGATGTCGAAATAGTCTTAATTAATGACCAAGAGAATATGCCTTACGGTGACAAAACCAGGAATAGAGTAATCGAGCTCACTATTGATGCCGTAAAACCTTTGATTGATGTGAAATGCGACGTAATAATTATCGCATGTAACACTGCTTCAACCACCGCACTTTTACCATTGAGGACAAAATATCCTAATCAAAAGTTTATTGGTTTAGACCCGATGATAAAACCCGCCGCAAAAATTACCAAAACAAACCGTATTGCCGTTTGCGCCACACCTAGAACTTTAAAGAGCAAAAGATATAATGAGTTAAAGAACACTTGGGCTAATGATATTAAAGTGATTGAACCCGATTGCAGCTCGTGGGCTAATTTAATTGAACACAATGAAATTGATGAAATTGATTTAGCTGCGACCATCAATTCATTAATAGAGCAAAAAGTGGATGTAATCGTCCTTGGATGCACGCATTATCATCTAATAAAACAGCAAATCATAGATATTGTCGGAAGCAAGATTACAGTGCTTGAGCCGACTAATACGATAGCGGAGCGAATTAAAAATATTATTTAATTAATAACTTCTAACGGCTGCACTAAATTGCTCACCACGATCAGCGTAATTTTTAAATAATCCAAAACTTGCACAAGCTGGACTAAGTAGTACTACCCCACCAGGTTTTGATAAAACTCGAGTCCTTTTGATTAAATCATCCATATTAAAATCACTCATTATTTCAAAATCAGAATAACCGGCTGACTCACAAGCTTTAGCGATTACAGGTGCTTCGCTACCAACTAAAATTGCCTTTACGTCATGCAAAGCCAGCTCTCTACTCAGTTCAGTAAAATCAGCGCCCTTTGACGACCCACCTAGAATGATTACCTTTGGTTCGTCAAAAGCCCGTAGTGCAGCAATCGCAGCCCCAGGAATAGTTGCTATACTATCATCATAATATTTTACGCTGTTAATTTCCCTAATAAATTCTAATCGGTGAGGTAAGCCTTTAAAGTCTGACAAGCCCGTCTCTATAATGCCGGCATCATTAGTAAATTCCCAAACTGCATCAATTGCTGCGCATGCATTATCATAATTAAATTTTCCAATAATACCCAAGGAATTGACTGAACAAATTTTTTGTTCACCATAATAGAATAGACCATCTTTAACATGTGCTGACCACCTATCTGGATAACCTATTTTCTTGGCAATTGACGTTTCAGCTATACGTTTTGAGTACATATTAGTTGAATTATAAATTAGCAAATCATCACCTATTTGATATTTTGTAATATTTGCTTTTGCCATTATATACTCATCCATATTAAGATGAATATCGAGATGTTCTTGTTCGATAAACAAAACTATCGCTGTACTTGGTGATTTTTCTAAGTCCCACAATTGAAAGCTAGAAAGTTCATAAACAACAATGTCATCTGCGATAATTTCAGTTAAAACATCGAGTGCAGGCATGCCAATATTTCCGACTAGCCAGACTTTTTTACCTGCTTTTTCTAAAATGCTAGTTATTAAACTAGCCGTAGTTCCCTTGCCCTTGCTTCCCGTAACCCCAATTATTTTAGCTGGGCATTTGTCAAAAAATTCGTTAGTTGCTGACCAGATTTTACCATCAGTTCTAATTTTGCGTGGCGCTAAACCTGCCGTACGAATTACTAAATCAAATTCATTCATCTTTTCAAAAACATTGTCTCCGACAATTATATTCGCATCAGTTGGAACTTCACGATTTGGCTGAGTTTCATTAAAAATCGTCACATGATTATTCTTATCATGTGACCAATATTTGTAATTTGATTCACCCTCTATTCCGTAACCAGCAATTGCAATATTCATATTACAATATTAAACCTGTTTGAATAATGTTGCTACTTTATTATTAAGTTCAATCAAATCCTGCTTTTCGCCATTGCTGACAGCCGCAAGTACCCATTTATCTTCATCGATAAACTTACGGGCAGTATCCACCATACGTTCCATTGTTACGTTTTTTATCATATCTGGAACTTTATCATAATCTTTGATAAATCCATCTGCAAAATATCTTCCAGTATAAAAACCACTAACTTGAGAAACAGTTTGCGCCCCCATCTGATAACGGCCAAGTGCGAATGACTTTGCAGCATTTAATTCTTCTTCTTTAACCTTGCCGTTCAAAACACACTCAACTTCACGAGCAATAATATCGAACAATTCACCCGCTGCTTCATGATTAACCTGACCAGTTATATCCCAGCCACTATCATAATAGCCAGTTGCCGTATAGGCACTGACATTATATGCCAAACCTTTTTGCCGAGCCGCTCCAAAGATACGAGAATGCATCGTGCCAGTCAAAATATGATTTAAATAATGCATCGCATCTAAATCTTCATCATTTAGCTCCCAAGGAACTGCCATAAATATACCAAAAGTTAAATTAGTTGCACTTTTTCGGCGAATAATACATGGACCAGCTTTTTTTAATTCATCACGAGGAATTTCAAAGCGTTCACCTTCTGCTAACTGAAAGTCTTCAAGTTGGCGCTTGATTTCAGCTTTACGTCCGTGCAATTTACCAGCCACAACAAAACGCATATTACGAGTCGTATGAGTCCGTCGGTGGTGTTCACGGACATCAGCTAGCGAGACTGCACTAATCGTTGGTAATGACTGCCTATAGGTCAATACGTCCTCACCAAGCAACTGTTGAACTCTTGGCCATAGAATGCGATGATGATCATTCAAATAATTAGTAAGTTCACTCCGAACATTACCTTTTTCAGCGTTTAATTCAGCCTCATTGAATTTTGGCTGGCAAATTGCAAGTTTTTGCAGATCTAAAATTCTATCCCATTCAAAATCAGCACAATCAGCTTCATAAACCATCGATAAATCACTAGTATAGGCATTTCTATATGCCCCGTTTTTAGTAAATTCAAATTCAAATTCAGATTCGCTCTTGAATCTAGCGTTTGCACCGAATGCCATATGCTCCATAATATGAGCGACTTGTTCAATGTCCTTTGATTTTGCATAACGATTACCAGCCCGAAAATGAAACTGCATACTCATAGTCGTCGCATATGGTACGTCGATTAATAAGCCCCTTGCGCCATTCTTTAATCGCATCTCTTCGACGGTATGATTCATATAATATTACTTTCTGCCTACCCGTTATTTGCGACTATTTTTGCGATTTTGACGCTGTGATTTCTTTTTCTTACGTGTTTGATTTTTTTTCTGGTTTGCTACTTGAACTGAAGTAGCCTTGTTAACTTTAAAATCATGATCGCGATTTTCTTCACCGCCAGTAATCTCGTTAACACCCTTCTCGACTGCGTTTTCAGCAAGACGTGTCAATTCAGTATCATAGTCCTCTTTAGTCTTAGCCATGACGTCGTTTCGGTGAACATGCATAATCGCACGTAATACTTCATCGCGTAACGTAGATTGTAAACTATCAAATAGATTTTGAGATTCACTTCGATATTCAACCAGTGGGTCACGTTGACCAACGCTACGCCAATGAATACCCTCACGCAAATGCTGCATATTCTCTAGATGTTGCATCCATAATGTATCTAGAACTTGCAAGTAAACTTCTCGCTCAATCTTACGGATGATTTCAATTTCCAGTTCGGCTTCTTTTTCAAGATATAATTTATCAACTTCTTTGCGAGCCAATTCAAACCTGGCTTTATCGTTCTTTTCTAGGCCGATTAATTTTATCTTGTCTTCCGCCATTGGGAAGATAGATTCAAATGATTCTGCAAAATTCTTGTTGTTTTTTGCAGGCAACAATGTTAATTCACGCACTTTGTCTTTTACAAGAGTCTCAATCTCGGGCTTAATATCGCTACCCTCTAGAATCTTGCGACGCATAGTGTACACTACTCGACGATGTCGATTAATAACATTGTCATATTGAACAACATTTTTACGAGTATCAAAGTTAAACCCTTCAACGCGTTTTTGAGCAGATTCCAAAGTTTTCGAAACCGCCTTATTCTGGATTGGCATATCTTCGCCAACACCTAAACGCTCCATCAAGCTTGCGATTCGTTCACCCTGGAAAATACGCATCAAATCATCTTCAGTTGAGACGTAAAACTGAGTCTCACCAGGATCGCCTTGGCGTCCACCACGTCCACGAAGCTGATTATCAATTCGACGAGATTCGTGTCGCTCGGAACCAATTACAACCAGACCACCAAGCTCTTTGACACCTTCGCCTAGTTTAATATCAGTACCACGACCAGCAATGTTGGTAGCAAGTGTGATTGCACCCTTTTCACCAGCTTTTTCGATAATCGCAGCTTCACGCTCGTTGTTCTTGGCATTTAATAGTTCGTATGGGACTTTTGCGTCATCCAACCAAGATGCGATCAACTCATTTTTTGAAATCGAAGCCGAACCGACAAGTACTGGTCGGCCTTCTTCATGATAATCAGCAATAGCTTTGGCAACAGCCTTTAGTTTAGCTTTTTCAGTTTTAAAGATTAAATCTTGCTTATCATTACGCACAAGTGGTCGGTTCGATGGAATCTGAATAACATCAAGACTATAAATCTGTTGGAATTCCTCGGCCTCAGTAAATGCTGTACCAGTCATTCCAGACAATTTCTTGTATAAACGGAAATAGTTCT
>Ga0209540_10001018_pt1 | contig 22545 bp, 14 predicted proteins | sample BarGraIncu01121A_FD_184501 | JGI IMG/M metagenome (GOLD analysis project Ga0209540, IMG submission 184501) | Arctic peat soil microbial communities from Barrow, Alaska - Barrow Graham LP Incubations 011-21A (SPAdes) (version 2) | ecosystem: Environmental > Terrestrial > Soil > Wetlands > Peat... | reverse complement strand
GGGAAGTTTTATATTTACATTCGGAACATTCAGACTTTTCTTACCTTTTATAACCCCTTTATTGTTGGCCACACAAACAAGTCTGCCATTGCCTTTTCCCGTAGTTGTCAGTGAAATCTCTCCATCATCAATCAGAATATTTACGCCGACAGGTACCTCAGAAATGAAATTGCAGTAATTAGTATAGAGGAGTCCCTCTTTTGAGACTCCATTTACATCGTCTGCAAACTCCACGGTATCTCCGGCTTCAACCATGAATCCTTCACCCGGCTCCATTTGAGTAATTCTGATTTCGGGGCCTTTGGTGTCTATAAGAATTGCGATTTTGTCAGATATTGTTCTGACATTCTCTACAATCTTAAGGGATGAATCCAGTGATGTATGAGCGGAATTTATTCTCACCACATTCATACCGGCCTCATATAATGATTTTATAAACTTAGGATCGCACCTCTTATCGGAAATTGTGCAGATGATCTTGGTTTTCTTTTCGTGCATAATTGTATTATTTTTGTCCTGCAAAAGTAACTCATTTTACTTGAAAAAGATATTTCGGAACAATTTAGTAGCAGACTTCGCCTCGTATTTGAGATTGGAGAGGTCGCTCTCGAATAATACTATCTGCTCATACTGTTCAGATGTTGAGAAACTTGATTCGTTTATCGGTGATAAAGAAAACTCAACTTTGATTAAACAACTGGATAGCGTTACCCCCGAACTGCTCTCGGAATTTCTCTCATTACAGTTTAACTCTGCGCTCTCAAAAAGGTCCCAGGCACGTCTTATCAGTTCTCTTAAATCCTTTTACAAATTTCTGGAGATGGAGAATTTAATAAGTTCAAATCCCACAGAGATCCTGGATCCACCTAAGATTAAACCCTATTTACCGGTGGTATTATCTGTCTCAGAGGTTGAGGATATAATTAATTCGGTAGACTTATCATTAGAAGAGGGACATAGAAACAAAGCTATCTTTGAAGTTCTCTACTCTTGTGGTTTGAGGGTGAGTGAGCTTGTTAACTTAAAGATTTCAAACCTTTTTCTACCTGACGGCTTTGTTAAGGTTACCGGTAAGGGCAGCAAACAGAGGTTGGTTCCTATAGGGGATCCGGCAACTGACTCTTTGAATATTTATCTGAATTTAAGAAGAGCATTCAAGATTAACAAGGGTTGTGAAGATATTGTTTTTTTGAATAGGAGGGGAGGCAAACTCAGCAGGGAGATGATATTTATTATTGTTAAAAGGCAAGCGGAAATTGCAGGTGTCAACAAGGAAATTTCACCTCATACATTCAGACACTCTTTTGCAACGCACTTAGTGGAGAACGGAGCCGATTTAAGAGTTGTACAAGAAATGCTGGGTCACGAAAGCATTCTCACAACCGAAATATACACACATGTAAACAGCGAACGCTGGAGGGAGGGTATTTTACGCTGCCACCCCAGACGATGAAAGAATTATTTATTTATTCCCACTCAATTGTTGCAGGCGGTTTTGAGGAGATGTCATAAACAACTCTGTTAACACCTTTAACCTTGTTAATTATATCATTGGAAACTTTTGCAAGGAACTCATAAGGAAGGTGAACCCAGTCTGCAGTCATACCATCCGTTGAGGTTACTGCTCTGAGTACAATAGTGTATTCGTATGTTCTCTCGTCTCCCATAACCCCGACGCTTTTGATTGGAAGCAGAATTGTGGCCGCCTGCCAAACCTTATCATAAAGACCGGAATCACGGAGCCCTTGGATAAAGTGGTAGTCTGCCTCTTTTAATATATCTAACTTTTCCTTTGTGATCTCTCCCAAAATACGAATTCCCAACCCGGGTCCCGGAAAAGGATGTCGGGATATCAATTCGTTTTTAATGCCCAATGTACGACCAACCCGCCGAACCTCATCTTTAAAGAGCGAGCGCAGTGGCTCAATCACTTTTAACTTCATATAGCCCGGAAGCCCTCCCACATTGTGATGAGACTTTATTGTCGCACTTGGGCCGTTAACAGAAACCGATTCAATTACATCCGGATAAATTGTCCCTTGTGCAAGCCATGAAGCATTCTCAATTTTATGAGACTCTGCATCAAACACCTCAATAAAAACCCTGCCGATAGCCTTTCTCTTTTTTTCAGGATCAGAAATCTCCTTTAGGGCATTTAAAAATTTCTCTCCGGCGTCAACTCCGGTAACATTCAGGCCCATATCTTTATAGGATTCGAGAACAGAAGAAAATTCATTTTTTCTCAAAAGGCCATTATCCACAAATATGCAGTGAAGGTTTTTTCCGATTGCTCTGTGCAAAAGTACTGCTGCTACAGTTGAATCCACACCTCCTGAGAGCCCAAGAATAACGCTGTCATTCCCAATTTTATTTTGCAGCTCTGTAACTGTACTTTCGATAAATGAATCGGGCGTCCAATCGCCTTTGCACCCGCATATTCCTTTAACGAAATTTTCTAAAATTTGTGCTCCTTTCTCGGTGTGAAAAACTTCCGGATGAAACTGAACAGCATATGTCTGTTCTCCATCAATATGGTAAGCGGCGTTTGTTATATCTTTGGTGGAGGCAACCGGAACAGCCCGGGCCGGTAACTTGGAAATGGTATCGCCATGAGACATCCAAACCTGTGTATTGGTTGGGATATTCTTAAACAAAGGACAGTTGAGATCATCTATCTGGAGCATTGCGCGGCCATATTCTCTGGCCAACGAGGCATTAACCTCTCCTCCAAAATGTTGAGCCAGATATTGAGCTCCATAACAAACCGCCATCAGTGGTAACTTGCCCTTGATCTCAGTTAAATCTACCTTTGGAGCTTGTGGGTCTCTTACAGAAAACGGGCTGCCGGAAAGAATAACCCCCTTAACACTTGAATCCAGTTTTGGAATTTTATTGTATGGAGTAATTTCGCAATAGACATTTAATTCCCTCAATCTGCGACCGATCAGTTGGGTAAATTGAGATCCGAAGTCTAAAATTATAATTTTTTCTACCATTAGGAGATTATTTTTCGTAAATTAACCAACAAAAATAATATTTTTATCTACTTTTACCGCTTAATTATGCAACAAATAAGAAATATTGCCATTATCGCACACGTAGACCATGGCAAAACCACACTTGTGGACAGAATGATTCTTCAGGCAACACTTGCCAGAGATGCCGAAAAGATGGGAGAACTAATCCTGGATAGCAACGATTTGGAGAGAGAAAGGGGAATAACAATCCTCGCAAAAAATGTATCGGTTCCTTACAAAGACTATAAGATAAATATTATTGACACTCCCGGACACGCAGATTTTGGCGGCGAAGTTGAGAGAGTACTTAATATGGCAGATGGTGTTCTGCTTTTGGTGGATGCATTTGAGGGTACAATGCCACAGACAAGATTTGTACTCCAGAAGGCAGTTGAGATGGGTAAAAAGCCAATTGTTGTAATTAATAAAGTAGACAAACAGAATTGTCGCCCGGACGAGGTAAATGAACAGGTATTTGATCTTATGTTCAGTCTTAATGCCACAGAAGAACAACTTGATTTTAAAACAGTTTACGGAAGTGCAAAACAGGGGTGGATGTCGCTTGACTGGAGAAAACCCACAACAGACATTACAGCCCTTTTAGATACAATTCTTGAGGAAATACCGGAACCGGAAATGTTGGAAGGAACCCCACAACTATTGATATCATCTCTTGAGTACTCTCCTTATGTTGGGCGTATTGCTATAGGCCGTATGAGAAGAGGCTCTCTCAAACCCGGAATGCAAGTTTCACTATGCAAAAGAGACGGCTCAATAGAAAAATGCAAAATTAAGGAACTTATGGTCTTTGTGGGTTTAGTGAAATTAAAAACAGAAGAGGTTAAAAGTGGAGATATTTGTGCTGTTGTTGGTATTGATGGTTTTGAGATAGGGGACACAATTGCCGATATAGAGAATCCGGAACCACTTCCTCCTATTTCTATAGATGAACCGACTATGAGCATGCTCTTTACCATTAACGACTCCCCGTTTTTCGGGAGGGAGGGTAAGTATGTTACATCTCGTCATATAAAAGACAGACTGGACAAGGAGCTGGAAAAAAATCTGGCTTTAAAGGTAAAAGATGGTCTTACAGCAGACTCTTTTGTCGTAAACGGAAGAGGAATACTTCATCTTTCGATATTGATAGAAACAATGCGAAGAGAGGGATTCGAACTTCAGGTAGGGCAGCCCAAAGTGTTGGATAAAACGGTAAATGGCATTCGTTGTGAACCAATCGAACATCTCACAATTGATCTCCCGGAAGATATGGTAGGTAGGGCTATCGAGATGGCTACACGCAGGAAGGGTAGTTTGTTGCATATGGAGCACAGGGGAGACAGGGTGCACTTGGATTTTGATATCCCTGCAAGAGGTTTGATAGGGTTGAGAAGTAATCTGATGACCGCAACACAGGGAGAAGCTGTGGTTGCCCACCGTTTCAAAGGATATGAACCATTCAAGGGGGATATAGAAAAGCGTAACAATGGCTCTCTGATTGCTCTTGAGACAGGAATGGCCATAGCTTATTCAATGGATAAATTACAGGACAGAGGTAAATTTTTTATACATCCCGGAGATGAAATTTATGCAGGTCAAGTTGTGGGAGAACATTCAAGAGGAGACGATCTGGGTATTAATATTTGTAAGACCAAGAAACTCACAAATGTGAGAGCTTCCGGCACAGATGATAAAGCAATTTTGACACCTCCGATTATTTTCAGTTTGGAGGAGGCTTTAGAGTATATTCAAGAGGATGAGCTGGTTGAGGTTACCCCAAAATCCATCAGACTTAGAAAAATCTACCTCGACGAGAACGAAAGAAAAAGAAGAAAGGGTCAATAGGGTTGCTACTTTGAAAAAATAGTTTAACTTTGCGGGCTCATTTTATTTATGGAAAAGAGTTCAAATAGAGATTATATTATTCCGATAAAAGGGTTATCAATTGGCAAACATAAATATGGTTTTTCAATTGATACTGCCTTTTTTAAGGATTTTGAGAACTCGCAAATCCAGAATGCCGCTCTTGTTGTTGAGCTTGTGTTAGAGAGGGAGGCTACATGGATGAAGGTTGACAGCGAAATAAAAGGAGAAGTTGGCGTTGAGTGTGACAGGTGCTTAGATGAATTGGAGTTACCTATTGATACAAAGGCTAGCCTAATGGTTAAATTCGACAAGAGTGAAGGGGAGACAGATGATGATGAATTTATTACTCTTGACCCTACTGAGAGTGAGCTAGATCTCAAACAGTTTTTTTATGACTATATCTGTTTGACTCTGCCTCTTCAAAAGGTGCATAAACAGGGAGATTGCAATCCGGATATGATTGCCAGGTTAAGATCTGTCGGTGGAGAGAAGATTATTGGTGAGCCAGACTCACCTTTTGACAAATTAAAAGATTTATTGAATTAATACTGTTTAAAATATTTTAAAATGGCACATCCGAAACACAGAATTTCAAAGGCTCGTAAAGGCAAACGTAGAACTCACTATAAGGCAGAACTTCCTACATTGGGTAATTGTTCAAATTGCGGTGCTGCTGTACTCTATCACCGTGTTTGCCCTGAGTGTGGCTTTTACAGAGGTCGTCTTGTGATTGAAAAAGCTACAGCTTAGTCCCAGATGAAAATCGGATTGGATGTTATGGGTGGCGACTATGCTCCGCAGAACATTTAAAGAAGCTATGTCTTATGAATAATAAAAAGGCGATCATTACAGGAATTGAAGCATTTCTTCCTGACTATATATTGACCAACCAGGAGATCTCCACAATGGTAGACACAACTGACGAGTGGATAATGACTCGCATTGGTGTTAAAGAGAGAAGAATTTTAAAAGAGGATGGTCTTGGAACATCACATATGGGTGCGGAAGCAGTAAAAAAACTTCTCGCAAAAACCGGTACAAATCCGAATGAAATAGATATGGTGATTTGTGCAACAGTAACTCCAGATATGTTTTTCCCTGCAACTGCAAATATTATTTGCGACAAGACAGGCATTATGAATGCTTGGGGTTATGATATAAATGCAGGTTGCTCAGGCTTTATTTTCTCATTCGCCACTGTTGCGTCACTAATCGAGTCTGGCCGTGCAAAAAAGATCATTTTAGTAACAGGCGAGAGAATGTCTTCTATTACAGATTATCAGGACAGAACAACATGCCCTCTTTTTGGGGATGCTGCAGTAGCAATGCTGATCGAGCCTACGGAAGATCTGTCTTTAGGACTGCAAGATTCAATATTACGCGTAGATGGCTTGGGTCGTCAATACCTGTATCAAAAAGCGGGAGGCTCCCTTTATCCAACTACACAGGAAACAATTAAGAACAAGGAGCACTATATCTATCAAGATGGACAGGTGGTATTCAAATACGCCGTCAGCAGAATGGCAGATGTCTCTGTTGAGATAATGAATAAACACAATCTTAAAGCTGAGGATATTGCATATTTGATTCCTCACCAGGCAAACTTGAGAATTATTGATGCAACAGGCAAAAGGATGGGACTTAACAAAGATAAAATTCTGATTAATATTGAAAAATTTGGGAATACTGCAGGAACTTCCATACCTTTGGTTTTGTGGGAATTTGAAAAGAAGTTCAAAAAAGGAGACACTCTGATATTCTCTGCTTTTGGTGCCGGGTTTACTTGGGGAGCAGTGTATTACAAGTGGAGCTACAATAGTTAATCACTCTTAATGGCCCTATAGTTCAAGGGATAGAACGGAAGTTTCCTAAACTTTAAATTCGCGTTCGAGTCGCGGTGGGGCTACAAAACCAATCGTAGGGGGGCATCTTTTCAATCGGATACCCTCCTGATTTTTCTAATAATATTATGAAGGTAGGCAGGTCCGATCTCCTTTGGAATTATGGAGCCAGTTTTATGAGATTGGCTTCCGGGCTTATTGTTCTTCCTGTTATATTAAGGGTGCTGCCAAGTGAGGATGTCGGTCTTTGGGGTGTGATGATTGCACTTTACTTAATGATAGTCCTACTTGACTTTGGATTCTATACAACCTTTTCCAGAGCAATTACATATATATTTTCCGGAGCCAACGAATTGAAACCAGAGGGATTCACCCCGGTGAAGGAATACAGGGGTATTAACTATCCACTGTTAAAAGGATCCTTAAAGGCAATGAGGTATTATTATGCCGGTATTGCCGGTGTTTTAATAATTATCCTGTTTACCGGAGGATACTGGTACATTGAGCGGTTAATGCTGGCGTATACGGGAGATAAAGAAGTTGCAAGAATTGCATGGTATTTTTACCTGCTATATATCTGCTACCAGTTTTATACATACTACTACAGTGCTTTGCTTGTGGGCAGGGGTATGATAAAAAAATCGAGTCAGCTGATTGTGTTTTCTCAGATAATCAATATAATAGTTGCACCTGTTCTTCTTATATGTGGGTTTGGAATAATCTCAATGGTTATAAGCCAGACAATTATGGCTATTGTAAACAAGACGCTGGCAAAAAGAACATTTTATGACAGCGAACTAAAGAGCAACTTAATAAAAGCCAAGGCAGAAGACTGGATAAAAATAATAAAGACACTTTGGGTGACAGCGTATAAAAGCGGCCTGTCAAGTTTAAGTGTTGTATTTACCAACAAGATGCTTGCACTTTTTGGCGCACTTTTTATTCCGCTTTCGGCTATTGCTTCATACAGTACTTTAAGTAAAAGTGTTGTGGATTTGACATCAACCCTGGCTCTGGTATGGTTTGCCACCTACTATCCCAAAATCACGCATGAGAGGGTAAAAAACAGTCTGGGAGAGGTAAAAAGACTTTACATAAAGGCGCAGCTGATAACAATATCTGTTTTTGTATTTATAGCAACAGGTGTAGTTCTTTTTGGTGATTGGGGGCTGAAGATTATCCATAGTTCCACCCCGTTCCTTGATACAAAACTTCTTATCCTTCTGTTTATGGCAGCTCTTTTTGAGGCTTTGACATCGTTATCCACATCGGTTCTGATTAGCAGAAATGCTGTTCCTCATTACCGGGCGCAGGGGATAACAGCTTTTTTTACAGTGGCTTTACTTTTGATAACTCTAAAATACACGCAAATGGGAGTTACTGCGCTGATTGTCGTACCATTTGCAACGCAACTGGTCTATCAGCATTGGAGGTGGACCCTCATGGTAATGAAGGAGTTGGATGTAAAATTTGTTGACTATAAAAACATCATTGGCGATCTGCCAAGAAATCTGGGTCTGATTAAGTGAAGAATTAAGTATTACCTTTTTTTATCTCTTCTACCGGAACTTTGTGCTCTTCCGCCGGCAACTGATCTTCTCTCGCTCCTGCTGGGTTTCTCTTTCCCTTTTCGTTTACCCTCAGGTCTGTTTTCACGATTACCAACAGATCTGTTATCGCGTCTGCCATCTCTTCTCTCTTCTCTTATTATCTCTTTTTCCGGTTGATTGGTTTCACCCCTGGGAGAATCTCTGTTCACATTAGCTACTTCTATCTTTAGAGTGATTCCTTTATAATCTGTTCCGTTCATCTCCTCGACAAGATATTCCGCTGCTTTAGATGTAACCTCAACAAAAGTAAGCTCTCTTCTTATGTCAATCTTTCCTACACCGTTTTGACCAACTCCGCTTGAAGACAACAATCTTATCAGATTTCTTGGGGAGAGGTTAACTCTATAGCCAAGATTAATTTTTAACCAGGTAAATCCTTTATCTGAAGGGCCGGGGAAAATATCTCTGACAGAACCATCATTGTTCTTTCTGCTGTTCTCCTCTTTCAAATTCAGATCAGGAGCATGGCGATAATAGTCCAGAAAACGGTTAAATTCAATTGAAAGAACTTTTTGAATTATCTCCTCTTTGCTGATATCTTTCCACTTTTCGTTAATAAGGTTCACATATTCTGCAATCTCGTCCTTAACTTCCACTTTTTCTATCTGTTGGATCAAGTGAAGCAGTTGCATGGAGCAGACCTCACTTCCGGTAGGGATCTTTGCTTGGGAAAATGTTTTGCCGAGGATCTTTTCAATCCTTTTAATTTTATGCTGTTCTTTGCTGTTGATTATGGCAATTGAGATCCCATTCTTATCTGCTCGTCCTGTTCTGCCGCTTCTGTGAGTATATTGCTCAGGTTCATCGGGTAAATTGTAATTGATTACGTGTGTAAGCTCGCTTATATCTAGACCTCTTGCTGCCACATCTGTTGCTACCAACAAACTGAGAGTTTTGTTTTTAAACCTACCCATTACCTGGTCTCTCTGTCCTTGTGAAAGTTCACCATGAAGAGCGTCTGCGTTGTATCCATCTTTGACCAGAGCATCAGCTATCTCTTGAGTCTCTTGTCTGGTTCTGCAGAAAATAATGGCATAAATATCCGGGTTGTGATCTGCAATTCTCTTTAAAGCAAGATATCTGTCTTTTGCATGAACTACATAATAGTAGTGCTTTACATTGTTTGCACCGGAGTTCCTTGCACCAATAGTGATAATCTCAGGCTTATTCATATAGTGCTTGGCGATGCCCTCAACCTCAAGAGGAAGAGTTGCAGAAAAAAGAAGCGATCTTTTACTTTTGGGAGATTTCTCCAGGATAGAATCCAACTCCTCTTTGAATCCCATATTCAACATCTCGTCCGCCTCGTCCAAAACAAGAGTCTCAATCCTATCTATTTGTGCTACACCTCTGTTTAACAGGTCGACCATTCTTCCGGGAGTGGCAACAATTATGTGTGCACCCTTTTTAATAGCCCTTATCTGTGTTTCTATGCTGGCTCCTCCGTATACGGCAACGATATTCAGATTTTCGTAATACTTGCCATAGTTTTTAATGTCCTCAGTAATCTGTCTGCAGAGTTCCCTTGTAGGACTTAAAATAAGAGCTTGTGTATGAGAAAGTTTAGTATTCAGAGATTCGAGAATTGGCAGCCCGAAAGCAGCTGTTTTACCAGTGCCTGTTTGTGCAAGACATACAATATCTTTATTCTCCTGGATTAGTGTTGGAATTACTCTCTCTTGAACCGGTGTAGGATTTAGAAAGCCCAATTCGGTAATGGCCCTGATAATGTTCTGATTAAGACCTAGTTCGTGGAATTGCTTGCTCATGTAAAATTTTAATAAGGGACAAAGGTACGCTTATTTATTTAAAAATAACATTTTTATTCTGCAACATTCCCCCCCACACTAAATCCGTTGATAAATGCATCCCAGTTTTTGACAACTATTATCACTGTAATTGCTAGTAAAGCGATTACGGTCCAAAAGATGAACTGTTTAGTTTGTTTCTTCATAATCAATTAGTTTTGGTTATGCCAAACCTATGAATAATAATTGATAAAGGACTTCATAATTGAAAAATGGTTACATTTGTCCTCAAGATTTATCTGATTTTAGATTTTTCTTACTAATACTGGAAATTTATGAGCAAAGTGAAGTTTATAGGTGTCTTTGGAAAAAGAAATACAGGAAAGAGCTCTCTTATCAATACTATTACAGGCCAGGATGTTGCCATTGTATCCCACACTCCCGGCACTACAACTGACCCTGTTCGTAAAAGAATGGAAATTTTTGGAGTAGGTCCGGTCGTAATAATCGATACAGCAGGAATTGATGATGATAGTGAACTCGGAGCGCTAAGGGTAGAAAAGAGTAAACAGATCATAAACCAGATAGATATTGCTATTTTACTCTTTACCAATAATCAGTTGGATAACTACGAAAAGGATCTTATAAAGCAGTTTAAAGATGAGGATATACCTCTGATTTTAGTACATAATCAGTCTGATATAATCCCTCTTGATAGAAAGTTGGCCCTTGAAATTACCGAGAGATACGGAATAGATGTGATAGAGTTCTCCTGCTGCATGTTGGGCGAAGATGAGCAACGCGAAGCAGTTGAAATGTTAACCTCATTTATTGTAAAGGAGTTACAAAGCTCTTATAATGTTGGAACAGCACTTTTCGAAGGATTGGTTGAGGCAAACGACCTTGTGGTGCTGGTATGCCCTGTCGACAGTGAAGCTCCTGAGGGGAGAATCATCCTTCCGCAGGTTAATGCAATCAGAGATATACTTGACAGAGGCGGAGTCTCAGTTGTTCTTCAACCGGAAGCGCTGGAGGAATATTTAAGGAGATGCTCAACAAAACCAAAGCTTGTAGTTACTGATAGTCAGGCTTTTGAAACTGTTTCTAAAATAGTGCCAAATGAAATTCCACTAACCGGATTCAGTCCGCTTTTGGCCAGAAGTAAAGGTTTTTTTGAGCACTACCTGAATGGCACCCCAAAGATTGATGAGCTTAAAGATGGTGACAGGGTTCTGATATTGGAGTCTTGTTCTCACCACAGCTCTTGTGATGATATTGGAAGAGTCAAGATTCCGAGATTGATACAGAAAAGAACAGGAAAAAAGTTGGAATGGGATGTAGTTGCGGGGCTCGACAATATTCCTCGCGACATAAAGGATTACTCGATTGTTATTCAGTGTGGAGGTTGTATGATAACCAATCGTCAACTTTTATCCAGACTTAAGCCTGCTCTAAAAGCCGGAGTGCCCGTTACTAACTACGGAATGACCCTTGCCTACTGTATGGGCATCTATTCAAGGGCAGTAGCCCCATTAATAAATAGCCTGTAAGACTATAAGTTTATGATTACAAATTTTGAGAATGTATCCAGAGAACAGATAGTAGGATACCTGAATGAAACAGATCCTGTCAAAATTCAAAATTATCTGGATGAGGCCTATAAGGTTAAGGTAGAGAATATTGGAAGTAAGGTTTTTCTGAGGGGATTAATCGAATTATCGAATATTTGCATAAAGAATTGCTACTATTGCGGTATTCGCCACGATAACACAAATGTAGAGAGGTATGAGCTTACGGAGAGACAGGTACTGGAAGCTGCCGGGTTTGCCTGGGAAGCACGGTATGGCTCCCTTGTTTTACAGGCAGGCGAAAGGTGCAACGCCTCATATACCGATTGGGTTACATCTCTTGTAAAAAAAATTAAAGAGATTTCAAATGGAGAGTTGGGTATTACACTATCTTTGGGAGAACAATCCAAAGAGGTATACCAAGAGTGGTTCGAGGCAGGTGCTCACAGGTATCTGCTTAGGATAGAGACTTCTAATCCGGAACTTTACCATAAAATTCACCCAAATAATACACTCCACTCATTTGACCGCAGATTAGAAGCTATTCTGGATTTGAAGGAGATTGGATATCAGACAGGTACAGGTGTGATGATTGGACTTCCTTATCAGAGCATAGAGAATCTGGCAGATGATCTGCTATTTATTAAAAGAATCGGAGTCCATATGGTTGGCATGGGACCATATTTAAAGCACGCAGACACACCTCTGGGAAAACTGGTAGATCATAATCAGACTCTTGATCTGACTTTAAAAATGATTGCCACGCTAAGAATGATGATGCCAAAGATCAATATTGCCGCAACCACTGCGATGCAGGTAATCGAACCTTTTGGCAGAGAGCGGGCAGTTAAGTCAGGTGCCAATATTATAATGCCAAACATGACCATCTCTGAGGTTAGAGCAAACTATCAGATCTACGAAGATAAGCCCGGGATAAAAGATGATGCAGCTATCTCAAAATCCAAACTTGAACACAATCTTGAAGAGAGCGGTATCGAAATCGGATGGTCTGAATGGGGCGATTCCAAAGCCTTTAATCAGTGAAGAGTTAGCCACTCTTTTAGAATAACCCTTTCTTTTGAACTCACAGCAGATCCCGGTCTGAGGATGGTATAGGAGAGAGGGGGCATTGAGTGGTCATTTATAACCTTTTCTACTCTTAATAAAACACTGTCGTCAACGGCTTCACCTGTTTTTACAGCTTCAAATGATGGCTCCAGGTCTATGCTTTCAAACGCACTTGCGGCATCTCTCTTAATTTTGCCTCCGATCATAGGCCATTTTGAGTAAAATGGTAATTTGGGGTTTTGACTGTGACATACCACACAACCTGAGTTATCAATAATTGCAACAACTTTTGCATCCAAAAGCAGGTTGTCGGTTGGTTCCTGATCGATAGCTCTAAAAGTAATAACAAGGGCTGCTGTTGCAATCAGCAACCCTAAAATGGTCTTTGAAAGCTTGCTCATAGGTAGGTTTAGTTTTGCATTGTCTTCTTAAGAATAATCTCTACATTCTATTTGTACTCTTTAATTGCAGCTTGAGCAGCAGCCAAGCGAGCAATTGGAACGCGGAAAGGAGAACATGAAACGTAGTTCATGCCCAATTTGTGACAGAATTCTATAGATTCAGGATCACCGCCATGTTCACCGCAAATTCCAATTTTAAGTTTGGAATTTGTGTTACGACCACCCCTTATTCCCATCTCAACAAGTTTTCCTACTGATGATTGATCCAGGGTTTGGAATGGGTCTGCTGTTAAAATTTTCTTTGAAATGTAATCACCCATGAAAGCTCCAACATCATCGCGAGAGAAACCAAATGTCATTTGGGTAAGGTCATTTGTACCGAAAGAGAAGAACTGAGCAGTGGTAGCCATCTCATCTGCTAAAATAGCAGCTCTTGGGATCTCTATCATAGTTCCATAGAGGTATGATATTTTTACCCCAAACCTCTTTTCAACATCAGCGTGAACTCTATCGCATATAACTTTTTGGTTGTCCAGTTCTTTAACAGAAACTGTTACAGGAATCATAATCTCAGGTTGTGGTTCGTAACCCTCTTTGATCAGTTCTGCAGTTGCCTCAAAAATTGCTTTGTATTGTGTTTCACTAACCTCAGGGTAGGTGATTCCAAGACGAACACCACGGTGACCCATCATTGGATTAACTTCGTGTAACGATTCTCCACGCTTCTTAACATTTTCAACAGAGATATTTAATTCATTTGCAAGCTCTTGTTGTTTTTCGTGAGTTTGAGGAACAAATTCATGCAAAGGTGGGTCTAAAAGACGGAAGGTAACAGGTTTACCGTTCATCACCTTCATTGTACCTTTTACAGCCTCTTTCATATATGGTTCAAGCTCCGCAAGTGCATTTTTACGCTCTTCTTCTGTGTTAGAGAGGATCATCTTACGTAGTTTGGACAGTGGTTGTTCTGAGTTTGTTCCGTAAAACATGTGCTCAATTCTGAATAGGCCAATTCCCTCAGCACCAAAGTTTATTGCATTTTGTGCGTCTTGAGGTGTATCTGCGTTTGCACGGACTCCAAGTACTCTGTATTTATCAACTATTGTCATATACTCAACAAAACGAGGATTTTCCGACGCATCCATAGTAGAGATTGCCTGATCGTAAACAAAACCTTTACTTCCGTTCAAGCTGAACACATCGCCCTCTTTGTAAGATTTATCATTTATGGTAAGAGTCTTAGTATGAAGGTTTATATGAAGGGTATCGCAACCTACAATACAACACTTGCCCCATCCTCTTGCTACAAGTGCAGCGTGAGAGGTCATACCACCGCGTGCAGTCAGAAGTCCATCTGCGGCGCGCATACCTTCTACATCTTCCGGATTTGTCTCTTCGCGAACAAGAATAACCTTTTTACCTGCAGCAGCCCACTCAACGGCAGCCTCTGCTGTAAATACTATTTGACCAACAGAGCCGCCGGGGCCTGCAGGAAGACCTTTAGCGACAACTGTCGCAACCTTCTCAGATTTAGTGTCCAGGATCGGATGTAATAACTCATCCAATTGAACAGGAGCCACACGCATTACTGCAGTCTTCTCATCAATAAGATGTTCGCCCAACATATCCATAGCCATGTTAAGAGCAGCCATACCGGTTCTCTTACCCACTCTGCATTGTAGCATCCATAATTTGCCATCTTGAATGGTAAATTCTATATCCTGCATATCATGGAAGTGTTTCTCAAGATTTTTCTGGATATTATCCAGCTCTTTGTATACTACAGGCATTGCTATTTCGAGAGAAGCTAAATGTCTGTTATGATCATTTTTTGTAGATTCGTTAAGCGGATTCGGTGTGCGAATACCTGCAACAACATCTTCTCCCTGCGCATTTATAAGCCACTCCCCATAGAATTTCCCCTCACCGGTAGCCGGATTACGAGAGAAAGCAACTCCTGTTGCCGAGTTATCTCCCATATTTCCGAACACCATAGCCTGGACGGTTACGGCTGTTCCCCACTCATCGGGGATATTTTCAATCCTACGGTATGATATTGCTCTCTTACCGTTCCATGATTTGAAAACTGCACCTATACCGCCCAAAAGTTGTTCGTATGCATTGTCCGGAAATGATTTACCAAGAACCTCTTTTACTTTTACCTTAAAGTCTTCGCAAATCTTGATCAAATCTTCTGAAGAAAGATCTGTGTCACTTTTGTACCCCTTTTTAGTCTTAACATTATGAAGCATTTTGTCCAACTGAACACGAATTCCTTTACCTTCTTCAGGTTCGATTCCTTCTGCTTTCTCCATTACAACATCTGAATACATCATAATAAGACGACGATAGGCATCATATACAAAGCGTGGGTTTGCTGTTTTTTTAATAAGACCGGGTATTGTGTCTGAACACAGCCCGATATTAAGAACTGTCTCCATCATTCCGGGCATTGAACTTCTTGCTCCTGAACGGCACGATACCAGAAGTGGGTTCTCTTTGTCTCCGAATTTCATGTTCATAATGGCCTCGGTTTTGGCTAACGCAGCATCAACCTCTGCCTTAAGTTCTGCAGGAAATTGCATTTTGTTTTTGTAGTACTCTGCACAAGTATCTGTTGTAATTGTAAAACCTGCAGGTACAGGAATTCCTAAAGTACACATCTCTGCAAGGTTGGCACCTTTGCCACCTAACAAATTTTTCATTGAGCCGTTTCCGTCGGCACTCTTGCCTCCGAATAAGTAAACTCTTTTAATGTCGGACATAATTTATTAATTATTTTTGGTTTATATTTCAGTTTAAAATCATTTGGGGGTGCAAAGGTAATAATTTTTTACAAAAGTTTCCCTGCCAGTTCAGAAAGTTCACTGCGTTCTCCCTTGATCAGATTGATGTGTGCAAATATCTCCTGTCCGTAGAATTTTTCACCCAAGTGAGTCAATCCATTAGAGTGAATATCCAGATATGGAGAGTCAATTTGCTGGACATCGCCTGTAAATACCAATTTTGTACCTTCCCCGGCCCTTGTAATAATTGTTTTTACTTCGTGAGGGGTCAGATTCTGGGCTTCGTCTATTATAAAAAAGACATTTGAAAGGCTCCGGCCACGGATATATGCGAGAGGGGAGATGAGTAATTTTTCATTCTTTAACATCTCTTCTATTCTCACAACTTCTCTGCTGGTTGGCTTAAATGCATTTTTAATTACAGCAAGGTTATCGTAAAGCGGAAGCATGTATGGACCCATTTTCTCCTTGACATCTCCCGGCAAGAATCCCATCTCTTGATTTTGTAATGGAATAACCGGTCTTGCAAGAAGAATCTGATCATAATCTTCTTCAAGTTCCATTGCCGCAGCAAGCGCAAGCAGAGTTTTTCCTGTTCCGGCAGTACCGGTGAGTGAGACCAGTTGAATATCCGGGTTGAGCAGGGCATCTATTGCAAATGTCTGCTCATCGTTTCTTGGATCAATTCCGTAAGCACTACGCCTTTTTACCCCGACAAGACTTTTGGAAGAGCTGTTGTAGCGGGCAAGAACAGGATTATTACCGGTAGGATTTATTATTGAGTAAAGTTGATTCCCGGCTTGGTTCTTTAACTTAAACTCTCCCACAGGTACACCGTCTTCCTGATAAAACAATCTGTCAATTACATTTTGCGGAATATCTTTTAGGTAAATAACCTCTTTTTTAATATTTTCTACCCTCTCCTCGGTTATCTTATCCGCCAGATAGTCTTGTGCATCCAAATGAAGGGCTTTGGCTTTTAATCTGAGATTTACATCCTTTGTAACAAGAGCTACAACTCTGTCCGGGTTTTTATCTTTGACCCACTGGGTTGTGGCAAGTATCCTATGATCCTGTGTATCTTCAAAAAAGGATTCTGCCATCTGATCACTAAACGGGTGTCCGAGTTCAATTTTTAAAAGTCCCTTACCTTTTCCTATGCTGACACCCTTATCAAAAAGTTGATTGTCTGTGATCTTATCCATTTCGCGAACAAATTCCCGTGCATTGTAGTTGATTGTGTCATCACCCTTTTTGAATTTGTCCAACTCCTCTAAAACGGCAATAGGAATCACTATGTCATTCTCCTGAAAGTTGTAAATTGCGCGGAAATCGTGAAGTATAACATTTGTATCCAATACAAATATTTTTGGTAATTTTTCTGTTTGCATAATTGTACTATTTAGCTTGGATCCATTTTTTTGCATTTATAAAGATTTCTATCCATGGAGTAATCTCATCTTCCCTTCTTTCGGGAGGGTAGTGAGCCCAGTTATGAGGATAAATACATCTCTCCGGATGAGGCATCATAGCCAGGTGTCTTCCGTCATCGCTGCATACTCCGGCAATCCCTTCAGGTGAACCGTTAGGATTGGCAGGGTAGTCATTATAGTTAAACCTGAGAGCTACATTGTATTTAGAAATTTCCTTTGGGAACCAAAACTTGCCCTCTCCGTGGGCCACCCAAATCCCCAGTTTTGAACCGACTATAGATGAAAGCATTACAGCCGGCGATTTCAATACCTCTACACCAACAAATGCACTCTCATACTTGTGGCTGTTGTTGTGTTTCATTTTTGGAGAGTTTTCCCTGTTGCCCGGAGTTATAAAGCCAAGTTCGGCCATGAGCTGACACCCGTTGCAAACACCCAGACTGAGAGTATCTTTTCTTGCATAGAAATTCTCTATGGCTTTTCTTGCTTTTTCATTATAGAGAAAAGCTCCTGCCCACCCTTTGGCAGAACCCAATGTGTCTGCATTTGAGAACCCCCCAACAAAGACAACTATTCGCACATCTTCCAGATTCTCTCTGCCGCAGATAAGGTCTGTCATGTGAACATCCTTTACGTCAAACCCTGCCAAATAGAGTGCCCAAGCCATCTCCCTGTCTCCATTAGAGCCCTTTTCGCGGATAATTGCAGCAATAGGTCTGTCATCGGAATTATATAAAGGGAGGTTGTAACTTGATAATTTACCGGTAAATTCATTTGGAAAAGAGAATTCAAGGGGCTGTTTCTTATAATTTGAAAACCTTTGTGTTGCCAGTTCTTCGCCAACCTGTTTTATGTCGAACAGATAAGATGTTCTGAACCAAAAATCTCTGTAGTGATCGATATCTAATTCGAGATTCAGCTTATACGATTTTAATTTTAATATTCTCCGTTTATTATACTTGCCGATATTGTAAAGTATTATACCATTGTTGTTTGCTATTTTTTCAGCTTCAATAAGTTTACTGTTTGAGACCTGCACCAATACCCCTGAAGCTTCTGAGAATAGAAGCCGGACAGGATCTTTTTCGTTCAACGACTCCAGATTAATGTCCAGACCGCCCTCCTTGTTTGGAAAGTTCATCTCTAACAGGGCTGTGATAAGACCTCCGGCAGAGATATCGTGTCCGGCCATAATAAGGTCATTCTCAATCATAGCCTGTACAGCATTAAAACAATCTGCAAAATAGGGCGGATAGTCAATATCCGGAACTTCATTCCCCAACTGATTTGTGACCTGTGAGAATGCAGAGCCTCCCAAGGCAAAGCTTTCTTTACTTAGTGCAGTAAACGGAATGTAACAGAGAGTACTCTCAACATCTTTTACAAGTGCCGGCTTTACAACCTTTCGGATATCCTTGCACTCACCAACAGTAGAAACAATAAGTGTCCCGGGGGAGAGAACCTTTTCTCCGTCCGGATACTTCTGAGTCATAGACATTGAATCTTTACCTGTGGGTATATTTATGCCGAGTTCAATTGCAAAATCACTTGCAGCCTTAACAGCTTTATAAAGACGGGCATCTTCTCCCATATTTCTGCAAGGCCACATCCAATTGGCCGATAGCGAGATACCCTTAAGGCCACCCTCAATAGGAGTCCAAACCACATTTGTAAGAGCCTCGGAGATTGCCATTCTGCTGCCTGCGGCTGAGTTGATCATAGCCACCATTGGTGCATGGCCGATAGAAGTGGCGATCCCCTTTTTGTCATTATGCCCTATGGCTGTAACTCCCAGATTATTGAGCGGAAGTTGGATCTCACCCACAGTTTGTTGTGTGGCAATCAGACCACCCACAGACCTGTCAACCTTATTTGTAAGCCAGTCTTTGCATGCAACAGATTCTAACTGCATCACCAGTTCCAGGTAGTACTCTATCTCGTCTGTGTCATATTCCAACTGATCCCAATTTTCCCAAAGAGTTCTATCTTCCATAACAGTCTTTGGGGTAGAACCAAACATATCTGCCAGTGCTAAATCAATCGGCTTTTCACCACTCTGTTTGTTTTCAAGTGTAAAATTGTTCCTGCCTGTGGCTTCTCCAATAACATACATAGGCGCTCTCTCTCGTTCTGCAATTTTTTGCAGCTCAGCTACATCTTTTGCCTTAACTACCAGCCCCATGCGTTCCTGAGATTCATTCCCGATTATCTCTTTTGCAGATAGGGTGGGGTCCCCAACAGGGAGTTTGCTTATATCAATATCACCCCCGGTCTCCTCTACTAATTCCGACAGACAGTTGAGGTGTCCGCCGGCACCATGGTCGTGAACGGAAACAATTGTATTATTGTCGCTCTCTGCCAAAGCTCGGATTGCGTTGTACGCTCTCTTCTGCATCTCCGGATTAGAACGCTGTATTGCATTTATTTCTATAGAATTGCCATATTCACCTGTGGCAACAGATGAGACAGCGCCACCACCCATTCCTATGCGATAGTTATCTCCGCCCAGAAGCACAACTTTATCTCCCACCTCGGGCTTATCTTTATGTGCATACCGTTTTTTTGCATAACCAACTCCTCCGGCCATCATTATAACCTTATCATAACCAAAATCTCTCATCTTTTCTGTATGCTCAAAAGTAAGAAGCGAACCACAAATGAGAGCCTGTCCGAACTTGTTCCCGAAATCACTTGCTCCGTTTGAAGCTTTGATTAGAATCTCCTGAGGTGTTTGGTATAACCACTCTCTTTCCGGAAAGTTCTCCCAGTCTCTTCCTTCAACATCGAATCGGGGATAAGATGTCATATAGACAGCAGTTCCTGCAATCGGAAATGATCCTTTACCCCCCGCAATACGATCCCTAATCTCTCCGCCACTGCCGGTTGCAGCTCCGTTGAATGGCTCTACTGTGGTTGGAAAATTGTGAGTTTCTGCCTTTAGCGAAATTACTGTCTCCTCTTCCTGAACCTTGAAAAAGTCCGGTTTATCTCCGCTCTTAGGGTAGAACATGGAGATCTTTGGACCATCTATGAATGCGCAGTTATCTTTATAAGCCGAGACAATTCTGTTGGGGTTCTGCTGAGAAGTCTTTTTAATAAGCTTGAAAAGACTCGATTCCATCTCTTGCCCATCAATAACAAAAGTACCATTGAAAATTTTGTGCCTGCAATGTTCTGAGTTTACCTGAGAAAAACCGAATACTTCACCATCTGTAAGTGGGCGACCCAATTTTTTGCTTAGTGACTCCAGATAATCAATCTCCTCTTCACTCAAAGCAAGCCCCTCTTCTTTATTGTATTCCGCAATATTTGTAATCTGTAATACAGGATCCGGTTTACGATTGATATCAAAGATCTCCTGATCCAATCCGCTATACATTCTCTGCAACATCTTGTCGTGATCTGCATCTGCTCCGGACACTTCAAAAAACTCTTCTATGCGCTCAATATCGGTCAGGTTCATGTTCTGAGTTATCTCAACGGCAGTTGTACTCCACGGGGTAATCATCTCCCTGCGAGGGCCCACGAAATAGCCGGTCACAGAGTTATCTGTTTGTAAATCAGCCCCACCGAAAAGCCATTTGAGAGCTTCAATATTTTCTGCAGTTACCTCTTTTTTTGTTTTTACGGCAATAATACTATTAAGTTCTGTTCTAAAGAATAGGATCATAAATGAGAATATAAATTAAAAGCCGAAATTACAGCTTTTTGGCCAAAAATGGAAAATAATTTATCAATTTTGCACAAAAAATGAGCCATGGTAGACCAAATTTTATATAACAAGGAGATCGAATTTCTTTTTAAGCAGTTCCCATTGTTTCAACAGGTAGGGAAAATGGCTTATAAACCCGGAATTGAAACTATGAAGGAGTTTGACAACGCTTTGGGAAAACCCCACAATAAATTCCTTACAATACACATTGCCGGAACAAACGGAAAGGGCTCCGTGTCTCACATGCTATCTGCAGTACTGCAAAAAACAGGAGCTAAGGTTGGTCTCTATACGTCTCCGCACTTAGTGGATTTTCGAGAGAGGATCAAGATTAACGGTGAATTGATACCGCAAGAGAGTGTTATGGATTTTCTTACAAAATGGAAGCCCTTTATGCTAGATAAGAAACCCTCTTTCTTTGAAATTACAACTGCAATGGCCTTTGACTATTTTGGAAAACAGGGTGTTGATATTGCAGTCATAGAGACTGGTTTGGGAGGAAGACTGGACTCAACAAATATTATTACACCGCTTTTGAGCATAATTACAAATATAGCTCTCGACCATTGTGAACACTTAGGTTTTACACTTGGAGAGATTGCCCGGGAGAAGGCCGGTATTATTAAACCGAATATCCCTGTTGTTGTGGGCGAGGCACTTACAGTTACAAAACATATCTTTGAGCAGGTTGCAGATGAGAGGGGATCAAGAATAGTTTTTGCACAAGAGTCTCCCTTCAAAGAAATATTGGCTTCTGACTATGAACTGGATCTCAAAGGAGATTATCAGACACACAATATTAGAACCGTGTTAACGTCACTTGCTCTTCTCTCTGATAATTATAAATTTATGAAGATCGTGGAGAACGGATGGAGCGACCAAAATATCCGAGAGGCTCTAAAATCTGCTGCCCGGACAACCGGTCTTCGCGGGAGATGGGAGTATCTCTCGGAAAACCCTCCAGTCGTATGCGATACCGGACACAATGCAAACGGTTTGAAAATTGTCTTTTCCCAACTGCTCCGCCAAAAGGCCAAAAGACTATTTATAATATTGGGGTTTGTTGCAGATAAAGATTTGGAGAAAATTTTGGATCTTCTGCCAGGCATGGCGTATTATTACTTTACCCAAGCCAAAATTGAGAGAGCCCTGGATGCAAAAATATTGGCAAAAAGAGCCATTTCTCTAGGGTACGAGGGTGAAATTAAATCATCGGTAGAACAGGCTATACGAGATTATAAAAGAGTTTATCGCGAGGGAGACCTTCTCTTTATTGGAGGTTCTACTTACATTGTTGCAGAGGCAATAGATTTTTTCGAAAAAACCCCCAATTATTTTGCAAATTAAAAAATTGCAGATATCTTTGCACTCCCAAACCAAAAGAATGGGTCGCTAAAGGGAGCATAGCTCAGTTGGTTTAGAGCATCTGCCTTACAAGCAGAGGGTCGGGGGTTCGACTCCCTCTACTCCCACAGTTGAAAATCAGAGAGTTACA
>Ga0209540_10001016_pt1 | contig 22588 bp, 21 predicted proteins | sample BarGraIncu01121A_FD_184501 | JGI IMG/M metagenome (GOLD analysis project Ga0209540, IMG submission 184501) | Arctic peat soil microbial communities from Barrow, Alaska - Barrow Graham LP Incubations 011-21A (SPAdes) (version 2) | ecosystem: Environmental > Terrestrial > Soil > Wetlands > Peat... | reverse complement strand
ATTCACAATTCCCAAAATACGATGACGCGTAGTTTGAGCTTTGGAAGTTATAATCGATATTCGTTCACCGACTAAGGCATTCATTAATGTAGATTTACCCACATTTGGGTTGCCCACAATATTTACAAAACCAGATTTATGCATGTTTTATCAGTTATCAGTTATCAGTATTTTACACTATTATCAATCGTTCTTCACTGTATTCGCAGCAAAGATACGATAATTTATGCAGATGTAAAATCAAAGTTTTGACTCATAATTTTTTAGTATATTTGGCGTTTCAATAAAAAGATTTTTTTTCTCCAATCATATTTACTTTTATGCTCGACATCAATAAATTATATGAAGTATCACAACGCCTAAAACTCATTTTCATCGTTTTAGCAATTGGTATTGTATCCATTTCGACCTTATTTACCAACAGACTGGCAAATTCATTGGCCTTGGAAGAGCGGAAAAAAGTCGAAATATGGGCCGAAGCTATACGTCAATCAATTTTGTTAGACCAGGGAACAAATACTAATCTTATCGTAAAAATCATAGAAAGTAACACAACCATTCCTATTATAATGACCGATGCAAATAACAACGTAATCTCATCATTAAATGTAAAGGAACCTAAAACAAATATTTCCACTTTTTATACATACAAAATCAAAAAATTCAAAGCAAATAACCCACCTATTAAATTCAGTTTTGATAATACTACGCAATACATTTTCTATGATGATTCATTAGTTCTTAAAGAATTATATTATTTCCCGTACGTCCAATTTGGAGTAATTATTACATTTCTGTTAGTCGCCTTTTTTGCATTCTCCGGAACAAAAAAAGCAGAACAAAATCAGGTTTGGGTAGGACTTTCTAAAGAAACTGCGCATCAACTCGGCACTCCCATTTCTTCATTATTAGCATGGGTAGATTTACTCAAAATGCGGCATCAGGAAGATAACCTGATAGGAGAAATGGAAAAAGATATAAACCGCCTGCGCATCATCGCTGAACGATTTTCAAAAATTGGTTCTAAGCCCGATTTACTCGTAGTAAGCTTAAATGAGACACTCCTGAATTCAGTACAATACATGTCTAAACGTTCATCTCAAAAAGTGGCTATAGAGTGCCACTTCGATAGTGAGGAACCGTTATTTATAAAACTAAATACTCCTCTATTCGAATGGGTCATTGAAAACTTATGTAAAAATGCCATCGATAGTATGAACGGAGTGGGGAGAATAGACATTAGCGTTACTTCAAAAAGTGAAGACATTTACATCGATGTCAAAGACACAGGAAAGGGTATAGATCGCCGGAAATTCAAAGTAATATTCACTCCAGGATTTACAACAAAAAAAAGAGGTTGGGGGTTAGGCCTTTCGCTAGCTAAACGTATTATAGAAGAATATCATGGAGGTAAAATATTTGTCAAACAATCAGAATTGAACATTGGAACTATCTTTCGAATTGTTTTAAGCTCAAAATCAAAGTAAAAGGCTACTATGAGCAACTTATCAAGAAAAGTCTAAAAAGAAGATTGAAAGTTGAAAATGTGGAGTTTAAATAAAAGGCTCGAATAAAAAGAATAAAATAAAAAAGAAAGTATTTCGTAATAGAACATATTTTCGTACCTTTGCGCGGTTTTAAATGTCAAGTGAAAATGTCAAAATTCGAGCTATATAATGTAGTACTAAAGGATATTAATAACGAAATACGCGTAATTGAGTATGAACTTGATGATGCTTATTTCAAAAAAATAGATAGCCCCGAAGTACAAAAAGGAAATGTAAAGGCAAAAGTCAGTGTTCAAAGAAAGCTGAGTACTTTTGAATTGCAATTCTTGCTCGATGGATCTATTATCATTCCATGTGATCGTTGCTTGGATGATATGGAACAACCGATTCATTATAAAGAGAAACTTCAGGTTAAGTTTGGAGACAAATTTGCAGAAGAAGATGACATTGTAATTGTTCCTGAATCGGAAGGTGCAATTAATATAGCTTGGTTTCTATACGAATTCATCGTATTAAACATTCCAATGAAGCATGTACACGCAGCAGGCGAATGCAACAAGACTATGGTCGTTAAACTAAGGAAACACATTACCCGACAAAAAGACGATGATGATGATGACAACTCATCATTAGAGTTTGAAGACGAAGATTTTACAGCAGATGAAGTTCAGACAGACCCGAGATGGGACGGTCTACAAAACATAACAGAAAACAATTAAATAAACAACTAAGATGGCACATCCTAAGAGAAAAATTTCGAAACAACGAGCAAGAAAAAGAAGAACGCACTATAAAGCAGAAGCTCCTACATTAGCAATATGTTCAAATTGCGGTGCAGCACATATTTATCATACAGTTTGCGGCGAATGTGGCTACTATAGAGGTAAATTGGCTATCGAAAAGTTAGCAACGGTATAAATCCTGCAACTTTATCAGAATAAGATATATTTTAAATAATCAATTAAGCTCTAAATTTTCATTTTAGGGCTTGATTTTTTTTAATCAATATAAAAAACATGTCCAATCTCAAAGCGGTTATTACAGGAATAGGCGGCTACGTGCCAGACTACATACTGAACAACCAAGAACTTAGCACTATGATGGACACTAACGATGAGTGGATAACAACTCGCGTGGGCATCAAAGAGCGTCGTATATTAAAAGATAAACATACTGGATCTTCATTTATGGGTGCAAAAGCCATTGAAGATTTGTTTTCCAAAACAGGTACCAAACCTGAAGAAATAGATCTGGTTATTTGTGCAACCAGTACCCCTGATCATATTTTTCCATCTTGCGCTTCAATGGCTGCAGACAAAGTAGGAATAAAAAATGCATTGGCTTTTGATATTCAGGCAGCATGTTCAGGATTTATCGTTTCGCTTTCAACTGCAGCCAGCTTCATTGAATCAGGAAAATACAAGAAGGTTTTAGTATTAGCTGCAGAAAAAATGTCTTCAATTACTAATTATACCGACCGCACTACTGCACCTCTTTTTGGTGACGGTGCAGCAGTAGTACTCCTAGAACCTACTACTGAAGATTTAGGAGTTGTAGATTCTCTACTAAAAACAGATGGAATCGGTTACAAACACTTACAAATGAAGGCTGGAGGATCAGCAAATCCTGCGACACACGAAACTGTAGAAAATCAACAACACACCATTTATCAAGAAGGTGCTTATGTATTTAAGCATGCTGTTGTTGACATGGCTGAGGTTTCGGCAGAGATCATGGAGAAGAATAATCTAACAAAAGATGATGTTACCTGGTTAATTCCTCATCAGGCTAATCTACGCATTATTGATGCAGTAGTGCAGCGTACAGGTGTTGAATATGAAAAAGTAATCATTAATATCGATCATTTTGGAAACACATCTGCAGCAAGCATCCCTCTGGGAATGTGGGAGTCTGAAAAAAAATTCAAGAAAGGGGATAATATCATTCTTACCGCTTTTGGAGCCGGATTTACCTGGGGAGCTGTTTATTTAAAATGGGGGTATTAATTACCCATCTTTATATTACAAAAAAAAGGCGAACCTATAGTTCGTCTTTTTTTTGTAATATGTATCTCTTAATCAGAATCAGGCTATTTTATCATACCTCCGAAATATTTGTCTAATAAATTCTTTGCTGCAATAAAAGAGCTCAATTCATTCGAGAGCACCCGTTTTTCACTATCAATCAATAGATTTTGAATCTCCGGATTCTGATAGAAATTAGCTTTTAGTTGATCATTTATCGTTTCGTACATCCAATATTTGGATTGAGAGTTACGTTTATGCTCAAAGTACTCATTTGCTCTTACAAACTCAACATATCTTTCAACCATATTCCAAATCTCGGGAATCCCATTCAACTCTACAGAAGAACAAGTTATTGCTTCGGGCGACCAACCGGAATCGTGCGGTGGAAACAAATGTAAAGCGTTCTGGTATTGAATTTTTGCAACACGAGCTTTATCGGTATTACTTCCATCACACTTATTAATGGCAATGCCATCAGCCATCTCCATTATTCCACGTTTAATTCCCTGTAATTCATCACCAGTTCCGGTTAATTGAATGAGCAAAAAGAAATCAACCATAGAATGAACTGAGGTTTCCGACTGTCCGACCCCTACCGTTTCAACGAAAATAGTATCGAAACCTGCCGCTTCGCAAAGTATAATACTTTCACGTGTCTTACGCGCTACGCCGCCTAAAGAGCCTGCCGATGGCGAAGGACGGATAAAAGCATTCTTTGCAACTGACAACTCTTCCATACGGGTTTTATCCCCCAAGATACTTCCCTTGGAGCGTTCACTACTCGGATCGATTGCCAAAACTGCTAATTTACGCCCTTGTCGAACCAGGTGCATCCCCAAAGCTTCAATAAAAGTACTTTTGCCCGCACCAGGCACACCGGTAATGCCCATTCGAATAGCATTTCCTGCATAAGGAAGACATTTTTCTATTACCTCCTGAGCAACCTGTTGATGCTCGGGAAGCGAACTTTCAACTAATGTAACAGCCTGGCTTAGCATAGTAATATCACCACCCAAAATACCCTTTACAAACTCCGCTGCAGTAAAATGCTTGCGTTTTCGTGTAAGTTGCATGTACGGATTCACCATCGGAGCAGATTCAACCCCTTCATTCACACTGAGGCCTTTATAATTAGGGTCATTTTCAGGGTGATCATTATGTTTGTAATGCATATCTTATAGAGACTTAAAGAGCCAGAAGTAAAAAATTCCGGCTCTTTCATTAAATTTAAAAATCAATTCTAATTCACTTAACCATTATTTACTTCTGAATTTTCCAACTAACAATCAAAATTAGAAAGCTGTTCTCCGGATCGTTCGTTTGCAATGTAAGTGATTTTTTATAATCTCCTACTGCAAGATTTTTAGAATCAAGGCGAACAATGATATCAGAGGATTTACCTCCGGGAATCGCATTTTTGGAGACTTTAACTATCAATTCTCTGTTGTTATTGATTATCCGACGAATCTCCAAAGGGCTTTGACCTTTATTGCTTATCTTGTATTTTCCCGTTGATTTACGACCGGCATTAATAGCGCCCAGATTGATAGCTCGTACAGGTATTTCCAAAATTGGAGCTTTTCGTTTCTGATCCAAAGTGAGCTTACTAAAGTCTTCAACAACGTTGCTTACCACTAAAATCTTCGAATCATCAGAGAACTGTTTTGCCCCATTCAAATGCAAATAGACATCATCTGTAACAGGCCCCCATTGATTGCAGTTCTTCGAATTAAATGTAAAGGTGATCTTACCATTTTCATTCGGTTTCAAAGTTTCCGGCAAAATAGAAGCAGTAAGATAATTGGGAAGATTTTCCAGGGATAGCTTAAGATCGCCTTTGGTTGTATTCTGAATTTCTAAAACTCTCGACTGCGATTTGCCTTTATCCACATTATTCATTTGAACCACCTTAGCTTTCAGAGCAAGTCCACCCATATTTACCGGATAAGCTGAATTCTCAGCCGATTGCTTCGCAATCACATCACCATGAATAGTAATAACGACCTGTTCATCGGATGCATTACTATAAACTGTAATTGATTTTGTAAACAAATTTGGACGTCCAAGAGGATTATAAGTAACTGTTACAGATCCTTTTTTACCTGGCTCAATAGGTTCTTTAGTCCAGGTAGGTGTTGTACAACCACATGAAGCCTGCACTCTGTTTACAACCAACGGACCGGTTCCCTTATTGATAAATTCAAAAACATGAGTCACCTTTCCATCCTCTTCTCTGATTCTCCCAAAATCATGAGTTTTTTCCTGAAAACTAATAACAGCTTTTTGCGACATGGCCACAAAAGACAATGCAAAACACACAAATAGTAGGCTATACTTCTTCATATCCATTTTCTGTAAAATTCAAATTTAAAAATCTAAGTTTTGCCGCTATTCTGCTCACTGCAAGGATTACTTATTTTTTTGCTTCAGTAGCTTCCGGCTGTTTCGCAGTTGGGATAACTTCACCTCTGATTATAAGCACAACCTGTTCCTGACTTCCATTCGTGTATACAGTAATGGCCTTGGTAAATGCATTGGGTCTGCCAGCTGGATTATAAGTGACAGTTACAATACCTTTTTTACCGGGTTCAATAGGTTCTTTAGTCCAAACAGGCGTAGTACAACCACACGAAGCCTGCACTCTATTTACCACCAAAGGAGCATTACCTTTGTTTGTAAATTCAAATACATGTGTTACTGGGCCATTCTTTTCTAAGATTTTTCCAAAATCGTGTTCTTTCACTTCAAAATTGATGGCTGCTTTTTGAGACATTGCTACCAATGAAAACACAAGACACGCAAATAGTAAGCTATACTTCTTCATAAAGATAAAATTAATTTGTTTTTATTTTTAAACTGAGTTTATTGAGACATGCAAAAATATAAAAAATGTAGCTCATTCTTCCGAAATATCTAAAATATCTATTCAATTTTACTCAACTAGAGATTTATACAAGTACAATTAACTAATAAATAACGAATTTCGAGTAAAATCAATTTCAAAAAGAGAAAAAAGTCATTGAAGAAACGCTAAAAAAAATAGCTACCTTTGTTGTGACTATCAACAAAGCATATGAAAGCATTTATTCAACAACTTACATACGAAAACAACGATTATGTGATCAATTGCTACCATCACCTCCATGCCCATCCCGAACTTTCATTTCAGGAATTTGAAACTGCAAGATTCATTGAAAACGAACTAACCACAATGGGAATTTCGTTTCGGGCAAAAATAGGTGGCAATGGTATTCTGGGCAAAATAGAAGGGCTAAATCCGAAAAAGAAAGTAATCGCCCTTCGAGCCGACATGGATGCACTGCCCGTATGCGAAACTGTAGACATTCCCTGGAAGTCCACAAACCGCAATGTAATGCATGCCTGCGGACATGATGCCCACACAGCTTGCTTACTGGGAGCTGCAAAAATGCTAAACGAGTTGAGAAATAAGTTTGAAGGAACAATACTTTTGATCTTTCAGCCCGGCGAAGAAAAATCGCCCGGCGGGGCTAGTCTTATGCTCGAAGATGGCATATTTGACGAAATAAAACCTGAAATCATTTTAGCCCAACATGTGTCGGTGGATTTTGAAACCGGAGCAATGGGCTTTCTTACGGGAAAAATAATGGCGTCGGCAGATGAAATTCATTTAAAAATCTACGGGACAGGTGGTCATGGAGCATTACCACATTTAGTAAACGACACTGTTTTAGCCGCTGCGCAAACAATCGTGTCGCTACAACAGGTACGTAGCAGACTTTGCCATCCGTTGACTCCCATGGTACTGACTTTCGGAAAATTGATTGCAAATGGAGCAACCAACGTGATACCTCACGAAGTACTGCTATCGGGCACTTTCCGTACTTTTGATGAGCAATGGCGCATAAAAGGGAAGGAACACATCAAACGAATCATTACCGAAACTTGCGCAGCTCATGGCTGTACTGTCGAAATTGACATGCCGACAGGATATCCCTGCGTAACAAATAACGAAGAAATAACCAACAACGCCCGTAGCTTCGCAAGCGAATGGGTGGGACCCGAAAATATACGGACTCTTGAAACCCGAATGACATCGGAAGACTTTGGATTTTTCACTCAGGAATATCCCTGTTGCTTCTTTCGTTTCGGAGTAAAAGGAAAAGTAAATGCCAACACCGGAGGTCTGCACAGCTCCACTTTTCAGATTGACGAGAAATCACTGTCAACCGGGATGGGCGGCATGGCATGGCTGGCATGGAGATTTATGACTACCTGAGTAAAACAATCAGCTAAGAAAGATAATAAGAAAAAATTTCAGCATGCAAATCAGAGTTCTTCTTTCCGTTCGGTTTCGGTTTCATAATGATACACATTCGTATAAAGATTTTCTTTGATAAACTCAAAATGCGTACTGGCAAAGTGAAGATTGTTGCTCATTAACTGCATTGGTAATAAAAATCCATTGTCCTCATAAGGGGGCTGAGCATACTTGTGTGAAAGCACCGAAAATCCAAGCCTTTCATAAAACTGAATACGTCTGATAGCAGCGGGGCTATTAGGCATTTCCACCTCCAAAACAATCGGTAATTTTATTTGCGACATCAACATTTGTAAAGCTTCCGATCCTATATGCTGATCGCGAAAATTCGGGCTTACTGCAAAATGCTCGATATAATAAAAACGATCGAAAAGCCAGGTGTTCAAAAAGCCAACAAACTTGTCATTTTGCATAAAAGCATAAACATGAAACCGCTTTTCGTAATTCAGCTCATACTCAAGCCCCGCCCAACTCTTCCGCTCTGTTGGAGGAAAAGCCAGCACATAAAGGTTGAATAGATTCATAAAAAGCGGATCGGCAACACTGGTGATTGGGTGAAAATTAAGCATACTCTCCATTTTAAATACAAACTTGAAAATATCATTAGAAGACATTTCAAGCCTTAACAAAGTAGAGCGAAAAATGTTCATATCTATAAGCATATTGGGAGAAAAAACTCATTGATAAGCCATAAAAAAAATGTACTTTTGTGTCCGAATAGAAGAATCCAGAATCAAACTAATTTTTATATTAACTAAATAACAAAAGTATGATTTATTCGCACGAAGTAGAACACATGTGTGTTGTAAAAAAAGGTCCTAACCACGGTCCTGCGCCCATACCTGAGGAAGGCAGATGGGTGAAATCGAAAGAAATAAAAGATATTTCAGGTTTAACTCACGGAATCGGCTGGTGTGCTCCTCAACAAGGTGCATGTAAACTAACTCTGAACGTTAAAGATGGCGTTATCGAAGAAGCATTGGTTGAAACTATCGGCTGTTCGGGTATGACTCACTCAGCTGCTATGGCAGCCGAAATCCTTACCGGAAAAACAATTCTGGAAGCGTTGAATACCGATCTGGTTTGTGATGCAATCAACGTAGCAATGCGTGAATTATTTCTTCAAATCGTTTACGGTCGTACACAATCGGCTTTCTCGGAAGGCGGTCTGCCTATCGGTGCCGGACTAGAAGATTTAGGTAAAGGCTTGCGCTCGCAAGTTGGAACTATGTTTAGCACAAATGCTAAAGGTGTTCGTTATTTGGAAATGGCCGAAGGTTATATCAACCGTATGGCATTGGATGAAGATGGTGAAGCTTGCGGATACGAATTCGTACGTTTCGGTCCGATGATGGATCTGATCAAAAAGGGTGTTGATGCTAACGAAGCGTTGAAAAAATCGACCAGCAAATACGGTCGTTTCGACAATGCTGCGAAATATATCGATCCAAGACACGAATAGTGTCAATTCATAATTCACAATTCATAATTCATAATTATGGGACAAGACAATGCAGTAGTTTTAAAAAGCAAAGCATTTGCTGTAAGAATTATCAGATTGTATCAGTTCCTTCAAAACGAAAAGAAAGAATACACTTTATCCAAACAACTTCTTCGTAGCGGAACCAGCATTGGAGCCAATGTAAAAGAAGCAATCAGAGGATTTAGCAAAAAAGATTTTCGTTTTAAATTGGGCATTGCACTTAAAGAGGCAAGCGAATCGGAGTACTGGCTCGAATTACTTTTTGAAACAGAATATATTTCTGATAAACAATTTCAAAGTATACATGAGGATTGCATTGAATTAATCAAAATTCTAACTGCAATTTTAAATTCAAGTAAGGAAGACAATAACTCCGAAACAAACTGATTTCATTATGAATTATACCACATATATTGTGAATTGTATTAATTATGCATTATGAATTATCAATTACCAATTAAACAAAAAAAATATGTTATTTGAAAGTTATGACCGTCGTATCAATAAGATTAACGCGGCGCTAAATACATACGGTATCAAAGATATCGACGAAGCCAAAGCTATTTGTGACGCTAAAGGCATCGACCCTTACAAAATTTGTGAAAGCATTCAAAACATTGCGTTCGAAAATGCAAAATGGGCTTACGTTGTTGGTGCAGCTATCGCCATCAAAAAAGGCTGTACTTCAGCTGCCGATGCTGCCGAAGCAGTAGGTATTGGCTTACAAGCATTCTGTATTCCCGGCTCAGTAGCCGAAGACCGCAAAGTAGGTCTTGGTCACGGAAACCTGGCTGCCATGTTGCTTCGCAACGAAACTAAATGTTTTGCATTCCTTGCCGGACACGAATCATTCGCTGCTGCCGAAGGTGCCATTGGCATTGCTCAATCGGCTAACAAAGTACGTAAAGAACCATTACGCGTTATCCTGAACGGACTTGGAAAAGATGCTGCTATGATCATCTCTCGTATCAACGGTTTTACTTACGTGCAAACTGAATTTGATTATTACACAAGCGAATTGAAAACAGTTCGTACAAAAGCTTATTCTGACGGACCTCGTGCTGCTGTGAAATGTTACGGTGCCGATGATGTTCGCGAAGGTGTAGCTATTATGCGTTCCGAAGGTGTTGATGTATCAATCACCGGTAATTCAACAAATCCAACACGTTTCCAACACCCTGTAGCCGGTACATACAAAAAAGAATGTATCGAACAAGGTAAAAAATACTTCTCGGTTGCTTCTGGTGGTGGTACCGGACGTACCCTTCACCCTGATAATATGGGTGCAGGTCCTGCTTCTTACGGTATGACCGATACTATGGGACGTATGCATGGTGATGCTCAGTTTGCGGGTTCTTCTTCCGTTCCGGCTCACGTAGAAATGATGGGATTCATCGGAATGGGTAATAACCCAATGGTTGGAGCTACTGTACAAGTGGCTGTAGCTATCGAAATGGCTAAATAAGTTCTGAGACAAAAGAGCAAAAAAACAAAGACAATAGACAACTCCCCGATATGCTGATGCGTATCGGGGAGTTTTTTTTTAAGACTTGGTTGCATTCAAAAGTTGCAACCGTCAAGACAAAAAAATAAGACCGTACAGACAAAAAGAAAATTCTCCTCTGCCCATCATGGGCAAACAAGAAGTAAAACTGATTCTTCCATCCCCAGTTTGGGCAAGCAAGAAGTAAAACCGATTCTTCCATCCCCAGCTTGGGCAAGCAAGAAGTAAAACTGATTCTTCAATCCCCAAATTGGGCAAGCAAGAAGTAAAACTGATTCTTCAATCCCCAGTTTGGGCAAGCAAGAAGTGAAATCGATTCCCCTCTGCCCAGCTTGGGCAGACACAAAAAAAATCACCTGAGAGCAAATAAAAGTCGGATGGGTTTAATTTATACAACGAAATAAATAAAAATTTAAATCAATCGCAGCTTCCCAACTTATTCTAAACACAAACTGTTTTAGAAACAACAAAAGCATTAAATCAGCATTGTAAAACATTTAAATTTTAAATTATGCCATTACTTAAACTAATAAGCCGGTTAGGACAAGGGGCCATGACCGGATTGGGAATGAATCGTAGTACCAGCAATTGGACAATGATTAAAGTTGGATATAATAAAAACATAACAAACAAAGCAGCAAATACACTTCGCTATAATTGCCTGCACGTCCGCAACGGAAGCCGGGGAAATGGAATCGGGATGGGACGTGAAAGCAGACTCGGAAAAATAAAATAAACAGAAAAAAAACAAAGTGATTAAAATAAATCATTATATTTGCAATTGAATTTCAGCCATACTTTCTTTTTTTAAGATTTTTATATACAGGCAGACCGGTTCGGGAGAATCGGTCTGCTTTTTTTGTGGATCATCGTAGGCAGGCATCTTATATCGGCGCTATAAGCATATAAAATCTATACGAAATCATTCAGCTTCGGGGAGTTTTATTTAAATTTGCAGCTCAGAAAACCACGGTACACTTTTCCGTCAAAATTAGTGATAGAAAAAAATGATCAAAGACTACTTGAACCAACCCTACCCATTCTACCTCAGCAGATGGAAAACGTCTGTTATGACTTGTATCTATATCGGACTGTTTATGCTTATCTTCCAACCTTTCGGCTTGTCAAATTATCACGGTATTTACAAAACACTTATCTGTCTTGGATACGGATTGGTCACACTGATAGTGCTTGTTTTCGATTCGTATATTATTCATTCTTTGTTTAAGAATTGGTTTAACAACAACAATTGGAGTGTAAAAAAACAAATTATCTGGCAATTAGTAATCATTTTTAGCATCGGATTAGCCAACTCCATTTATACATCCTGGCTAAACTCATCGTGGTATCTATCTACTTTTTTGATTTTTCAGTTTTACACCTTTGCTGTAGGCATTATTCCAATAGTTATCACCACAGTCATGACCCAAAACCGCATGCTATCAGAAAATTTAAAATCTGCACAGGAGTTTAACAGCAGCCTGCATGCACAAAAAGAGGCAATCAACAATAGGGTCGTCTATCTCGTGGCAGATAACGAAAAAGACCACTTTGAGATAGAATTATCCCAACTACTATATATCGAATCAACAGGCAATTACATTGAGATTTTCTACACCCAAAACAATGAGCTGAAGAGTTCGCTTCTTCGATCAACCTTAAAGAGAACTGAGTCCCAGCTGGAAACCCTCCCTGCCATTCTGAAATGCCACAGAGCATTTATGGTCAACACAAACAAAATTGCACAAGTAAAAGGCAATTCGCAAGGACTTATACTTGTTTTAAAGCACACAGAAACAGAGATTCCCGTATCGCGCAATTTCTCAAAGAGTTTAAAAGATCAATTAAATTCCATCCGCTAAAACAATTGCCACTAGGATTCAAACCAGAGCCATTCTATATTTACATGTATCTGAAAGTTTAGATTTCTGTATTCATTTTAATAAAAAAGCGTACCCCCAATTAAACCTTTTACCTCTGCATTCGTCAAATCTAACAAACAAAAAAAAATGCTATACCGGACGAATATCCGGTTTACTGTTTTTTTTAATCCTGAAGTTCTAAAATTGATACTTATTTATTGATATTCATCTATGAGACAAATTTTACTTATTGCTACCATTATTGTTTTTAGCAGTATATCGGCCATTGCACAACACAGCATTCAAGCCATGGTATTCGACGGAAAAAACGGATTACCCATCGAGATGGGTTCTGTCAGACTTTTGCACTTACCAGACTCTGTGTTTGTACAGGGAACGCAAACCGATGAAAAAGGTAACTTCATGATGAACAAAGTAAAACCCGGAACTTACAACTTAGTAATAACTATGGTGGGCTATGTTGATTATAACCAGAAAATAATCATGGATGGGAAAAACATCATACTAAGAAACATTCACCTTCAAGAGAATTCACGATTGCTGGGCGAAGTAGAAGTTAAAGGTACTGCAGCTCAAATGGTCGTAAAAGGCGACACACTCGAATACAATGCAACAGCATTTAAGACCAATCAAAATGCTGTGGTAGAAGATTTATTGAAACGATTACCCGGAGTAGAAGTAGGTACCGACGGTACTATAACTGTAAACGGGCAGCAGATAAAAAAGATACGCGTTGATGGTAAAAAGTTCTTTGGCGACGATGTAGAAATGGCGACCAAAAATATACCGGCCGACATGATTGAAAAGGTGCAGGTACTGGAGCAAAAATCCGATATGGCACAACTCACAGGCTTTGAAGATAACAATACTGAACAAATAATCAACCTGACCACTAAGCCCAGTAGAAAAAGAGGAACTTTTGGTAATATCACCGGCGGTGGCGGATTAGATTTAAATAACGATGTCCGATATGATAGTAACAGTTTTATAAACATCATGGATGGAGATTCGCAAACTGCCATCACAGCCGGTGGCAACAACGCGAATACCACTAGAAGCGGGCGGGGACGAGCCGGAATGGGTGGCCCGAGTGGTGGAATTACTCAAACTCAAAATTTCGGAGTGAATCATAATTCACCGCTAAATTCTAAATTAAAAATTGGTGGCGACGCCTCGTTCAATCATTCAACGAATGAGTCAATCACCGAGACAAACAAAGAAAGCTATCTTTCAGGTTCAACATATACCGACCACTCGAACAGCACTTCACATCCCGAAAATTATTCTGCTAATTTGAGGCTGGAAGCTGAATGGAAACCCGACACCTTGAACACTATTTTGTTACAACCAACCATTGGCTACAATCGCTCATTTTCTAATAGCAGCAATAGCTATTCGTACCTCACTGGTGCCGACACCACCACAGTTGGAAATTCAAGCAATGTTGGTGACGGCACATCACTGGATGCAAACCTGAATGTTATTTTCAGTCACAAGTTCAGATCTAAAAAAGGACGTACCTTAACTACAAATTTCCAAACAGGGGTTTCACAGTCTAATAATGACAGTTATAATCTATCCAATAAAACGACAAACGCTGTATTAACCTCCATAGACCAATATACAAAAAATAAGTCGGATCAATACAATTTTAGTTTGCGTATGTCGTACGTAGAACCTCTATGGAATGAAAAGAATTTATTAGAAACAGCCATTGCAGCCAGAATGACAAACAGTACATCAGAAAAGAATCAATACAACAGAGATCCTCTAAGCAATGATTATACGCTCAAAGACAGTACGTACAGTAATAATTTCGATAATCATTTTTACAGCGAAACCGTAGAAATGAACTTCCGCCATGTGGAAAAACTCTGGAACTTCATGTTGGGAGCCAAAGCCGAACCCTCGCAGACAATCAGTAACACAACCTATGGCGATGGTTCTGTGCGCGATATTCCAGCACTGCATGTTGTCAACTTTTCGCCTACCGGCCGTTTTCAATATAATTTCAAGAAGAAAAAATTTATGCGTATTGATTACCGGGGACAAACATCACAACCTAGTATCAGTCAGATGCAACCGGTTAAGAACAACTCAAACCAAATGAATGAAACAGTGGGCAACCCAAATCTCAACCCATCATTCAGCCATAATTTCCGGGTCATGTATTCTGCTTTTAATAGTGAGGTTTTTTCTTCATTCAATGCTTTTTTAAATGTTCAGGCCACCAAAGATGCTCTTGTCACCAATAGCATATACGACGAAACAGGAAAACAGTACAGCCAAACCGTAAACTCCGGTACAATGCCTTACAGTATAATGGGGAATGTCATGTTTAACACACCTATTATTCAAAAAAGATTACATTTCAATACCAGTACATCGTTTGGTCTGGATCAACGTTATGGATATTCAAAGAACTTAAATTCTCAAACAATAGATACAGATAATCTTCCACTTGGCGATTTGAGCGATACACGTCGGTACAATGCTGGAGAAGCACTTGCACTTACATTCACACAAGATGTAATTGAAATTGGAGTTAAAGGAAGTTTTAAGTATTCCAATACCAAGAATAATCTAAACCCAACAGAAGCAGTAACCAAAGACTGGACAGGATCAGGAAATATTGTGCTACACTTACCTTATAATATCAACTTTGGAAGTGACCTGAATTACTCCACCTTACAGGGATACTCCGCCACCGATCAAAACCAACTTATCTGGAACGGATATGTTGATAAAACCTTATTTAACAACAAAGGAGCCATATCATTAAAAGTAAATGACATTCTTCATCAACAATTAAACTATCGGCAAACAATTGGCGATAACTATATTCAATACAGCAAATTCAACACACTCACAACTTATTTTCTGGTAAGCTTTACATACAAAATAAGCAAGTTCAACGGTGCAAAGAATCCGGCAGAAAATAGATTCGACAGATTTGGCCCAGGCGGTCCCCCCGACGGAGGAGATCGTCCACCTAGAAGAGGTGGTAACGATGGTCCGCCGCCACAAATGTAAAAACAAAAAAGTCCTCCGAAAATTATTCGGAGGACTTTTTTGTTTTATTCCAATAAGTTATGAAGGGCTTTAGCAATATCAGGATAAGCAAACTGAAAACCGGTATCGAGCAATCGTTTTGGCAAGACATAAGAACTATTGAGAATTAACTCAGGTTCAGTGCCCGCCAACCTGGCGCCTAATTTAGTGACAAAAGCCGGAGCACAAATTCCGACAGGAACCCGAAGTTGCTTTCGGATTGTTCGCATAAAATCATTATTAGTTATCGGATCAGGTGATGTGCAATTAATCACGCCCCGAACCGAATCATTATCGCAAAGAAAAATCAGAACTCGAAAATAATCTTCGATGTGAATCCAACTGAAAATCTGACTACCATCAGCTAGCTTCCCTCCTAACCAAAGTCGACTCAGAGTTACCAACGGTTTTAATGCTCCACCATCTCTACCCAACACAACCGAAGTGCGCAAAGCAACTTGCCGCGTATCTGTCAGATTGAATCCAAAAAAAGTTCGTTCCCACTGTCGTGCAACATCCGATAAGAAATCGTTGCCCAACTGAGTTTCATTTTCTGTCATCGGATAATCTTTTGTCGGCTTATAAATACCGGTAGCACTAGCATTAATCCAGAGCCGTGGAGGCACTTTGCAAGCTTCAATTGCATTACCAATCCACAGAGTCGTATTGATTCTCGATTGAATAATTGCACTCTTATTAGATTCGTTATGAATGCAATTGATGCTTTTACCTGCAAGATTAATCACCATATAGGCTCCTTCAAAAGCCTCTATCAATTCAACAGGAGACCAGGAAACATGTTCCGGAGAGCGTGAAACAATTACAACCAGAAAACCACTTTCATGAAAACGCTCAGCTATATAAGTTCCAATAAATCCGGTTCCGCCGGTAATAACCACCTTCTTCATAAACCTTATTGTTAATAGTTACAAGTAAATAGTTACGAGTTACAAGACTGCTTATCTGAATTTTGCTTTCAGAAAATAGATCGTTATATATTATTACTTATGCGAATCAGGAGTTGCAGACATACACATTCTATTTATAGTGAGTTATTTCCCGTAGGGAATATATATCAATAGAAAATGAAAACAGATACAACCAATTCCCCGTAGGGGATAAACAAGGTAAAATGTGAATGTCCTACGGACAATAAATATGCATATCTCTTTATTCTATGGATATATAAGTCCTACGGACTACTTTTTTCAACTACTGATTCGCATTACTTACTTATTTGCTTTGAATATGTCCCCTATAACAAAAAATCCTCTGCAAAAGTTGCAGAGGATTTTCTATATATAAATAAATCTGTGACCTACTCGTGAGCACCCATTTTCAACATACTGATTTCACGTTCGTTCAGGAAGCGATATTTTCCACGTGGAAGTTGTTTTTTTGTCAATCCGGCAAAGAAAACACGATCCAGACGAATGACTTTATATCCCAGCTTTTCGAAGATGCGACGTACTACACGGTTTTGACCGGAGTGAATTTCAATACCCACTTGTTTCAAATCACCTTCTTTTACAAATTCCAGTGCATCGGCAGCTATTACACCATCGTCCAACGGTATACCGGCCAATACAGCTTCGAAATCAGCCTTTTCAAGCGGTTTATCAAGAGTTGCATGATAGATTTTTTTCTTGTCGTATTTCGGATGAGTCAGTTTTGAAGCCAAATCACCGTCATTAGTCAACAGTAAAACACCAGTCGTGTTTCTGTCCAAACGACCCACAGGGTAAATACGTTCGCTACAAGCATTTTTCACCAAATCAAGTACTGTTGTCCGATCGTGTGTATCTTCCGAAGTAGTTACACAGTCTTTCGGTTTGTTCAACAATAAATACACCTTACGTTCAGAATGTACAGGTTGATCGTGGAACATAATTTTATCGGTAAGCAATACTTTCGTACCCATTTCAGTAACAATTTCACCGTTCACCGAAATGACACCAGCTTGAATATATTCATCAGCTTCACGACGAGAACAGATTCCTGCATTTGCTAAGAATTTATTCAATCGGAGAGGTTTTGTCAGATCAACAACTGCTTGCTTAAATTCGAGCTGTTTTTTATTACTGTACTTCGAGTTAGGATCGTAATTATCGCCAGCTCTACGAACCGGTTTACGAAAAGTTACGCCATCCTTTTTATTATCATAACGGGTTTCAATGAATTCCGATTTCTGACCTTCACCTGGTTTTCTAAAACTTAATTTGCCATCACGTGGTTCATCGTCCGATGCATCATTATAGCTTCTTCCATATGCTTTTTCACCATTACTATCAACGCGGTCTTCCCAAGGTTTGGGTTTACTGTCGCGATTTTCCCATGGTTTTTTAGGGCCATTAAAAGCTGGACGACCACCTTCACGGCTTTCCCAGGGTTTCTTAGCTCCTCCAAAAGCAGGGCGACCGCCTTCACGATTTTCCCATGGCTTACGATCTCCATAAGCAGGTTTATCACCACGGCTTTCAAATGATTTCTTTTCTCCGAATGAAGGACGACCACCTTCGCGGTTTTCATACGGTTTTCTATCTCCGTAAGCAGGTCTGTCTGTACTTCCGCTACTGTGGAATGATCTTTTTTCTCCAAAAGGACGATTGTCGGTATTTCCAGCAGGTTTTCTATCACCATAAGCAGGACGACTGTCATCTTTTTTCTTATAATCCGAATTTCCGAATGTGCGGTTATCATCACGGGCTGGTTTGTCCGAACCAAATTTTGCAGCTCCACGTGATCCTTTCAATATCGATTTCACATCACGTTTCTCAAACGGTTTACCATCACGGCCGGCACCTGAATTCGATTTATGACCCGAATTTCCCTGCCATTTTTCATTGTTTGTCTTCATTCAAATTTTTATATGTGTATTTGGGGCACAAAGATCGTAAAAAATCCCGAATAAACCACACATTTTTAGATGAAAAGCGAGTTTTGTAGGAATATTCAAAAAATAGAAAGTTGCTAATCCGGAATCTTCAACTTTGAGCGCTGCACCCCGCTTACAAGATTATTAATTATTGACCAGAAAGAAAGCAAAACATATTTTGCTCTTTTATTGTTTTGAATACAAGTTTGTTTAACTTTTATGGAAGTAAGGAACTACATTTCTCAGATGAATAAAGAACTGTAATGAATTTTGCCTGAAAAAATGTATTTTTGCAACAGACAAACCAATAATAAAAACAGAAAACGAACTATATGGATAACTTTAAAAGTGACTTATCAAACGTTGAATTTCCGGTATCCGAAAAAATATCAGGAAAATCTATCCGTAAATCTATTATGGATATTATTTTGAAAGAGCATCCGAGTTTTTCCAAGGACAAATTTTTGTCCGGGACGGAACTAAACAGCTACCGCGAGAAATATATTGAATCTTTTCTCACCAAACAGATAGGCGAACTAACTTCGCTGGAAAAAACGGTGCTGGAATCGTTGAAAGATAAAACAACACTGACCGACAAACTGGATGATGATGTGCAACCATCAACTTATGGAGAACGAATTGCCGACAAGGTGGCTGAGTTTGGCGGGAGCTGGACGTTTATCATTTCTTTTTCGGTGTTTCTGCTGGGATGGATACTTTTAAACATATTCTGGCTGGCAAATAAGGCTTTTGACCCCTATCCTTTTATTCTTTTGAATTTAATTCTGTCTACCATTGCCGCCATGCAGGCACCGGTGATTATGATGAGCCAAAACCGTCAGGAAGATAAAGATCGGGACCGGGCTAAGAATGATTATATGGTCAATTTAAAAGCCGAAATGGAAGTGAGAATGCTACACGAGAAAATAGATCACATGATTATCAGTCAGCAGCAGGAAGTACTGGAGATTCATAAAGTGCAGATTGACCTGATGAACGATATACTGAAGCAGGTAAAACAGAATTCGATTAATGACACAAAATAATTGCACATACATCTCCATATTGCGGGGCATTAATGTGGGCGGACGCAACAGCATTAAAATGGATGCACTGCGCCAAATGTATTCCGACCTTGGTTACACGAATGTGCAGAGTTACATTCAAAGCGGGAATGTGCTCTTTCGCCACCAACGATCCGACACACATACCCTGGGACAAGTAATAAGTCATTGTATAGCTGAAACCTTCGGAATCAATGTTCCTGTATTGGTTCTGACAATAGATGAGTTACGCGATGTGATAAACAACAATCCTTTTACGACAACCGATCCGAAAGGCATAAATACGATTCATCTCAACTTTTTATCGGAAATGCCCGACACAGGTTTGGTCGATAAAATCACACCCGAACGCTTTTTGCCAGACGAATTCAGACTATCGGGCAAAGTTATTTACCTCCACTGCCCCAACGGTTATGGCAACACCAAACTGAACAATACTTTTTTTGAAAAGAAGTTGAAAATTGCAGCCACCACACGCAACCTGAAAACGACGACCGAGCTACTGGCAATAGCAGAGAAACTGCAATGTCATTTTTAAGCTTACTGACTGGAATAATCCAGAGTAATCATGCCATTTAGTGCAATATTTTTCAGAAACAGCCCGTTAATTTAAACATAATTATTATCTTTACGCCCGATTAACAACCATAACACTTAAGTGTCTCGTTGTTTACGAGTTGTTATGCCGGTTTATGCTGCATTCAGAGGGTTTAAATCGGGATTTGGGATTAAAACAAACGCATTTTTCAACTAAATTATCTATATACAATTAAAAAATTAATCAGTAATGAAAAACTATTTCAAGTTCAATTTAACCGGACGAAAACTCTTACCGGTATGGCTTTTTTATATGTTTTTATTTTTAATTCCGTACATCTGCATTCAGGTGAGGATGCAAAGTTTCAAGACTCAACCCACCACCGATCCTCATGAAGCAATGCAGCACATGTCTGAAATAGGTGGATTGTTCGGCATAACGATTTTACTTATGATTGTGCGGTATGCAATTAGTTTTTTTATAGCCAAAATGTCTATTGAAAATACGGAGTTTAAACTTAAGAACTTTGAATTCAGTGGTCGATTCGGCGAGTTTATAGGTATGATTATTCTGGGATTTTTTCTTACAATCATCACGTTGGGCATCTATTCGCCCTGGTTTATCAAAAAAATATACGACTTCTTTTCCGAAAACTCGACACACGACTCCAGCAGTTTCAAATTTAATGGAAAGGGACTCGACTTATTTGGCATCATCACATTGTTTATTGTGGCTATAATATTTCTGATCATACTCTTCTTTATAATTACAATAGGCAACCTCAACCACACTTCAACATCACCGGGGGGAATAGGCGTATTTCTATTAATTCTTGTTGTAATCATTCCCTATCTATATTTTGTTACAAAATGGTCGATAAACTTCACATTCAAGAGTTATACCATCAGGCTGGAGACTCAACTGTGGAAATCACTCGGTAAAATAGCCCTTGAATTGTTGCTTTCGGTTATTACGCTGGGAATCTATTTGCCTCTTGCATACCTGAAATTGTACCAGTATTTTATGGAAAATACTTTTGCCGAATCGGACGAAAAGAGCAAAACATTTGGCTATGACATAGAAGCAGGAAGCGATTTTTTATTTATGTGGGGACAGCTACTTCTGACTATTATCACACTCGGGTTTTACTTCCCGTGGGCATATTGCAAAACAGCCGACCGCATTATGAGCAAAACTTACTCGGAAGATCTTGACATGAACGAATTTGCAATAGAATAAAAGAGATGTTGCGAGTTATGAGTTATGAATTATGAGTTATAAACTATGAATTATAAGTTGAATGTAGCCTGCTAAAAAAATAATTAGAGCAAGTTCAAAACAAGCAACTAATGATAACAAAACAATGCTAAACGCTACAAACAGTCAGAATGTGAATCTCGAATGAGGTTCACATTCTTTTTTTACTCAGATCAACAGATTACAACCACACCTATTCACATTCAACTCCATGGAACTCGCAAAAATATTAAAATTCAAACATTCTTATATTATTAAACCTTACACCATAAACAATTACACCATACACATTAAACCATACACCCCCCACCAATTCATATATTGCACGCACATTTACAAAGTAAGCATTCACATTAACACGTAACATCAAAACATTTACAAAGTAAGCATACACAATTACAAAATAGGTACGTACATTAACACATAAAGCTAAAACACTTATGGAGTAAAGAACTGCTTTAACGGATACAGCACCGGCATTAACACGTAACATTAAAACATTTACAAAGTAAGCATACACAATTACAAAATAGGCATGCACATTAACATCTAAAGCTAAAACACTTATGGAGTAAAGAACTGCTTTAACGGATACAGCACCTGCATTAACACATAACATCAAAACATTTACAAAGTAAGCATACACAATTACAAAATAGGCACACGCATTAACATATAAAGCTAAAACACTTATGGAGTAAAGAACTGCTTTAACGGATATAGCACCGGCATTAACACATAAAGCTAAAACCAATTCGGATATTGCAGTTACATTTACAAACATAGCATCTGCATTAACGCATAACATCAAAACATTTACAAAGTAGACACGCACAATTACAAAGTAAACAAGCACAACTACAAAGTAAGCACGCACAATTACACAATAGCTCAAAACATTTTTAAAGTAGACGCTCACATTTACAAACCAGACACTCGCATTTACACAATAGCATAAAACACCTACAGAATCAGCACTCACATTTATAAAGTAGGCTCTCATAACTTCTACCCTGCCGCATTTTTTTTAAATAAGACCGCATTGTAACTTCGAAACAAGCACAACAAACGTAAATTTAATTGTCTATTTTCCAAATA
>Ga0209540_10001015_pt1 | contig 22594 bp, 27 predicted proteins | sample BarGraIncu01121A_FD_184501 | JGI IMG/M metagenome (GOLD analysis project Ga0209540, IMG submission 184501) | Arctic peat soil microbial communities from Barrow, Alaska - Barrow Graham LP Incubations 011-21A (SPAdes) (version 2) | ecosystem: Environmental > Terrestrial > Soil > Wetlands > Peat... | reverse complement strand
TCTCAGGTATGCCATATCTGCGGAAATATGGTTAAAAAACCTTTAAGCCAGAGATGGCATGTATGCTGCGGTATTGAGATGCAGAGAGACCTATACTCGGCATTCTTGAGCAAATGTGTTGATGTGCAAATGTGTTGATGTGAAAAGCAACTCCCTTGATATAGCCAGGGCAAGATTGCTCTGGCCAGGTCTGGAACCGGTCCTGAGCGAGGCGGTATCAAGGGCATACCAATCTGCGAATAGTGGGAAAAGCCCTGCTAGCTTTGGTCTGGAATACCAGAGACAGAGCGGATCGTCCGTTCAATCAGAAACAACTATAACTGAGGCTGTGGATGATGTAATCTGTGAAGATGAGAGCCACAGAGAGGTTATATGAACTCTGGAATCTCCCGCCTTCAGGCGTGGAGAGGGTTCAATGTGATCTGTCTCTGGTTAGCGGCGCAAAAATTAACCCAAAATCCTGCCTGATTTAAGTAATATATCATATTACTGGATTTCCCGGATGGGTATTCGCGAAAAACCATCGTTATTTCCGGCATTTTGCGGCAGCTACTATCATCGGCAGGGTAATGGTCGCATCCGAATACACAGTCACAGACCTTGCATTCTCCCCGATCTTTCCCCATGAACGCGCTTCATCAAGTGTTGCGCCGGAAAGTCCGCCGGTCTCAGGCCTGTCCATGGTGAGCTGTATGGCATAATCAAAAGAGCGCGGAGTTACAAGCATGGACTGCAAAATGAAATTCTTGGGGACACCGCCCCCTATTATCATAACACCTGCGCGTTTTGCTTCGAAGCATCTGTCGATCAACCCCTTCATATCCGCAAAAACATCCACGTTCAGGGGCTTTGTCTGCTTGTACAGCCATGCCTGTAGCCCAATGATTGAATCCTGTATGGCTGGGCAGTATACCGGAATTCCCATATCATACGCGCTTTTCAAAATAGAGTTGTCATCATCAAGGCTCGCTCCAATATGGGTTAGAAGCTCGGTTATAGATAGCTTTTCAGGGATTTCCCTGAAGATGGACTGAAGCTTTTCCTCAAGATCCGTAAAATGATGCTCTGGCAGGAATACATCATATATGCGGTTGACTGCTTCGTGTTTTAGCTGGATATCATCCGTGGCATCAGTTCCTTTATAATGATGAAGTCCCATGGATTCTATAATATCATGGACAAGATTTGCGCCGGTGCTTACAAGAATATCGATCTCCCTGTCATGGACCATATCGCTTACGATCTGCCTCATCCCCGCAGGCACCATGGCGCCTGCAAGTCCGAAGAATTTTGTGCATTCAGGGTCATCCTGCATTTCCCTGTAGATGTCAACCGCTTCATACAGGCGACCTGCCCCGAAAGCACAGCTCTGAAAACTTGTGACAAGCTCTCCTGCTGACATGTTGTTTGTTATTTTTGCGGGAATGATCTTTTTATTAAGCTCCATATCTTATTACCTGAAGCACTTCACACAGGATAAAATAATATCCTTTTCCTTTGTCAATGACTCTGCAAGCGTGATCCCGCTTGGCAGATCTAAAGCGTAATATATTTTTGTATCTTTTGCATCCATTGCAAAAGGTTTCATCCTTTCTCCGACAAGTACGAGCGCGACAAGCTCATTTAGGTGGCTGTTGATAAAACGTTTAACTCCTGCCGGATCAAGTCCTTCGCATACTTCTTTTGCTTCTTCTCCCATAACCATGACGATCCTTCCCTCATCTTCCTGTGCATACTTGAGCGCTTTTTGCGCAGTCCGTATATCCATTCCTGAGTTTGAATTGTCTATGAGGATCCTGCTGTCAACTGATTTTTTTGTCATGCGGCCCTGTGCGCCTTTAAATCCCAGTAAAGCTTGCTCGATCGTATCTGCGTCAATATCCAGCGAAAGGGCCGCGGCGGTTGCGCATACGAAAGCAGTTCTATATGAAAGTATGTCGTAATCGTGGGCTTCCCTGACATGGATCTTTCCATGTTCCGTGCCGAGAAAATAGGCTATTGTTCCACCTTTTTTATCAAGGTCTTCATAATAGACATTGCATGAAGCGTTGATCGAATCAGTGAACGAGATAACCTCAATATCCCTTCTGCATGCCCCGAAAACCCTAAGAGCATCATTGTTCACTACAAGCTTACTTCCTGGTTTTGCATCAAGTATCATGCGGCGCTTTGAAGAACTTGCAAGCTTTGTGTTATTTGCGATCTTATAATCATTTGCTATCGTTGTGATTATTCCGATATCGGCACGACCCGTTCCGCCAATTGAGACCTCGGCTATAAAGATATCAAAATCGATCCCGGCGACATTCACAGCATCAAATGCTGTCAGGATGCTTGCAGGAGTTATGCTTAATCCCTTCTTAATTATTGTTCCGGTACTTCGGTCTTCAAGTCCCCTGCTCGTATGTGAGACCACTTTTTTTTTCTTTGATAAAATATCAGCAAGGAGGATCGCTGTGCTTGTTTTTGCCTTGGTCCCTGTCAGTTCGATAAGGATTTTGTTCTTCAGGTCATATGTTGATAATATCTGCCCCACGGCTTGATGATGTGACAGAACAGGAATATTTCGAGTGGCTGCCGCTGCAAGCATCGGATAACCAGGATCAAGATGTACTGGTGCAATTATGATATCAAAATCCAGGGTATCCAGGGGCTCAGTGGATGTTTTTATTCCCTCATTTTCAAGTTCATTAAGAAATTCAGGATCAAGCGTCCTGTAAACATCTATGCCAGTGACAGATCCCGCGATTTTCGTTAACTTCCTGGCTATGACGGCGCCGCCATGGGTTAAGTCAAGAACTGCTATTCTTGAAGTTTTTTTGAGTAGCAAGGATTGGTCATCTGTTAAGGGATTTAACATGCTTGTCCTGTACAGCCATTCAAATAATTATATAATACTTTTTCATGTTAGTTCGAATAGAACAACGCTGATTACGCGGATTTTCACGGATCCGCGCCCGGCATCAATTTGAGAGAGCTTCTGTTACTCTCTTATATGCCAGTTCTGCGACCAGTTCATCAACTCCCAGAGGCTCAGAATATATAAGAGTCACATCTTTGCCGTCCAGTTTTATGTTTGCTCTTCGCGATTCTTTGCTAACACCAAGTATCTGGGGGATGTCCTCCATAGTATGCACACCATGAGCCAGGAATATAGGAACAGCTACGATCGTTGAAACGCCTGTTCCTTTGAAACCATCAAGACCTTCCTTCATCGTTGGAGTATTCATATTCATAAAACCAATGCGAACTATTACGTTCTTGTATTTCTTAGCGATAAGTTCTGCAACCCCGTTAACTACTTCTTTATTATGGGGATGCCTGCTTCCATGTCCGAGTGCGAGTATTCCAATTTTTTCTGTCATAAAAAATCCCTATTTTATCGTGATAATTGAGTGGTTTTATTGGTGATGCATCTTATAACCCTTTTGATGGGCAAAAGCAAATAAATGTTAAACTCATGTAAACCCTCATGATTGTTATCGGAATAGATCCGGGGCTTGCGATCGTGGGTTTTGGAGTAATAAGCACACAAAATGGAACGATAACTCCAATAAGCTATGGATGCATCAGGACAAAGGCCGGGAAGAAAACACCACAGCGCCTCGCGCAAATTTACTCCGAAGTTAATTCTCTGTTTGAAAAATATAATCCCGAAGTAATCGCCGTCGAAATGCTGTTTTTCAATACCAATGTCACAAATGCGATGAGCGTGAGCGAGGCTAGAGGAGTCATTTTCCTTGCGGCGCAGCAAAAGAATATCCCTGTTTTTGAATATACCCCCAGCCAGGTGAAACAGGCAATAACCGGCTCAGGGCGAGCTGATAAGAAACAGATGCAGGAGATGATCAAGAGGTTACTCAACCTTGATGAGATACCACAGCCGGACGATGCAGCGGATGGGCTTTCGATTGCTTTATGCCATATTAATATTTTAAAATATTAATAATTATCCATTGTCGCCTTTACACTGTTCTTGTATTCATATTTAAGCGAATAGACATTATGGTCGCCTTTGACATCTATCCTCAAAATTCCAAGCCTCGTGTTCATAAGCCCAACCATAGCTGAAACTCCCCTGTAATTGACATCAAAACCCTGTTCCTTCAAACGGTCAAAGACGTTATGGGTGGTATAAGGCTTCTCATTAAGAAATAATTTCAAGACAGACTTCCTGATGCCGGTCTCATCTCTCATCAGGTATTTTGTGAGCCGTTCTTTTATAGCTTCATTTTCTTTTCCGTTCAGTAAAACCACCTTTGTCATTATTTGATTTTTAGAGTTTATACCTTTCCATGTATTAAAGTGGCGTTCTTTCAGCGATCATCCCGTTTTTCATTGGGTACCTCTCAATAACAGACACCTCACATCCGATTTTTTTCAATTCGCTGGCAAGGTTTTCTGCTATCCACCATGCGATCTCAACAGTACCGTCCCTGATATAGTACATTTCATCCTGGACTCCCGCTTCTTTCAATAAACCTTCACAACTTCCTTCAATGACTCCATATACAAGAGTTCCGTCATCAGTTATTTCATCAAAATACCTGGCTGATCTTTTTGCGATCCTTTTAAATCTCTCCCTGAGCTGAACTGCATCCTTGAATCTTGAAGAACAAAAATGCAGCTTATCATAATCCAGAGATTGCGCTATTTCTCTGCTGCCCATCGCAGCGCAGGATGTATCACCAACAGGCACATATCCGTGATCCTTAAGTTTCGAATAATTCGTTTCAGAAAATTCAAGTTCATTCAGGTTCAGGAAACCATCCACTTCTTTCAATAATGAAATAACTCCGCTCAGATCGCAATTAATAGAGGGGATTTCTATTCCCACTGAAAGACCAAGTTTATAAGCTTCAGTTATAGAGACCCTGTAATATGTTCTGTCGATACCTGGCAGCAAATTCTGCGGAGGATGGAATCTTATTTCATCAAGACCAGCCTTTTTTAACGATTCGATGACCCCTTTGTTCGGGGCAAGGGCGGTATATAAATGAATATGATGCGATTTTCCAAATTTAGTTTTAAGCAATTTTATGTAATGAACCACCCTGTCAAGTCTTAAAAGCGGCTCGCCTCCGGTTATTCCTGTACCAAGAGCATCCATCGATATCGCTTCTTCAATAAGATCTTCATCCCTGTTCACACATCTTTCATTTGCAAATATTATGTCCTTCTCACGACGTTCATTTGAGACCGGACAGTAAAAGCAATTCTTGCCGCATATTCCTGTTACAAAAAGGACCATCTTTGCCCCTATGTAACACAGGCGGCATCCTTCAGGAAGAAAATTGTAAAATGAGCCGCTATTATCGTTTTCCATTATTATTTGCTGCGAGTTATTATATATTCACCCAATTCTTTCAGCTTTGTTTTGGCGAAACTGTTATCAAGGTTGTCAAGCTTGCTTTGGGCTATTTCAAATTCTTCCCTTGCTGATATCCTGGCGTTTTCAATAGAATCGGAAACAAGATGCATGAGTTCCCCGTTATTGCATTTCATCATTCTTTCGATCGAGATCCCTGAATTGATCGCATCAATCAATACAATTGATGGTCTTCCCATAAAAAGGTCTTTCTTCACTGGTTTTCCGATATCATCTTCTTTTGAAATGCAGTCCAGTATATCATCGCGGATCTGGAAAGCAATACCTATGTGATTCCCGAATTCCTTGAGATCATCTATCTGGTTCTTGTCCCCTCCACCAACAAGGGCGCCAACCTCTGCTGCTGAACTGAAAAGGGAACCTGTTTTTCTGAAAGCAAGGTCAAGATAGCTTTTCTTATCCTTTGCAAAATCCACAAGTTCCATGGCTTCCCCTTCGCCCATATAGAACAGTGAATCTGCTATTGCATGTATGAGCCTTGGGTCTCGCGCCGCGATCCTCAGTGAAAGTGCGGCAAGTATCTGAACCGTAAGCAGAGCCATATCATTGCCCCACAGTGCATGAACCGTGGATTTACCGCGTCTTTTTTCCGATTTATCGATCACATCATCAAGAACGAGGGATGAAGAATGGATCAATTCAATAGATGCTGCTGCAAAGCAGGCTTTTTGCGCCGTTCCGCCCACAGCTTCACTGGCAAGTGTCACAAGAGCGGGCCTGATGCGTTTTCCTTTTGATAAGATGGCATAGGTGACAGCTGCTCCAAGTTCAGGAGGTTTTATATCACTGAGAAGGTTTTGCATTTCAGAGTCAACCAAACTTGCCCGCTGTGCTAAAAGTTGCTCAATGTCCATTATTCACATCCATGACTTGAATACTTGAAAAAGATTTCTATTTGACAGCATATTTCTTTCCAACGTGCACTAATCATAAATAGATTTTACCTTTTAGTTCTGCAAATCTTTCAGTCAAGGATCTTGTGCATTTCTTCAAATATCCAGTTTGCGCATTCTTTCCACCGCTTCATTGATCCTCTCAACCGACTGCGTGAGAGCGAATCGTACATATCCTTCACCATATTCCCCGAACCCATTGCCTGGTGTAGCCACGATCCCTGCCTTTTCAAGAAGCATCGTTGAAAAGGCAGAAGCCTTTCCATTGACATGCGCCCAAACATAAAATGTCGCTTTTGGAGGTTTCACATCAAGCCCCAGTTCCATAAGTCCAGTGAGAAGAGCATCACGCCTTTCCCTGTATATTTTATTCATATCTCGAACGCAATCCTGAGGTCCGGTTAGCGCTGCAATCCCTGCTTCCTGAACAGATTCAAAAGCACCTGAGTCCACATTCGATTTCACTTTTCCAAGACCTGCCAGTATCTCGCGGTTGCCGACCGCAAAACCAAGTCTCCAGCCGGTCATATTATATGTTTTTGAGAGGGAATGCATCTCGATACCTATGTCTTTTGCCCCGCTGGCATTCAGGAAACTTGGCGCCTTGTAACCATCGAAGGTCATTTCTGAATAGGCATCATCATGGACTACTATTATATCATTTTCATTTGCATAATCCACGACTTCGTCAAAGAATTTTAATGATGCTGTTGCAGAAGTGGGATTATTGGGATAATTCAGGAACATGAGCTTTGCCTTTTTGGCGATATCCCCTGGTATTGCATCAAGGTCAGGGAGGAATTCATTCTCGGCAAGAAGAGGCATCTTGAATGGTTTTGCGCTTGCAAGGATCGAACCTATATTATACACGGGATATCCCGGATCGGGGACCAAAGACACATCCCCGGGGTTCAGGAACGCAAGCGGAATATGGGCTATCCCTTCCTTTGAACCGATAAGCGTAAGAACTTCGTCCTCAGGATCCAGGGTCACGTTCATTGTTCTCCTGTACCATTGTGCTGCTGCATTCCTGAAAGAAAGCATACCTTCATAAGATGGATATCGATGCCTTGCTGGGTTATCCAGGGATTTCTTCATGGCTTCAACAATATGAGGGGGCGTTGGCATATCAGGGTCGCCAATTCCCAGGTTAATGACATCCACCCCCTTCTTTATGGACTCGGCTTTTGCTTTATCGATAGCAGCAAATAAGTATGGTGGTAATGAATTGATTCTATCAGCGTATGTTATCATAGGCCGTTTTGATGTTGTTTAATGTATATAAGATATAAGTTTTTGAAAAAAGAAAAAATGTATATTACTAATCCTCATCTTCATCGTCTTCATCTTCTTTTGGCGCTTCAAGCAGCAGTTCTCCGTATATTAATTTTTCAATCACCTGGGAAACAAAAAGACGTTTATGATATTTTTCCATGTCTTCATTCAGGTGCAACTGGGAATCGATCTGTACCCTCAATAATACGAACCTGAATTTTTCACTATCTTCGATTGTCATGTATTTCAGGGTTTCCAGAAGATAAGGCAGACTGTCCGGATCATCCACGACTTGCGCTATTATGAGAATATTTTCAGGGACTTTTTCTATATCAACATCCACTTGTCCAGTAAGTAGTCCCAATGTTTTTATTGAATATTTCTTATCGTTTATAATTACCATCCAAATAACCACTTATTCTATATCTATTAAGTCCTATATTACCTCAGCGGAGAATAATGAACACACCGGTAATTTTAAAAACATTCCATAAAGGAAAGATGAAGGAATATTTTGTCAAACCCGAAGGCGAAATGCATACGGATCTTGGGATAATAAAGCTGGATGAACTCAGGGAAAAAACCTTCGGGGATAAGATAAGAACACATCTTGGTGTGGAATTGGTCATCCAGAAACCCAGGGCTCCTGATCTGTTCATTCACGCCAGGAGAAGCGGTGCCCCGATGATGCCAAAGGATATTGGTGTTATCATTTCAAATACGGGACTATGCTCTTCGGATATTGTGCTGGATGCTGGCACAGGTTCGGGGATTCTTGCAATTTATCTTGGAAGTATAGCAAAAAGAGTTGTAACATACGAAGTGAGGGAAGATTTCCTGGAATTGGCACGAGATAATATTGCCATGGCAGGACTTGCGAACATAGAATTGCGACTGGGGGATATTGTGACAGAGATCCAGAAATTGGATGAGAAATTTGATGTAATAACCCTTGATACTATGGCTTCTGCCCAGGTTGTTCCTTATGTTCCTGATATAATTTATCCCGGGGGATTTTTTGTTGCTTATTCACCTTTTTTTGAGCAGGCAAAGGAGATCCGGGAAGCCATTGAAAAAACAAATTTTATTGAGGTCAGGACGATTGAGACTTTAGAACGTGATATCTCATTCACGGACAGGGGAACACGGCCTTCAACAGCAAGAGTGGGTCATACAGGTTTCATTACAATAGCCAGATATTGATCGTTTTACATAAAATAGAAACATTTTCGATTTAAGACTATTAAATACGATTTAAATTATTAAAAATGTATGAATTTTCAAAAAAATACTATTATGGCGCGTAAAAACTAAAATAAACTATTATAAAGATTGAAAATTCACACGAACTGAAGTATTTTCGAAGTTATTATATAAATAGCAAGCATACGGAATTATACGGAGGAGCCATATCCACACCTATAGGATTATTACATCCGACTATAACTTTTTTATGGCTCCTCTGCCACCATCAAATATCCCAATTAATGATACCTTGAAAATGTCAAAAAACACACCTAACTTCAGTACAGATGTTGAGATTGTAATCAAAATTACCACAAGAATTAAATAGTAAATCTTATGAGTTATACAATTGGTCTAACATTGATTATGAAACACTTACTTTTCTGCTTATTTTTGATTATTGGGGTAAATGTAGTAGCAGCAGAGTCGATAATAACTGTAAATATTAATAATAGCACCGATGCAGTGTGGGTAATGGAAAAGATCATTCCCCTGACAAATTCCGAATTTAATGAATGGGAAAATTTAATAAACTCAGGTCAAAATATTTCCAGATATAGAAATATCCCGGAATATGAGGATTTATTTAAAACATTCCAAAATTTCTCATTGAATTTCTCAAATCGCTCCATGGAAGTTGAAGAGTTCAATATAACATACAATACTCAGAAAACACTTTCAGGTGGGCTGGGAATTATCAGATATACTTTTGTATGGAAGAATTTTTCGTATATTGATTCAGAAAAGATCTTCATAGGGGATGCCTTCCCCGGAGGTGTATTCCTTCTTTCCCCCGATAACCAGCTCAAGGTCAGGATACCTGAAGGATATGATGTGAATGCAACACCTGAATTTGATAATAAAATCGGGAACATTTTGGTTTGGGATGGAACTTTATCTGGCAATTTCAGTCAGGGTCAACCATTTATAGTGTTATCCCCTTCGAATACATCGAATTTAACGACGCCGTTTATTGTGAATTATTCCACCAGCTGGAACTGGCTCATTATTGAAGGATTAATATTATTTATTGTTATTATCGCTATTGTGGCTTTTTATAGATTCTGGAAAAATAAGCGTTTGGAAAAAGTATCCACAACAAAGATCGAATTCTATAAAGATATGATTACCGAAGTACCGGATGAGATGCTTAATGAAATCACTGAAATACCGGAATTTTGGAATAAAATGGTTCAATTAGTTCAGAAAGAACATGGTACGGAAAGCTTAGAAGAATTAGAAAAAGCAGCCAGGCAACAAAGATTGATAAACATGGGACTTGACCCCAGTATACCACTTTCAGATCTGGCTAAAGAAGATTTGGATGACGAAGAAATGATAAGGCAGTTCCTTCTCAGGAAAGGCGGGCAAGCGTATCAATCCGATATCGTTGAACACAGCAAACTTTCAAAATCCAAGATAAGTATGGTTCTCTCCAAAATGAAAGGAGATGGTATGATCATGAAGATACGAAAGGGCAAAGAGAATCTTATCAGGCTTACCATACCCCCGGATAATGTTGGCGGGTCATGAAAATATTTTTTGCAGGTTCCATCAGGGGAGGGCGCAGCATGTTGCCAGTGTATATCCAGATCGTGGAAATACTTAAGAAACAGGGGCATACGGTCATGAGCGAACATGTCGCATCTGTTGACCTTGAAAAGATCGAAGCAAAGATAACTGATGAAGAAATATTCAATAACGATATTGGATATGTTAATGAGTGCGAATGTCTGGTCGCAGACATAACAACACCTTCGATCGGCACAGGTTATGAGATATGTTATGCCGTATTAAAAGGAAAACAAGTTCTGTGTATTTACAGGGATGATGCAAATGTTTCAGCCATGGTGAGGGGAAACAAATACATCGTTTCGGTATCATATAAGAACATGGAGGAGCTGGAAAAGACTCTTACCATGCATCTGCGGTAACAGGAACATTAAAAATCAAATAAGGAACTCTGGGATTTTCCTTCTTTTTTAATCGGAGTTTCAGGTATATTATGTTCAGATTTACTCTTCTCATGCTCCAGGATTATTTTTGTATCCTTGCTGCCAAATCCCCCGAATAGCTCAACATCGTGTTCGGTTTCTTTTTCTTTTAAAGATTGGGCTTCATCATATATTTTTTGCACTTTTTTTGTCACGGATTTTGATTCAAGAAGAAAGGCTATCTCTTCAGGCTCAAGTCCAAGGGCAGCAGTTACATTAGGAGCATATTTCTCATGTGTGATCAAGAGCCTGAAAAATGGGAACAGCTGTGACCGTGTAAAACTCATGGAAACATGACAGTATGTTCCTATCTTCTTTGCCGTGGAATCCCGGACCTGCCTCATTCCTTTTGTCTGTCCTAGCTTTCTCCATAATGAAGGCGGCTGGTATTTTACGAATCCACTATAACGGTGTGACCTTGCCACAATAACACCTGCTGTCATAAGGACGCTGGCGTATCTCCACATGTTGTAATTCTGTCGTCTCTTCACCCTCCCTAAAAACACAGAAGCTCTTCCAAGATAATAATATCCTTGTGCTAGGTCATCATGTGAGGAATATTCAAGAGGCATATTCTCATCCATCCATTGTATCAGGTCATCCGGGTTCTCATCAAGATGGAATGTGGCTTCATGGGCCTCACGAATATTTGTGCCTTTTAAGATCTTTACGAGTACCTTGAACATATTCTCCTTGCTGTCCCTATCCCCGGTAACGATGTCATCGATCTTGAGCACCGTCTTTCCCTGTGCGATCGCCTGCAGGTCATTTATGGCACTTCGAAGATCCCCATTCGCATTCTCAGCGATCTTTTCAATAACTCCCAGCTCGCATTTAATGTCTTCAACTTCAACGATCCTCTTTAGCGCAGGGATCATGGAACGCGACATCACGGAATTGAATTGAACTGGTTTGCAGGCAGTCCGCAGTCCTGCAGACATGTCATAAAGTTCATTCGCGATAAGAATAATTGGATGGTTTGTCTTTTTTATGAGTTCTACGATCGCCCGTTCTCCTCCCCGATCTGCCGTGCCATGGATATTATCCGCTTCATCCATAATAATGAGCCGTTTTGTTTTGCTCCCAGCGAGGTTTCCCATCTGGGAAGCTGACCCCACCACCTTTTCAATGACATCCGCAGTGCGCTGGTCGCTTGCGTTCAACTCGATGACTTCCCACCCCATTTCCCTGGCAAGAGCATGAGCCGTTGTGGTTTTTCCTATTCCTGCTTTTCCATACAGGACAACCGCCCTGTTCTCAGGTATTCCTTGCAGCCATGTCACTGCCCATGCTTTAAGCTCCTCTAGTGCTTTATTATGCCCCACAACTGCTGACAGTGTCTGCGGGCGATATTTTTCAGTCCAGTCAAGGCTCATGTTTCACCTGTAGTTCAACTTATATTGCTTAAATACATATCTCTTCCTCAGAATGAGATTTAACGCCATACAGCTTCTTGTTAATTCTTCAATAATGATGTCTAGTGTTTTTATCCCCATTTTTGCAAGTGAACTAAATGCAACCGGGACACAGATCGGGATAATAGGGGCATGTTATGGGGCAGCGCTTTTTCTCTCAACGTATCTTTTCAGCAGGGCTGCGGATAATTATCCGCCAAAGACACTGCTATATGCAGGTTTTTTGACTTCATCAGTAACCTTCTTTATCCAGATGTATGCGTACGATCCCTTTAGCCTTGCAATGATCCGTGCTCTTGCAGGTTTTAGCGCGGGGATTTACCCTGCTGTCCTGATGCTGTACGTATACAAACTGAAGCGCAGCATCGGGAAATTCAGTTCATTCATGCCCCTTGGATGGGCGCTTGGATATCTCCTAGCAGCAGTAATAGTGTTATATTGGAAGATATTTGCTGTGCCCTTTGGCTGGGCGCTAGGGAATCTGTTGGATGGAGTAATAGCTGTATATGGGGAGATATTTGCCATTGCTTCTCTCTTTTTTGCACTATCGTTCCTTATAACGTTAACGCTTCCTGATACCGAAGCTGGCTCCCGGAAAAAGACGGATTTTTTCTCAGTTGAACTCCTTAAAAAGAATTGGAATATTTATTTTGCATTTTTCCTGCGCCAGATCGGGGCAAATGGGGTATGGTTGATATTCCCGTTATATCTTGCAAGTCTTGGTGCCAATAAATTCTGGATAGGGATAATTTATATGTTGAATCCTTCGCTTCAGTTTTTTATCATGAGGCGTCTTGACAGATACAGCAACCGTTTCCTCATCCATACCGGGGATTTACTTTCAGTGGCAGCTTTCCTGGTATTGATACCTTTAACAATATATTACCAGGCTGTTGTGGGTCTTGCCCTGATAGCTTTTTCATATGCGTTCCTATTTGTAGGATCAACGAACGAGTTAATAAATAACAATGAAGAAAAAGGAGCAGCTGCGGGACTGCTTAATTCTTCAATAGCCTTTGCATCTATTTTGGGTTGCCTCATTGGCGGCATTGTGTTTGAAAATTATGGTTTCCAGGCAGTTCTGGCATGCGGAGCTTTTTTTGCATTTATTGGCTATGTGGTCATGTTGCTGGCTGATAGATCTCACAGACATGGAAAAAGTTCCTGAGAAGGTCATTTCCCCTTTCAGTATGAGATACTTCTGGATGCCACTGTACGCCATACAATGGTTTTTCTTTGTGTTTCATAGCTTCAATTTCGCAGATATTCGAACGTGCAAGCCTTACAAAATCTGAGGGAAGCTTTGATACTTCATCGGCATGGGATGCCCAAACTTTTGTCACAGGACCCAGACCTTTAAGGATATCATTCTCTTCAAGTATTTCGACCTCAACTGCCGCATATCCACCGGTTGTACCTGTTCTTACAGTCCCCCCATAAGCTTGCGCCATCACCTGGTGGCCAAGGCATATGCCCAGGATGGGCAGGTCGATCTCCCGGATGTATGCGCTGCAATTGCCTGCGCGCTCAAGTGTTGGACCGCCGCTGAGTATGAGCCCATCCGGTTCTTTATCCATTATTTCAGTAATAGAGGACGTATTTTTCATCAGTTCGACTTCCTGGTCGAGGTCGCCAACGGCCCGATGGATCAGGTGGCATGTCTGGCCATAGTTATTGATAACGATGATTTTTACCATTCGGATTGAAATTGTTGTTAAAGTTATAAAAACTCTGCTTTTAAGGCTATCTGCCAATAAAAAATTCAAAAAATCCTTATTTATCAGGAATCTCTGCAAGCTTCAGACCAGCTAATCCCATAATAACGATAAAAATCAACAGGGAAGCTACATAACCAATCCCTGCCGATGATCCCATCATATATTTAGAGGCGGCTATCAAAATAATAAAGAGGATTATCGACCCGATGGATATTGTGATCTCAAGTGATTTCTTGTTCATAGGACCACGAGTTTTGCATCGATTATGCCATCAACTGCTCTAATTTCATCCAGTATCGCTTCATCTACTTCACTATCAATATTTAGCACCATGATAGCTTCCCCGCCAGCCGTGATGCGCCCGACCTGCATCCCTGCTATATTGATATTGTTCTTTCCAAGTATCATGCAGCACGGGCCTATGATGTTGGGATGGTCACGATGTCTTGCGACGACCATGAATCTAGATGGGACGACATCGACACGATATTCATCGATCTGCACTATGCGCGGCTCTTTTCCAACGATGGTGCCGCTTACGATCTTTTCTTCACCTTTTTTTGTCAATTTGACCGCTATCTGGCTGGAATATCCCTGGTTCGTCTTTGATTTGCTCTCAATTACCTTGATCTTTCGCTCTTTTGCTATGGTTGGTGCATTCACGTAATTGACGCCTGGCCCTAATATTGGTTCAAGTAATCCCTTTAATACAGCAAGCGTAAGCGGTGCAACGTTATGGTCTGATATCTCACCACAATAGGAGATCTCTACTTTTTCATAATTGCTGCCGATCAGATGCATGCATAATTTCCCGATCTTTTCAGCAAGGGGGAAATATGGCTCAAGGACTTGCATGGCATCAGGTTTGATATAAGGCATATTGATAGCATTTTTCACAGGTTGCCCTTTCAGGGAATTCACTATCTGCTCGGCAACCGAAATAGCCACATTGATCTGGGCTTCTTCTGTTGATGCGCCAAGATGCGGCGTCATAATAACACCATCAAGATCAATAAGCGGGCTTTCAAATGGTGGTTCTTTGACAAAGACATCAATAGCAGCGCCCGCAACAATGCCATCTTTTATCGCTTTTGCAAGAGCTCCTTCATTGATAATGCCGCCTCTTGCGCAGTTGATGACGCGGGCTCCCTTTTTCATGGACGCGAATTCTTTTGTATTTATGAGGTCTTTTGTCTCTTTTGTGAGGGGAGTATGCACGGTGATGTAATCTGCCCGCTTTACGATATCTGCGACTGTTGTAAGCTCAATACCCAGCTCTTTTGCCCTGTCAGGAGAAATGAACGGATCATAAGCAAGTATGTTCATTTCCATCCCCTGTGCCCTTTTTGCAACTTCTGCCCCGATCCTTCCCAGTCCTATTACGCCGAGTGTTTTTCCCCTTACCTCAACACCCATAAATTTTTTCCGGTCCCATTTCTTGCTTTTTAATGATGCATTTGCCTGCGGGATGTTCCTTGACATTGCCATCATCATGGCTATCGTATGCTCAGCGGCTGAAATCGTATTTCCCTCCGGGGCATTTACTACTATTATTCCCCGCTCCGTGGCCGCATTTACATCAATATTATCAACGCCAACCCCCGCACGGCCTATTATTTTTAATTTTTTGCCGGCAGCAATTACATTTTTTGTTACCTGGGTTTCGCTTCGGACAATGAGTGCTTCATAATTTCCGATCTTATTAATTAATTCTTCAGGCTTAAGACCGGTTAAAATGTCAACATCAAATTCTTTCTTTAATATTTCTACACCCTGATCGGATATAGGGTCACTTACAAGTATCTTCAAAATTATCACCAGATTAGTCCGTTTAATTATACTATAAGCATTTCAGCTTTTCGTTAAAGATTAGATTTTTCAACCTTGCAGAATATTATAAAGCTATGGCAACTCCTTTAATGAAGAAAAATCCGGATCGATCAGGAAGACCATTTGTTTTTATCAACGCAGCCATGAGCGCGGATGGAAAGATCGCCACAATAGAAAGGAAGCAGACACGGATATCGGGAAGCCAGGATTTTGACCGCATGGATGAACTCAGAGCCACATCAGATGCTATTATGATAGGTATAGGAACGGTGCTCTCCGATAATCCCAGTCTTACGGTAAAATCAAAAGAAAGACGTGAAAAAAGGCGCTCCATGGGTTTTGAAGAAATTCCAGCAAGAGTTGTAGTAGACAGCATGGCAAGGACGCCGATAGATGCGGATATATTTAAAAAAGGGGAAGGAAAAAGGATAATCGCTGTTTGTGAAAATGCACCGGAAGTGAATGTTTCGGAACTTTCAAAGCTTGCTGATATTATTTGTCTTGGGGAAAAGAGCGTCGATCTTGAAAAACTCCTTTTTGAATTAAATAACCTTGGCATAAAAAAGCTTATGGTGGAAGGGGGTGCCACTTTGAATTGGGGGCTGATATCAGAGGGACTTGTTGATGAGATATATACATTTATCGGTAATATGATAGTTGGCGGAAAATCTGCCCCCACATTGGTAGATGGCGAAGGATTTGTGTCTGATTTTTGCAAATTGGGTCTCATATCTTGCGAGATATTGGAAGAAGGTGTCATCATAAGGTGGAAAGTCCAGCAGTAATCTTTAATAGCCTTTACGTTAATTGTAAACCCATGGTTAAACTTGATCAAATTAATATTTCAAATGATGGTCTCACAAAATTTTTCAGTCCTATCGAGGCAGCAATACTAAGGGCACTATGGTCTGAAGGTGAAATGACCACTTCAGAGCTTACTGGAAAGACAAATATTCCTTTGACAAGCGTTGCTGGAACCCTTGACAGGCTCGTCAAAGCGGGATATACGACAAGGCGAACCGAGAAAGTCAACGGGAGGGTGAGATATATGTATGAGCCGGTTTTTACCGAGGAAGAAGCGGCAAGTGAGATCACTACAAAAATATTAGACAGCCTGGTAGAAACATTCGGACCTCATGTGGTTGAGAATTTTTCAAAATACAGTGATAAAAAATGAATTTTATGATGAATGACATTCACTGCTATGGCCAGTGTTTAAGATCATGGACGCCCTTTGTGGCTTTAATTGTGGTAATGTCGATAACCTTAATTGCGATAAGCCTGATGCTTTCGAATCCAGGGAAGAGACTTAAGATTTTTGTTTTTTCCCAATCATCGGGTATTCTGGCGATCACTTTGACCTATTACCTTATGGAATGCCGTGAGATGCTTACCTTCTATCTTTATTCGGCCTACCTATTAGTTTCAAGCCTGATGGTTTTCGGTATGCTGCGGTATTATGATCGTATCCTGATAAAAAAACTTGGGGCTAAACCAGCCGGAAGCATACTAAATTGGACACAGGAATTCGTGGATATGCTGACATCGGCAAAATTATATTACTTTGATTCTGCAATTCCAAGGGCATTTGCGTCCGGAAAGTCGATCTTTATATCAATAGGACTTCTTGAGATGATGGATGATGACGAGCTAAAAGCAGTATTGGCGCATGAGGCATGGCACATAAGACATAATTCCAGGATGCCATTTATGAAGCAACTTGCACTGATGGCATTTTCTTCATCAAATGATCTTGATCTTGAATGTAAGGCAGATAGTTTTGCAGCGCAAATAGCAGGCAGTGAAGCGCTTTTGTCTGCACGAAATAAGGTTGACAAAGTATTTATTTGAGAAAATATTAGGAATATGAAATATGTGGCTTAAATTGAGATTGTATCTAGTAATGGCGTTACTGTTTGCCATAGTCTATGGGCTTGTGGCGTTCGTTGCAAATTATGCTGGGATCTCCGGATCATCCAGTTTCTGGTTTTATGGCATTCTTGCCACGGTCATGATGCTTATACAGTATATGATCGGACCAAAAATGGTCGAATGGCAGATGGGTATAAAATATGTGAGCGAACAGGAATATCCTGCATTGCATAGAATGGTTACTGAACTTGCACGGGACGCAGGAATTCCAAAACCAAAGATCGGCATCGCCAGGATGCCCATACCGAATGCATTTGCATTCGGTCGCTGGGCAAAGGATGGCCGGATTTGTGTGACAGAAGGGATAATGACCCTTCTTAATGAAAAAGAGCTAAGGGCAGTCCTTGCTCATGAAATATCCCACCTTAAAAATAAAGATGTTGCAGTTATTACTATGATAAGCGTAATTCCCATGATCTGCTGGTACCTGGCATGGAACCAGTTGTTCTCTGGCGGCAGGGAACGCGGGAATGGTATGCTTATCGGGATTTTAGCATTTATAGTTTATTTGATAACGAATCTTCTTGTGTTATATGTATCAAGGATCAGGGAATATTATGCAGATGAAGGCGCAGTGAAACTTGGAAATTCACCCCATCATCTTGCAACAGCCCTTTATAAACTTGTTTATGGAAGCGCAAAGGTCTCAAAGGATGCCCTGAAACCGGTAGAGGGAATGAAAGCATTCTTTGCCAATGATCCATCCCGCGCCAGCAGTGATATAAGGGAATTGTCCCAGATTGATCTGGATGGAAGCGGAACAATCGACATCAATGAGCTTATGGCTCTTCGTACCAGGCCGGTAAAGGTTAAGACAAGCGATAAACTATTGGAGATGCTAAGCACCCATCCGAATATGCTCAAGCGCATCCAGCGGCTTTCCTCACTTCAGGGGATATCCGCATCTTAATTTTTTCGGGACTACACAGAGATTTTTTTTTTGAACGAAAAGGTTATAAGAAATGTGATTTATTGAGGAGAAATCATTCACTTATTAAACAGTGATTCTGAGCATATCTCCAGACGCAATTGCTAAAATTATTTTGATGAGTCAAAATATCACTCAGGCAAAGTGTCCGTTATCATTGTATATATTTGTGATGAGCCGCAAGGCTGTTCCGGGTTATCCGGGACTGTATCGTGCATTATGAAATGCATAACCCCAACGATTGTTGGAAAAGGAGGACTATAGGTTGCTAAATGAATTACAGGGTAGAAAAGGTGACTTAAAAAATAAGTCGGAAGAGTATAAGGACAAAAGAAATGAATTCAATCTTGAAGCCAGTAAATGTGCCGCAAAAAGGAATGATTTAAATAAACGCACAAAAGAACTTATTGAAGAGGCACAACAGCTCAAGAAATTGCGCGATGATAACAATGAGCAGGTGGCTCAATCCAAACTCAAGCGCGATGAATTAAATGATCAGGCTAATAAGATCTATGCTGAAATAGATAAGATCCGAAAAGGTCTTAATCTTGGCGATGGCCCATCACTCAAGGAATTAAAAAAACAGGTCGATGCACTGGAATTCAGGCAGCAGACTGAGGTAATGACACCCGCAAAGGAACGGGAACTTGTTGATAGCATAACCAAAATGTCTGATGAACTGAAGCGCAAGAAATCACAGCTTGAAGGCAACACTGAATTAAAGACTTTCCTTGAACAGGCGCAGGCTCTTCGCGATGAAGCATTGGTACATCACAATAAAGTAAAGGAATTTGCGGATGCTGCACAGCAATATCATGATAAAATGATCACGATATTCAAGGATGCGGATGCCATAAGGGCAGAATCCGATACCGCTCACAAGGAATTTGTAAAAGCACAGGAAGCGGCAGATGAGCAGCACAGGCTATTCATCCAGACACAAAAAGAGATCCGTGAGATCAATAAAGTTCTCATTGGATTGAAGAGAAAATCAAAGGAAACGAAAGACGAATCCATAAGAGAGCAGTCCAAGAAGGAAGCTGAAGAGGTTTATGCCCAGTTCAAGCTTGGTGAGAAACTGACCACAGAGGATTTGATGTTACTTCAGAGATCGGGACTTCTTTAATCCCTTCTCTTTTATTTCATTTTAATGGATTCATCAATAAAGTGTTATTCCTTAAGTTGGGGTGCAGCGAACAGTCTTGCCAGAGCGCTTGCCTATAAAGTCATCGAGTCAGGATATGAACCTGATATTATTCTGGGAATAGCAAGGGGCGGACTTGTCCCGGCGCGCATGGTCTGTGATCTTCTTTTAAGAAATGACCTGGTTTCTATTACTACGCAACATTGGGGTATCGCCACAAACCTGGGAAAAGCGCGGATAAAATTCTCATTACCACAGGAAGCTGATATTTCAGGGAAAAGAGTTCTCGTCGTGGATGATGTTGCAGATACCGGGGACAGCATTTCAATCGCAATAGATTACCTGAAAGAGAGGAACCCTCTTGAGATCAGGTCTGCGGTTTTTCACTACAAAACCTGTTCTTCATTAATACCGGATTACTATGGTGAAAAACTCGAAGAATGGAATTGGATTATTTATCCCTGGGCTTTTTATGAAGACTTGGCTGGATTTGTAGATAAATTGCTGGATAACCCTATGACTGATGAGGAATTACGAACTGGTCTTATGTGCAGTTTCAATATAATGATCTCACGGAAAGAAATTAAACAAATGTTAAATGACCTGCATAAACTGTGTAAACTCAGGAAGATCAAAAAAGACAAAAAGACTTTATGGGAAAAAGTATAATCCTGAACCTGAGGGAAGATGAATATACGCATTCATGTTCTTGTTTCAGGGAAAGTGCAGGGTGTATTCTTCAGATCAAGCACGAAAGATAAAGCAGAGGAAATGGGCCTTTCAGGCTGGGTGAGAAATCTTGCTGATGGACGTGTGGAAGCCGTTTTCGAAGGAGAAAAGGAAAACGTTGATAAAATAGTGGGGTGGTGCAGGAAGGGTCCTGAATATGCAAGGGTGACAGGCATTGAAATTATTGTTGAAGAATACCAAGGGGAATTCAAGGGATTTTTACTGCGGCGGTAATTATAAACCATAACAAACCAATCGAGGATTGAGAGAGGAAGGGCGGCTGCCGGCAGCAAGTCTGCTGAGGAAAGTCCCCTCACCATCTGGACCGCGGACGCACGCAAGTGCGTAAGGCGAGAGTCTTGGCTCTGGAACAGAAACGATACCGCAGCGCATAAATGCGATGATTCCGAAAGGATGAGGTCATGCGTTTGCGGATGGAACGGCGAATCCACGCGGGTGCAAGCCGAAATAGGACGAAAAGGGCAGTCCAGACCTGTCCGAGTCCGGTGCATAGCTGAATGTCGCATAAGCGCTACAGGGGTTTTACTCCTGCGCTAAACATAAAGGGGCTTACTCTCCTCACTCAAATATCTGTGATAATATTTAAATAAATAAAAAACCAATTTTCAAATATGCAATTCACAATAAAACTCGAAAAATCTGATGAAGGCGGATATACAGCCCAATGTCTTTAACTTCCCGCTGCTATAAGTGAGGGTGACACAAAAGAAGATGCCCTGGAAAATATCAGGGAAGCAATTCAACTTGTTCTTGAAATCACACAGGAGCAAGCCAGGTCATATACAGAAGTATGCAAGGTGGAAGTCGCTTGTGCCTAAACTTCATTCGTCATCCGTTAACAGAAAAATCGTGAAATAAAACACGGATTGGATGGATATTGTTATCCGTGCAAATCCCATGCCATCCGTGTTCCCAGTCGTCTGATTTTGTTAATAAATATGCTTATATTGCTCTATGATTTTACTATGTGAAAATCTGCACAACCGGGCTGTTGACTGGCTTCACAGAGCAGGAACGCAGCATGAATTACCTTGCGGTCTTCTGGCGAGAGCAAATCTTTAAATTACGCAAAAGGATTTCGAAAAAGCCAGGCACGATCTTGACGAAGCCATGATCATCGCAGAGCGCGGAGAGATGGGCTTGCATAAAGCTGACTGCCGCCGGGGATATGCGCGCCTCTTCCTTGCCATAGGGGATAAGGAGAAGGCGCGGGAGGAGCTGGCGATTGCCAAAGATATGATTGGGAGGATGGGGTTTCACAGGCGGGATGGGAAGTGAAGGAGCTGGAAGAGAGACTGAAATTGTAATGGATGAATGATTATCAGAAGAAAGTTATAAGTTCTCCGGAAACTATGGTTTCTTGAAAATAAGCTGATAAAAATTGATATAAAATAGAGGAAGGAAACAGAATTGGAAAGTGCATTTAAAGCAATAGAAACCACAGGAATGATAGATAAGGATCATCATCTCTTCTTAGATGAGCCTTTGCCTTTCGCTGGTCCAGCCAGGGTTCGTGTCATCATCTTGCTACCGGAGGATGGAGATATTGATGAGAAGGAATGGCTATATGCAGCGGCGAAAGATCCATCGTTTGATTTTTTGAAAGAGCCGGAAGAAGACATCTATTCATTGACTGATGGAAAACCATTCCATGACGAAAGATAAAATAGTTCTTGTCCCTTTCCCATTCGATGATCTATCGGCGCAGAAAGTGCGACCCGCTGTATGCCTGACTGATCCAATCGGACAGCATCGCCACGTAATTCTAGCATTTATCACAAGTAATACAAATCAGGAATTTCTCGAAACAGATGTTATGCTGGATAGTAATGATAAGAATTTCAATGTAACTGGTTTGCGTGTATCATCGGCACTGCGATTCATTGGGCATCGGTTAAGGATTCTAAATGGCTCTTATAATATCGTTTTTAAATGATTTGTATAATTTTATAATTTACCTTACCGTCAAATGACGACCCCTATAACTCCCATAAAAACCCTAATGGGAATTTGGAATATCGCCATGGAAATAATAAAAGACGAGATAGAAAATCTGAAAAGTGCCTGGAAAAAAACATCTG
>Ga0209540_10001014_pt1 | contig 22603 bp, 18 predicted proteins | sample BarGraIncu01121A_FD_184501 | JGI IMG/M metagenome (GOLD analysis project Ga0209540, IMG submission 184501) | Arctic peat soil microbial communities from Barrow, Alaska - Barrow Graham LP Incubations 011-21A (SPAdes) (version 2) | ecosystem: Environmental > Terrestrial > Soil > Wetlands > Peat... | reverse complement strand
AGTCTATCTTTGCCGAAAATTATTTCGACGAACAAATGCATTTGTTTATCGACAGTTTAAATGTGGCTTATGTGGCTTTTACCCGCGCTAAAAATGAATTGATTTGTATGGCTCCTGCACCCAAAAAAGAAGTAGAAAGTCTGGATAAAATCAACTCGTTGTCGGCTCTTCTTACAGCGTGTTTTACAGTTGAAACGCCGGGTTTGGATACCGAAATTGTTTCGCTGTCCGGCTCGTTCAACAACGAAACGAAGGTATTTGAACTGGGTGAACCTACTAAGACTGTTTACAACGAAAAACCTAGCGAGGATCAAAATGAAAAGGTTACCGGGTACCCAACTGTGACTAGTTTGGGCCGTTTACGTATTCGTCATCAAAGTCTGGATTATTTATTGGAAAACCAACAAATGACTGATAGTAAACTAAACTATGGTATTATTATGCATGATATTCTTCGTCAGATTACTTATAAGTCCGATCAATCAAAGGCTATTTTCGACCTTGTTCGCAGTGGGCGGATAAGCGAAGATGAGAGCAAAAAAGTAGAAGCAGAAATGGAATATTTCTGGAATTTGCCGGAGGTTGAAAGTTGGTTTGGCAGTGATGCGCGGGTACTCAATGAAACAACTATTCTGATTCCAACTGGTGAGCAATATCGTCCGGATCGTGTTGTGATTCGAGGGAAAAAAGCCACTATAGTGGATTATAAATTCGGTGAAAAAGAAAGCAAAACTTATCTTCAACAGGTGAAACAATATATGAATCTGATAGCTGAAATGGGCTACGAAACGAGCGGTTTTGTGTGTTATGTAAGTTTGCGAAAAGTGGAAAAAGTTGGATAGAATTATTTACAAAAGAAACGGTTGAAATTTCATTTTAAATTTCAGCCGTTTCTTTTGCGGAGACTTTAGAATAAATTCGGTTTCCGTTTTTTTGCTTCGTCAAGGCTAAGCAAATCGGCTTTTTTAGTTTGCTTTTCACGTAGAGCCTGATATTCGGCAGCAATGCCGGCTTCGTAGGCTACATGTTGCGTTTTGCTCATAAGTTGAGCCACTACCAGTGTGTTGACCGAAGCGTCTTTTACATATACCACAGGTCCGTTGTAATTTGGTGCAATTTTTACTGCAGTATGTATCTTCGAAGTGGTGGCACCCCCAATCAACAAAGGAATGGTTAGACCTGCTTTTTGCATTTCGGCAGCAACGATAGTCATTTCTTCCAATGATGGAGTAATCAATCCGCTTAAGCCTACCATATCTACTTTTTCGTCGATGGCGGTTTGAATAATTTTCTCTGTCGGGGTCATTACTCCTAAGTCTATTACTTCAAAATTGTTGCATGCCAATACCACCGCTACAATGTTTTTACCTATATCGTGGACATCACCTTTTACGGTGGCAATCAAAAATTTTCCGGCAGATGAACTCTGACCGGGTACTTTCTCTGCCTCGATAACAGGTTGCAGAATAGCTACCGCTTTTTTCATGGTACGGGCAGTTTTTACCACCTGCGGCAGAAACATCTTTCCGTCACCAAACAACTCTCCAACGATATTCATTCCACTCATCAATGGGCCTTCAATAATCTCAATGGCTGTGTCGAACTGTTTCAGGGCTTCGGCTAAATCTTCTTCCAGAAATTCGCTGATGCCTTTAATTAAAGCATATTCCAACCGACCTTGCAGCGGACGCGAACGCCATTCGTCTACTTTTTCTACTTTTTCGCCGGTGGCTTGTTGTTTTACTTTTTCCGCAAGTTCAATCATGCGCTCGGTAGCGTCCGGACGGCGATTGAGAACAACGTCTTCCACATGTTCCAGTAATTCGGGCTCTATGTCCTGATAAATTTGCAACATGCCGGCATTTACAATACCCATATCCATGCCTTCTTTGATGGCATAATACAAAAATACGGAATGAATGGCTTCGCGAACCACATTGTTTCCGCGGAACGAGAACGAAAGGTTACTCACACCTCCACTGATTTTGGCGTAAGGTAAATTCTGCTTAATCCAGCGGGTGGCGTTGATAAAATCGACACCATAGTTGTTGTGTTCCTCAATTCCGGTGGCAATGGCCAGCACATTGGGGTCAAAAATAATATCTTGTGGTGGAAAACCGACCTTGTCAACCAACAAATGATAAGCGCGACTACAGATTTGTGTCTTGCGCTCAAAGCTGTCAGCTTGCCCTTTTTCGTCGAAAGCCATAACTACTGCCGCTGCACCATAAGCGCGAATTTTACGAGCTTTATGCAGAAAATCTTCTTCGCCTTCTTTCAGGCTGATAGAGTTCACGATGCATTTTCCTTGTACACATTTCAAGCCCGCCTCAATGACTTCCCATTTAGAAGAATCAATCATGATAGGTACACGTGATATTTCAGGTTCGGCAGCCACGTAATTCAGAAAAGTAGTCATCTCTTCTTTGGCTTCCAGCATAGCATCGTCCATGTTTATGTCGATGATTTGTGCTCCGTCTTCTACCTGTTTGCGGGCAATGCTGAGTGCTTCCTCGTATTTTTTCTCGTTTATCAAACGTAAAAACATGCGAGAACCGGCTACATTACAACGTTCGCCGATATTTGTGAATAAGGAATCTTCTTTGATTTCCAATAGCTCCAATCCGGATAGCTCCAAATTTGTATTTGCGGGTTTTCGCTGCCGTATTTCAGCATCTTTAATCAATGCACTATAGGTGGCAATATGATCAGGAGAAGTTCCGCAACAACCTCCGATAATATTGACTAATTTCTCGTCGAAATATTCTTTCACCTGCACTGCCATCATTTCGGGTGTCTCGTCATATTCCCCAAACTGGTTGGGTAAGCCTGCGTTGGGGTATGCGCTCACAAACCAGGGTGAATGAGCATTTATTTCTTGTAAATAGGGTTTTAAATCTTTAGCTCCGAACGAGCAGTTTAGCCCTATCGATAACAAATTGGCGTGACCAACTGATGCCAGAAAGGCACGGATAGTTTGACCGGACAAAGTACGACCACTGGTGTCGGCCACTGTTGCGGAAAGCATAATCTCAACACGTTTGCCAAGTTCGGTCATGGCTTCTTCAGCAGCAAAGATGGCGGCTTTAGCGTTTAAAGTATCAAAGATTGTTTCAATCAGGAGTGCGTCGACTCCGCCTTCAATTAAAGCGAGAATCTGTTCTTTGTAAGCCAAAACCAGATCGTCAAAACTTACAGCTCGAAATGCCGGATTGTTTACGTCGGGTGACATGGAGGCTGTTTTGTTGGTTGGACCAACGGCCCCTGCAACAAAACGAGGTTTGTTAGGATTCTTTGCTGTAAACTCATCGGCAGCTTGACGTGCTAAACGAGCTCCGGCCAGATTAATTTCCCGAACTAATGAAGCCATCCCGTAATCTTCCATGGAGATACGTTGGGCGTTGAAGGTGTTTGACTCTATGATGTCGGCACCGGCTTCTAAATATGCTGCATGAATGCCACGAATTATATCGGGTTGAGTGAGTACCAATAAATCATTATTTCCTTTTACAGGACTGTTCCAATTGGCAAATCGTTCTCCACGGTAATTAACTTCCGTTAATTTGTGGCGCTGTATCATTGTTCCCATCGCTCCGTCAAGTACGAGAATGCGATGTTCAAGTTCTGTTCTTAGTGTCATGTTTTTTTGTTTTGAAATGCAAAGATAACTATATTCAATTTGTAATTCACAATTCATAGTTCATAATTTGGTATTTTGTGCAGATTATTAGCTCTTTTGCCCTGGATTTATTCTCTGCAAAGACATTGAAATACAAAAAAACGCTGAGGAAAATTCCACAGCGTTTAAATTATGCATTGCACATTAATAATTATGCATTGATAAGTCCTTTTCCTGTCATCTCTTTGGGTTGCGGAATTCTCAGGATCTGACAAATTGAAGGAGCAACATCAGCCAAGATACCATTTTCAACTTTAGCATTTTTATTACCTGTTACATAAATAAATGGAACGGGATTTAATGAATGAGCAGTATTTGGCGAGCCATCAGCATTTTCGGCATTATCAGCATTTCCATGATCAGCAATGATAATCACTTCGTAATCGTTAGCTTTTGCAGCTTCCACCACTTGTTTCACGCAATGGTCCACAGTAGTTATTGCTTTTTGAATGGCTTCGTATACGCCGGTATGACCAACCATATCGCCATTTGCAAAGTTTAATGCAACGAAATCAAATTTCTGCGTGTTTAATGCGGCTACCAGTTTGTCTGCCACTTCGGGGGCGCTCATTTCAGGTTGTAAATCGTAAGTTGCCACTTTAGGAGAAGACACCAGAATACGCTCTTCACCATCAAATTCACTTTCGCGTCCGCCGGAGAAGAAGAAAGTTACATGAGCAAACTTTTCTGTTTCCGCAATGCGTAATTGTTTCAAGCCAAGACTGGAAACATATTCGCCCAGTGTATTTTGAACATTGTCTTTATCGAACAAAATATGTAAACCTTTATAGCTTGAATCGTAAGGAGTCATGCAATAATATTCCAATGGAATAGTGTGCATTCCTTCTTCCGGCATGTCTTGTTGAGTTAACACTACGGATAATTCTTTAGCCCGGTCGTTGCGGTAATTGAAGAAAATAATTACGTCACCGGATTCAATAGTTGCCAATGGTTTCCCATTTGCATCAACAGCCACGATTGGATTGATAAACTCATCAGTCACACCGGCATCGTACGATGCTTGCATAGCTGCAACCAAGTCAGTACTGGTTTCGCCTACGCCGTTTACCATTAGGTCGTATGATTTTTTTACACGATCCCAACGTTTATCGCGATCCATAGCATAATAACGCCCGATGATTGATGCGATTTTAGTGTCTGTTTTGGCATTGTGCGCTATAAGTTTTTCGATAAACCCTTTTCCACTACGAGGATCTGTATCACGGCCATCCATAAAGCAATGAACGAAAGCATTGGAAATACCATATTCTTTTGCAATGTCAAGCAGTTTGAAGAGGTGATCTAATGAACTATGAACGCCACCATCGGAAACCAAACCCATAAAATGAATTTTCTTTTTGTTGTCACGGGCGTACGAATAAGCCTTAATAATTTCAGGGTTCTTCAGAATGCTGTTGTCGCGGCAGGCAATGTTGATTTTTACCAAATCCTGATAAACTACGCGTCCGGCACCGATGTTAAGGTGCCCAACTTCCGAGTTTCCCATCTGACCTTCAGGAAGACCCACATCTTCGCCAGAGGCTAAAAGTTGAGAATTAGGATAATTTGCCACCAATGAATCAATGTAAGGAGTTGGTGTGCTGTAGATGACGTTAGAGCGAGTTGGTTTCCCAATTCCCCAGCCATCCAAAATCATAAGTAGTGCTTTCTTGCTCATATTATTTTGAAATTTATTATTTTTCGATATTCTCCTTCTCCTCGGAAGAGGGTCGGGGTGAGGTCTTTCTTAGGCTGCAAAAATACTCAATTTTTAGCGGTTTGCTATCGTTTTTTTGTTGATATTTGGGCGCTGTAATTATATATTCTTTCAAATAATACTAAAATTTTTATCTTTGCACTTTAAAAATCCAGAAAATGATGTTTGTTGTTATTGCTTGTATGCTTGCTGGAATGGCTGGCGGATATTTATTTCGCAGTCGTAAAATCCAATTTGCTCATAGATTTATCCTCGGACTTATCTGGTTGCTGTTATTCTTGCTGGGGTTAGAGCTAGGGGCTAACAAAGTGGTCGTTAGTCAATTCGGAGTACTTGGATTTGAAGCATTGTTGTTGGCTTTTGGTGGTACTTTGGGAAGCGTATTGGCTGCATGGTTACTTTGGACTTTTTGTTTAAAGAAAGGTGCAAGTAAATGAAAGGTAGTCTGGTTATTTTGTCGTTTTTTGCAACGGGATTACTGGTTGGTGTTTTTCGTTGGCTTCCGGCCGAACTACAGTATTCTAATGCCAGCTTTTATGTGCTCTGTTTGCTTATGTTTTCTGTCGGATTTAGCATTGGCAATGACCCTCAGTCATTCCATCAGTTTAAAACCTTAAATTTGCGATTGGCTTTTCTTCCATTGATGACAATTGTTGGTACCTGGATAGGTGTAATTGTAGTTGGTTTATTGGTGAAAAATCGCAGCTTGACAGATTGCTTGGCGGTAGGTTCGGGTTTTGGATATTATTCGCTATCCAGCATTCTGATTACTCAGTACAAGGGAGTTGAATTAGGAACAATTGCATTGTTGTCTAACATAATGCGTGAAGTTATCACCTTGCTTTTTGCTCCATTTATACTAAAGTATTTTGGTGTACTAGCTCCTATTTCTGCCGGTGGAGCTACCACGATGGATACAACTTTCCCTGTCATTGTCCATAATTCGGGGCCAGATTATGCTATTGTATCTATTTATCACGGATTCATTGTTGATTTTTCTGTGCCATTCTTAGTTACATTATTTTGCAGTTTATAATATAGTGTTTCTGTCAGCTAGGTATTGTAATTCGAAAAAATGTCTGAAAAGCACTAAACTCCATTGAATAATTTTGTACTTTTGCAGTATCTAAATAAAAAGTTAATATGGGTGTTTTCATTGAAATGTTTGATGAAATAGATCTGTGTTTTAGAAGAAAAATATTTCTTCTAAATTTTTGTTTGTCAATCTAATGTCATTTATTTTGGTATGAAAATAATCATAGTTGGTACAGCATTCCCTTATCGTGGTGGCTTGGCAGCATACAATGAGCGTTTGGCACGAGAATATGTAAAACGAGGCGATGAGGTTGAAATTATTACCTTCTCTCTTCAATATCCAGGATTCTTATTCCCCGGAAAGTCGCAATATTCTACAGAATTTCCACCAAAGGATTTGATAATAAGTCGAATGATTCATTCAATGAATCCATTGAACTGGATTAAAGTTGGAAAGAGAATTAAGGGACAGACACCGGATATTGTTATTTTTAGCTATTGGATGGCTTTTATGGCTCCGTGTTTTGGTACCATTGCTCGTTATGCCCGGTCACCAAAGACAAAAATGGTGGCTATGATTCATAATATGATCCCTCACGAGCCAACTATTCTTGATAAACTCTTTCCGCGTTACTTTGTAAAATCTATGGATGGCTTTGTAGCTATGGCGGATTCTGTATTGGCGGATATTAATTCTTTTGATCCGGATAATAAACCCAAGGTTATGTCGCCTCATCCCATTTATGACCATTATGGTGCTGCCTTAACAAAAAAGGAAGCCGCGATGAAGCTTGGGTTACATGAACAAAAACAATATATTTTGTTTTTTGGATTTATTCGTCATTACAAAGGTTTGGACCTATTGCTGGAAGCATTTGCCGATCCAAGATTGCGTCAATTTCCGGTCAGGCTTATTGTTGCCGGCGAATTTTACGAGAATCCTCAGCCTTACCTTGAATTAATTATTAAATTGAAATTGGAAGGATTGGTTGAGCTGCGAACCGGCTTTATCCCGGATAATGAAGTCCGGAATTATTTTAGTTTGGCTGATTTAGTTGCGCAGCCTTATCGAACGGCAACTCAAAGTGGAGTTAGTCAGATAGCGTATCATTTTGAAAAGCCTATGCTGGTAACTAAAGTCGGAGGATTGGCTGAGATTATTCCGGATGGGAAGGTTGGATATGTGGTAGGCGTGGATCCGGTTCAGATTGCTGATGCGTTGGTTGATTTCTTCTCTAATCAACGATCTGAGAAGATGATAGAAAATATTAAAGTTGAAAAACAAAAATTTTTATGGTCGCGTATGACTGATGCGATTGATGGATTATTCTAGGTCTACTCTTTTCTCTAAGGGAACAAAATACTTTTCTTGAGCGTTCTGTTTGCAAAATTTCAAATTTTATTCATTAATCTCTCTTTTCCCAATCAGGGACTACAGCTCTTTATATATTATGGCAAGCGAAATAGTAGAAACGCCGATGATGAAACAATTCAACGAGATCAAAGCAATGCATCCAGATGCAATCTTGCTTTTTCGTTGTGGTGATTTTTACGAGACTTTTTCCACTGATGCTATTCGGGCATCACAGATTCTGGGTATTACATTAACCAAGAGGGCAAATGGCTCTGGTAAAACAATCGAACTAGCAGGTTTTCCTCATCATGCACTCGATACGTACTTGCCGAAACTGGTTCGCGCAGGAATGCGCGTGGCTATCTGTGATCAGCTTGAAGACCCAAAACTCACAAAAAAAATAGTAAAACGTGGAGTCACAGAATTAGTAACTCCGGGTGTTTCATATAGTGATACAACTCTAAATCATAAGGAAAATACCTTTTTGGCAAGTGTTTTTCTGAATAAGAATCATATTGGCGTTTCGTTTCTGGATATTTCTACAGGTGAATTTCTGGTTGCAGAAGGAACTGCTGACTATGTAGATAAATTATTAAATAGCTTTGGACCGAAAGAAGTTCTTTTTGATCGTTCGAAGAAAAAAGATTTCGAAGCTTTGTTTGGAACAAAGTTCTTTACATACGCGCTAGAAGACTGGGCTTTTACGCCCGATGCTGCCCTGGAACGTTTGCTTAAGCACTTTGAAACTAAAAATCTTAAGGGTTTTGGGGTTGACAATCTGCCCAATGCTGTTGTTGCTGCCGGAGCCATCTTGCACTATCTGGATTTGACTCATCATCAACAGACCGGACATATAACGCAGTTGTCAAGAATTGAAGAAGAACGTTACGTGTGGCTCGATAGGTTTACTGTGCGTAATCTGGAACTGTATGGATCCATTAATGAGGGTGCCCGTACCTTGCTTGATGTAATTGATAAAACGATTAGTCCGATGGGAGCGCGTATGCTAAAACGTTGGGTTGCCTTTCCGTTGAAAGATGTAAAGCCTATCAGTGAACGTTTGAGTGTGGTAGAGTATTTCTTTAAAGATCCCGAATTAAAGCTTCTTCTTGAGCAAAACATAGCTCTGATTGGAGACTTGGAACGTATTATTTCCAAAGTGGCTGTGGGGCGTATCAATCCGCGTGAAGTTGTTCAACTGAAAGTGGCATTGAAAGCCATTGAGCCAATAAAAAAGGCGTGTCTGGAAGCGGATAACGTAACCTTAAAAAAAATAGCTGACCAATTGAATGCTTGTGCGGTTATTTCTGAAAAAATAGAAAATGAAGTCACAAACGATCCACCCAATATGGTTAGTCGTGGTGGTATTATTAAACCTGGTATTGATTCAGAATTAGATGAGTTGCGTCAGTTGGCTTATTCAGGAAAAGATTTCTTGCAAAAGATTCAGGAGCGTGAAAGTGAAGAAACGGGCATCCCAAGTTTGAAAATAAGTTTCAACAATGTTTTTGGATACTATATTGAAGTGCGGAATATGCACAAGGATAAGGTACCAGATACTTGGATTCGGAAGCAGACGCTGGTAAATGCTGAACGTTACATTACACAGGAACTCAAAGTGTATGAAGAAAAAATTTTGGGTGCCGAGGAAAAAATTCTGACTATTGAAACTCGACTTTTTAATGAATTGGTGTTGAGTTTAGTTGATTACATTACGGCCATTCAGTTGGACTCTAATTTGATTGCGCAGTTAGATTGTCTTGTTTCATTTGCAAAGGTGTCTGCAGAAAACAAATATGTTCGTCCGGAAGTTGCAGATACAGATGTATTAGACATAAAACAAGGTCGCCATCCTGTTATTGAGAAACAATTGCCGATAGGAGAAACTTATATTGCCAATGATGTGTATCTGGATAATGAAACTCAGCAGATAATTATTATCACAGGTCCAAACATGTCGGGTAAGTCTGCATTGCTTCGTCAAACAGCTATCATTGTGTTGATGGCTCAGATTGGATGTTTTGTTCCGGTTGAAAGCGCTAAAATTGGTATTGTTGATAAGATATTCACCCGTGTAGGCGCGAGCGATAATATTTCGCAAGGCGAGTCAACTTTTATGGTGGAGATGAATGAAGCTGCTAGCATTCTGAATAATCTATCGAGTCGTAGTCTGGTTCTTTTCGATGAATTAGGGCGTGGAACAAGTACGTATGATGGAATTTCTATTGCCTGGGCTATTGTGGAATATATTCATGAGCACCCAAATTGTAAAGCTAAAACTCTTTTTGCTACGCACTATCATGAACTGAACGAAATGGAAAAATCATTTCATCGGATTAAGAACTATAATGTGTCCGTGAAGGAAATTAATAAAAAGGTGATTTTTCTACGTAAGCTGGTTCGTGGAGGAAGTGAACATAGTTTTGGTATTCACGTGGCTAAAATGGCAGGGATGCCACAAAGTATAGTCAAACGTTCAGAACAAATATTAAAGCAGCTCGAAACGGATAATCGTCAATCAGGGGTTTCTAAGCCAGTGGGTGAAATTGCTCAACAACGTGAGGGTTTGCAGTTGAGCTTTTTTCAGCTTGATGATCCGGTGCTCGAGCAGATCCGCGACGAAATAAAGAATCTGGATGTTGATAATCTTACTCCGATCGAAGCTCTTAATAAACTTAATGAGGTTAAGCGTATCATCACGGGACGGTAAATTGCACACTCGTCATATATCTGTGTCATTAATATTGCATATAAATACATTTTAATGAAAGTCAGGTGCGTGAGTATAAGTTTTAAGTCCTGAAATATTATAAAAACGCATTTTTTAGCGGGCGAAACTAAAAAAAACAGTACTTTTGTGCTTTCTTTTTTAGAAATAAGTAAGCAATAATATTTAATGATCTGTTCCCTGAAATCAAAATTCAGATAAACAGTCTTGTACTCGTAGCTATTTACTTGTAACTACTTAAAACACTCAAACAAATATATTTTTTATTGTATGAAGAAACATAATTTTAATGCCGGTCCTTCTATTTTACCACGTGAGGTTATTGAAAAAACGGCGCAGGCAGTATTGGATTTTAATGGTTCAGGTTTATCAGTATTGGAAATCAGTCACCGTTCAAAGGATTTTCAAGCGGTAGTTGACGAAACGATTGCACTCTTCAAGGAATTATTGAATATTCCCGAAGGTTATTCTGTTCTTTTTTTAGGGAGTGGTGCCAGCATGCAGTTTTGTATGATTCCATTTAATCTTCTCGAAAAGAAAGCAGCATATTTAAATACGGGTGTTTGGGCTAATAAAGCCATGAAAGAGGCGAAAGGATTTGGTGAAACAGTGGAAGTAGCTTCGTCTAAAGATGCCAACTATACTTTTGTCCCTAAAGGCTATGTAATTCCGACTGATGCTGATTATTTTCATATTACAACAAATAATACGATTTATGGAACGGAAATCCTGACAGACCTTGATTCTCCGGTACCATTAATTGCTGATATGTCTTCTGATATTTTCTCCCGTCCAATGGATGTTTCTAAATATGGAATGATTTATGGTGGGGCGCAAAAAAATCTAGCTCCTGCAGGTTTGGCCTTTGTTATAATAAAAGATGAGCTGCTGGGAAAGGTATCGCGTTATATTCCGACTATGCTTAATTATAAAACGCATATTACTGAAGGATCAATGTTTAATACTCCACCGGTATTGCCTATTTATAGCGCTATGGAAACCTTGCGCTGGTTGAAAGCTAATGGCGGTTTGGTTGAGATGGAAAGGAAAAATATTGCAAAAGCCGAATTGCTTTACAATACAATTGATAACAGCAAAATCTTTGTGGGGACAGCAGCAAAAGAAGATCGTTCGCGCATGAATATTTGTTTTGTTATGAAACCAGAATATCAGTCGTTGGAAGCCGATTTCCAAAAATTTGCTTCAGATCGGGGTATGGTTGGAGTTAAAGGTCACCGTTCAGTTGGAGGTTTTCGTGCATCTGTTTATAATGCAATGCCAATTGAGAGTGTTCAGGCACTTGTTGACTGTATGTTGGAATTCGAAAAATTAAACGCTTAGAAATAAACATAACAATAGGCACTTTAGTGCCTATTGTTTTTAAATAGTCTATCATATGAAAGTTCTTATTGCTACCGATAAACCGTTTGCAAAAATAGCGGTGGACGGTATTCGTCAGGAAATTGAGGCAGCTGGCTTTGAATTGGCTCTTCTTGAAAAATATACAGTAAAGCAACAACTTCTTGATGCTGTTGTTGATGCTGATGCCATTATCATCCGTAGTGATATTATTGATGCGGAAGTTATTGCTGCAGCCAAGCAGTTGAAAATTGTAGTTCGTGCTGGCGCGGGGTACGATAATGTTGATTTGGCAGCCGCTACCAAAGCTGGCATTTGTGTGATGAATACACCAGGTCAGAATGCGAATGCAGTAGCAGAACTCGTTTTTGGATTACTTGTTTTTGCCGTTCGCAATTTCTATAATGGTACTTCAGGAACAGAATTGAAGGGAAAGAAATTGGGCATTCATGCTTACGGTAACGTTGGTCGCAATGTGGCTCGTATAGCAAAAGGATTTGGTATGGAACTGTTTGCTTTTGATGCGTTTTGCCCTGCCGAAGTGATAGAAAAGGACGGTGTAAAAGCCTTATCATCGGCGGAAGAGCTTTACAGTGTCTCTGATATTGTTTCATTACATATCCCTGCCACAGCAGAGACTAAACAATCGATTAATGCTGCATTGTTGGGTCGGATGCCCAAAGGTGGCATTCTGGTTAATACGGCTCGTAAAGAGGTTGTACATGAAGCAGAAATCCTCGAGTTTATGGAGTCACATACTGATTTTAAATATGTGACTGATATCCTTCCTGCTAATGATGCTGTGATGAAAGAAAAGGTTGGATCCCGATATTTCTCAACACCTAAAAAAATGGGAGCTCAAACTTCTGAGGCTAACATTAATGCAGGTATTGCTGCTGCTAAGCAGATTGTTGGCTTCATAAAAAACGGGATCGAAACATTTAAGGTGAATAAATAGCTTTAATTAAAGCATAAACAAAATCAGCCCTGAAAACTTAATGTTTTTAGGGCTGATTTCGTTTGTTTAGGCACTTCTTTGGACTTTTGCTACTTGTCTATTATAGTTGTTCAATTTTGCTCACTTGATTTGGATGTTTTTTTTTGTAAAATGATAGTTAGGCTTAGTGGTGCTTTGAGCCAATAAATGAACAAATAGGGAGCTTCTATAATTTATCGAGATTTTTTTGATTGACTAAAAACCAATTAATTAAGAAGTGTCCTTGTAAGAGAATGAATTTATTCGAGTTAAATAAGACTATTTTTTGTCAAAGCAATTACTATAAGATAGGTTTATCTCTTTAAATTTTCTTCTTTTAATATGCAATATAAATCAACAAAATAAAAATCCAACGTAAATATATATAATATATCAGGATGAATTTAAGTTTTGTTGGCCGATGATCTGATTTATCGGATGAGTTAATCTTTTTTTTTGTTACCCTTCCAAATAATATATTCCAAGTTTTCTGGTTATTTCAGCAGGCGATAAATTTCTAAAGTTTAATACGCAAGATTTGTCTGCTGTAATATTCTATTGTGCTGATGATTATATAATTGTGAATCTGTAAGTTGATCTAACGTAAAAAAAGGTTGCACTGTTCAAAAGTTTGATGCCGGATAGTTCCCTACAGTTAATGCTACGTATATATATATACTACTACAAAACACTAATTATCAGAGATGCGTATTTGAATATGTATCTTTGGTTGTCAATTACAAATAATTTTTCGATGTGAAACGAGCATCTAAACATGCATTAAAACCAAAGGTCATGTTTATTGCGAGTTCCATGCGACAACTATTAAAAATATAAATAAACGCATGAAAAAATACATTCTGCTAATCACGATATTCATATTTCTGTTTCACCATTTTTCTTTTGGGCAAGGTTCTACATATAGTGGCTCTTATACGAGTTCATCTCCTATTGTACTTGAAATGTCAGCAACCAAACTATTAATGGTTTGGAAATTAGTAATTCGTCCGGGCGTTGCATTTATCTTTCCAACTGCTCTAATGTGACAATTAAAAATTGCAAATTGGGCCCATCAAGTGGCGAAGGAATTTATCTTGCAAACTGCACTAACATCACTGTAACTAATTGCTCTATGGATGCAGTGGCGAGTGGTGTTGTTGCCGATGTTGCTTCAGGCATTAAAGTAACGTATAACGATGTTAGAAATGTGCAGGGCCCTATGCCTCGCGGACAAATGGTTCAATTTGGAAATGTAACAGGAACAGGAAATGTAATATCCTATAATGCAGGGGAGAATATTGCAGGACAAAGTTATCCGGAAGATGAGATTAGTCTGTACATGTCTAGTGGTACAGCCGACGATCCGATACAGGTAGTTGGAAACTGGATACGTGGGGGAGGACCTTCGGCTTCGGGAGGAGGAATAATGACCGGCGATATGGGTGGTTCGTATATTCTTGTGCAAGACAATATTCTTGTGAACCCTGGGCAATATGGAATTACTATTGCTAGTGGACATGATATTATAATCAAAAATAATAAAATATTTTCGGAGAAAACAGCGGTCAGCAATGTTGGACTTTCAGCTTACAAACAGTATGAAGTAGATACCTACTCAAATACAATTATGAACAATCAGGTCAATTTTACAAACAAGAATGGAATCCTGAATGACATGTGGAATTCAGGAAATGCAGGCACTATAGCAGGATGGGATACAAATGTCCATAATGCCAATTTGAATTCATCTATTTTACCTTCGACAATAATAGGGCGAGCTAAGTCAACGGGAACTGATGTGACCACTCCAACAGCGGTTAATTACAAAATTTCACCTAATCCTTCATTTGGTGAATCAATACTTGTATCTTCAGATACGCCCAATGCTATCAAAATGGCAGTATATAGTTCGACCGGGCAAAAAATGATTGATCAATCTATCAGTAGTACGCGTACAGTGGTAGATACAAGTAGTCTTACAGCAGGAGTTTATGTTGTAAAGATATCGAATGCAGATGATAGTGTTGTTGAGGCAAGAAAGATAACCGTAAAAAAATAACTCATTTTCTTTGTGCTTAGATGTTGAATTCTTTGGAACTATAAATAAGGCTGTAATCCGATCAGTTTCTTGTTATTGTTTTTTTTCCAAAACCAGTTGTTTATTTTGTAGGTTATATAAGCACTACCGGCACCCAGGATAGCTCCTGCCATTACATCCGAAGGGTAGTGCATTCCCAGATTCATTCGTGAATATCCAACTGAGCAGGCCCAAAAGTAACTTGGAGCAATCACATACCATTTAGGATACTTTAAACTAAGTGCTGTGGCAGTTGTAAATGCTAATGAAGTATGGCCGGACGGAAAAGAAAGTGATGTCTCGGCTTCGTACGCAGTAATCTTATCGGGATATGTAGCACCTGGCCGTGGTCGCCTTACAATTTCTTTCATGGAATAAGTAAGTACTCCATCCACTCCGATGCTGACCCCAACATAAAGTGAACTTTTCAACAAATCATCATCCTTATCAATAAGTGCTATTATACCCATAACAACAGGTGTGGAAATTGTAACAGCGGTAGTCGTGTTGGAAATGAATTTGGAATATTGACGAAGCCCTCCCTGGCTATTTATACTTCTTAATAACTCAACCTCTGCATTTTGTGCTGCAATTTGGGTGCTAAAAACAGAAAAGACACTCCAAAGCAGAATAATTGTCGTAAATTTGCGCATATTTTTTTGAGATCAAAGATAATTATAATTTGTCAAATGATTCAACTTTGCTAATCTGAGTAGCTCTTGTCGAATTAAGACCATAACATTAAAATAGCAAGAGCTTACGTTATTATCAGAATGTTTAAAATTTCAATCGTCGGACCCGAATCAACCGGAAAAACATACTTAGCCAGTCATTTAGCTGAGTCTTTTGGTTCGCCCTGGATTCCCGAGTACGCTCGTGAATATGTTGAAAAGCTGAACCGTCCATACACATACGAAGACGTTTGTAATATTGCTTTGAAACAAATTGAACAGGAAAAAATTTACGAAAATCAATCCACGGATAAACCATTTGTTTTTTTTGATACCGATTTGATTATAACAAAAGTCTGGTTTTCTTACTGTTTTAATGAGATACCCGACTTTCTCACTGAACGAATGCAGGCAAATTATTTTGATCTGTACTTGCTTTGTGTTCCCGATTTACCTTGGGAGCCCGATTCGGTTCGGGAACATGGCGAAGATCGCGAGTTCTTCTTTAATTGGTATAAAAGAGAAATAGAACAAACGGGGAAACCCTATATTGCAGTTAACGGGGTTGGTCGTGCGCGGATTGAGAACGCGATTGAGGCCTTGAGGCTGTTTGAAGGACAGCATAGATAAGAAATAGATAATATTTAATGATCTATTTCTATGAAAGCAAAATGCAGATAAACGTCTTGTAACTTGCAACTACTTCTAAAAAAATAAAATATTAAATCATGAATAAGGATTTATTAGACACAATAAAAAAGCTATCACAATTAGAGGAGTTTAAGGATGTTTGCCATGAGCAGAGCAATAATGATCCGATGCCATCGGTGGATGTATTGCAAGAAATTGTTCAGTTGGCGCGCTCTATTTTATTTCCCGGATATTTTGGTGATTCGGCTGTAAATTCGCAAACAATGATGTATCACATCGGTGTAAATATTGATAGGTTACATTTATTACTTGCTCAGCAAATTAAGGCTGGAATTTGCTTTAGTTGTCACAACGACCTCAAACAAGGTGCTGAAATAGAAAAAGCAGGAACCGAGAAAGCTACTAAGTTTATTATTCAATTGCCGGAGATACGGAAGAGCCTTCATACTGATGTTATTGCAGCTTATAATGGCGATCCGGCTGCAAAAAGTTTTGGTGAAGTGATATTCTGTTATCCGAGTATAAAGGCTATCAGTAATTATCGTGTAGCGCATGCCTTGCTAAAGCTTGATGTGCCTCTTATTCCGCGTATTATTACCGAAATGGCTCACTCTGAAACCGGAATTGATATTCATCCCGGGGCAACTATTGGTAATTATTTTACAATTGACCACGGAACAGGTGTGGTTATAGGAGAGACGACTATCATTGGAAACAATGTAAAAATGTATCAGGGAGTTACGCTTGGTGCAAAAAGTTTTCCATTGGACGAGAATGGTAATCCCATTAAAGGAATTGATCGTCATCCTCATATTGGGAATGATGTTATCATCTATTCCAATTCTACTATTTTAGGGAATGTAACGGTAGGTGATGGGGCTGTGATAGGAGGAAACCTTTGGATTGACGCTGATGTTCCTGCCAATGCAAAACTTGCACAGAATAAGAAAATGAGTAAATAAGAAAATCAAATCAGTCTCAAGTTGCATCGCTGTTCATTTCTGAAAATGGATGATGATAAACGATAGACAAAAAGAGAAAGAAAATTATATGGAATTTGAAATGTTAGCAAAAACCTTTCGTGGGTTGGAAGAAGTGTTGGCCACTGAATTGGTAAATATCGGCGCCAACAATGTACAGATTCAACGACGAGCGGTTAGTTTTACCGGTGATAAAGCTATGATGTACAAAGCCAATTTGTACTGCAGGACGGCCTCACGTATTCTAAAGCCGATTTTATCCTTCGACGCTTCAAATCCCGATGAAGTTTATGAACAAATAAAAAAGATAAATTGGGACGATTATATGTCAGTCGATAGCACTTTTGCTATTGATTCAACAGTCTTCTCAGAGGTCTTTCGTCATTCCAAATTTGTGGCTTATCGTGTAAAAGATGCTATTGCCGACTGGTTTACTGAAAAATATGACCGCCGACCATCTGTGCGAATTGACGGTCCGCAATTGATGATCAATATTCATATTGCAGAACATCGTTGTACGCTTTCACTGGACAGTTCGGGAGAATCGCTTCATAAGCGTGGTTATCGGGTGGCTCAAACCGAAGCGCCTATCAATGAAGCTCTGGCTGCCGGGATGTTGCTCATGGCTGATTGGAAAGGGCAGTCGAACTTCGTAGATCCGATGTGTGGTTCAGGAACCTTATTAATCGAAGCAGCCTTGATAGCATTAAATATTCCACCTGGCATTTACCGTTCATCATTTGCTTTTGAAAAATGGACCGATTTTGACGAAGAACTTTTTGACAATTTATACAATGACGACTCGTATGAACGTCCGTTTAACTTTAAAATCTATGGTTCTGATAATTCACCCAGAGCAATTAAAATTGCCGAACAAAATGTGAAAAGTACAGGCTTAAGTAAATATATAGAATTGCAGGTTATGCCGGTTCAAAAGCTGGAAGCTCCGGCAGAGAACTGCCTGGTGGTAACTAATCCTCCTTACGGCGAACGTATAACGTCTGATGATATTTACGGATTGTACGCTGCATTGGGTACTACTGTGAAACATAAATTTGCAGGAAGTACCGTTTGGGTTATCAGTTCTCATGAGGAATGTCTTGATAAAATAGGACTGAAACCGACAGAACGAATTCGTCTGTTGAATGGTTCTCTTGACTGTTGGTATTGCCGATATGATATTTTTGCAGGAAAACGAAACGATTTTGTAGCCCAAAAGCGGAATAATTTATAAGGTCAATGTCATATTCCTCAATTGATTGTCTGCTCTGAATTGTCAACCGTCAACTTTTATTTGTAATTAGTTTGTAATTCCAAAATAAAAGTCTTACTTTTGCAGCGCAATTGCCCAGATGGCGGAATTGGTAGACGCGCTGGTCTCAAACACCAGTGGATTCACTTCCATGCCGGTTCGATCCCGGCTCTGGGTACTTTAAAACTAAAACCTCAATTGATTATCAATCAATTGAGGTTTTTTCATCTCTTAGTTTTCCCCACATTTTCCCCACACATGTAAGAATTGGGATCGAAAAAAAGCAAATTACTGTTGTTTCATGTTTCTTGCCATATTTTATTGTGAAATGGGCATCTTAAGTCTAAAAGACATTTCAAATTAACTTTAAACAATACAAGAAGTCGTAAGGGGTGCAAATCACATTAAGCAGCAACTTATTAAACTTCATGAGATAATTCAAATTTAGGCACTATATTGCACATTTATCATTGATTGTATAATGATATAAATGCACGATGTAACCAAATTGACTGACTATAAAATAAATTTTCTGTCACCACTAAAACCTAACTGTTCTCCATACTTCACATATCCCAATTGATTTGTAAGTAATTTCGTTTTCCCAATCTGAAAATCAGTTGTATTATCATGTGTATGACCGTAAATCCAATAATCAGGCGCAGTTGACTCAATTAAATCGAACAATTCTACAGCAAATGCTTCGTTTATAATACTGTCTTTATATTTTTCCGGGTAGTTTTTATAAGTGGGTACATGGTGGGTAACTACTACATTTTTAGTAGATGTCTCCAATGTCAATTCCTTTTTAAGAAATTCAAAACTATCAGCGTGTAATTGGTTGTACTGAGCTATCGAGAGAGGATAGCCACGGTATTTGATGACATAAAAATCATTCATGGCTCTTTGAATCTGATATTCCTTAGCCGGACTAATTTTGCTCCAGAGTGTTGAGAAGATAAACTTTACATCATCGTGTATTACTGAAGTATTATTCACCAGGGATACATTGCTTCGTATTTTCTCATTAATCGCACCGCATTTTGTTGCAATATTGAAGTGATAATACTCGTGATTGCCAGGCACCCAATAGGTCACAGCAAAACTATCGGAAAGAAAACTAAAGAAGTCATTATGCTTTTCCAATAGCCTAAATGGAAGTATATCACCTGCCAACAATAATACATCGCCAACAATTTGCAGCGGTTTTTCATTTAGAAAAGCCTTGTTTTCTATAAATTCCAAATGTAAATCTGAGGCGAATTGGATTTTCATGTTAGTAAAATATTTTGTAATATAAGACTAACTAAGCTTTTTATAAATGGCTTTGCTTTTATTGTTTAATTCTACCAATTCTTCTCTAGTCATTTCAATATTTAAGCTATCAGCATACCAAATGCTGTCCTTGAAAACGACATTGACTGCATGTATATTTAAATCTTTAGTTAGAAAGACATAGTTTCTTTCTTCACTTGATTGTTCTAATATAACAATTGGATTTTTTAAAGTTCTTTTCAAAAAGTCGTGTACATTAGAACTTAACTCAGGGTTTACTATTGCAAAACCAATAGATTTTGAATCAAAGAAAACTTCATTATTTTGAGGATCAAAGACAGACAATGTATTCATAGTTCTAAATTGTTTTTATGAAAATTTGAAAATTTAATTTGTGGCATTTTGTGGTATTAAGGTCAGATTTGTTGTTGTAAACTTACTAATTAAAACTAATTAAAAGGTATATTAAACTACTTTTTTATAAACATCAATCAAACAACACACTATAAAGATTTACTTGTATTGCTTCCAATATAGATCTTAAATTGTTCAATCATTTCTCTCGTTCAGCCATGGTTGTTACTTGCAAGACAAAGAAATAACAGCCTATCAAGCAATTTATTGAACATTATTTCCTAATACGTGATCAAAGCCTTCAATCAACTGAGATGGTTGAAAAAAGTGTGAAAGAGAAAAAACAACAGAAGGGTTGATTGTGAAGAAGCCTGCAAAAAAAACTGTGCAAGCCATAAGACACAAATGGTGAGGTATTTTTGTGGTCTGAGGATTTTGCCCAGCGGAGCTGGCCGTAATTAACTGTCAGTTTGCTTGATTTATCACTTCAGTTTCAATAAAACTCAAATCTTTAGGAATGTAGTATCTCATTTGAGTTACACCTGCAGGAAATCTTGCTTTATTATTTTTAATGGCTTCTTGAATGAATAAGTCGCATTTAGCCTCATCGTAAATACCTTTATTTACAGCAATAGAAAGAATATCTAAAGTTCCAAGGTATAATATATTATTTGCATTACAATAGGGTGCGACATCCCTAAAATTACTACTGGCAACAATGTCTTTGCTGTGCTTAGCGACAGCCATACAGGCTCTTTCTCCGTCACCAATTAAATAATTCCTATTTTTTAAAAGTGCAAATTCTTGTTTTATTGCTAAATTGGTGTTTGGGAAAGGCATTTTTATCGCAGCACCACTTGCTATAAGGTTGTCAACAAAAATCTTACGTGACAGCTGTCTTGTTGCTTCATTGTAAACATAATCTAAAATGGCACAATTATGAGGAGCTAAAATGACCGGTAAATCATTTAGACATTTGTTCGTTATAAAGTGAGAAATTACATCACAATCCAACAATATAATTTTAGGTGCATTATTCTTCGCCATTTTCTTCTTCAGATATTTTGGAAATGTCAACACCTAAATCTTCCAGAAGAGACAAATAAGAACTTTCAGACACAATACCTTCTTCCCAAGCTTTGTAAGCCAAAGTTCCATAATTTCCTATTACCAAGTTTATATTTCCTTCTTCATACAGGCGAGTATCATATCCGAGCTTCCGTGCATAAGCTTTTATCCCCAACAAGTATTTTGCTTTAAAAGCTTCATCAATTAAGTTCATATCCAATAATCGATGTAGAAGGGCAGAATGTGAGCATGAATAATACTGCTCAATAGATAAAATTGTAGCAATTGATATCTTGTTCTTGCCTCTTTCATCTTCGGGAATCAATTCCCAAATGCCCCATTGAGGTAATAATAAATAAGCTGCAAACATATCTGCATTATACTCTTCGGGATTTCCTTTCTTGTCAAATTTTCCAGCACAGCTCACCGCTGCAGAAAAATTTTCTTGGTAAAAAAGGTGATAAAATTCATGGCAAATAGTAAAGTGTTGCTTTCCAACAGAATGCTTACAATTCACCAATATAAAACGCTTGCACTCATCTTCTTCCCCCTTATCCAATTGAATTTTTATTGACATCCCAGAAAACCCAACGCTTAATGGTTTATACACTGTCAAGATATTGTTCTTTTGTATAATAGTCTTAATGCGAATAGGTTCTTTATCGCTCAATCCGTTATCCTCACGAAACTTTTGAGCATGGTATTCAACATCTTGCAGTCTTTTACTCATGAGCAAGTGCTTCAGATAAGTGGAAATAATTCAAAACAATTTTCTTAAAAGAAGAAATTGACTTTAAGTCTTCATCAACCAGCTCATTAGCACGAAATGCAAATGCGGATAAAAGTTGTTGCTGTTGGGGGTTTTCTTGATAAAGCTCATATTCTTCCACATTGAAAAGAAGAGCAATTTTACTAATTGATTCAGCTGAAATAACTCTTGCATCATTTTCGTATTGATTGACGGCGGATGCAGAAACACCGAGGTAATTGGCAACTTGTGCCTGCGTGTAACCTAAACTCTCACGCAAGGCGCGGATGTTCTTGGATAGCATAATTTTGATTGTTAGTTTGTTATGTGTGCGGTGACTCTATTTGAAGTCTGTTGCAAAAATACGATATTTTCGCAAACCACCAATAAACATAACAAGAAAATCGATTAAAAGTTACAAATCTAACAATATTTAACTTTATAAATTACATTCTTCTTCCAACCCACAATGTTTTATCGACATATCGGTTGAATCTTATCGTTTCAATATTGCATAATCGGTCATCGAATTTTGCCTCAACTACTTTTAAATGCATTTCGACAGTAGCTAATTCATCTAGCAAATCAGGTTGGTAATCATAAATATATTTGTCAAGCTTAATTTTAAACTCGGCATACTTGTTACCTCTATATCCTAAGGACTTTTTTGTTAAGCTAT
>Ga0209540_10001011_pt1 | contig 22642 bp, 21 predicted proteins | sample BarGraIncu01121A_FD_184501 | JGI IMG/M metagenome (GOLD analysis project Ga0209540, IMG submission 184501) | Arctic peat soil microbial communities from Barrow, Alaska - Barrow Graham LP Incubations 011-21A (SPAdes) (version 2) | ecosystem: Environmental > Terrestrial > Soil > Wetlands > Peat... | reverse complement strand
CTTGAACACAGCATACCCCCGTCGAAACCAAGTACGCCCCCATGTTATAGACAACCATCCAGCATCCATTCGACACATTCCGACGTCATGTTAATAATACAACAATTCTCATTGATTATCAATAAGAAATAGAAACATTCACGAAAATGTAATATTTTATCTTGACTGTTCCTTCATCTGTCTGGCTATGTCTCGCTTTGCATCCTTCTCCATCATGGTGTCCCTCTTGTCATAGTCCTTCTTTCCTCTCGCCACAGCGAGGTTAACCTTAATCTTACTGTCCTTAAGATAAAGTGAAAGTGGCACGAGAGTGAAACCCTTCTGGGAGATGTACCCTTCAAGCTTCAGAATTTCCTTCTTATGAAGGAGAAGCCTTCTCACCCTGAGGGGATCCCTGTTGTATATGTTTCCTTTTTCATAAGGGCTTATGTGCATATTGTGTACAAACACTTGCCCGTCCTTAACCTCTGCATAGCTGTCCTTGAGGTTGGCCTTGCCAGCCCTTATGGATTTAACCTCGGTGCCGACAAGTTCAATTCCAGCTTCCATGGCTTCTTCTATAAAATAGTCGTGCCTGGCTTTTCTGTTCTCAGCCAAGACCTTGTTTCTGGATTCTTTTTTCATGACCAACACCTGCTCTTCTAATTCATCTTCTAATACTAATTATATACCACTTTATGGAACAAATCAAATCAGCTCAAAGGATATCTCGTGATTGAACATATCCACCTTGACGACCTTGATGGACACTTCGCCCCCCAGCTTGTAGGTCTTTTTTGTCTTCTCTCCTACGAGACTGAGATGTTTTTCATCATAATTGTAATAGTCATCGTTGATTGTGCTTATGTGCACAAGACCTTCGATTGTATTAGGCAGCTGCACGAACATTCCAAAGTTTGTCACTGAGGATATAATGCCATCATATTCCTGCCCGATTCTCTCGCTCATATACTCTGCCTTCTTGAGGTCGTCTACCTCTCTCTCGGCCTCCTGTGCAACCCTCTCCATTTCAGAGGACTGCTTTGCAGCATACTCAACTTCAGCCGTAAGTTTCTTTATCCTCTTTTCATCAATCTGCCCATGGATATATTCCTTTATTATTCTATGAATCATTAGGTCAGGATATCTCCTTATAGGTGATGTGAAATGGCAGTAGTACCTGGCCGCCAGCCCGAAATGTCCTGTATTTTCAGGAGTGTACCTTGCCTGCTTCATGGATCTTAAAAGCAGCGTGCTCACTACATTCTCTTCCTTTTCGCCTTTAACCTTTTCTATGACTTCCTGGAGAGCCTTAGGATGAACTTCCTGGCTCCATTTAACCACATAGCCCAGATTGTGAACAAACTCATTGAAAACCATCAGCTTTTCTTCGTCAGGCTCTTCGTGAGTCCTGTAAACAAATGGCATGTGCGCCCAGAACATGTGCTCTGCTATCGTCTCATTGCATACGAGCATGAATTCCTCAATTATCCTGTGTGCTATGGATCTTACCAAAGGACTAACTTCTACAGGCTTCCCAAATTCGTCAAGGAATATCTTGCTTTCCTCGAAATCGAAATCTATGGCGCCTCTGCCAATCCTCTTCTTGTATAATACACTGCAAAGCTCCTCCATTGTGTTGAATTCCTCCAGGAGATAGTCGTACCTTTCAAGCAGTTCGGGATCCTTGTCCACCAGAATCCTGCTCACGTTCGTATATGTCATCCTCTCGGATGTCTTGATTATACTCTCTGTGATTTTATGATCAACCACTTTGCCCTTTCTGTCTATCTCCATTAGGCAGCTCAGGGTAAGCCTGTCCACCCGTGGGTTAAGGCTGCATATTCCGTTTGACAGCTTCCTGGGCAGCATTGGGATTACCCTGTCGATGAGATAGACAGAGGTTCCTCTCTTCAATGCTTCCTTGTCAAGCGGGCTCTTCTCCTTCACATAGTTAGTAACATCTGCAATGTGTACCCCGAGATAAAAATTCCCATTTGGCAGAATCTCGATGGATACTGCATCATCAAGGTCCTTTGCATCTTCGCCGTCTATTGTGACGATCTTCTTTCCCCTGAGGTCAAGCCTGCTCTCATATTCCTCAGGCAAAATTTCCTCTGAGATACCTTCAGCAAAGTTTTCAACCTTGAAGGGGAATTCTTCGGGCAGACCGTGTTTTTTTATAATCGTAAGGATATCGATGCCCTTATCGCCTTTCTTGCCAAGTATTTCAGCAACCTTGCCTTCAGGATTCCTTCGTTTTTCAGGCCAGACAGTTATATCTACAATAACAATGTCACCCGTCTCCGCTCCTGCCCTGAAATCTTTAGGAATAAATATATCTTGGGTGATTCTGGTCTCATCCGGAACCACGAAGCCGTATTTGCCGCTGTCTTCGAATACCCCAATAACCTGCTTTATCCCTCTTTCAAGAATCCTGATTATTTCACCTTCGGACTTCTTGCCGCCGGGTACCTCTTTTGTTATCTTCACTATGACTCTGTCCGAGTGCATAGCACCATTAAGATTTGAGGCTGGCACAAAAACATCAGGTCTTTCCGTCTCTGGCAGTACGAAAGCGAAGCCTTTCTGGTGGCCCTGCAGCTTTCCTACGACTAGTCCCATCCTGTCAGGTACTCCGTAGTGCTCAGTTCTGGTCTTGACAATTTCACCGTCTTTTTCCATGAATTTTAATGTTTTTCCGAATCCGGCTCTATCCGCCTTCGAAATATCAAAAACCCTCTCCAACTCCTGAAGGGTCATAGGCTTGTATGCCTGCTCCCTCATAAAGTCCAATATGCTTTCTTTGATGTTCATAAACATTTCTCCTCTCAATCATTTAAAAAAAACAGCAGAGCTACTAAGTAATTAGCTGCTCTGCTTAAACCTTTAACGAACGAGGTTGTGCGCCATTGATAACAGCGCAAAAAGAATCGCACAAACGATTGTAATTCTAACCAATAGTGCCTCGGTTGTTCTTGATTTATTTTTTGAATAGAATGATGTGGAAGCTCCGCCTGATGACATTATACCCTGGAATCCATTGGTTTTCCCTGGCTGCATAAGAACCACAACAATAAGTATCACAGATACAATCACCTGCAAAACAGTTATTACCATATTTAAATCCATACTTACCTCCGTGTATTAAAAATACTTCTGTATGGTAATTTTACCATACTATTCTAAAATATTAAATAGCCAATATCTTGACCTATCCAATGTTATAAAAGGATTTCATTCCCCTGAACTCGCCCATTTCTCCGAGTTCCTCTTCTATTCTGAGAAGCTGATTGTACTTGGCGACTCTTTCGCTTCTTGCCGGTGCGCCGGTTTTTATCTGGCCTGCATTTACTGCTACCACGAGATCAGCAATAGTGGTATCCTCTGTTTCACCGGATCTGTGGGAGATAACCGCTGTATATCCTGCCCTTTCGGCCATTTCAATGGCGTTGAGAGTTTCTGTCAATGTACCTATCTGGTTCAGTTTTATCAGTATGGAGTTGGCAACCCCCATTTTTATTCCCTTCTGGAGCCTCTCTGTATTTGTTACAAAAAGGTCATCACCTACAAGCTGAACCCTGTCGCCAACTCTTTCTGTGATTAGCTTCCAGCCTCTCCAGTCCTCTTCTGCCATGCCGTCTTCAATGGATATGATTGGATATTTATCGACCAGGTTTTCATAGTAATCCACCATCTCTTCTGAGGTGAGTACCCTTCCTTCCCCTGCTAAATTGTATTTTTCGTCTTCATATATTTCCGAAGCCGCAGGATCAAGAGCTATGAATATGTCTTTTCCCGGAATGTACCCTGCCTTTGCTATGGCATCTACAATGATCCGTATTGCTTCTTCATTGCTGCCAAGGTTAGGTGCAAATCCGCCCTCGTCACCGACTCCGGTGTCATATCCTCTGGACTTGAGTATGCTCTTGAGGCTCAGGTAGACCTCCGAACACATCCTTAGCGCCTCGCTGAAGCTGACCGCTCCCGCAGGCATAATCATAAACTCCTGAAGGTCTACATTGTTGTCTGCATGCTTGCCTCCGTTGATTATGTTCATCATAGGCACAGGGAGAACTTTTGCATTAACTCCTCCGATATACTGATACAGGCTTAGGCCAAGATTTTCCGCAGCTGCTTTTGCGCAGGCCAGAGAGACGCCGAGTATAGCATTTGCACCCATCTTTTCTTTGTTTTTAGTGCCGTCAAGCCACAGCATGGTATTGTCTATGAGAACCTGGTCAAAAACATTCATGCCTATGAGCTCTTCTGCAATGAAATTGTTGACGTTGTCAACAGCCTTAAGGACTCCCTTACCGTTGAACTTGTCCTTGTCTCCGTCCCTAAGTTCTACAGCTTCAAACATTCCTGTGGAAGCGCCTGAAGGCACTGAAGCCCTGCCGACAGTTCCATCCTCTAAAATTACGTCAACCTCTATTGTAGGCATACACCTTGAATCCATTATCTGTCTTGCAATTACATCAGCGATTTCAACATATTTTCTCATAATTAACACTCCTTCGAATACAAAATTAGGCTCTTGCCTGTCATTTCCTCGGGAACTTCAACGCCCATGATCTGCAGCAGCGTTGGTGCTATGTCTGCCAACATGCCTTTATCCCTTAAAGGCCTTGGCTCTCTGGAAACATATATGAACGGAACAGGATCTGTGGTGTGTGAAGTCATGGTTTTTCCTGTTTTTATGTCAGTCATCATCTCTGCTTTCCCGTGATCCGCTGTAATGCATACTACGCCGTCTTTGAAAAGTATTTTATCCACAATCTTTCCTACGCATTCATCCACAACCTCGACAGCCTTCTTTGCAGCCTCAAACACGCCTGTATGTCCGACCATATCGGGATTTGCAAAATTGATAACTATAAAATCGTATTTATCAGAATCGATCCTTCTGATTACTTCCTCGCAGACCTCATATGCACTCATTTCGGGTTTCATATCATAGGTAGCAATTTTAGGAGAAGGTATCAGCACCCTTTCTTCATTTTTGTTTGGAGCCTCAACCCCTCCGTTGAAGAAGAAGGTGACATGTGCATACTTTTCAGTTTCAGCAATACGCAGCTGTATTTTCCCCAGGCCGCTCAGGTATTCACCCAGAGTATTCCTGCTGTTTTCAGGTCCAAAAGCAACTTCAACATTTTCCAGGGTGATGTCATATTGTGTCATCGTAACAAAAGTAAGGTCAAGCTTCTCTCTTTCAAAACCTGTGAAAACCTTGTCGTTCAAAGCCCTTGTGAGCTCTCTCGCCCTGTCGGGTCTGAAGTTGAAGAATATTACAGAGTCGCCGTTTCTTAATGTTGTTGCAGTTTTACCGCCCACCGTTATTACAGTCGGAAGAACGAATTCATCTGTTAAATCCTTCGAATAGGAGTTGTCGAGCGCCTGGAGAGCGCTTTGAGCCTTTTCACCTTTTCCCAGTACTAGTGCGTCATAGGCAAGCTTTACTCTTTCCCACCTGTTGTCCCTGTCCATTGCATAGTAGCGGCCGGAAATTGACGCGATGGTTCCGACTCCGATTTCCTTCATATAACCCTCGATGTCTTTAATATATTCTCTTGCCGAGGAAGGCGGAACATCCCTTCCGTCAAGAAAAGCATGAAGGTAAACCCTGCTCAGGCCCCTTTGTTTGCACAGCTTAAGCAATCCTTTTATATGATCTATATGGGAATGTACTCCTCCTGGAGAAAGAAGCCCCAGCAGATGGAGTGCGGAATTGTTCTTCAGAGCATTGTCAACAGCTTTATTCAGGGCCTTGTTCTCAAAAAAGTCGCCGTCCGCAATGGACTTTGTTATTTTTGTCAGTGACTGATACACAACCCTTCCCGCTCCGATATTCAGGTGTCCCACCTCGGAGTTTCCCATCTGCCCCTCAGGAAGACCTACACTCATTCCGCTTGCGTCCAGTACAGTGTTTGGATAATCTCTGAACAGCTTGTCGAGATTTGGTTTGCGGGCAGCTAAAACAGCATTCCCTTCAACATGCTCAGACAGGCCGTATCCATCTAATATCATCAACATAACCGGTTTATTCATGTTTTCCTCCATGTGTTTCAGAATTAATTAGTAATTTACTATTGCTGCAAAATCAGAAGCATTAAGGCTTGCTCCGCCAACGAGAGCTCCATCGATGTCGGACTGCTCCATCTGGGCTTTTATTGTGGCCGGTTTCACTGATCCGCCGTACTGTATCCTGACTTTGTCCGCTGTTTCTTTCCCATACATCGCAGCAATGACAGATCTTATGTAAGCAATAGCTTCATTAGCCTGTTCATCGGTTGCTGTCCTGCCGGTTCCGATTGCCCAGATAGGTTCGTAGGCAACGATAATTTTTCCTATATTATCCTCAGTAAAGCCTTTAAGACCTATTCTTATCTGCTTGCCAAGGACCTCCCGGGTAACCTCGTCTTCCCTCTCTTCAAGACTTTCACCGCAGCATACTATAGGTATAAGTCTGTGCTTTAAAGCCGCTTTCACCTTTTTGTTTACTGACTCGTCAGTCTCATTGAAATACTGCCTTCTTTCGCTGTGCCCTATTATCACATATTCTATATCGAGCTCCCTGAGCATAGCAGGAGACACTTCGCCTGTATAAGCCCCGGATTCCTCAAAATGCATGTTCTGAGCTCCAACCTTTATGTTTGTACCCTTTATAGCTTCTGCAACCTGGGCCAGGCAAACGAAAGGAGGGCATACAACTACTTCGCAGCGGGCATCTTTGACCACAGGCTTCAGTTCCTCCACCATTTCCAATGCCTCTTTCAAAGTTTTGTTCATTTTCCAGTTACCAGCAATGATTGGTTTTCGCATTTCACCACTCCTCATAAATTCTATTTCTTGTCGTTAAGAACAGCTATACCCGGAAGTTCCTTTCCTTCCAGGAATTCAAGCGAAGCTCCCCCGCCTGTTGAGATGTGTGTCATTTTGTCCCCGTATCCAAGCTGGTTTACTGCTGCCGCGCTGTCCCCTCCGCCTATAATAGTCACAGCGTCTGTTTCGGACAATGCTTTGGCTATTGCCTTTGTGCCGGCTGCAAATTTTTCAAATTCAAAAACACCTACTGGTCCATTCCAGATAACTGTCTTCGCATTCTTTACCGCATCAGAGAATAGTTTTATGGTCTTAGGCCCGATGTCCAGGCCCATGTAGCCTTCAGGGATATTGACACCCTCTGTTGTAACGGCTTCAGCTGCTGCATCAAACTTGTCTGCAACCACATGGTCCACAGGCAGAAGAAAGTTCACGCCCTTTTCCTCGGCCTTCTCCACCATACCCTTTGCGTAATCTAGCTTATCTTCTTCAAGCAGAGACGTTCCTATTGTATTTCCAAGAGCCTTTAAGAAAGTATAGCTCATTCCGCCTCCGATGATTATAGTGTCCACCTTATCCAAAAGGTTGTTTATCACATTTATCTTGTCAGAAACCTTTGCTCCGCCCAGTATAGCAACAAATGGTCTTGCAGGATTTGCCACTGCGTTGCCAAGGAATTTCAGTTCCTTTTGTATAAGATATCCGCAGACCGAGACAGTCAAGAATTTAGCAACGCCTACAGTAGAGCAGTGGGCCCTGTGGGCTGATCCGAATGCGTCATTGACAAAAACCTCTGCCAGAGAAGCCAGTTCTCTTGAGAAGGCCTCTTCGTTTTTGGTCTCTTCTTTTCTGAATCTTGTATTTTCAAGGAGGACAACATCGCCATCCTTCATGTTTTCAACCGCTTTTCTTGCATTATCCCCGACAACTTCGTCATCTGCAGCAAAGACTACTTCCTTGTTCAAAAGTTCTGACAGCCTTGCCGCTACAGGTTTAAGTGACATTGACGGATCTGGTCCCTTAGGTTTTCCTAGATGAGAGCAGAGTATGATCTTTGCACCATTTTCTATGAGATATTTGATTGTTGGCAGTGAACCCACTAGCCTGTTCTCATCAGTGATTTTCCCGTCAATAAGAGGAACGTTAAAGTCGCACCTGACAAGGACCCTCTTGCCTTTAACCTCTATATCTTCGATTGTCATTTTGTTGTAAACCATAATGCACACTCCTTTAACAATTCTATTTTATTATCATTTATATAATTATACCTATTTTATAAAAAAAAAGAAAGGAGATCAGAATCTCTTCCTCCCCTTTGAGCTTTTAATACCAAGTTCTTCCCTGTATTTCGCCACTGTCCTTCGCGATATGTTTGTACCGTTTCTATTGAGTACGTCGCAGATATGCTGGTCTGACAGCGGCGATTTTTTATCCTCTTCCTCGATGAGCTTTGCTATGGAATTCTTGATGATATTTGTTGATACATCCTCTCCGCCTCTGCTTGAAGACATACCTGTCGTGAACATATCCTTTATCTTTATAGTACCTCTGTCCGTGAGAACGTACTTGTCCCTTATAGCCCTGCTTACTGTTGATTCATGTATCTCCAGCGAGTCTGCAATTTCCTTCAGTGTCATTGGTTTTAGACGCTCTTTCCCATAATCGAAGAAATCCTTTTGGAGCTCGATTATTTTTTCCAGCACCCTGTAGATCGTTGTCTTCCTGTGCTCTATGCTTTTGATCAAAAATACAGCACTGTTAAGTTTATCCTTAACATATTCCACAGCCTCTTGATCGCTGTCATTTTTCAAAATTTGTTTGTATACTGCACTTATTGTGAGTTTAGGTCCAAGTTCATCATTCATGATTACAAAATATTCATTGTCTATTTTTTTGATGCATGCATCCGGCACTACGTATTTGACCTGCTCCCCAGTATAAAAACCGCTTGAAGGTTTAGGCTGTAGAGTTCTTATCAGATCTCCGTATTCCTGTGCAGTGATCACATCTATGTCTAGCTCTTTAGCTATAGTGTTGAATTTGTTTTCTGCCAGCAGTTCCAGGTATTCATCAATTATCTTGTATATGTTTACATCAACAATGCCTTTCCTTGCTATCTGTATTTTAAGGCATTCCTTCAGATTTCTTGCCGCTATCCCAACAGGTTCTAGGGATTGGACAACATTTATTGCATAATCAACTATTTCTTTTTCAATCCTGAGTTCCGCTGCCAGAATCTCTGCGGTCATATCGAGATAACCTTTTGAGTCCAGACTTTCTATTATATAGTTGCAGACGCTTTTGCAGAGCTCAGTCTCGTCGAGTTCACTCACCTGTTCCTTGAGATACTCATTGAGCGATTTTGATTCCGATATGAAATTGAATGGCGATACGGCTTCATCGTCTTTTGAATATACCTTGGAGTCACTTGGGCTGTATTCAAACTGTTTTGCCATTTCTGTGAAATCGATTTTTTCTTTGAGCTCAGTATTGAACATCTCACCTGTATCATCAAGAACGGGATTTTCTTCAAGTTCCTTCTCAATATGCTCCTGAAGTTCAAAAGCAGTCATTTGCAGAATTTTTACGGAAAGCTGCATCTCCTGTGTCATAACCAGCTTTTGTTCCTGAGTCAGATTAAGATTGTATTCCAGGTTAATATAAATCCCCTCCTATAAATTATTTCAACTCATTATATTATACATTCATTTATTCGATTTTGCACTAAAAACAATGTGCCGTCGGGACGCTAGCATCCTGACGGCACATTTGGTGTGAGTTTTATTTGAATCCTTCTTTTTGAAGGATGGCTGTGGCTTTTTCTGCTTCATCTTCGGAGACCAGAACTATTGGTCCAGTGCAGCCCATTCCGCTTTCAGCGTATATTCCAGCCTTCCACAATGCCTTGCTGGCATCGTCGAGCTCGAGTATGTCGACTCCGGCTATGCCGTAGGTTACGACCTTCTTGTCAGGCATCTTTATTTCTTCTTCTGCCGCCTTAGGCTTATCTTTTTCAAGAATCTTGCCTACGATGTTTTTAAGGCCTGCTGCATTTGCTTTCTTGTATTCGTCTGCCGCTATCGCGATCAGGTTGTTCTTAGCACAAAGCGAGCAGTACCTCAGGGCTTCGCATATGAGCGGAGCTCCCGAAGCCCTTGAAACAATGTTCACGAGCTTGTCATAGCCTTCGCCCACTCCAGGGCCGTATCCGTATCCCACGGTCTCGTAGTTTCCGCCTGTAGTGTAGGAGGCAAAAACCTTTATGAGCAGGTTTCCTGTGAGCGAGTCGCATACCATTACGTCAGGTGTTCCTGCGAGCAGGTCGTTTCCTCTCATCACCGCTCCGCCGTCCGCCCTTAGGGTTGCGGAGAATTCGAACTTATAGCCGCCCTCCTGGAGTTCCTTCAGCGCTCTTTCGACGCTTCTTGCACCGTCAATGTTCAATATACCAACCGTAGGGTTACTTATGCCCACAGCCTTAGCTGTTGCTATTCCGCCAATGGCGTTCTTTATCATGCCCTCCACCCTGTTTGTGGATGTTGTTCCGGTGGTGGTTGCAAGTATCAGCTCGCTGCCCATACCTGGAGTAACCATCCTTCCGACTGTTGAGACTCCCAAAGGGAAATCGAAGTGCTGTGTAACACAGCCGTTTATTTCGCCCTTTTCCAGAAGTTCCACCATTTTCTTGTGTCCTTCTTCAGCATTGGCTACCTCAATTACTTCAAAATCGCCTTCCACTTTTGGGCCTATGAGCACGACGTCAAAGTCTCCGTATCTTGACTTAGCCATATTTGCAGCTTTCACCATCTCTTCTATTCCATGCTCGGAACCGAAAGTGGTCAAGCCTATCTTAACTTTTTTTTCAAAGCTTCCGGAAATTATGCCGTCTGCGATTTCTCCGAAAACTTCTGCGATCATTTTTTTAGTCTGGTCCATCTAATTAACCTCCTCATATAGGTATTGTCCCATGGCTCTATTTAAGCATTGATTCAGCAAAATTCTTCAATTCCTCTGCGATCATGCTTCTTATTTCTTCCTTTGAAACACCTGATGGCTCGGCAGTAACACCTGTGTTCTTTTCTACAAGAATAGATATTCCATCGAACAGGTTTGTCATTCTTCCAAGGAACAAGCTTCCTTTTCCTATTATCATGAAGTTCTTCAGTGTTCCGTCCATTATGTGATTTATGCCATGTCCTACTATTGGAACTCCTGACGGGATGTGTCCCTGTGTAGGTGCATATCCAGGATAGCCGTGCTCTTTAACAAAATTAGGAAGTTCTTTTCTGTCAAGCTGCCCGAACTTTACTGCAAGAGCGCCTATCATCTTGTAGTTCTGTGTAGGAACGTCTCCTGCTCCTGCAGGTTCAGTTATGTCAGGTGTCTGCATCTCCGGTGCGTACTTGTCAACGTCAGTTATTTTCATACCGACTCTTGCGAGAGGCTCTGAAACCAGCGCTTCTATAACAGCCTGTGGTGCTGATCCGTGTCCTATTGTATGTCTTCCTATAACGTCTGTCCTTAATACTGGGCTCACACCATCATTTTCGGAGATGAGTATAGCGAATCCACCGAGGCAGTCTTCAAGGACAGGAAGTCCCTTCTTTACATGGTCTTTTCCGTTCATGCCAAGCTTTGCAGTTGCACCGCCGGCGAATACAATTACATTCTTGAATATGCCTGATTTGACAAGCGCTGCAGCATTGACAACCGCATGGGAAGGTCCGGCGCAGAAGCCTCTCATGTCTATTCCTGTTGCTCCCTTTATTCCTGCTATCTCTCCACAAGCCTTGGCTATGTTTCCGCCGCCTCTCTGGTTCATGTCGCCGATTGCTTCCTCTGAACATTCAATGAGGTATCCCACTTCATTGACGTCAACTCCTGAATTTTTAACCAAGTGCATGAGGGCCAACACTCCTGATGCCTTAACCGCAAGGTTTTCAATCATTATATGCGAAGTGAGGTTCTTATCATGTTCATGTGCCTTCTTAACGCAGCCTACCAGCTTGCCGTCTTCATACAAACCTTCAGCTCCGGCGCTGACGAATCCTTCTAAAACGGAAAGCTCTTCTCCGGCTTTCAATGCATCAGCCTTCATGCTGAGCACAGGATGTGCAGCAAATTTTGCCCTTATAGCCTCTGTGAAATCCTTCTCAAGAAGAACAAGGTCGAACACATCCGATACCTTCATCAGTCCATAGAACTCATCCTGAGGCATGATTTCGCCGAATTCAGCGAACCTTTTAGCCCCCTCTATGTTTACGCCGTTCCAAGGCCTTGGTCTTACTGAAAGTTCTTCCGGAGTCATCGCTCCTATATATGTCTGGTTTGGCGCATAGCCAACAACATCCTCGAAGCTCCTGAGGTGATTTGGAATCTCCTTAAGGTATTCTGAATCAGGGTTTGATTCTTTCTCCGCAGTTGCAGTTGTACCATTGTGGATTATCATGTCCGGTGTGTTAACCAAAATATAAGCTGCTTTTTTAATTACTGGAAAACTCATTTTTAAAAACCTCCTCAAAATTTTACTGAGAATTGAGAATTAAGAATTACTCTGTCTACTCTGAATTCTCATTTTTCAATTCTCAATTCAAACATTTTGATTTGGGCTGCCCTGAGGCAGCCCTATCAATTATTTTTCAAATACAGTCTGGGTGTCTACTGGTGTCTCGAGAGCCTTCAGTGCTCTTTCTACCAGATGATATCTCAATTCATATTCTTCCTTTGGATCCAAAGCCGGATTTCCAAGAGGATGAGGTATTGCGATTGTTGGAACTATTCTGTTAGCGCCGACAGTCAGAGATATTGGAACTATTGTACACATGTGGACGATTGTGATTCCTGCTCTTTCAATTTCTTTATACATCGTTGCACCGCAACGTGTGCACGTTCCTCAAGTAGACGTCAGGATAACTGCATCGACTCCGTTAGCTAAAAGGTCCTTGGCAATTTCCTCACCAAATTTCTTTGCTGACGCAACCGCTGTACCGTTACCAACTGTGGAGTAGTAGAAGTTAAAGAGTGATCCTATCTTGCCTTCCTTCTCCATGTTTCTCAACACGTCCACAGGGATTACTCTGTCGGAATCATCGTTAGCATAAGTAGGGTCGTATCCGCCGTGAGCTGTCTCTGAGTTTTCAATTGTGAGGTCGTTTATTCCTTCGATGCTATACTTTCCGTATTTTGAAGCGCTGGATGACTCGATATGGTCAGGATTTCCCTTTGGAACTATACCGCCTGATGTAACTATTGCAACCTTTGCCTTTGTTATATCAGCAACCGGAGGTGATGGCGGAACCCTGTCGAATACTGGCATCTTGAATTCTGTTACAAATTCTTCGCCCTTCAGCTTCTTAATGAGCATGTCAACAGCTCTCTTTGATCCTCTTTCTGCTGCGAAGTAGTTCTTTCTTATTCCTCTTTCAATGAACCCTTCCTCTGCAGGATTTCCAAGTTCGACACCTTTAGCTAATTTTGCAGCCAGGCTTGCTATCTTAGGAAGTGCATCCTTCATACCTACAGCACTGTTCCTTGTTTCAACTATATAGAGATACTTCTTGTATATGTCTACTCCAGGATTTTCAACATACATAGCTGTCATAACCGGGATGTTTAGCTTTTCCTGAACTTCTTTTGCAATCGTTCCGCAAGCAACTCCATACCTTCCAGCGTTAAATGCAGGTCCTGCAATGAAAAGGTCCGGGCTGTATTTTTTTACCATTTTTAATATTTCTGCTTTAGCTTCCTCAACATTCTCGTTGAAGTATGAATCTCCGCAGATTACTGTTGCGACTATCTCCATGCCTTCCTTCTTGAGCAGGCCGTTGAGTCCCATTCCCGGGCCAACTACACCTTCTCTAACTTCCGGCTTAAAGTCAGCTTTTTCTTCGCCGCCTATTCCGGCATAGAACTGATTTATATAATGTACTACTTTAATCAATTAATTTCCCTCCTTTTAGGAATTTGGTCGTTTGGACTAGAATTTTGAGAATTCTTTTCTTATTTTGCTAACCTCTTCGATGATAGCGTCTACATCAATGACCATTTCCATCATGCCGCACTGCTCGTCATATACAGCAGGATCGCACTCATCTTTGATTTCAGGCTCTACCATGTGGTAAACTGCCAATCCTAATGCTATGCCTGCCAGAGGGCCTGCATAAGTAGGGTCTCCTGCAGCAACAGTTTCTGCTGATAATCCTGAAGCTTCTGCTTCTGCTCCTCCGATTACAACAACTATATTTTCGGCACCATGTTTTTCAGTTAAGTCTTTTATTCTTTGTTGGATCTCCAGATCCATAGCTCCTGCGGCTGTTCAAACAAAGCATTCTGTAGATGCGAAAATAACTTCTGCCCCTGCGCTTTTTACGCATTCTTCAATGGCTGGTCCTGGTATTCCATCTCTATCGCCGACAGCGATGACTTTTTTTCCCTTTAACATATCTATCTTCCTTTCTTTCCTAAATAGTATTTCTCATTATTTTTTTTAGAAGCCCTTAGCTGACAATGTATTGAATCCAACTTCACTTGTAGCTCCTGTGATAACCTGAAGCTCAGCTTCTATTGATCCGTCTTCTCTAAGACTTCCTGCGTGCCCTCCGGCAATCATGTTTGCTGCATCCGGATGTCCGATTACCTTCTTCATAGCAGGCAGTATTATAACTTCGTTGGCATTTCCGCCTGTAACAACTGCATCACCTTTTGGAGTTGAATCGGCCAGTGACTGTGACGCACCGTCCTGACCTGCATATTCGTCAGTTATAAGCACTGTCTTTATTCCCAGGTCTGTAATCTTGTTGCAGTTCATAACCAGGTCGGCATCGGGATTTCCGAAGCCTTCTTCAGATATGATTACTGCGTCTGCTCCTAAGAATTGAACTAATTTGGCAGTCATATTTGATGATCTTTCTTTGTCTGCAAGGTAAACATTCTCGTTAGTAATTACACATCCCAAAAAGTTGTAATCTTTTCCGTGTCTTTCATATAAATCTTCGATTACCGGGTGGTTCATATGAACGTAGGATGGGTTCTTATCACAGGCTGAAACGCAGTTACCGCTTACAATAGCTCCGTCGAATACTTCTGTAGGATAAATGAATGTAGGTATTATCTTCTTGCCGTCTACTCCGTAAACATAAGTGTCGTGCAGCAGACCCTGAGTCTGAAGCATGTAAACATATATTACCTTAGGAAGGTCCGGGTACTGTTTAACCTGCTCTAAGAGCGGCAGTGTCTCATATGTTTTCATTTCGTCAGGAGTTATATCTTTTCCGGCTTTTCCCAAATAAGTAGCAGCTTTGAATCCAACCATCCTTAATGCTTCCTCATGCTCGTGCTGTTTAACGCCATCTGTAGGCTCGCAGATTATTACCAGGTTATTAGTCTTTGAGAATGGAGTGTATTTTGCTCCCTCTCCGCTCATGTCGATGATACCTTCCTGGAATCCGACAACGTGTCCTGTTGTAACAACTGCAGCTCCCTTAAGAACGTGGGTTCTGCCTGAACCGACCGTATCAACCTTTGCTATGAAGCCCGGGAATATTCCTCCCGTTCCTTCAACTTTAACCCTTGGCTCAATTACGTCTTTAACTGGTATTATTCTTGTTTCATCACCGGGTCTTGCAATTTCAAAATCGATGCTCTTAAGCCTCTCATCTCCGCCCACTTCTTTTAACAACTCTTCTTTGTTTACAAAAAGGACTCCATTTTCAACCTTTGTTGCAGATCCAAACTGAATTTCCTTTACGTAAATTTTACCAACTTCTAAACGCAAAGCTTTCACCTCCATAATATTTAAACCTCGGGAACAGCCACAGCCGTTCCCTGGTTTATTTTGAATTGATTTGTTGTGTTTACAGTGTTCCGTAGTAAGCTTTTATGAATTCTTCCACATCGCTTACTGATGTGATCTTGTCTGCTGTTATTGTGCTTACAACTTCACCGTTCAAGTATATTTTCATTGTAGGGAGTCCCAATACTTTCTGGGATATTGCAAGTCTTCTTGAACCGCTTGTATTAAGGCCTGCGAATTTTATTTTGTCTCCGTACACCTTTTCCAGCTCGTGTACTCCAGGCATGATCTGAATGCAGATTTCGCATTTGTCACCCCAGAAATCAACGAACACTGGTTTTTCAGTGTAGTTTGCTACTTCCTCATCCCAATTTTCCTTTGTCAAATCTATCATATTTACACTCTCCTTTTAAAAATATTTATATTTATTATCAGAATACCTGATAAATATATAGCTTAACTATGTTATTTGCCTTCCTCGATGTAGTGTTCAGCTATTGTTGATGCAATTGCACCGTCTGCAGCGGCTGTGATTACCTGTCTCAGTGATTTCTTTCTTATGTCTCCTGCTGCAAATACTCCAGGGACATTTGTCCTCATGTCGTCATCAGTGATGATGTATTTTGCCTTGTCCAATGTAACTTTATCTTCGAACAATGCTGATATTGGATCATATCCTACGAATACGAAGCATCCATCTACTTTTAAAACTGATGTTTCATTAGTGAACTTGTTTCTCACAACAAGACCTTCAAGGATTTCGTCTCCGATTGCTTCGTCTACCAGGCTGTCCCATATAAAGCTCATCTTAGGGTTAGCAAACGCCTTCTCCTGCAATGATTTAGCAGCTCTTAAAGCATCCCTTCTGTGAATAACTGTAACGTGCTCAGCAAACTTTGTCAGGTAGATCGCTTCAGTGATTGCCGAGTCTCCTCCGCCTATGACTGCAACATCCAGGTCTGTGAAGAAGTCAGCATCGCAGGTTGCACAGTAGGAAATTCCTTTTCCTCTGAGTTCAAGTTCATTTTTGAATCCTGAAAGCTTAGGATTTGCGCCTGTAGCTATTATTACAGTTTTAGTTTCATAGGTATCTTTTTTTCCTTTGATAACCTTTGCATCGCCTTCAAGCTGTACCTCTATGATCTCATCCTTTTCGAACTTGCAGCCAAACTCTTCTGCCTGCTTCCTCATTCTTTCGCTGAGCGATGTTCCTGTGCAGTTTACTTCTGAACCAGGATAATTTTCAAGCTCATCTGTTGTTGTAGCCTGACCACCGTATTTTGCCCTTTCTATTATTAATACATCCATTCTGGACCTTGCTGCGTACAATCCTGCGGAAAGTCCAGCAGGTCCCCCTCCGATAATAATCGTGTCATATAAATGTGCCATTCAATAAATACCTCCTCAATAAAATATTAACATCATCATAGAATTGCATGATATATCAGGTCGTAATCGATAAGTTGAAAATCCTCCAAAATCTTTTCCGTCCAGACTGGTATCCCGAAGTTCCTGAGGAACTTTTCGGTGGTGTGGATGGCTTCCTCTATGTATTGCAGAGACTGAAGATCCACTTCTTTGAAGGTTTCCCCCGTTATTACCACCGTCCTGTACGGGGTTTGATTCGGTTTTATGCTGCTCATTATAGGATGCGTTAATAACCTATGCCCTGAATGGATGTAATCCCTTGTCTTTATAAACACCTCCGTGGTAGAGCCGTCCACAAACTCCACATTGCATTTTTTCTCGAGCTCAGCTTTGCTCATGGGGTTGTTTGTCACTACGATTATTGGTTTCATCTCATTCTCCTAAAATAAAAAATTAAACAAAAAAGACAGAGTAAACGCTCCACTGCATTTACTCTGTCTTTATACCTGAGAGTATTACTCCTTCGGTGCTTATCGCTTTCCAGAGACGTGTCGATTCTCGGTTCGTTTACCTGAAAGCTTCAGATTGTCTTGGAGTGACAATCCTTACTCCTTCGGTTACCCATTTAAGGATACTATGATTATATAAATCATAGCTGAGCATCATAACTAGCATAAACTTTGTTAAGATTTTGCTCAATCTTCCGGGAATCTCATCCACAGATTTTCAATTTTTTTATATCCGCAGTATCAATATAACACAAAAACGGATAATAATCCATTATAATACGAATGTAAACCTATTCATTTTTGTGATAGAGTCTATAAGTTTTTAAATTCAGAATTCACCAGAAAACATTGTTATACATTTAACATAATTCTGAATTCTTTATACTATTTGTCGGTCAAAAAAACCGGATAGTGATTTCCCGTGGATTCAAATTTGATTCTAAAAGTTTTCAACAAAGAATACACCACATACCCCTGGCCCGGCGTGGACTCCAACAACGCATCCTACCTCGCATTCAAAAAAATCTATATTGCCCTCAGACAAATTTCCCCTTAAAACCGGAAGAGTCTCTGTGCTGTCAACATGCAGCAGCACGGATATTTCTCCGCTACTGATTCCCATCTTGTCAAGATATTTGGTGACGTATTTTACTGCACGCTTGTTTCCTCTCACCTTGTCAAGAAGCTTTATCTCTCCGCCCCCGACTTCCATGATCAGCTTTATACCAAGCATGTTTCCTACTTTGCCCACTGTTTTAGGAAGCCTGCCTCCAAGCACAAGATTCTCAAGGCTGTCGAAAACCAAAGCACTTTTCACGTGAGGAAGAATTTTCATGACGCCTTCATTTATTTCAGCAGCTGATTTCCCTTCATTCCTTAGCATCCCTGCCTTCAGGACAAGAAGCCCTAATCCTGCAGTCACGTTTCTGCTGTCAATTATATGGATGTCTTCCGTTTCCAGCATCCCTTTGGCGATACAGGCTGACTGGTAAACACCGCTCATCTTGGAAGAAATATGTATGGATATTATCTTGTAGCCTTCGTCAAGATACTTCTGGTAGCTATCCAAGAACTTCTTGGGATTCACCTGCGAAGTTGTTGGGAATTCTTCAGAATGTGACATCTTGTCCAGAAGCGACTTCAGGTTAATTTCTATCCCGTCAAGATAGGACTTCCCGCTAATATTAACCATCAACGGCAATACATCAATATCATATTTATCTATAATATCCGATGGCAGATCCGCTGTGCTGTCAGTAATAATCTTAATTTTTTCCATAATTATGCTCCCTTATTTCATATTAGGAAAATCCAGCTGTCTTAAAGCTTCATATGCAACTATTGCAACGGTATTTGACAGATTAAGCGACCTCGTGCTGCTCTGAACCATAGGCACTCTGATGCTTTTATCTTTATAGCTTTCCCTTATGTAGTCCGGCAGACCTTTAGACTCTCTTCCGAACACTATGAAATCTCCTTGTTTGTACTCAACTTCAGCATAATTATTGCTTGCATGGGTCGATGAAAAATAGAAATTCGCATCCTTGTGTTTCTCTTTTAGTTCCTCAAAAGAATCATATATATGAAGGTCGAGATATTGCCAGTAATCCAATCCTGCTCTTCTAAGATGTTTTTCATCCAGACTGAAGCCCAGTGGCTTAATGAGATGAAGGCTGCTATCAGTCAATACGCATGTCCTCGCTATATTACCAGTGTTCTGTGGTATTTCTGGTTGGAATAAAACTATATTTAAATTCAAATTGATTCCTCCATTAATAAAAAAACACCCTACGTCCTTTGTTGCTTCAAAGGGCGTGTGGTGCATTAATTTCTTTTATTTTTGAGATTTACTCTGGTTGAAAAAACTGGTGCGGAAGATGGGACTTGAACCCACACGTTAAAACACACGCTTCTGAGACGTGCCTTTATTTTCCAATCAGTAAAACCCTTGTAATTACTTGGTTTAACGTCTGTAAGCTACTTATTCACACACACATGATTAATGCAAATCACTTCTATAAGAATAAGCTATATAGAGTCTTCTGTCAAGACGGTCATCATTACAGATTATGTATATTCAATTCTGTAAAATCTATACTTTCTTGGCAAGATTGTTTAGAATTTTCAAAAGCATGAAAGTAGGATTGCTCCTGCTTTAGTAACTATCAAAATTCACTCTGTTCATACTCAGATTCCTTTTCATTTACCCAGTTTTGTATAATCGGATTCAAACCAGAAGAATTTCTGAAAGCATTCTTAAATTCATATTCTGCTAATTTATCCAACTCATTTATAGTTAAAAACGCTAAATCCCCTTCAACTATACTTCTTAACATTTCATTAAATACATCATTAACATGCCATCGATTGTGTGAAATTCCCAATTTCCCCGCACAATATATTAATTTTGCTTTCACTTCATCATTATTAATATTGTCAAAAATTTCTTTGCACCTATCCCCAATGTCATCTGTATAATTAAACGGCCATCCCTGACTTATTACATCCTCTATATAAGTTTCGATTACTTGTAGCGTTAATTCTGGTTCTTGTTTGTTCAATTCTATGATTGCTTCTATAGGTAATTGCATTATCATCTCATGAATCTGAATCTCATCCTGTTCTTTTTTCAGACTAACATTGATAAGCCTATCTATTAATCGCCTCATAATAGTACTGCTGAAGTCATTAGTTGATACAATTTTCTTTACAATATCCTTTAGGCTATCCTTAACAATTCCACCAATTAAAATATCCAAAGAAGAATTAAGGGCATTCCTTAAATCGTTAATGTTTTGGAATCTATCGTCGGGATTATCCTTTACACACCTACCTACTACATACCTGATACCCGATGGCAAGAGATTATAATCAATGAATCTCAATTCTCCAATAACACATTCATATAAAATCTTGCCTAAACTAAATATATCAGTTCTCTCGTCTACATGCTTGGAATCTCTCAATTGCTCTGGTGACATGTATAGAATTGTCCCCATCCAATTTCCTGTATGTGTTAACCTGGTTGTCTCGGAGTCAATTTTCAATCCTAACCCTAAATCGGTGATAGCCAAATCTGAATCTGAATTAACAAGAATATTTGCTGGCTTTAAATCCCTATGAGAAATGCCTTGACTATGTAAATATTCCACTCCATCAAGAAGTGCATTAAAAATAGTCTTAATTCGCGCATAATTACCAATTAATTGTTCATCCAAGTACCCCTTTAAACTTTTTTTATATAACGGCATAATATAAAATGGCTCTTCATCACCCAAATTATAATCTATAACGTTTACTATTCCTGGGTGATTTATGCTTCTAAGCAATCTAACTTCCTTCTTGAATCTACTAACCGATTCTTCATCCGAGGTATCCTTTAGTACTTTCATTGCAAAATCCGCTTCATCTGCTACTCCATCAACAACTCTTTTACAAAGATATACTTGACCATAACCACCTTCATCGCCAATTTTTTCAGAATATTCATAGACAACCAATTTATAGCCTCCTTTACAATTAAAAAAATCATTCCAAAATTAATTTCACTCTATCAATTATAGTGCAAATCTCCACATATTTCTACCTATTTGAACGGATTGCATGAAACGGATTGCATGAAAATGAGAGCGTAGGATTTCTCATGCCTCAACATTGTTAAAACTTAAATTTTATCAACTTTTAACAGCTTATATTCCACTTTATTTAAATTAATACACAAAAAACTCCCCCACCCAATTGATATGATACCTCATCATTCATCTATAATAGTCAAATTAGTGCTTCTGGTGATTTGTCAATCATTGCCTGTATTCCTTCGTTTACATTCCATTATGGTTAAATTCATACGACTAAGAGAAACGTCAACACCATGAAGCTTGAAGGATTTACATTCCATTATGGTTAAATTAATACGTTTGAAGTCTGAGCCCTGACATAACCGACTGCTGTATTTACATTCCACTATGGTTAAATTAATACAAGTATATGAAAAGTCTTATTACAATGATTATATATTTACATTCCACTATGGTTAAATTAACACCTGATATCACAAGCAATTATTTATGTTATAGCAATATTTACATTCCACTATGGTTAAATTAATACACTGCATCCGCCGTAAATAGTTCACCGGCATAGTTATTTACATTCCACTATGGTTAGATTAATACTGCAACATTGGCAGCTTTACAGGCAGCACATCCTACATTTACATTCCACTATGGTTAGATTAATACCTGCTGCCAGGTAGCAATAAAGTTCGCCCCTTCTTCATTTACATTCCACTATGGTTAGATTAATACGAGTAAAAACAGATGCTGTATTTGCAGTAGCAAGCACATTTACATTCCACTATGGTTAGATTAATACGACCATTACCATTTATATGAAACTTACTATTATAAATTTACATTCCACTATGGTTAGATTAATACGTTGCCTGTTACCAAATATATGTTTGTGTTTCCTGTATTTACATTCCACTATGGTTAGATTAATACAAAGCATAAGCGTGAGGTTGAGTCTTAAATATCAGATTTACATTCCACTATGGTTAGATTAATACATAAGGGCAGCAACGTTTGCTGGATGGACAGCAGGATTTACATTCCACTATGGTTAGATTAATATGGTGTCTATGATATTATATCTCCTGTTGCTAATCAAATTTACATTCCACTATGGTTAGATTAATACGTATTTTCGGCTTATTTATTACATCCATCAACAGTATTTACATTCCACTATGGTTAGATTAATACGTGTGTGAGCAGGGATGGTCACATCATGAGTATGAGCATTTACATTCCACTATGGTTAGATTAATACCTATTTGCTTGGTTTGGTATTATTCAAATAAAAGGAATTTACATTCCACTATGGTTAGATTAATACGATCCTGTCAAAGGAATCACAGCCCTCAGTAGGGTATTTACATTCCACTATGGTTAGATTAATACTCCTGCTGTGTTGTCTATAGTTATGCATTATGCAGATTTACATTCCACTATGGTTAGATTAATACCTACGGATAACGTTGGTAATAACGTTTTAAATATATTTACATTCCACTATGGTTAGATTAATACTTCTGCATCCTCAATATAAGGCAACGATATCCTATATTTACATTCCACTATGGTTAGATTAATACTTCTGCATCCTC
>Ga0209540_10001009_pt1 | contig 22671 bp, 18 predicted proteins | sample BarGraIncu01121A_FD_184501 | JGI IMG/M metagenome (GOLD analysis project Ga0209540, IMG submission 184501) | Arctic peat soil microbial communities from Barrow, Alaska - Barrow Graham LP Incubations 011-21A (SPAdes) (version 2) | ecosystem: Environmental > Terrestrial > Soil > Wetlands > Peat... | reverse complement strand
GCCCACTGTATCGATAGCACAAGCACCTACAATACCAAATTCATAAGTAAGTTTGTGACCAAATTTCTCACATACAGCTTTTGTCACATTCAATGCTTGTTCTACTATTTCCGGCCCAATACCATCTCCTGGTAAAACCGCAATATTCAAAGACCTTACTTGCTTATTACCGTTTTGAAAAGATTCTGACATAATTATATTTTTTTATGATTAATTTCAATCTATTTAAAAAAAAGTATATATATTTGTAGTATAAAATATCACTATATTTGTAATATAAATAACACTATACTTGTATGATTTACATACTATTATCAACACTGGCAATTATGGCTGTTATGACTATTATAACTGCTTATATTTTGAATTCGATGTCGACTAAAACACCGCATCAAAAATTAAGAAGGATGATAGTAATTACAATTGCAGCATTACTCTTCATTGCAATTGCAATTTACATGTTCACTCAAAAAGGTTATTAGTAGCATATTTTATCAGTCAATAATATTGAGCATTTTAATAGTTGCTTTTATGGCAGCCACAGTTTGGTCGCCGTCTAGTCCTCGTGTTTTAAATACCTTCTCATTAAATCTCCAAGTGATAATGGTTTGCACAAAAGCATCCGTCTTACCTCCGGGAGGAATAACCACCACATAATCCAATAATTCGGGTGTTGGCTTATCCAGTTTTTTGTATATCTTCCACATGGCCTTTGAAATTGCATTATATTGACCATCTCCCGATGCTGATTGCTCGTACACCACTCCATTAATTTCCATCTTCACTGCTGCCATTGGTCTTAAACCGGAAGTTAAAGATAATGAATAATTTATCAACTTTACAACTTGCGCTTCCTGCTCATTTTTCAATACATCCGAAACAATATACGGCAACTCATCCATCGAAACAGTTTCCTTTTTGTCTCCCAGTTCGATAACACGCTTAGTTACGCGTTGCATCATCTCATCATCTAGTTCAATACCCAGTTGTTGTAAATTTTTTAAAATATTTGCTTTACCGGATGTTTTTCCAAGCGCATATTGACGCTCACGTCCAAATCGTTCAGGTAATAAATCATTATAATAAAGATTCTTTTTATTGTCACCATCTGCGTGAACTCCGGCAACTTGCGTAAAAACATTCTCACCTACAACTGGTTTATTATGTGGTATCCGTATTCCTGAATATGTTTCCACAACTTTGCTTACCGAATTGACCTGATCTTCTTTTAGTCGTGTTTTCAATTTCAAATGATCGTGCAAGATAGCTAAAACACTTGACAAAGGAGCATTACCCGCCCGTTCGCCCAGACCATTCACTGTTACGTGAACGCCTTTTACACCGGCCTTTACTGCTTCGAAAACATTGGCTACAGCCAAATCGTAATCATTGTGAGCATGAAAATCGAAATGTAAATCGGGATAACGGGCTATCATTCTAGAACAGAAATCAGAAGTCTCAGTTGGATTCAAGATTCCCAAGGTATCAGGAAGCATAAATCGTTTAATATTGGTATCTTTAAGATTATCTACCATAAAATACACATACTCTTCCGATTCGCGCATACCGTTAGACCAATCCTCAAGATACACATTCACCGAAATGCCCATATCGTTGGCATTATTCAACACCTGTTTGATATCAACAATATGCTGCTCTGGTGTTTTTTTCAACTGATGAATACAGTGTTTAAGCGAACCTTTACAAAGCAAGTTGATTACTTTACAGCCGGCATTGTTAATCCAATCGAGTGATAGGCGTCCATCAACAAACCCAAGCACTTCAATTTTATCAATATGTCCATGATTATAAGCCCATTGAGCAACCTTTTTTACAGCTGCATACTCACCATCCGATACTCTGGCAGAGGCAATTTCAATTCTGTCAACACAGAGTTCTTCCAGCAAAAGTCGGGCAACGCTCAACTTTTCCTCCGCTGCAAAAGAAACACCCGAAGTTTGTTCCCCATCACGAAGCGTGGTATCCATTATTTCTATCATAGTTCTCTCAATATGTGCCAATGAGTAATACGCTAACGTACCAACAATTGGCGTATTAGCATATTGGCATACTATAAATTATCTTGCGTTTTCGTAAGCTTCAATCTGTGTTTTCTTGCTCAACAAATAATCAATATCATCCAATCCATTAAGCAAACATTCTTTCTTATAAGAATTGATTACAAAGGTTTCGGACTTGCCGGTAGCATTATTAGTGACCGATTGATTTTCTAAATCAATTGTCAACGTAGCTTTTGGATGAGCAGTAACAGAGGCAAATACTTCAGCCAGAAAATCTGCTGATACAACGACAGGAAGTACGCCGTTATTCAATGCATTATTCTGAAAAATATCAGCAAAGAAACTTGATACAACTACTTTGAAACCGTATCCATCGATTGCCCAGGCAGCATGCTCACGGCTTGAACCCGAACCGAAGTTTTTACCGGCAACCAAGATTGAACCGCTAAAAGTTGAATTATTCAATACAAAATCGGTTTTAGGACTTCCATCTTTGTTGTAACGCCAGTCGGCAAAAAGATTATCACCAAAACCATCTTTGTTGGTCGCCTTCAAGAAGCGAGCCGGTATAATTTGATCAGTATCCACATTCTCAATCGGAAGTGGAACTACACTTGAAGTTAATTTTATAAACTTTTCCATTTTTTCCTTAGTTCAATATTATTTACGTGGATCTGTTATTTTTCCAGAGATTGCAGCAGCAGCAGCTACAAGTGGACCAGCCAAAATTGTGCGTGCTCCAGGACCCTGACGACCTTCGAAGTTACGGTTTGATGTAGAAACTGCATATTTGCCTGCAGGTACTTTATCATCATTCATAGCTAAACAAGCCGAGCATCCCGGTTGACGAAGTGCAAAACCAGCTTCAGTCAGAATGTCATATAAACCTTCTTCGCGGATTTGTTTTTCAACCATCCAACTTCCCGGCACTAACCATGCAACAACGTTATCAGCTTTCTTTTTACCTTTTACAAAAGCTGTAAATGCACGAAAATCTTCGATACGGCCATTGGTACAACTTCCAAGAAATACATAATCAATTGCTTTGCCTTCCAGCTTTTCACCGGCTTCGAAGCCCATATATTCCAGCGATTTCTGATATGAAATACGTCCTGCTTCATCAATTTGATCCAAAGTTGGAATGGCTTCAGTAATACCCATTCCCATACCCGGATTTGTTCCGTAAGTAATCATTGGTTGAATATCTGCAGCATCAAAAACCAGTTCTTTATCAAAACTAGCACCTTCATCAGTTTTCAATGTTTTCCAATAAGCCAATTTGGTTTCCCATTCTTCACCTTTTGGAGCAAACTCACGACCATTTACATAATCAAATGTTGTTTGATCGGGAGCAATAAGACCACCACGTGCACCCATTTCGATAGAAAGGTTGCAAACTGTCATACGTTCTTCCATTGACAAATTGCGGATAGCTTCACCGGCATACTCCACGAAGTAACCTGTTGCGCCACCTGTAGTCAACTTAGAAATCATATAAAGTGCTAAATCTTTAGCAGTTACACCAGCACCAAGCTTACCATTAAAAGTGATACGCATTGTCTTTGCACGTGATTGAAGCACACACTGCGTTGCTAAAACCATTTCCACTTCACTGGTTCCAATACCGAATGCAATCGCTCCGAAAGCACCATGAGTTGAAGTATGACTATCACCACAAACAATGGTTGCACCCGGATGAGTGAATCCATTTTCAGGGCCAATGATGTGAACAACACCATTTTTAATGTGTCCTAATGGGAAATACAGTGGTAGCTTGAATTCATTTGCATTCTGGTGAAATGTATCCAACTGGTTTTTAGAAATCGGATCTTTAACCGGTTGATCTTGATCGATGGTTGGCGTGTTATGATCTGCTGTCAAGGTTGTTTGTTCCGGACGAAAAACTTTCAATCCACGTGCACGAAGACCATTAAAAGCCTGAGGACTTGTCACTTCATGGCAAAAATGACGATCGATATACAACTGAGTTGGTCCGCCTTCAACGGTAGACACCACGTGGGCATCCCAAATTTTATCAAATAATGTTTTCATACTTTCAATCACCTTACCCCCAACCCCTCTCCTTCATAAGAGGGGAAAGTTAGTTTGGCATTTTTATTATTATATGTTATTTTGATTTTATTATCTCAAATCACCCTTCTCCTAGGGTTGGCTTTTTTACTTTACAAATTTATTTATCGCATTCAGGTAAGCCTCCACCGAAGCTGCAACAATGTCGGTATTTGCTCCAAAACCGTAATAAATTGCACCATTATGTTCAACTTGCATATGAACTTTACCAACATCATCACTACCCTTATTAATAGCCTGAATAGTAAACTCTTGCAGAGTCATCTTGCGTTTGATAATTTGCTTCAAAGCTTTGATTGCTGCATCAACCGGACCATTACCCGAAGCCGCTGCTTCAAACTTCTCGTTAGCAATAGTCAATCCGATACTAGCCACAGCCTGTACTCCTACTCCCGAAGTAACTTGTAAATAATCCAGTTTTATACGTTGTTTTTCACTACGTTCTCTACCGGCAAGTAATAAAACATCATCATCGTTGATGTCTTTTTTCTTATCAGCAAGTCTTAAGAAGCCTTCATATATTTCGTCTAATTTTCCATTCTCAACATCAACACCCAACACACTCAAACGATGTTTAAGGGCAGCGCGTCCACTACGAGCAGTCAATACAATTGAGTTTTGATCGATTCCAACATCGGTTGGATCCATAATTTCGTAGCTCTCACGATTTTTCAAAACACCATCCTGATGAATACCCGACGAGTGTGCAAAAGCATTGCGACCAACTATCGCTTTGTTTGCTTGAACAGGCATATTCATTAATCCTGAAACCAAGCGGCTTGTAGAATATATCTTTTGAGTATTGATTTGAGTTTCAATCTCCAGGCTCTTGTGGCATTTCAAAATCATAGCAATCTCTTCCAACGAAGTGTTACCGGCACGTTCGCCAATACCATTCATTGTTACTTCCACTTGACGGGCACCATTCATAACACCAGCCATTGTATTGGCAGTAGCCATGCCTAAATCGTTGTGACAGTGCGTTGAAATAATCGCGTTGTGCACACCTTTTACATTTTCCATCAGGAATTTGATTTTGTCACCAAATTCCCAAGGCAAACAATAACCGGTAGTATCCGGTATATTTACTACAGTAGCACCGGCTTTAATTACCGCCTCTACTACACGTGCCAAATATACATTGTCTGTACGACCGGCATCTTCGCAGTAAAATTCCACATCTTCAACGTATTTCTTGGCATACTTTACTGCCGCAATAGCACGTTCAAGAATTTCTTCTTGATTTGAATTAAATTTATGTTTGATATGAAATTCAGATGTTCCGATTCCGGTATGAATACGTTTATTTTTAGCGTATTTGAGGGCATCGGCAGCTACATCAATATCTTTTTGCACTCCGCGCGTTAACGCGCAAATTGTAGGCCAGGTAACCGCTTTCGATATTTCAACTACCGAATTAAAATCGCCAGGGCTAGAAATCGGGAAACCCGCTTCTATAACATCCACACCTAAGGTTTCCAATGCACGAGCCACCTGAATTTTTTCTACTGTATTCAACTGGCATCCCGGAACCTGTTCGCCATCGCGTAAGGTGGTGTCGAAGATAAATAATCTATCCATATTCTTTAGTCTAAAGTCAACAGACAACAGTCGACAGTCGTGGTTACTTTTTATAACTTACAATCTGTGCATATTGTCTTTCAACAAGTTTATTTTTCTGTAATCTTAGTTTTTCTGTTGTCGGTCGTTGGTTGTCCTTCGTCGGCTACAGCATATCAAAAAAAAACCTTTCGCACCGAAGTGAGAAAGGCTTTATATATTATTCATTGTATAACTACATACCAAACTCACTTCTACTTGTTTTGCAAGAGAATAATAATACCGAGTAGTAATGTATGTAGAAAATTCTTGTTCATTGTTTCTTTTTTATTGCGCTGCAAAGATACAGCATTTTTTTAAACCCGCAAATACGAAGTGAAAATAATTTGATTATTTTTCTATCAATTCAGCATAAAAAGAATAAAAAATACGCTATTTCAATATATTTATTACTGAAATAGCAGAAATTTCTAACTGAATGCTTCCAAATTCATTCAAAGCATTAAACAAAGCTATCTTTTGAAAGTTCATTAGCTCCTCCAATTTTATATCTTTCGCAATCAACTTTCCTTCTTCAAGCAGTTGAGCACGAGTTACACCTTGTATTAATGGCTTAAGCGGCGTAACCCAATTCTCACCATCAAAAAGTGCTATATTACAATAAGATGTATCAGTCAGCAAACCATTCTTAACCAGTAAAACATCATCACAGTTGCCTTTTAAAGCTGAAACATCCTGATAATTCCTCCTATCGGCCATCTTATACGGCAAAGTAGGAATATCAGTTCCAACAATCTGCAGCGAACGAATTACAGGATGAACGTAAGGATGAAACTCAATGAGCCGAATTTCGGAATCGTAAATCACCCTACATTTATATAAGCCGTCAGTTGGAAAGCTTGTTGCACCCAATTTATCAGACAAGGCTGGAACAATTGCAGTTGGATAAAAATCGGCCATTGCCCTTTCCAGTCTGGATTGGTGTCGGGCTAGACGCATAAATTGTCCATCGCACAGCTGTATGGTTTCAAGAAATTGGCACATATACCTTTTGAATTAGTTCTTCGTATTCTTTGTTCAAATCACTCTGAGAAGTTATTCCACCACCACTTTTAAAAATCAATTGCTCGCCTTCTTGTTCAATAAAACGAATCATAACTGCCGAATCGAGATTTTCACCATCGAACCAGCCGCAAATGCCAGTATAAAATCCACGCTCGTATCCTTCGGCCTGCTCAATTATTTCCATCGTTTTAGGCTTAGGAGCACCGGTTATAGAACCTGCCGGAAGCAATGCAAACAAGATATCGCCCAATCGGGAATAAAAATTCTCCGGCAATTGACCTGAAATCTCCGAACTAATCTGCAGTAAATCCTGTCGGTTGGTGGTCAGTTTCTCGATATATCTGTATCTTTTCACGTCCACATTTTCAGCCACCAAACTTAAATCATTGCGTATCAAATCTACAATGGTAGCATGTTCGGCCTTTTCCTTTGGATCGTTCAAAATCATCTCAGTTGCATTCTCGATTGAAGCATCGATGGTTCCTTTCATTGGAAAAGAAGATATGGTGCGCCCCTGAATGCGAACAAAGGTCTCGGGCGAAAGAACAACAAATTGATTTTTAAGCCATAATTTATATTTTGCCGACCCGAATTGAAATAAATCGAACAACGAAAGGTTAGTTTGCACCTCAGTAGGCTGTGTAAGATTGGTGAGAAAGGAATTTCCCTTGTGTAATTGATCTACAACAAATTCAAATTTTGGTTGATAGTTTTGCAATGAAATGGGTTTTTCTGACCAATTAATAGTCACATCAATTGGTTTACTTGCTGATTCAATATCAAACCGAACAAACATATTGTCTAATTCATCCTGTTTTATTACATAACCATGCTCTGCTTTGTAGTCGATAATAAATAAAAATGGTATTCGTCCAGCAGCCAACCGATTAATTTGTTTAGCTATTTGGTACTTATTGAGCAATGTGTATGGAAAGTCTTTTGTCATCAGTTGATATATAAACGCAGCGGGCACAAAGTTACGCAAAGTTTTCAAAATATCTGTTTTGCTAGCAATTCGTCACATTTTTAAGAGCTACGACTATTAATAGTAAAATGTCAAATTCAATTGTATATGTTCTCTATAAAACTGCGCATTGTTGAAAAGAATTTCTAATTTTGTATGTAAATAAATTTTCTTAATCAACAATTTGATATAGAAATGGTTTTAGTGTAACACTTCAGGATTAATTCTGTAAATCAAAGTTTTAAAAATGAAAAAAATAACCCTAATTTGTATGGCAAGTATGCTAATGGTCAGTGCTGCGACAAAAGCAAGCACCCCTCCTGTTGAGAATTTCAAATATACGGTAGATAAATTTGCCGATATTGAGATTTTACGCTACCGTGTTCCCGATTTCGAGAAACTATGTTTGAAACAAAAAGAATTGATTTATTTTCTGAATCAAGCTGCATTAGAAGGTCGCGATATCCTTTACGACCAAAACAACAAGTACAATCTAACAATTCGTCGTACGTTGGAAGCTGTATATGTAAATTACAAAGGCGATCGTAAATCGAAAGAGTTCAACCAGTTCACAACCTATTTAAAGCGTGTTTGGATGGGTAATGGCATTCATCACCATTATTCCGAAGATAAGTTTCACCCTGAGTTTACATCCCCATTTTTTGCAAAAGCAGTGAAAAGCATTGACGCCAAGAAACTTCCGCTTGCCAAAGGTCAAACTGTAGAGGCACTAATTAAAACCCTCACTCCTATCCTGTTTGATGACAATATTTATCCAAAACGGACTAATCAGGCCGAAGGTGTGGATCTAATAAAAACATCAGCCAATAATTACTATGGTGATGGCATTACTCAAGCTGAAGTAGAAGCATTTTATGCCAAAATGAAAGATCCGAAGGATAATACACCAATTTCGTACGGATTGAATAGTAAACTGATGAAAGAAAATGGTGTTTTAGTGGAAAAAACCTATAAAGTAGGTGGCATGTACAGTGCGGCTATTAAACGTATTGTAGGTTGGTTGGAAAAAGCGGCTACAGTTGCAGAGAATCCAAAACAAAAAGACGTGATTACTTCACTAATTGAATTTTACACAACAGGAAGCCTGAAAACCTACGATGAATATTCTATCAAATGGGTGCAAGATTTAGCTTCGAAAGTGGACTTTGTGAACGGTTTTACCGAAACTTATGGCGACCCTCTCGGCATGAAAGCCAGTTGGGAATCCATTGTAAATTTCAAGAATATTGAAGCCACAAAACGTACACAAATCATCAGCTCAAATGCACAATGGTTTGAAGATAATTCGCCGGTTGATAAGCAATTCAAAAAAGAAACTGTAAAAGGAGTTTCAGCCAAAGTTATTACAGCAACCATTCTAGCCGGCGATTGTTATCCGGCTACGCCAATTGGTGTAAACTTACCCAACGCCAACTGGATTCGTCGCGATCATGGCTCTAAATCGGTTACTATCGAGAATATTACTGAGGCCTACGATCAGGCATCGTTGGGCAATGGATTTGCAGAAGAATTTATGTGGAGCGATGTAGAGCGCCAACGTGCTAAAGATTTTGCCTCACTAACTAATAACTTGCATACCGATTTACACGAATGTCTGGGTCACGGTTCGGGAAAATTACTTCCCGGAGTTGATCCTGACGCGCTAAAAGCCTACGGCTCAACCATCGAAGAAGCTCGTGCCGACTTGTTTGGTTTGTATTATATGGGTGATCCTAAAATTGTAGAATTGGGATTATTGCCGGATAAAGAAGCGTACAAAGCGGAATATTACCAATATATCATGAATGGATTAATGACGCAACTAACGCGCATTCAACCCGGTAAAAATATTGAAGAAGCGCACATGCGTAATCGTCAATTAATTGCCAACTGGATATATGAAAAAGGGAAAGCTGAAAAAGTAATTGAAATGGTAAAACGCGATGGCGAAACTTTCATAGTCGTAAACGATTACTTGAAACTACGTACACTGATTGGACAATTATTGGCCGAGATACAACGAATTAAGTCTACAGGTGATTTCGAAGGAGGAAAAAATCTCGTTGAAAATTACGGAGTTAAAGTAAACCAAACTTTACATGCCGAAGTGCTTGACCGTTACAAAAAATTGAATCTTGCACCTTATCGCGGTTTTGTGAACCCTGTTTACACCCTCGTAAAAGACGAAAAAGGCGAAATTAAAGATGTGACCATTACCTACAAAGAAGGATATGCTGAACAACATTTGCGTTATTCGAAAGATTATTCGTCCTTACCATCTATAAATTAAAGAGGCAGAACTTCCGAAAGGAGTATTTATAAACGAGGCTGCCATACATTATGGCAGCCTCGTTCTATTATATCAATAGCCTAAAATCTATACTTTGTCAACTTCTACACTTTTCAAAAGCTCATCCAATATTTTCTTCATTTTCGCCACTAAAGGTTGACAATCATCAGAATGAATAACAAAGTTGGCATTTGCAATTTTCTTATCATCAGCCATTTGATGCGACATTCTGGCCTTAACCTGCTCCTCTGTCACTTTATCCCGCTTCATCACTCTGGCAATCCGAATATCCTCGGAAGCTGTCATAACGATTATCTTGTCAACCATTCGATTAAAACCGCTCTCAAACAAAATAGCCGATTCCATAAACAATAGGCTCTCAGCACTATGCCTTTGAATCCAATCTTTGAAATCGGTATTTACTACCGGATGAACAATACCATTAAGCTTTGCAAGTAGCTCGGGCTTCCCAAAAACCAATTTTGCTAACGCTGGGCGATTCAATCCCTGAACATTATAAATATCCTCTCCAAATAATTCAATCAGTTGATCTTGAATCTCCGGATGTTCATTTTGTAATCGTCTGGCTTCCAAATCCGAATCATATACCGAATAACCGATTTCACGTAGCCGCTCCGAAAGTGTTGATTTTCCACTCCCAATGCCACCGGTTATACCTATGATTATTGGAGTTTTCATTTATTTTTATTTATTGAGAATTGACTCGTTTGTAAATTTTTAATGTAAGTATGTGTCAATACCTACTTACAACTACCTTCCAGTCACTAATGACTAGTTATGCGAATCAGGAGTTGAAAATAATTCTATTTTGTTAACAGTAAGCTATTTCCCGTAGGCTTCGGCGTGAGCTCAGTCGAACGGGGATAAACAAAGATAAAACGTTAATGTCCTACGGACAATAAAACATTGATACATGTTTATTCTATTGATATTGAAGTCCTACGGACTATTTTTCAACTCCTGATTCGCATTAGTTACTAATTTCAAAATCCGATACTAAAACCAACAGTAATAGTTGTATTCTTGCCTTGAAGATAGGCCGGTGTGAACATATCTAAATACCCTTGTGCCGTTTTACGTATCTCTCCATCGATAGGTATTGACGTTAAGTCATACCCCCGAATATCACTATACGTAACATTAATCAAAGCGTATGCATTGCTAAAAACCTCATATTGAGCATTAAATCCTATTGTTTTGTTGCTCCATGTTATATCTCCCAAAACAGGTTGACTAATAATCTTTGAAATGGCATCGGTATGGCTTGCAGTTCTGCGAAGGTACTCATATTCATTTCCATGTTTTGCATCCATAAACGACAAGTTCAAATCAAGTCCACGAATTGGTTTATAACGCAATGCCAGGTACATTTCCTGCGAATTGTCCCCTAAATAACTTCCAAGGTTATAGCTGTTCGACGCCCATGTTAGTACTGGAATAGAGTGCTTATAGTTTATAATATTCGTACGGGTAAACTCACCTATGACAGATAAATTTTGAATCGGGAAATTACTCAGATTAGCTCCGATCTTTATTGAAATAGGATTTTTTTCAGCACTACTTGGTTTGAAACGGGCAAAGTTTATTTCATCAGCATATACGGAAGTAAACAAATGCAAATGCTTAATGTTGCGCGAACTTACATTAAAAAAAACTTGCGAGTTTTGATTCTCTACACCCAATCCTTTTGTCATGCTATGATCAATGGATTTATAAAACGCAAAAGGCAGTAAATAAGCAGCTTGCACATTATTTTCGGCATACACAATCGAATTTCCTACCGAGACATTTAAATGTTTCACCGGAGTAAACGTGAATATATTGGCCGCAAGAAATTTATTGGCTGGGCGATACCATTTTGTGGTACCATTTTCAAGATAGTAATGACTTGAATCGGCAACATTAGAAACTAACCAACCGTGAATATACTGCATTTCGAACCATTTTGTCGGTTTTAAGTGTAGCGTGAGCATTGGAAACGATGGTGCACGACCCGAAAGGATATTCGAACCATGGTAATTATCGCCCCAGATAATATTATCCTTCACCAAACCTACCGATCCCCAGTTCCAGGCATATTTTATTCCACCACGAGAATCGCTGTAATCGCCACCACCACTGGATTCTTTATACTCATAGCCAGGGAAGTCATTTAAATAGCCGGGGCGAGCCAACAACTGTCCCTGAATAGAAATATCACGAAGACTTCCGTACACGCTAAGGTGTTTACCCATCATTGCTTGAAATTCAGCGCCATACCAACGTTTAGTGATATTACCATTGGCATTACGAGTAACAGTCATCCCAATTATTGGCGTAATTCGAGCCCTGAATATACTATCTTTATAATGAAAAGCCGGCTGTATAAATGCCAATGTCGAAGTTTCCTTATTGACCAGGTTTAACTTGGTTTCGGGTAAGATATTTTGTTCTAATGCGAATTCATTCAGAAAAAAGCGCAAGTCATCATTCTGGCGTTTATTCAGTAGCGTATTTTGCTTTTGAGCCTGCAATAATTTTTCGGCAATGAACTGGCGAGAATAGGGTTTAACGGCAGAGTTTAATTCAATAAGTCCTTCGCTAGCCAATTCGTCTAAGTAATCATAAATTCGCGTATAAGAAACATGTTCAGGAATATCCTGAGAGAACATATTTGAGAAAGCAAAAGCACAAAACAATAACAATACAACTCTTCTCATAATGGATTGGTTTTATGAAGATTAAATATAATAATATCTAATATAGAAATAAATTAATTGATTCTAAATTCAATTAATTCACTATGCACTTCTAGCGTTTTTAATTAAAATATTTTGCAATATTAAGAAAAAATACCGTATATCTGTGATGAAAGTACCATTTCTTTCACAGGCATTTAGGTATTTCATTTCAGATTCTTGTATTTCGGACAATGTATTGGGCATATCGGCATAAAATGGAGGCAACAGACCGGGTTTGTATGCAATTCTTTTTTCCTGTAATTCCTTGTAGTACAAATTGAAATATTGTACGCTCAAAGGGCGCACTCCCACTAATTTCATGTCACCATTCATCAAGTTATAAATAGTAGGTAGTTCGTCAATCCAAAACCGTCGCATAATTCTACCCATAGTAGTCACTCTAAAATCTTTATAGAATTTACCCCCATCCTTTAAGTTGTTACGCTCATATATATAAGCTTGTAGAAATTCAGAATAAGGATGCATAGTCCGCATTTTATAAACATCGAAAGGCTCCCCGTTTTTACCATAGCGATGCAAACGAATAAGCGGACCGTAGGTTTTGTTCAACAACATCTCAGGTTGCTTCACTCTTTTGGCAAATACATAGGTCAAATGACCAATTTTTTTCTCACGAATCACCTTAAAACCGCAACTGTATATTCTACCTAGCACCTCAGCCTTCGATAAAACCCGATCCCGCCCTCCAGTAAAATAGAAGTATAACCACTGAGAAAGGAATATCTTAGGAATTATGCGTTTTACTATGAAATTAAATATATAGAAAATATAATTAAATCCTTTGTTATATTTATTCAGTATTTCTTTTTTGTATGTGCTTTTCGATTCGTAGCAACAAATAAAAACACCATCATCGGGTAGTTTTTCATTTGCAATAGATAGCATTTTATTAATCCCAAGAATATTGTTAAGTTTCTCTAGCTGAATAATGGTAGAATACTGATAATGCGGTTGAAATTTCAATACCAATGCATCAGTTGTGGCATATACATATGTATTTCCATCAGCTAGAGTAAGATTTTCATTTAAAAATGTAAATACTCGTTTACCGGAATGATCTTGAATAGTAGCACACAAGTCTATCCAACTTTCTTTGTCAAGCGGTACGGCTTCTTTAGTTCTTGCATTTTGACGATTCTCGTCTAAAGCAACCACAACATCGTTATATTCAACAGCAAGACGATAGGCAAAGTATATATTTAAAGCTGCATAATTAATTGCAAAAACAATAATTGAAACAGCAATCAAAACGTATTCCGAAAACTCATTATTGAAGTAAAACTGTATAAGAGCCAAATAAAACAACGATACAACTACCGATGTACTAACTAGTTTTAAGGCCGCATGAAAAAAACCTTGTCGTTTTAATGGTCCATATCGTTGAAATAAATAGGAACATAAAACCCAGGTAATCACATAGAAAAGTGAAGGTAACGAATATTTTGTGAAGGGGGTATTTGTAGTTAATGGAAACCATTTCAACACCACAAATAAACTAAACGAGAGTAGAAGAACATCTACAATTACACTGATGATAGTTGGTTTGTGAAATATTTTCATTGAAATGTGTATGTTTGTACAAAAGTAATACGAATAAATCGAAATATCAACACAATTTCACAATTCGTATAAAAAAACGTTTATTGTCTGGCAACAAGCATTTTCTTTATGAGATTCTTCATACTCTGAAAAACTAATTCCTGCAACCATGGGAGTGGTTTATCAATCCATCTCTGGGGATGCGTGGTTATCATCATCACATTTTCTACTGGTTTATTTTTTATATATTCAATAAAATCAAAAGTCGAATGGATCTTCTTTTTTCTCGAACCAGATGCTGGTAACTGATTACAGATAACTGATTTGTCTCTCACATTATATTTTTCACCATCCCACATACGAGCTGTGTCTGTAAAGTAAATTATATCACCCTTCACAACTGATTCTGATGATAAAAAATCGAGATAAGGCTCGCCAATCACGCCAAATTCACGATAATCATTCAACTTCCACAGATCACGATTATCAAATCTGGAAGTCGGGCTACCGTGCATACAAATGGTTTTCACTGGGTAAAACTGATGAAAATAAGCCAACTGAGCCTTAAAATGTTCAAGCGCTTTATCTGCATCGCCATTGAATAGCGACAAATCTTCGTAATGATAACCTATTTCGTGTCCTAAAGCTGCAATAGCTTGTATAATTTCGGGTTTATTACTTTGTGGCACAACGCGAAAATAGTAACTGGCACGAATACCCATCTCAGCCTCAATCCGGGCTGTCATTAACGACCGTTCAGCTTTCAAATCAACATCATGACGCAATATCACATACCGACCCACTGCTTTCTCTTCGCACCACTCTTCGAACGTGTAAAAAGCATAACCCACTTGCTGAAGAGCATTTAGCAAGTGCCGGTAAGCAGACAAGGTAAAATCGACAGGCATTGTTGATAGTGATTAGTTGGTAGTTAGTAGTTGGTAGTCAGCAGTCCGGTAATTTTTTACTTGTTTTGCACTTTCGGGATAATTCTCTATAAACCAAATATAAAACTTAGTGACATCCATTTTATTGGCCAACATCTTTTCTTTATTCATTTCAAAAACCGATGCTGTATTTCCTTCATTTACTAATTCTTCAATTTTTGAAAAAAACTTATCCGCATGTTCGGGCAGAAAAGAATAACACAATTGATATTTATCCTCCAGCTCATTGGGCACCGACAATTTTCCTGCAAAACTATTACACTTAACCGCCGGTGTTCCCAGCACAGCTGCTTCCGAAGTCATAGTCTGACTATCGCCAATCAGCATAGTTGCGTAATAGATAAGCGAGTGTATCTTTTCGGGCGATAAAAGTAACTGATATTTCTTAAACTCTTCATCAATATTCCGTTCATTGGAAATAAACACTTTGCCTTTGGTTTCCAACAAAGATATTAATTTTCGTTTGTTCTCAATGGATAGTCCTTCTACACCAACATCATGATGGGCTTTAAACGCATTGAACCGAAGAATAAAATAGGGTTCACCTTCTTTCAATCCTATATCAGACAGAACAGAAGGATCGGGTGTAAACCGGTTGGGATGAAGATAGGCTAGTTCATGATAGCCCGGATAATAAATGGTATCTTTCCGTTTTCTGTTTCCGGTTAGAGCGTCCGGCGATAAAATATGAGAAAGGTAAGGATGTACATATTTTACCAATAAAGGTTCCACTTCATCATCATCATCATCGAATAATATGGAAGGTATATTGGTGAGTCGGGTCATATAAGCCACAGATACACAACCAATCATTAAATCAATCCTTTTGTTTTTTACGATAATAAAACATCTTAGGTTGTACCACAACTGTAAAAATCCTTTTGCAATAAGGCTATCTTTTTTTGTTCCAATGACTGTAAAAGGAATATTCAGCTTAGATAGAAGGTGAATTACTGTTGGAATATTTTTTGTAACTACAAAGATTTTATGATTATCCTCTTCTAAAATCTTAATCATTGCAGAAAATTTCAACACATGAGCTGGATGCCCTATTTCTATTAAAATATTCACTTTTTTATTACTTTATATAGTTTCAATGCTCTTTTACCCAATATCATAAACAATTGTTTGTGCGTTTTTTCAAATCTTCCAAAGCCGACCAATTGACCGCCATATTTCAATTTATACTCTCTTACACCATAGGGTATATTTGGTTTTCCGGCACCTCCGAAATCAAACAGTTTGTAGCCCTTTTCTTTCGACCAAAGCAATACATTCCACATTAAAAAATCATTAGGCCGTTTGTTAAGGTACTCGGCATTACTACCGGCATACCAGGCATAGACTATGTCTTTATAGTACAACCTCACCTGCCCTGCTATCATTTTGTCGCCGTAATAAGCTCCAAAAAAATGAACCTCATCTCCTAACAAATTTCGGGTATTCAAGAACAGTTGTTGAAAAATCATGGGTAATTTTACCCGATTATAAGTCTTTTTCAATAAACCACTCACCGTATTTATCTCTTCATCCGTCGATAAATGTTTAAATACCAATCCTTCGCGCACAGCTTTTGCTATATTTCTTTTTCGTTCCTTATGCAGATTTTGTTCCAATTGTTCGACGGAGCAAGTTAAGTCCACCAAAATATCCAAATGTTCATCAAACTCGTATCCATTTTGTTTAAATACAGGTTTATAGGCACTCATATCAAATTGGTTTCTGAATTGCGAAAAAATAGCTTTATTGGAAATATATTGATTATAATATCTCAAAAGTTGGTCTACAATCTCAGCATTATTGTTCAATGCCAAAGGGCCTCCCATCACTATGGAGCGCGTAGTGAAAGCCTTCAGAATGGAGAAGTCACTTCTTACTACCGACATCAAACAACCAATAATTTTTCCTTTCTCATTTAGAGCTACCAATATATTGGGTGTAAAATTGGGTGTTTTTTCATACACTTCATACATTTGTGGTGTTTGAAATATACTTCCATTCGAATGGTTCAATACAAAATCAGCCCAGTCCTGTTTGTCAATATTATCTAATTGATGCTCGACTTTAGTTTTAGGCAAATCAACTTGAACCCTCTTCGAATTTTTATTCTTTAAACGAAAATACTCAACTCCAAGCTTTCCAATTTTATATAATAATGGATAATGAATATATATAAACCGACCGTGTTCAACCAACTCTCCACCAAATTTTGATTTAAACTCACGCACACCATATCCTTCATCAGGCTTACCTGCACCCATCATATCAAAACGGCTATATCCGTTTGCAGCAGCATATTCAATCGCAGCCCAGGTAGCTAAAGTAGAAGGAAATATATTCTTTATTTGTCCATCCAATCCACAAACAAACCATTCGTAAAGTGTTTTATTTTCAAGTAAAACACAGATACTTCCACCGATAATTCGATCTTTATATCTTACAACGAAAAGTTTTCCTTCATCCAGTTGAATCAATTTTTCAAAGAATTCAAATTCAAAAAGGGGCGTTTTTATTTTTGTTTCATACAAGTTTTTCAATAATTCGAAAAAAACTCTTATATCATCAACATTTTTTGTTTCCGACCATTCGGCTCCCTCTTTCTTTGATAGTCTTACATCCCTCCTTTTGGTTGTGTTCAACTTCATAAAAGCTGCATCCACAGTGTTAGTAAGCACATGAAAATTCAAATGAGGGTTATAAGTAAAACCGACTTTCTCAATAGTTGTGCGATACGCTGAATAATCATTATAATTACGAATCTCCAAATAAATAGATTTTTTGGACGTTTCATCAGAAGCGTGTTTCAATAATTGAACTAAAGCCTCTGATGAGATATTCACATCTAACAATAAACCACCTGGTACAATGGCTCTTCTACTAAAGAATCTTTTCAACGCACCACCATCCGCTATGCTGTATCCGCAAACCACTCCCACTAACTTTTCATCTTCCGAAACACCGAAAACAAAAGGTTGCAAAAAGGTGAGTGAGGCATAGAAATCGTAACAGACCCGGGTTTGAAAAAAACTTGCTGTTGGAGAGTGTTGAACTAATTCCTCCCATTGAGCAGGATCAATATCATTTATGGAGGAGTGTATAACTGTCATTAGCTTTTAGAATAATTCTCAATAATGCAAAGATACAAAAATTGTTTAATTTATTTTCTGGGATTTGTTTAGCAGCGGATAGTTTAGGATGGTTTAGTTCCTAAAATCTCAGAATATAAGTTCAGCAACTTCTCAGCCACTTTTTCGGTACTCCATCCCAATTCCAAAATTCGATTTCTACCTTCTGTTCGTTTACCAAACCTGAACGCCATATTTAGTTTTTCCGCGATAGCAACAGCATCATATGCCGCAATATAGCATCCCTCCACTCCCTCCAGCACAAAGGGTACATCTCCTACCGGCACAGAAACAATGGGACAATTGCAAGCCATTGCTTCTTTGATAAATTGGGGCGAACCTTCCGTAAAACTGGTCATTAATGCCACATCAGCTGCATTCATAAGCAATACAACCTGTTCTCTACTATAGTTTTTCAGCTCTATCAACTGAACATCGTGTAACAGAGCAACAGCAGATAATGCCAACGTTGAATTCTTGACAGAAATATCAAATGCACTTGAAAATAAAACAAGTTTCTTTTCTGCTTCTAATCCTAATAGCTTACGGGATTCCGACTTTGATTGGGGAACAAAAAGAATAGTATCAACTCCACAAGGAATTAAAGAGAAATTTGTTTTCAAATCGGATTTCGATCTATTTTTCTCAGATACAAAAATATTATGTGCAGATAACATCATATTCATCCGCGAAAGAAGGAACAAACTGAGCTTATTTATATCACTTCCGTGGTAGGTTGTCACCACAGGTATGTTTCGTTGCATATTGGCTAATAATCCTGACAATCCATAATGGGCGTGAATAATATCAGGTTGAAATAATTTTATTTTCTGAAGGAGTAATTTTCTGTTTTTCCAATATCCTACCAAGCCCTTTCCAACGATAGGATAATAATCTACTTCCACCCCTAATCGTAGCAACGACTCCCCTTGCTCTAGAATAAAAGGAGCTATTTTACCGGAATTTTTGCTGCAAACAATTAGAATTTTCATAGTTTCTAGTCAGTAGTAATGCGAATTTGGAGTTGAAAATTAGTCCGTAGGACTTTAATATCAATAGAATAAACATGTATCAATGTTTTATTGTCCGTAGGACATTAATGTTTTATCTTTGTTTATCCCCGTTCGACTGAGACTTCGGCGTGAGCTCAGTCGAACGCTCACGCCGAAGCCTACGGGAAATAGCTTACTGTAAGCAAAATAGAATTATTTTCAACTCCTGATTCGCATTAATTACTACTAACTATTACGCCATTCCCCTCCCTGCCAGTTTAAACCAGCTCCAGGCAACGATAGCAACAAAAATAAAAGCCATATACCAAGTAAAATATTTCTTTTGTGTATTAGTCACTTTGCTTATGCCAAAGGCGGCAAATACCAGCAGAAAAGGTAGTGCCGGCTGATGGAAACGCTCCGACTGTGCGAATGCACTCATAGCTATTACCAATAAATAACCAATGGTGAAGGAGCCGATGGTAATATATTCTCTCCATTTTCCTTCTTTCAATATCCAAAATAGCGCAAAGATGACAAAAAAGGCCAGTATATTTTTCACATAGTTTCCTCCATTAACAATTTTCTGGTTTTCCTGCCCTGGAGTTTCAATAATGGTGGGAAAAGGTATCACAAAAATAATAGGGGCAAAAACAGCACCGGTGGCATATTTGGCAAATTTATTTCCATTCTCTCGTGTAGTTCTCCATTCCATAGAGGTTTGTTGGTTAGCCTCACGCGCCTTCCAAACGTCTTCCACTTCTGCACTTAACCGGCTTCCAACGAAATAACCGACAGTCAATAATACCCAAACTATTAATATCATTCGCTTCCCCATACCCAATACCTTGGTGGAGGTGAACAGTAAGGTAGTAAAGAGAGCAAAAATAGCAGTGGCACCTAGTACCGTTCGAAAAAAGAAAAGGGAACCGGCTAAGGCAACGGGGGGAGCTATCTCTGCAAAATTGAAGTTTTTATTTCTAAACATCCAGTCCGATCGTTCCATAAAGGCAGCTGTAAGAAGCACCATCTCCACCTCTTTTAAATGTAAACCGGTATATAAAATTAAATTTGGCATCAACATGCAAAATATAGCGGCCATGCGTCCCACTTCTTCCCCAAAATTACGGACAGTAAATTTATAGATCAATACACAGGTGTAGGCACCATATACTACTTTTAGCAGCCGGACAATAAAAATAGAATTGGCCGTAAACCAATAAATAACACCCAAATACAAGGCATATCCCATATCTGAAAACCGACCGTCCAATGAATCCATAAATGGTTTTAGACTCCCTTCATTTAGTAATGATGCCACCCAACAGCCGGAATCATGATAACCAATGGCATCTCCTGCATCAAATTCAAAGGGCCTACCGTTCATAGCAGTATAAAAAAAGTAACTAAATACCACCCATACCAATCGAAGAATAAATGCTGTTTGGAATAGCTTTTTTGTGAACTTTTTTGGAGAGAACTGTCCCCACTGACGGGTGAATTGGTTGGCAAAATAAAAAAATCCGATGACCTCTATCAGTCCAAACGCCCACCACATCATCGATAAGGCATTTTTAAAAAAAATAAGGTTGCAAAACACCAATACGATTAGGTAGAGTGTAATGGCCTTGGACGTGAAGTATTTAGGGAAGTAGGTTAGCACGATAGTAGTGATAAGTGATTAACGATTAGTGATTGATTTTTTTGCAGTTAAAATACTGGCTGTAATGATTTTCATAAGTTCAACTGCATCATTCAACAAACTGTCAAATTGCTTATTATCAATATAGTCGGTTTTGTGTATTAATTTAAACCACTAAATTGTTTCATTACATTCTTTTTGGGCAATTCCGTATTTGTAAATAAAATCAACTTTACTTTCAGCATAACTGCCTTCATTTTGCAGTGCTCCTATTGCAGTTCCACTTCGTAACAATTGCTTTGACATGACAAATTCCTTTTATTCTCGGTTAGGTATTTATACAAGTTGATAATCCTAATTGCAAAATTAAAACACTTCTCTGTCAAAATTGATTCTTTCATAAATTAATCACTTATTGTTTACCACTGACAGTTTATCATTTATCACTAATCGTTAATCACTGTTCACTATATACTTGCTTTAGCTTCTCGATATGATTTTCGATGCCGTATTTCTGTCGGACAAAAGAAGAAGCATTGGCTGCCTTTGTCAAAAAGTCGGTTTTGTCTTGCAAAAATAACAAAAAATGCCGAAGTAAATCCTGTTCATCCTTTGTTTTATAAATGGTCGCATACTTTCCATCATCAGTAATCTCGGACATGACCACCCAATCATTGACAAATACCGGAATTCCTACAGCCATAGCTTCCACCACTCCTATGCCAAAGGTATCGTGATCGGTGGCATACACAAAAGCATCCAACTGAGATAAAATGCCCGGTACATCCTCTCTGCTACCTAAAAAGCTTACATTCTCCAAAAGATTGTTTTGCCGACAATAATTTACGCAATCATCATACAAGTCAGAGGAGTTTTCAACTCTCTTCCCTACAAAAACAAAATGAAAGGACACATCTTCCTTTTTCAATAATTTCAAAAATTTGCAGATAGTTAGTTGGTCTCGTCCTGGAAGAAAGTTACCAACTGTACCAAACAGCATTGTATCGGGGGGGAGCTTTAATTCATCACGCAGCATGTTTTCTTTATTCGGAGTGCGACTTAAAGTCGCGCCCCGAGTAGATACCAAAGCCCCATCAAATTTTCTAAACGATATTCCATTGTATACCACCCTTTGTTTATTCTCGTCTAATCTATACTTCTTTTGATAATACTCTCGTTGGGCATTGCTTACGTAAATATTAGCATCGGTTCGTTTCAGGATAAAGGAAAGAATCATTTTACCGACCCTACTTTCCTGTAAATCATACCCATGCAACGTCAGTATTATTTTTACATCCAAGCCCCGCGTAGCTATCAAGGCCAGTAAGGCGTCAAGCGGTTGCTGCGCATGCACTGCATTAATATTATTCTTTATCAACAACTTCCGCAAACAGACAAAGTACGATAACAGATTCTTTCGGAGAGGAAGTTTAGTTGTCAAAACACCGCTCGCTAAAAACTCCGGCTCAAACACTCCCGATTTTCGATAGACAGCTATAGCATCCAATTGATTGGCAGCAGCATTCCGAAAAACATCCAACAACAATGTTTCTGTTCCACCACGATTTAAAGAACCAAGTAAGTATGCTATTTTCATTAGTCGATAGTTAATAGATAGTTGATAGTAGGTAGTTGGTAGTTGGTAGTTGATAGTTGATAGTTAGTAGATATTG
>Ga0209540_10001008_pt1 | contig 22676 bp, 23 predicted proteins | sample BarGraIncu01121A_FD_184501 | JGI IMG/M metagenome (GOLD analysis project Ga0209540, IMG submission 184501) | Arctic peat soil microbial communities from Barrow, Alaska - Barrow Graham LP Incubations 011-21A (SPAdes) (version 2) | ecosystem: Environmental > Terrestrial > Soil > Wetlands > Peat... | reverse complement strand
CTCCATGACGCCAAAAAAACGCTGGATGAACAAAATCAATGTCTACACCAAAATAACTGCCGGAATTTCCGTTTACCGATACCTGTATCGCCTTAATACCGCAATAGGCCGCATCAACTGCCTGTTCACGATTCCATTCATACTCGCAGTCACTACAAAAATATTCAGGACTGTCCGCCGCTTCATCGCCGTCACCAAGCCTGATTAACCCTGCCTCGGCCTTCCTATATATCGCCATACTGGTATCGCCATAAATTATTTTCACAGTATTATTTGATCCGCAGTCCGGGCACTGCCTATAGTTGATTGCCATTTGGCTCCTTCCAATCTGACGATGCAGCGGCAGCACCTTGTCTTTGCACAGCAGAAATAATGACTCACCGGATTATTTCAGAAATTCCACGGCCGCTCTTTCGACAGGTAATCCGTTAGTATAGCGTGTCATGAATTCATTGAAGCCGTCAACGTCCGATTTATCCGGATCCATACGCGACCCGAGCTGCCCGGCAAATACTTTATCATTCATAAATTTATCCAAGGTCTCACCGCTGCCTTTGTTAGTCATATAGGCTGCCAGCAGGGCAATCCCCCATGCACCGCCCTCTCCGGCTGTTTCCATTATGGATATCGGCACATTAGTCGCCGCAGCCATGATTTTCTGTCCGACTTCCTTGGTTTTGAAGAATCCTCCGTGCCCTCTGATTTCATCAACCTGAACATTTTCCTTTTCAAAAAGAATATTCAGTCCGGTTCTAAGTGCACCAAGGGAAGTGAATAAATTGACGCGCATAAAGTTGTTCAGATTAAAATTGCTGTTAGGTGAACGCACAAATAAAGGGCGGCCTTCTTCGAATCCTGTGATATGTTCCCCGGAAAGATAACCGTAAGATAATAAACCGCCGCAGTCAGGATCGCCCTTTAAGGCCGCTCCGAGCAGAGTATCATACAGTTTGCCTTTTGAAACATCCATGCCAAGAGCTTTAACAGCCTCACCGAACAGACCGATCCAGGCATCATAATTCGATGTACAGTTGTTGGAATGGACCATGGCTACAAGATTTCCATCGGGTGTCGTTACCTGATCGATTTCCGGATATGCTTTCGACAGGTCTTTCTCGAGTACAACCATGGCGAAAACGGAAGTTCCCGCAGACACGTTTCCGGTTCTTACCGCAATACTGTTTGTTGCAACCATTCCTGTTCCTGCATCGCCTTCCGGCGGACAAAGCGGAATTCCGGATGACAGATTGCCGGAGATATCCAGAAGTTTAGCGCCTTCCACAGACAGTTCACCAGCCTCTTCGCCGGCAACAAGTACAGTGGGAAGAATATTTTCAAGCTTCCAGGGGATTTTGTGTGCTCCGATATGCTGATCAAACTTTGCAAGCATTTCTTCATTGAATCCCTTTGTCTGCAGATCAATCGGGAACATTCCGGACGCCTCGCCAACTCCCATTACTTTTCTGCCCGTTAATTTCCAGTGCAGGTAACCGGACAGAGTTGTCAGATATTCAATATCCGGTACATGTGTCTCCCGGCCAAGTATGGATTGGTAAAGATGAGCGATACTCCATCTCTGCGGTATAGGATAATTGAACAGCTGCGTTAATTCAACGGATGCCTGTCCGGTATAATTGTTTCTCCATGTACGGAAAGGCGTCAGAAGATTACCGCTTTTGTCAAAAACCATATAGCCATGCATCATGGCGCTTATACCAATCGATCTGGTTGACTTTATGTCTATTCCAAATTTGTCCTTAACGCTGTTGATCATCGCCTGGTAACTGCCCTGAAGACCTTTCCAGATATCTTCAATACTATACGTCCACATATTATTGATGTTGCTGTTTTCCCAGTCATAACTGCCTGAAGCTATTGGTGTATAATCTTCGCCAATCAGTACAGTCTTAATTCGAGTCGATCCCAATTCGATTCCAACTGATGTATTTCCACTTTCAATAGATTTCCGGATGGCCAAAGATTCAACGCTCATATGTATCCTCCTCGAGATAGATTTCATATTTTCGTTATAATTGTAACGTATGATTTACAAATGCTCCAGTACTTTTCCGCTCATGAAGGTGCATGACACCCATCATTTTTTGGTAATACACTGAGGTTGTATTCTTTTGAATGGCACAGGGAAGCAATCCTTCGCAAAGTTGTACGAGAAGATGAAATGGGTCGTTGCCGATTCTACCTGGGTGAGACCGATTCAATTTATCGGCTCAGTATGGGATATGACTAATTCAAAAGTATCCGGGTTGAAATCCCAGATTTCCAGATATAGGCTTTCCCTGTTATAAAAGAACCCGGTATATGTTTGTGCACGGTAATATCTTGCATCGGCTTGAGACAGCAGCGAAAGGATTTCTCGAATCGATTGCTCGAGTAAATATTTGTTCCCGCCTCCCACCTCTATCGATGGGTAAAAACGTATCTTATGATCCGCATAAATCGCAGCGACTTTCTCCGGGCTGCGTTCATTGGTAATCTTTTCCCAAAGAGAGAGACCCGGCTTCCGATCAATCCGGTTGACTGCAGCAATCTGAAGAACGGGGGGAACAATTTTGTCCCATAGGCTTTGATTGTACACATCAATACTCATTGAAAACCAGTCAGCCGTCATCGATGCATCTTCATAGCTTCCATCAAACCAGTTCGCATTTTCCGACGAAAGATCTAGAGTACTTACAAACACATCCTTCTTCCCGCCGCCTTTCCGAAAACAGGCCGCGACAGCAGGATCAATATCACAGAGCAGAAAGCCTTTCATCTCAACATCGCTCCAAAAGACGGCATCACTTTCCTCGAGCCAATACCAGAAATCAACTGTTTTACCGAAAGAATCGTCAATGCTGATCTCGATTGAATACTCATCCCTCAAATCCAGCCATATCTTCCTTTCGTCCCAAATCACATCACACGGATCTTCCAGACGTTGATGCAGGGTCTCATAAAGCACACCATTCTTCGCTGATCTGACGGTAAGGCAGAAGAATGCTGACTTGTCGAGACTGATGCATCCGTACGAGGTAAAGGCGAAAATCAGATTATGAAGATGGTCTTCGAGTTCCCTGATATCAGGTGCATGTAAGGCATCCGGTTTTACGATAATCTTCATCTGCGTCGTGAAGATCTGATCTGCATAATCATCAAAACACTGTCGTTCCTCTTCGTTCATTTTGGGAATAAAAGCATTTGAATGTGACAACATGGTGCTCATCTCCCTTCATCTTGTAACTAAAAGCGCTGCCTTTAGGCCCTAGGATGTAAGAACAAGTAACCCCAGCTAAGAAATGTGTAATAGAAAGACAAACTACAATATCAGAAATAATAGTTGACGCAAGAACGGGAATAAACAGCCAAATGTAAAATATAGTAAGTGCTCCATGTCTAGTTGAATAAATAGACGAGCCAGATAAATAAAAGAAGCAACCCGGATACGTGCTTGTTTCAGGTACACTGTCCGATACGATCCGTAACTTGGTTCTATTTCATTATATCTCATATCAGCACGGATTTTAATCAATTTTTTGATACACTTTCCAAATTTGATATTGCTGCCGGTATTACCACTGTTGAACTGACCGGTGAACACTACTATATGTTTGTGGTATTGTGAAAACAATGATATGCTTAAGTACAATTCATGCCGCCCTCCAATATCGAAGATTATGAAATCATCATAGACTTCGAATCGTGGCAGCCGGAATAGTTGACAATCGGATAACGAGTTTGACCAAAACGGGTCAAAGAGGAGAATGAACATGGCTGACAAGACAATCGTTTGCAAAGACTGTGGTTCCAACTTTACTTTTACGGAGACCGAACAGGATTTTTACAGAGAAAAAGGATTTGAGAATGAGCCCCAGAGATGCCCCGGGTGCAGAGCAGCAAAGAAGAGATCAAGAGGAAGTCAGGGAGTCAGAGAGGATCGCGAAATGTTCCCTACTGTCTGTGCAGAATGCGGTAAAGATACAACCGTTCCGTTCAAGCCCAATCCCGATAAACCTGTCTATTGCAAAGACTGCTACAAGCTTCATAACAATAGATAATCTGTCTGATATCGAGATTATGTAAATCAGTGCATTTTATTGCATAATGTGAAATACGCCTCTGCAGCTGTTAATTGCTGCAGAGGCGTATTTTGTCATCACTTCTTCTTTGGTGTATAGATATATCCATTTTCCTGTTTCTTCTCAATATCCAGGATATGTTTGTCAATAATTTTTTTGAAAGTATCTTCATTTATTGTTTCACCGGACGGTGTCTGATATTTGATCGGCTTATAGTAGGGACTCTTTTTCGCGTTAATAAGAATATTCAATGCAGATGTCAGCTGGTTTCTTTTTACATGGACAGATGATACGCGGCAATACGCGGCAGGATCAAAGGGAGTCAGCTCGAGCTCTTTACTGTAACTAATGAGTGCCTGTTTGAGGGAATGTTCAACTTCATATGCTTTCCCCAGATTGCAGTACATTCCGGCAAGATGAATTCGCTTCTCCTCTTCCAAAGTATACGCTTTACTGCCCCGAAAGTGGTGTGTATTCTTGTAAGCTTCATCATATGGTTGGCCGGCCAGATACAATTCCAGGGATTTGATTGCCTTTTCCCTGCTTTCCAATTTGGAACGAGTATCGGCAACAGCACAAATATATCTTTGTCTGGACGTCTCCGGTTCTCCGCAAAGCTCTTTCACTTTATCCAATATGGATTGGCGCGTGGGACACCGGTTCAGAATTTTTGCAATCCTCTTGTCCGGATTTGCAGCGGATGGACGGGCTGACAATGAAAGCAATATTTCTGCCAAATCAATATCGGCACTCTTTCTTTTTTCAGGATTTGCAAAAAATCTGAATATGTTCATATTATACCTGTTGATCCTTAGTGCTGTTCTACAAAATGCACATTTCAATTTTCCGGAATGTAATTCAAGTATTACGCTTTGTCGACGAGGTATTCCTTATTCTCTTTAGCAATGACAAAGAGATTAACGTCGAGGGCGGCCATTAGCCTGCGCACGGCGGAATCCGCCTTATGGTAGCTCTCGTGCTGTTCCTGATCGCGAAAGACGATTGCTGCAGGACGCAGGGGCAGCTTAGTATCAAGCTCAAAGTCCAGCCTGAGCTTCTCCTGGTCAACCATCTTATAATTTGTATAGGCTTCAAGGATACAGCGCAGAAGCGTCTCGTCACTGTCATATTTTTTGAGTTCAATCAGCCAGATCTCATTTTCGGTCTCAGAAATCAAATCGATCTTGCCGACATGTTTATCAGTGCGTGCATTCTTAAGAGGTGTCTGGTAATCAATGATCTTCCCAATATTCTCATACGTATTTCCAAACATGCCAAGAGCTATGCGTTCTTCCGCGCGGTTGGAGTCCGGATTCTCCGTGACTCCGTCATGGCCGGCCACTTTGTAGCTGGTAGTTCTTGAAAGGACGGAAATCCCATCGAATACGGATGGATTACTGAGCAGATAATCTGCTATGTCTTCACTGTATGCGTGGCCTTTTGCCTTGCCGACACCCTTTTCATAACCCTGGTAGTTTATAAAAGGCTGCTGATAGAATGTGCTCATTTCCTGTGCTGCAGCCAGCATCTTTTCCAGCATCTGTTCGTGTGTATATGCCATTTTTCCTCCTTAGGACGATTTTGTTTAGTCGTCGCAAGACCATACAGAAGTTCGCCGTACTTCTGCTATTCCAGATATATAGTCATTTTGCATATAAAATTATGTGCAAAATACTTTGTTAACTTTTCAAATATTACGTTCCAATATAATTACACAAGATAAGAAATAATACTATAGATATACTAAACAAAAAAAGCGGCTGCCTTGTCTCCAAGTGCCTGCCGGCATGTATTTTTCGGTGTTTTTGCTGGAATTTCCGTTGATTGATATGTAGGAAAAATCCTATACTCAGTTGATCTGAATATCACAGCCGTTTTGTGAAGACTTTCACCGGAAATTGCTGTACTCTTTATGCAGAAGAATTCCTATAATTTTGGAGATGGAGAATTAATTATGCGTATTCTTATTGATGCTGACGGCTGCCCGGTCGTAGATATAGCGGTCAGCATGGCCCGCCGGAACAATACTGATTGCCTTATTATCTGCGATACGTCTCATTTTTTTGAAAAGGAAGGCGCAACAACGATTGTGGTCTCAAAAGGACCCGACAGCGTGGATTTTGCATTAGTGAACATGATCCAGGCCGGAGACATCGTAATAACACAGGATTACGGACTTGCCGCCATGAGTCTGGCCAGAAGAGGTATTGCAGTCAGCCAGAACGGTATGATTTATGATGACTCCAATATGGATGCACTTCTATTCTCGAGGTATTCAGCCAAAAAGATCAGGAGTTCAGGCGGCCGCATTAAGGGTCCTGCAAAACGCACGGCAGACCAGGACATGCAGTTTGAGGTAGCTCTTGCACGTCTTATCGGGGAGAAGGCCTCTTCGTCTTCTATGCAGGCACTGTAATTATTACCTGTGCGCCGCCTGTCAGGCATACCGGCCCGGATTTCCTGACGACATATGTCTCTTCAACGCCCACCGTCCCGACTCCGGTGATTCCGCACTTGGGTTCCAGCGCAATAACCATATTCTCATGAAGCGGTAAGGAGTGGCCCTTTGCAATGATTGGCAGTTCGTCTATCTGAAGTCCGACGCCATGTCCGAGGAATTTCACTCCTTCATTGCCGTAGCCCATAAAGTTGTCGGACAGGCAGAAAGGAAGATCCCGCATACTCTCCTGATATATCTCAGACGGCAGGCTGCCTACTGTAAGCAGGGCTGCTGCCTTGTTAAGTACGGCCTTACAGGCATTGTGGATCTCTGTCACTTCGGGAGCGGGCGCAGCTGCAAAAGAATATACTTGCGTCTTATCGCTGTGATAGCCCAGAATGCCGTATCCGGCATCGACAAATACGATGTCACCTTTCCTCAGAAGACGATCGCGGCTTCCCAGAAGAGGAACAGCGGGGCATAACCCAAGCATCCCTCCGGGGCCGTCAAAGCAGGTCGGATAGATTGAATTTTCGCCGAATCCAAATTGTCCGATAATCATTTCGATCTGGAACATGGCAAATCGAGACACGCCGTGATGACCGAGCTTAATCATGCTGCAGTAAAGTTCTGCCGCGAATTCCGCCTCGCTCATGCCCTCACGCAGAATCGAAGGTACGATGTTCTCCATAACATATTGGTGCTGCTTTCCGGATTCCATAATAAACGCAAGCTCATAGTCGCTTTTAACAGAGCGGATGCTCATGATAATTTTGTCAATCGAATGAATCTCACCAATCGTAAAATACTTGCTGATCCGTTCAATCATTGCATGCGGAATAATTTCCGTTTCCATATATGTACTGCCCATATTCGCAGGAATCACAGAAAGAATGTCACGGTAGGATGAAATATGATATATATGATCAAGTGATGATTCAAGTCTGGCTCTGTCGTAGCTTTTACGGACAAAATAGGCAGCCGTTCCGTCTTTGCGAAGTATAAGAATACCATCCTGCATGGTACCGGTAAAATAGTATTGATTGATCTTGCTGACAATGATCGCCGTATCAAACGCAGCGCCCGCTTTGCGGAGGTGTTCAAAAAGTCGGGAAATCCTGGCCTCCAGCATTTGTTTTGTCGGATTTTCAGACATACTCCATCTCCCTGTTCATTAATGTTCAAATTATAACTCTTTCCCACACGATAAAAAAGACGGGTGATTGTACGTCACCCGTCTTCTCTTCAATTTTGTTTTTTCTTGTATGATCATATCTTCTTTTGTTTCTTACACAGTTCTTCTCTTTCTTTGTCTTCCGAATACAAGAGCGAGAATCAGAAAGGCTACAGCAAAGGCGAATTGTATCAGCATTCCCGTGAAGACAACTTTCGTATCATTCCACGAAAACGAAGGAAGTGCTGCTATGTCCCCTACCGCCGTCACATACCAGTACGTCGGCGTGAAGCTTGCGACAAATTTGACGGTATCGCCCAAAAGAGCCTGCGGTACAAAAACACCGCTGATGAAGCTGGTTCCGAGTGCAATAACATTAGCAACCGAGTGCTGCGCTCCCGGCCCCTTAATCAGATGTCCCAGAAGGAAGCTCAGACTTAAAGCTGTGAAGGAGAACACGAGTGCGTTAAGAATCATCAGCTGCATTCTGCCGTCCGTGATGGATTTTCCTGTCAGACACAGGGAATTCGCGGCGGACAATGCCCATACAACAACCGCAAAGCAGAGGTTCCCCAAAAGCAGTTCCAAATTAATTCTTGTTGCCGGCGTCGGTGCACACTGCATCCGCTTTTTCAAATCGCCTTTTTCAAATACCTGCATAATGGAAGATACGGCAAGAATCATGATGGAAAGCAGAGAATACGGAAGATAATTGAAGAAATAGGTTGCTTTAGTGATGGAACTCTGCGGCGCGGCACCCGCCCATACAACATCCGTCTCTTTCTGCAGATCCGCCTTTACCATCTTTGCTGTATTGGTCAGCGCCGCCTCATCAGTGGGCGGGATTTTTTGGGCTTCGACATAGAGGTTGAACTCGTTCAAATATTTTTCGATCAGCATGTCAAGCTGAACACCGGCTGTCGAGTTAGGCGTCGTTTGTTTTCCGAGTGTCAAAGAGTGTGTACCGGAAAGGAAATCTTCTGAGAAGCCTTGAGGAATTGTCAGGATATAAGCGGCATCTCCGTAGAAAAGAGAATCCTGTATGGCTTCCTCATCCTTGGCAGGCTCAACGATTACACTCTTTTCTGTCAGATAGTCGATGAGTCCGTCTGTTAAAGGAGACGCTTCATCCTGGTTAAGAATCATGATACGATTTTTAGTCTCGGAGAAATTATTGCTTGTTTCTCCCGTGCCGAAAAGTGTCAGCAGCAGAGCAAAGAGCATGAAAATAACAATATATATCGACAGCATCGGAAGATTTCTTTTGATGATCTTGAAATAGACTTTAAATACTTTCATACTGCTGCCTCCTCATAATCAGATAGACGATCAGATAGAAAACAAAGGCGAAGGCAAACAGGAGCCCGACATTCAGGAAATACCGATCGTATGTATTGTAGTAGTAAAGTGCATAGAATGCATCCGCAATCAGATTGGCCGGGTTGATATAGGCAAGGATCGGAAAGCTCTTGGTTGCCATATACTTTATCTTGGCATTCATAAGGCCGGCCAGAAATGACATAGCCATAGAAGCGGATATGATAATACCCGTTTTGATTCCCTCTCCCTTTTTGGAAGCCGCTCCGATAAATGCACCAAAGGATACACCTGCACAGCAGCCGGCAAAAGAAGCCAAAAGTATGTAGGCAACCTGATTACCGAAATCCACCTTAAGTATAAAAGCCATATAGGCTACAAGCAGCAAAATGGAAAGGTATTGTATCAGGGTCACAGCGCACAGTGAACTCAGAAAAACTTTCAGCTTATGTACCGGAGCCAGATTAACCCTTGCTGCCTGGGTAGACTGGTTGGCCTGTACGGCGGTGACTTCCTTCGACCCCATGAAAGCTCCATAGAGACATGTCATAGCTATTAGTGCGTAATAATATGTTAGAACATCGTTTGGTTTGTTTGTACTGGTTACCGTGTCCTCTATATACGTAATATTCTGCGAGAGGATACCGGAAATGCTCGTTCCTGCGGCAGGATTAGCGGCAATTATATTTTCTACCGAAGATGTTGTCTGCAAATACCAGTCGAGGAACTCCTTCATGATTGTCTGATCAATTCCTGTATTTCTGATAAACAGATGCAGCGTATCATCCTTAAGTATATATCCGGTAATTTCCTTGTCGGAAAGTGCTGTCGACGCCTCTTCTTTTGTATCATAAACGGTTACAGCAAAAAGCGGATCGTCACTGGTGGAAACGGATGTGATATGAGACTGGAACATCGCATCGTCTCTGTACTGCTGCGTATTTACGAGTCCTATCTTAATCGTGTTGTACTCCGAAATATTCTCGAGGTTAGAGAAGGACATCGCAAAAAAGGAGACCATCATGATGGGGAATGCCAGTGTCCAGAAAAGGGTCTGTACGTCGCGGACCGTACTTTTCAGACGGTATTTAAATATATGCCAAAACACTTGTCATACCTCCTTTCAGTCTCTGAGTTCTTTGCCGGTGATCTCAAGGAATACATCATTCAAGGTGGGAAGTTCACAGTATACCCGGCCAATTTGGATTCCTTTGTCATGAACTGCAGAAAGAATACTGTTCAGGCCGTTGTGGCCCCTTTCAGTAGTGATCAGAAGGTTATTGTTTTGTGTAGAAACAGATTCAATGAACGGCAGGTCTCTGACCCATTCAAGATGCTCCTGCGGATCACCCGACAGGAATTCGATTGTTATCTTTTCTCCGACACGAATCATGCCCTTCAAATCTTCTTTCGTACCCATTGCAATAATCCGGCCTTTGTCCATAATGCCGATACGTGTGCAGATCTGCTCTACCTCTTCCATATAGTGGGAAGTGTAAATGACGGTAGCGCCCTGCCGGTTTAAGCGGACAATTCCCTCGAGTATGTTGTTTCTGCTCTGCGGGTCAACGGCAACGGTAGGTTCATCAAGAATGATCAGCTTCGGCTTGTGTGCAATCCCGCATGCGATATTGAGGCGGCGGAGAAGTCCGCCGCTGAGCTTCTTGGGATAGAATTTCCTGAAGTCCCCGAGTCCTACGAAATCAATAGCTTCTTCCACCAGAGGTTTACGGATTGCCTTCTCAGGAACATACAGTCCGCAGAAATAATCAATATTCTCATAGACAGTGAGCTCATCAATTACCGCTACATTCTGCATGACGATGCCGATGTCTCTTTTGAGATCATAAGAATTCGGCGTCATCTTTTTACCGAAGACTTCGATTTCCCCTTTGTCGAAGCTCAGGAGCGAAAGAATGCAATTGATTGCCGTCGTTTTACCCGATCCGTTCGGACCAAGTAATCCGAAGATCTCGCCTTGCTGAACATCAAGCTGAAAATGATCGAGAGCAATGAGATCGCCGTATCTTTTTACCAGATTGGAAACTTTGACTACCATATATCCTCCTCTTGCAGACCTCGCATCTGCTCAATACATATTTCCCTACCTGTATCCATTGTAAAGAACCGTATCATCACATCCCAGTGACAAAAGTCCCTATTTGCTATGACAAATGTCATGTGTTTTTTTGCACGCCCGTCATGTTAGAATAAATGAGGTTGCCGTACTTCTTTCGTTCCTGTCTGTAACACCCGCGGCATCTGTTTGGAAAGGATTCGCTATGAGCTCTCTTTGGGATAAATTGATTGTTTTTACGCTCAGTATGATGTTGTATCTTACCAATACAAACGATAAATATGCAGTTGTCCTGGTGTTGGCCGCTATCATACTGACCTCTCTTGAAAGCTTTTTCGAAGGCGATTTATATAATTTTATTGTTTTCTGTTCTGTAATTCTCTTAAGTTTATTCGTCCCGAACGCTGTCTTCTTCCTTCCGCTTTTCGCTTACGATGTATGCAGCACAAGATGGCAATGGTACATACTTCTGGCGGTAATTCCGGTCATACAGTATCTTGACAAAGTGAGTGCAATCTCTTTGCTATTTCTATTATCCATCATTATTCTCTCCTGCATTCTTCAGAAAAAGACAGCCGTTTTCGAAAAGAAGCAGTATCAATACAACCTGCTTCGCGATAAAATCACCGAAAAACAAATGGAACTCGAAAATGCCAACCGCAACCTTCTGGAGAAACAGGATTATGAAGTGCATCTTGCCACACTCAAAGAAAGAAACCGTATTGCCGGCGAACTGCATGACAGCATCGGCCATGTGCTGACCAGTTCTCTCCTGCAGACCGGTGCCCTGATCGCCACATGCAAGGATGAATCAGCCAGATCAAACCTTATGGTTCTTCAGAAATCGCTGTCTTCCGGAATGGATGACGTAAGATCGAGTATTCATGACCTGCACGATGATTCGGTTGATATGTACGATGAAGTCCGAACAATGATAAAAGAATTCACTTTCTGTCCGGTTATTATTCGTTATCAGGTAGATACACCGCCGGACAAGAAGATCCGGTATGCCTTTCTATCAATCCTGAAGGAGGGCTTTTCCAATATCGTACGCCATTCCAACGCTACCGAAGTGTCGGTTGTCATACTTGAACATCCGGCTCTTTACCAGTTGATTATTCACGATAACGGAAATACTCCTGACGGGAAAAATACCTCCGGTCCAAATATAATCTATCCGTCTTCCTATTCGGAAGGAATGGGTCTTCCCGGCATCAAACAGCGCGTCGATGCACTCGGAGGCAATGTTGTCATAAGAAGAAACCAAGGGCTTGAGATATTTGTATCGGTACCAAAGGAGATGCCATGAAAGTTGTAATCATTGACGATGATCCGCTTGTGTCCCAGTCACTTAGGACAATTCTGCAGACAGATCCGGATGTCACAGTATCCGCAATCGGAAGTGACGGTGAAGATGCGCTGCCCTTGTATGAGAAATACCTTCCGGACATTCTTCTGATGGACATCCGGATGAAAAAAGTCACCGGCCTGTCAGCGGGCGAAACCGTTCTTTCAAAATACCCGGAAGCACGGATTCTATTCCTGACCACTTTCTCGGACGACGATTACATAATCAGTGCCCTTCGCATGGGTGCAAAGGGCTATCTTCTCAAGCAGAAATTCGAGAGCATTGTGCCATCCATTAAAGCCGTAATGGCCGGGCAGAATGTATTCGGCGAAGATATCATTGCCCGTCTGCCCCACTTTATGGACAGCAAACCCAAAGAATCGATGACCTTTACCTCTATGGGAATAACCGCAAAAGAATTGACAATTCTCGAGCTGATAGCCGACGGGTGCAGCAACCGTGAAATAGCCGATCATCAATATATCAGTGAAGGAACCGTACGAAATGCCATAAGTGTGCTATTAGAAAAGCTGCACCTGAAAAGCAGGACGCAGCTTGCTATATTTTATCTTAAGAACGAGTCTGAATAATAATCAAAAAGCAGATGGAGCAGAACGCGAAGAACTAAGCAAAGCTGCGCATAATTCCCGGATTACCTGGTATAGTGCTGCAGGAATTGGCGCGTTCTCTCATGTTCCGAAGCAAAAACAGCCTCAGGCGTACCTTCTTCGATAATGACGCCCTGATCCATAAAGATAATGCGGTCGGACAATTCTCCTGCAAACGCCATCTCATGTGTTACTACAACCATAGTCATATGTTCGTCCGCAAGTGAACGGATAACTTTGAGTACCTCACCTGTCAGCTCGGGATCAAGCGCCGATGTCGGTTCGTCAAAGAATATCATCTGCGGGTTCATCGCCAGCGTCCTCGCAATAGCGGCACGCTGCTGCTGGCCGCCGGACAGTTGATACGGATAGGCGGATTCCTTATCTGAGAGACCAAGCTTCTTAAGCAGTTCGCGGGCGGTGCTTTCGGCTTCCTCCCTGCTTTTCTTCAGGACCTGGACAGGTGCCTCGGTTATATTTTTGAGAATGCTGTAATGCGGAAACAGATTAAAACTTTGGAACACAAGTCCTATGTTCAGGCGAATGGACTTTAGCGTCGCTTTATCAGAATATATCGCCCGGTCTTTATCGTCGTTTCTGCAAAGTACCTGTCCGCACACCTGAATATTTCCGCCCTCAGCTCGTTCGAGCTGATTGACCACCCGCAGAAGAGTCGACTTGCCCGAACCCGACGGACCTATTACAGAGACGACCTCACCGCGTGACACGGAAAGGGACATGTCTTTTAAGACATCAAGTTCCCCATAGCTCTTGCGGACATGTGATACGCTCAGTATTTCATCGGTTGACATGTAAAAACACTCCCCAGGGTATTAGCCTTTATAATATTCCAGTTTTTTCTCGACGCGCGAGTAAAAAGCAGCAACTGCACTATTCATGATCAGATAAAAAAGTGCAGCAACTGCAAACGGTATGACGGAAGCATACGTGGACTTCATACTCACTGCATTCTTAAAGAGTTCAGGAACAGCAATGACTGATGCAAGAGCCGTATCCTTAATCAGTGTCATGCTTTCACTGGCAACGGTAGGAATTATGCGCTTTATGACCTGCGGCAAAATAATGCGCATAAAGGTCTGAATCGGAGAAAGACCGAGAACATAGGCAGCTTCTCTCTGTCCGACCGGAATGGATTCTATGCCTCCGCGGTATATCTCAGCAAAATACGCGGCATAATTGACGGTGAAGCTCAACACGGCTACGACAAAGCGGTCAACCGGAATTCCAAGCACCATCGGAGGAAAATACATAAAAAACATCAGCTGCAGCATGAGGGGTGTACCTCTCATGACAAGAAGATAGAGCTTGATCGGAAGCTGAACAACTTTAAGTCTCGACATGCGAAGCCTTGCCACCAGGAGACCGAGCGGCAAGGACAGCATGATCGTCAGAAAAAACAATTGAATGACTGTAACCGTTCCCTCAGCAAGATATGAAATCAACGAAGGGTAGTTGATTACAGACAGTGTAATTGGATAGTTCATACGCTTATTTGATCCTTTGCGGATTACTTGATTACAGTAACATCCTTACCGAACCAAGTGTTGGAAATCTTAGCCAGGGTGCCGTCGGCCGCCATCGCTTTAAGCTGGTTATTGACTTCATCGCGAAGCGAGTTGTCATTCAGGCGGAATCCTACACCGTACTGCTCGTCTGCCAGGGATTCATCAAGAATTTTGTAATCCTTCTTGTTCTGTGTAATGTAATATGCGGCTACGATCTCATCCATCAGAATTGCATCCGATGTTTTTCCCTCAAGTTCCATAAAGGCTGTAACATTGTCGGTGAGCTCTACTACCTGTTTCAGAGACGCTTTGAATTCAGCATTTGCCGACAAGGCATCTGCTGCACTTGAACCGGCTTGGAGGCAGAGCGTTTTTCCGGCCATATCGGCGAGTGAATTAATATTGGAGTCGCTTCGCACAATAACAACCTGACGGTTCTGCATGTATGCATCCGTGAAATTGACTTCTGCTTTTCTCTCTTCCGATATCGAAAATCCGTTCCAGATGCAGTCGATATTGCCGGAGTTGAGCTCGAGAATATTGGAAGACCAGTCGATCGGCTGGAGCTTCAGCTCAACACCCATACGCTTGCAGACTTCTCTTGCAAGATCAATGTCGAAACCGACGATTTCATTATTTTCATCAACAAATCCCATGGGAGGGAAAGCGGAATCAAGACCGAGAATGAAAATTCCCGCGGTCTGTACCTTAGTAAGCGAGTCATCTGCAGCAGCGGCCGATGTTGTATCTGCAACTGTTGTTACTCCCGCATCTGCCTTAGTAGTTTCTGCAGCTGCTGTGGTTGCCGCTGTAGTTACCGTTGTTGTAGTTTTTGCACAGCCTGCAATAAATATCGAGCCGGTCATAAGCATTGCTAAAACCAGAGCCAGTCCCCTTGAAATTCTCATAAAATCCTCCTGAAGTTATCCAAAAATCGCGTGCAAAACCTATTTGCTTGAGTATCACTTTAGCATTGTAAAGCACAAACGCATATTGGTAAAGAGGAAGAGTGACAATTTCGTCACGACATTTGAATCGTTTCGTATTATAATATTAAAAATGCCGTACACTTTTAAAGGGAGAAATTCATGAACGTTGCCATTTTTACAGACACGTATTTTCCTGATATTAATGGAGTTACATCATCCGTATACACACTCTCTGAAGAACTGAAAAAACGCGGACATAATGTCTATGTCTTTACCGTTTCAGAGCCGCGGTCGGAACACAAAAAGAAAAAGGTCGATGCATCCGTGTTTCGATTTCCAAGTATCCCTTTAATATTTATTAAGCCTCAGCGTGCCGCCAATCCATTTTCCATCAGGCTCATCCGGCTTATCAAGAAGTTCAAAATTGATATCATTCACACGCAAAGTGAATTTTTCATGGGGTTCATGGCAGTAGGTGCATCAACCTCCTTTCGGATTCCGATCGTCCACACGTATCACACGATGCTGGAAGATTACACGCATTATATTGCACATGGCAGGCTTGCCACACCGGCAATGGCGCGTCAATACAGCAAGACTTTCTGCGGTTTTGCCTCATCCATTATTGTCCCTACAGAGAAGGTTGCCAATTCTTTACACGATTATGGCGTCAAAAAGCCGATTTTCGTAATTCCGACCGGAATCAATCTGACTCCTTTCATGAAAGAAAACCACCCGAAAGATGAGATTCTTGCTCTCAAGCGCAAATTGAATATTGATCCGTCCTGGCCTGTCATTCTCTGTCTCGGGCGGCTCGCCAAAGAAAAGAGCGTGGATGCTGTAATTTCACAGATGCCTGCCATTTTGAAGCGCATCCCTGATGCACGTCTTCTGGTAGTCGGCACCGGACCGGAAGCGGAAAATCTCAGGGAACAGGCTGACTCACTTCATGTACAAGATCATGTTATCTTCATCGGAGCAGCGCCCTACAAGGAAATAGGTTCTTATTATCAGCTAGGCGATGTGTTCGTGTGCAACTCAACCACGGAAACCCAGGGCCTCACCTATTACGAGGCGATGGCCGCAGGTATTCCTATTGTCGCCCGCAGAGACGACTGCATAAAGAAGATTTTGAGGGACCGTGTCGACGCAAGACTTTTTGATACGCCCGACAGTATTCCGGAAATTCTATCAGAATTGCTTTCCGATCCGGCAGCTGCACGAATGTACTCCGTAAATGCATATACTGCCGTGGAATCCTATTCCTCGACTGCTTTTGGAGAACGGGTTGAAGATGTCTATATACATACGATCGACAGCCAACGCGTTAAGACGGGTCTGAAAAAAGATTCAATGGTCAAAATACCGATGCCCGGCGCCTTACGTCATATAAGGCTTGTTATGCTGCACCCAGGCAGTGATAAGAAGCGTCACAAAAAGCACGCCCACAATAATCGCCAGCAGCATTAGCATGTCTACGTGTATAAGTTCATTCGAAAGCTCTACGGCGTAGTGGTAGAAAATACCAACAATCGCCCAAAGAGCCGTCAATGCAAATGCAAAGTCCCTGAAGCGGATCAGAATAAACTCAGCAAAAAGTCCGAGTCCGATTACCAGACCTATTGACCACGTTGTCTCTTGTATTCCCATAAGAGGCGGTGTCAGCGATTTTATCATAACCAGGAAATTAATTGTCATTGCTGCTGAAATCCAGGCGGTGTATATGCTGAACGGCATTTGAAAGCAAAAGTGCTCTCTCCCGTTCTTTGCCTCTTTCTTTAATCGAGTATACGCAAAGATCAGCGTGGCCCACATGGAAAATATCAACAGGAAGCTCAGAATCATAAAATCATAATGCCATGCGATAACCCAGCCGATATTAAGTGCACTCGAAAGTATAAAGAATACACTGACAGCATGAACAAGATCAGGGTTGTCCCCCTCGCCCTTTTTGCGGCCAATTCCATCCTGATAGAGGATAAAAAAGAAAAGCCAAACATAAATCACGCCCCAAATAGCGAAAGTAAACCCAGACGGCGTCAAAAGAGTGTCATGACGCGCCGATATCTGTGCTGTTGTTACATTATTAATTGGTATTATTTCTGCTGCTATGTTAACTGCAATCATAAGAACGAAGAAAATGGTATTAGTAATTCTAAGTCCCGCCGCTTCCATTTTTCTTGGCATACTTGATTCTCCTATTCATTTGTAAATCTATACTTTCTGTAGCATCATAGTAAATGTTACTCAGTCCATACACTGTCAGTATATCATGATATTTATGAAAAAACGAAGTACGGCACATACAAGATTGCATGTACCGTACTTATTTCGCATATGTTGCTCCTGATGATATTATTCAATCAATAATTTCAACAAGACAGGTCAGGAGGCCATCCATTTAAGCCGCAAGATCGATGTCGCCTGAAGTAGTTTTTACATCCAGATTATTGTACGGTTTTGTTCCTATCTGTCCTGATGCAGTATTATTGTCACCAGCATAGGTAATGGGAAAATTGGCCGTGACATCTCCGCTTGTGCAATGGGCGTCAAACTCATAGGCCGCATCCGCCCCGAAGCCTAAATCTATGCTGCCGGAGCTTGCCTTGACCAGCAGATCGCCCGTCGATTCGACAACACTTATATTGATATCACCGGATGAGCATGATACGCTTCCGCTGCCGGATAATGCGCCTATTGTGATTTCACCGGAAGTCGCGGATATCTCCACATCACCAATAAGTTTTTCGATGCGTATGTCGCCTGAAAAACTTCCGATAGTTCCGGTTCCGGTCAATTCCTTCGCCTCAATTTGACCGGATGTCAGCGACATTCTGAGTTCTGTCGTGTCAATTCTTCCCAATTCTACATCTCCGGACGTACTTTCCAGAGAAAATCCGGAGCATTCAATATCCGAAAGACGTACATCACCGGAAGTCAGATGAGCCCCAAAGTTACTTAGCCGGTAATTACCGGTGATTGTCAGGTCTCCTGAAGTGTTGGCGATGTTCAGATCATCAGCGTAGCTTTCGGGCAGTGTAATTTCCAGAACTCTCGGAGTTAAGTTCCATGACCAGAAGAAAAAATTCTGACTGTCATAATTCTGTTTAATTACAAGTTCCCCGCCGCTGACTGTAACAGTCAGATCCAGTTTGTTCTTGAGCGACTTCGGACCACGATAATTGATTGAGATCTCATCGGTATCCGACGGATTAATGATTATGTCGGCACTGCGCATATCAAGTGAGATTTTTGATATTTCCTTCACGTCTTGTGTCTGACTGAGGAGCTCAATTTGCGCCTCCTGCCTGAAGATTTGTGAAAAGTTGATTTTGTTGAATATAAACATGCAAAGTAATCCGATAAGGAAAACGGCAGCAAGTATAAAAATGATAAGCTGAATGATTTTAATTGTCTTCATGTATTTTTCCCTTTCAAATCAAAGATCAGTTTAATAATTCCCTCTAACAGAACTCCGATGATGAAAATAATCCAGGAGTAAGCCCATGCACCTAAATAGAAACTAAATACGAGATAAATGATGACGATCAGAGTCCAGAGTATGCTCGTGATGGAATTTCTGATGCGTTTTTTCTCGCTGCTGTCACTTTTCCATTGCTTGAATTCTTCAACAATCGTATCGTCATCCTTAATATATTTGGGACTGGACATTGAATTGTAAATCAGGAGTCCGGTCGCCAGGGCTACCAATACAAACATAAGAATGACACCAAGAACTCCCTGGCCCAGGGCTCCCCCAAACAGAATGACGCATACAGGGGAAAGAATGTACAGACCTACGGCAATCGCTACAAACATAGCACTTTTCTTGCGGTCTGCGGGTGAATAGTTACTGTTGAATGCTGACTCATTCTGAATCTGACGCATAAGTTCCGAGACGTCTCCGATCCCTGCAATTACGGTACGGTATGCATCATCAGGTGTAAAACCTTCAGAAATCAGGTCATCATATTTACTGTTCAGATTACCGAGAAGTTCTTCTTTGAGTTCCTGAACTTTACGCGACTGCGGAGCCCCCTCAAACAGACCGTCAACATGGGTTTTAATTTTATCGTTCATGGTTATGCCTCCTTCAATAATAAATCTATAATATCTTTGGTTTCTTCCCAGTCAGCTTTGTTCTTGACGTACACCTGACGGCCGAGGTTGGTAATAGTGTAATAGCGTCTCCTCGCACCTGTAGTCGCATCTCCCCAATATGAGGAAATCATCGTAGCTTCTTCCAGTCTGCGAAAAGAAGAGTAAAGAGTAGCTTCCTTAAGTTCATATCGATTTGCGGTTATTTCCTGAATTGACTTATTAATCTCATATCCGTAACTGTCCTTATGCAGCAAGTGCGCAAGGATAATTGTATCCGTGTGCCCTCGAAGCAGATCCGAAGTAATTGACATATGCATTCTCCTTTCGAGTTATTGTTACTGTCACTGTAGATATTATTATGAGTTACTGTGTCTGTCAAGGTAGTTTTTAAAATTTTTTGAAAATAGTTTTTTGGAAATATGGTAAACTTATTTAAAATGGATGACCAGGTAGGCTGCATTATTTATGAGCCAATCGAAAACCTTAAAAATTCAAATGATGGGAAATACGATGTTGGTAATCAGAATTAGAATCGGCAGTGTGATTATCATTATCAGAAGACTTAAGACGACTGTCCGTGATGCAAACTCCGGAGCACAGTCATATTTTTCAGCAAAAATTACATTCATTGTTCCGCAGGGAAGCGCTGTCATCAGTATGCATACGGTCGCAGTAACCGATGATACCGAAAGCAGCCTCATCGCGGCAAGCATGAGAAGCGGAAATACGATCAGCCGGATCGCAGCAACCAGATACGAGTATTTGTCCTTAAGTATATCGAGAAGCGGAATATTTGCGAGACTCGCCCCCATAATAATCATTGATACCGGAACACTCATGGCACCGATGTCCGCTATAGGAGAATACAGTATTTCAGGAAAACGAAACGGAGATACAAAAATCAAAACACTGACCACGGAAGCTATCGTTATCGGATTTGTGACGATCGATCTTATATCGATTCCGCCGCGTCCGCTCAGCATATTTATCCCGTACGTGTACATGAATAAATTATAAAACATGTTATATATAACAGCCAGAAGCAGACCCTGCTGACCAAAAAGAGCGGTCATTATCGGGAATCCGACAAAACCCGTATTGGCAAACACTGTCATGGTCACAAATATTTTACGTTCATTCCGGGCAAGCGAAAGCGTCCTGCTCAGGAAAGTCATGCCGGCAATTCCCGTACAGTAGAACACAGCCGCGGCGGCAGATACAATGAGCATACCATGGAAAAGCTCACTGCTGAAAGCATAGTTGGCACAAGACAGAATGCTGAGCGGCAGAATTGCCTTAAGCAGTATCTCCGTAAGGCCTTTTTGAATGCTGTCGGTAATAATATTCAATTTTCGCAAAAGATATCCGAGGGCAATCATGACCGCAATTTTGACAATCAGGGAAATAATAATATCAAGTGACATTGCTTACCGTTACTTTCTGCGATACAGGATATTCAGTTCCGACAGCCATTTTGTATCGATTGAATCAATTCCCTCCTGCGGCATGCGAAACACCCAGTTCCCGACAGGAGTTCCGGGAACATTCATGCGTGCATCCCTGCCATAACCGGCCAAATCCTGGACAGGTGCAATCACAAGATCAGCATGAGACTGCCACACCTGACGGATCATTGCACGGCAGGACGGACTTTGCGGTCCGCCTATACCCCAGTCCGGATCCGGATAATTGCAGTACGACAAAGCGAACCTGCGTTCTTCGGGGGATGCATCCCAGAGCCACCCGAGCAGCGTGTTATTGTCATGCGTGCCGGTGTAGGCTACCGAGTTTTTCTCGAAATTATGCGGCAGGTTGGTACTATCGCAGTTCGGATCAAATCCAAACTGGAGTACATGCATGCCCGGGAACTGTGTTGCTGCAAGGAAATCCCTGACTGCATCATCAATTTCGCCTAAGTCTTCTGCAATGATCGGGGGATTCGGAAATATCTCAGCAACTTTCTTAAAAAGATCCATGCCGGGTCCCTTTTCCCATTGACCGTTCCTGGCTGTCTCCGCTTTTGCATCAACACTCCAGTACGAACAAAATCCACGGAAATGATCAATTCTTATTTTATCAAAAAGCGAAAAATTCACAGCAAGACGGTGAATCCACCATGTATATCCTTCTTTGGCATGTGCATCCCAATCATATAGGGGGTTGCCCCAGAGCTGTCCATCCTCACAGAAATAATCAGGAGGGACACCCGCAATATGAGAAAAACTATGATCTGCATTCACTTGAAACAGACGGGTGTTAGCCCAGACATCAGAGCTGTCTGCCGAGACATAAATCGGAATATCTCCGATGACTTCAATGCCGGCTGCGTTAATTTGTCCCTTCAGCTCCATCCACTGACGATAGAATTCATACTGCGTAAAACAATAAAAGAAGTATTCGTCATAATACTTGCTGCGAATCTCATCCAGGGCGGCCGACTCGTGCATCCTCAGTGCATAATTCTCCCATTCCCACCATGGCTTCCCTTCTTCGAGCTTTCTTATCGTCTCATACAACGCAACGTCGTCGAGCCATAATGTCGTCTGACAGAAATTCTTCGTATCCCTGATAATCTCTTCGTCAATGTTCTTATAAGCTTTATGAAGAAGATCCTCTCTATTTCTGTGCAGCCATGGAAAATCGACTGCGTGTGCCGATCCTTCGTACTTTGCCTCTTCAAGATCACTGTCCGAAATGAGGTTCTTTGCGCGCAGCTGCCTCGGGTCGATAAAATAAACGTTCCCGGCATATGCCGAGTAACTCTGATAAGGGGAATCGCCCATTCCGGGATGAGAAAACGGCAGCACCTGCCAATAAGAGAAACCTGCTTCTTTAAGCAATTCCGAAAAAGCGAGAGCCTCTTCTCCGAAGCACCCGGTTCCAAAAGGTCCGGGAAGTGAAGAAATATGCAGAAGTGCTCCGCTCGCCCTTGTCATACTCAGATATCCTCCATGTTGCGGATATAGATGAGTGTAACAAGCGGATTCTTCTCATTAATTCGTTCTTCCGATTCAATTCCTTCAATCGAGCGGATCATCTGTGAGAGCTTGGCAAATCCAAAGTTTCTTGAATCAAAG
>Ga0209540_10001006_pt1 | contig 22700 bp, 27 predicted proteins | sample BarGraIncu01121A_FD_184501 | JGI IMG/M metagenome (GOLD analysis project Ga0209540, IMG submission 184501) | Arctic peat soil microbial communities from Barrow, Alaska - Barrow Graham LP Incubations 011-21A (SPAdes) (version 2) | ecosystem: Environmental > Terrestrial > Soil > Wetlands > Peat... | reverse complement strand
CAGAAATGACTATATGCGCCCTTCCGATGTCAAAGAAGGGAAGATCGAGCTGATAGCAGCCGAGGACGGGCTTCTTAAAATAGATTTGGAAAAACTTCATAAAATAAATTCACTGGGCGAGATGATGATAGCAACACGACACTCTAACTTCCCGGTGAAAAAAGGAGACAAGCTGGCAGGTACCAGGATAATACCGCTTATAATAGAAAAGACAAAAATGGACAAGGCAGTAGAGATTGCCGGAGGGGACCCCCTGATGGAGATACTACCATTTAAAAACAAGAAAGTCGGTATCGTAACCACTGGAAGCGAGGTCTTCCACGGAAGGATTGAGGATGCCTTCGGACCAGTAATAAGGGAGAAGCTGGCAGAATATGACACCGAAATCCTGGGACAAAAGATCCTTGATGATGACCCTTCAGCCATTTCAGAGGCAATTGAAAATTTCATCCTTAGCGGTGCGGATATGGTAATCTGCACAGGAGGCATGAGCGTTGATCCAGACGATACTACCCCGACTGCCATAAATAAAACGGGCGCCAAGGTCGTTTCCTATGGTGCGCCGGTACTGCCGGGAGCCATGTTCATGCTAGCCTATTACAATGGAACGATTCCTATATTTGGACTGCCGGGATGCGTAATGTATTCAAAAAAGACGATTTTTGATCTTGTACTTCCGAGAGTCATGGCTAACGACATTATAACAGCCGATGATCTTGCAGGACTTGGACACGGCGGGCTATGCCTGTCCTGCAAAGTCTGTACTTTCCCAAATTGCGGATTTGGAAAGTAGAGAGTAACTTCTGATCCATAAGAATTTATTAATACAACTAATGATCCCAATGGTGCGGTCGCTGTTGGGATCACTTTATTCTCCTTAAAAACTGAATATTTGAAAAAAATACTTGCAAAGCTTTTAAAATTTAAGGAATAGAACTATAATTGAAGTAAGTTTAAACATTGAGAGGTGATTCGAATGCGTACGATACAGAGACTTACTGAAGCTTACAACAATGCCAGAGTGGAGTATTTCGATGACAATTCAAAATATGTTTTTATCAGCGACTGCCACAGGGGGAGCGGAGACGCCACTGACGAATTCAATAAAAACCAGAACGTTTTTATTTTCGCACTTGAAGTATATTTAAGTAGCGGATTCTCCCTTGTAGAGGCGGGAGATGGAGATGAACTATGGGAATTTCCGAGGTTCAGACCTATCAAAAACGCTCACTCCGATGTTTTTGAGTTGATGATGAAGTTTCATGAAAAGGACAGGCTTATCTTATTGTACGGGAACCACAACATTTACCTGAAGGATCAGGAATACGTGGAAAAAAACTACTATGACTATTTCAACGAACGCAAAGGGACGGTGAGCGAATTCCTCAAAGGAATAAAGCCGATAGAAGCTCTTGTTCTGAGGCACAGTGAAACAGGCCAGGAGATCCTCACTGTTCACGGGCACCAGGGGGATTTCGCGAATGACCAGTCCTGGATGATTTCGATGTTTTCATTGAAGTACTTCTGGAGGTTCATCCACTCATTCGGTTTCAGGAACCCGGGCAGTCCTGTAGCAAATGTGAACAAACGGCACAAGATAGAGAAGAACTACAGCAAATGGATCGATAAAAACAGGATGATGCTGATCTGCGGGCATACCCACAGGTTCAAATATCCGAAGGAAAACGATCTTCCTTACTTCAATACAGGATGCTGCATTTACCCCACAAGCATCACTGCAATTGAAATTGCAGAGGGAAGTATTCAGCTGGTGAGATGGCGAACACTGCCAAATCAGCAGGGGTATATTGAGATAACCAGAGATGTAATGAGAGGCCCGGATCCTATTAAAAAGTTTGACCTTAGGCAAAATAACGAAAAAAAACAAGAGGCTTTGACATATGAATAAAAAACCTTATCTATTTAAGGTTTTGAACTGACTGTAATCTATGTGTTTCTTGTAGTAATACAACGCTAAAATATCCCCTGCAAGCAGCAGGGTCAGAATTATGCCGGTAAATGGCCTGATGGAATTGCAAATCAAACAAAAAAATGGACACTGTGCTGGAAAAAGCGTATAATCTATTTTTGGGGCCATAAGGTCTTAAAAATATTTGACATTAAAAAATGAGGAATATATATTAGGGGGAAAGAAATTGGAAGGTGCAATGATATTTGTTTTAGGGGCATTAAAAATAACGCTCCTTGACCTTACTTTGAGCGGTGACAATGTTGGAATAATAGCCCTTGCAACCAAGAATCTGCCTGATAAACTGGCAAAAAAAGCAAGCTGTCTGGGCATATCAGCAGCTGTTATATTGAGCATTGTATTTGCATGCTTCGTAACATCGATAATGTCACTGGACTGGCTTCACATCAAGCTATTGGGCGGACTTATCCTTGCAAAAATTACCTGGAGCTTTGTAGTTCATAATGAAGAAGACGAGGAAGGCAGCGCAAAAGCTTCATCTAAATTCTGGGAAGCAGTTGCGATCATAATAGTTGCAGATATAAGCATGAGACTTGACAATGTGCTTGCTATTGCAGCAGCAGCAAACGGACATATAGGACTCATAATATTCGGAGTAGCATTGAACATTCCTATCCTGATTTTCGGAAGCCGGTTTGTTGGAAACCTAATGAAGAAGCACAAGATTGTCATTTATATTGGAGGAGCTGTGTTGGCACATACTTCTATAGCTATGATTTTCGAGGATGCTCTGCTTAACCCGTTCATCCCTAACTTTGCAGCAATTGCAGTACCTTACATAGTTGCAGCTGCAGTTATGTTTTATGGATACTCTGCAATCAAAAAAACAAAAGCGGAAGAAGAGCTGGAATTATCTGCCTCCTTAGATGAAAGCGCATCATAATTAGTTATAGTAAAAAAAGATGAAATCTGTATTACAGGCTTCATCTTTTTTATATATTCAATTATTTTTTTCAAGTGCCTTTTCGAAAACATTCTTTATGATTTCCTTGCTAGGAACACCCTCGAAGATTTTGTCGTCATCGACGTAAAAAGTTGGAACATAGTAGTAGTCATATTTTCTTGCCGCTTCAGGTTCCCTCTCCTCGTCGATTATTTTAATTTCAATTTTTGAATAGCTGGGATTCTCCTTCTTCAGCTCATCTATCCATGATAGAGCTCTTCTGCAGTGAGGACACCAGCTGGTGACCAGAACAAATACAATACCCATTATAACCAACTCCTTCCGAAATGCGAAATTTTACTCATTATACCACAGCAAATCTTAAAATATGTATTTATAAATCAGAGGAAATATATTAAAATTACAGTAGCGTTAACAATAGATAGGACAGGAGGATCAAGTTTTATGGCAATTAAAAGAAGCAGCGGCATACTCATGCATGTATCCTCGCTCCCCGGCGATTACGGCATAGGTACCTTCGGAAAATCAGCATACAATTTCATGGATTTCTTACAGAAAGCAGGGCAGAAATACTGGCAGATACTGCCTCTGAATCCCGTGGGAACAGGGAATTCACCATATTCAGGATGTTCAGCATTTGCTGGTAACCCTCTTTTCATAGACCTTGAAATTCTTGAAAAGGAGGGCCTGCTTTCAGGCGGGGACTACAAGAACCTGGATTTCGGGAAGGACCCTTTGAGGGTAGATTTTGAAGAGCTAAGAAAAAGTAAAATGCTCGCACTGGGAAGGGCTTTTGAAAACAGCAAAAAGATCCGGCTTGAAGGTTTTGAACGTTTCAGAACTGACAATGCCTACTGGCTTCAGGAATATGCGGAATTCATGGCCTTCTCGGATTACTTTAACAGGCCGCTTCAGCAGTGGGATATAGGGGTCAGAAAAGGACTGCAGGATTCAATTGACGAATATTCCGGGCTGATAGACAGAGAACAGGTAGATTTTTATATCTTCATTCAGTATATATTTGACAGACAGTGGTTGAGCCTCAAGAGGTATGCAAACGAAAAAGGTATAAGGATTTTCGGGGACATTCCGGTATATGTTTCAATGGACAGTTCCGATGTCTGGTCTCATCCAGAGATATTCGATATAGACTCAGACCTTCAGGCAGCATGCGTTTCAGGCTGTCCGCCTGATGCTTTTGCACCAGAAGGGCAGCGGTGGGGGAACCCTCTTTACAGGTGGGATTACCTGGAAAGTACAGGTTTCGACTGGTGGGTAAAAAGAATCAAAAGGAATATGGAGCTTTACGATGTATTGAGGATAGACCACTTCAGGGGGTTGGAATCCTACTACTCAATACCATGCCGATGCGAGAATGCTATTGAAGGGGAATGGATCAAAGGCCCCGGAACGGCACTGTTCGATGCAGTTAAAAAAGAGTTTGGCAATCCGGACATTGTTCTGGAAGATCTGGGCTTCATAACACAGGAAGTTAGGGTTCTGAAGGACCATACGGGTTATCCTGGTATGAAGATTTTTGAGTTTGCATTCTTCGATACAATGGAGAATCCTGATCTGCCTCATAACTGCAGCGAAAACTCAGTAATATATATAGGTACCCACGACAACGACACAGCACTGGGATGGATCAGAAATTCCAGCGAGTATGTAAGGCAGTTTGCAATGTGGTATGTAGATGAATACGATGAACGCGAATTCGTCTGGAAGTGCATAGACAAGGTCATGGGATCCGCATGCAAACTTGCGGTTTTTCAGATGCAGGATTTTCTGGGACTAGGCAGTGAAGCCAGGATGAACATCCCGGGTAAAGCTAAGGGAAGCTGGGAGATAAGGATTGAGAAAGGCTTCATGAGAGAGGATCTGGCAGATAGGATATACGGCTTGACAAAAAAGAACAACAGATAAAAGGATAAAATGTCAGTCAATTCTGACAAATCCGTTGTAACCGAACTGAGAATGTGATATATTTTTGGTATAAACAACTTTTTGTTGAGAACGGACAACGTTACAACATAATAAAAGGGAGGATAAATTATGGCAGTTGTTAAAGTGATCGAGATTATTGCAGAATCCAGCGAGGGCTGGGATGCCGCAGCCAAGGAAGCAGTCAAAGAGGCAGCCAAGACATTATCCGGTATTCAGAGCATTTACATCGAAAACATGCAGGGAATCGTAGAAGGCGACAAGATAGTTAAATATCGCGTGAACGCAAAAGTATCGTTCTTAGTGCAAGACTGATAGCAGGCGGGTGCCCCCATATTCGGAGGCACTCTTTAATATGTATCGTAATTTTTTTGCAAAATATCAGTAGACCATCAGCGGGACGCCTGACTTTTAAGCATCGCTGCCCCGATTATTCCTGCATCATTGCCAAGCTCCGCAGCCTTCAGCTTCGGCTGAGGCAGGTTACTTCCGCCGTATACTCCTGCAGATACAAGCTGCTGGAGCGGCTTTAGGAAATATTTGCCCTGATGAGACACTCCTCCTCCGATAACAACAACCTCGGGCATAAGAATATTGATCAGGTTGATCAGGCCTTCCGAAACATAACGGATATACTGGTTTACAACTCTAACAGCTGCTTCGTCGCCCCGTCTGGCTGCATCGAAAGCTGTTTTTCCGTCTATCCTGGATATGTCGCCTGAGGATAGTCTGTTTATGAGAGATAAGGGAACATCCGCCGCAGCTTTCCTCGTCTGCCTGACCAGCGCTGTTCCTGAAGCGTAGTTTTCCCAGCAGCCTTTTCTTCCACAGCTGCACTGTTCACCGTCTCGGTCAATGACCATGTGCCCGGCCTCTCCCGCCGCATGGTTAAAACCTCCATAAAGCTTTCTCCCTATGATAATTCCGCAGCCGATTCCCGTGCCCAAAGTTACTGTGACTGATTGCTCAGAGTCCTTTGCTGCCCCAGCTATACTTTCTGCCAGCGCGGCGCAGTTTGCATCATTATCAAGGAATACAGGAAGACCAATGTTCTTCTGGATTTCAGAACTGAGAGGCACATCCCTGAAGTTGAGGCTGCTGCAGTATAGGATTAGGCCTTTGCTGCGGTCAGCGGCTCCAGGGCTTCCTATACCTATGCTTTCCACCTGCTCAATGCTTGCGCCTCCACGTCTTATTACATCCAAAGCAAGGACTGACATGTCGCTTACTATATCTATGAAAGGGCGTCCTGCTCTTGTCGGGATGCTGTTTTTGAAAATAATTTTACAGTTATCGTCAACCAACCCTGCAGCTATCTTTGTTCCTCCTAGATCAATCCCAACATTATACATGATATTCCCCCGTTAATTTAATCTATTCCTTATAGCTTAATGGTTAGCGGCAAGGTCGTCAAGGGAATCCTGAAGACATCTCTCTGCATTAAAATCCGAAATATTATTTAGAATAAATGCGCATAGAGAGCCCATTTGTGGTAAAATAAAATCAGAATATTCGGTAAATACTTGGCGGGTGACCGTCTGCAATTGAAAGGAGGATGGTTATGTTTACCAAAATTATTGTTGCATCAGAATTAACAAAAGGCGAATCTGAAATTGTCAAATGTATGAAAGGCTTCAGAAAACTAGGCGCGAAGAAAATATTGCTTCTTAGATGCTTGAATCCTTACGAGATTGAAGCGAAAACTTCGTCGCTAATTACAGATGTTTTTGAGGGGAATTTTATGAAGCAGAAGGAGATCCTCATAGATCAGGGATATGATGTGGAAACCAGAATCGCAGCCGGCATAATCCGGAGTGAAATAAACAAGATTTCTGATGAAGAGGACTATTCGGTCATCGTTGCAGGCTTTGCTAAACACTCCATGCTCGGGGAGGCCCTTTTCGGGGGAGTTGCACATGAACTTATCAATACTGTCAGAAAACAATTGCTTATCATAAGGATTCCTGGGAATGCCGACGAAATTGAGGAGGGCAGTGGCGACGGATGCAATTTGATGAGTCACGTTCTGTACCCGACAGATTTTTCTCCAAATTCTCTCAAAGCTTTTGAGGTTGTCCAAATGATGGCCAAGAGCGGCGCAAAAAGGTTTACTCTCGTTCATGTCGTGAATGAAGCTCGCATCAATGAGGGAATTCCTCATCGACAGGTCGAATTCAGTACATCCGGTATGAATGCTGAATTGCGAACTGTTGCTAGTACTTCAGGCGACTGGCTCAAGAAATTAAGCGAAGATGATTTCAAGAAGCTTCAGGAACTGAAGGCTGAACTGGATAAAAACGAGAACGTTCAGGTCGATATCCAGCTGCTGTTCGGAAAACCTGCGGGCGAGATAAACAGATTCACCGAAGAAAACAATATCCCTTTGGTGGTTATGGGCAGCCAGGGAAGCGGATTCATAAAAGAGCTCTCTCTGGGTAGTGTGAGCCGGAATCTTGTAAGGCATTCTTCAGCTTCAATTCTTCTAGTGCCTGCTGAACGAAATCTTTAGTTATGGCAGCAAAATAATAAGGGAAAGCTGAGTAATATCAGTTTTCCCTTATTATTTTATTAATTATGTTTACTTGTATTTCTTCTGTGAGAATTTCCGCTGAAGTCTTTTCCTCGAGCAGCGGATTTTGTTGCTGATTTAGGTGCTGTTGTGGCCGATTGAATTTCTGGAAGATATGGATGGTTCTCTACTACCTGTATGGATTTCGAGATAACCTTTTGAATATCTTTAAGCATTGGCTTCTCTTCTTCATCGCAGAAGGAAATTGCTGATCCGGTTGAGCCGGCTCTTCCGGTACGTCCAATTCTGTGGACATAGGTTTCAGGAACATCCGGAAGATCGAAGTTTATTACAAGCGGCAGCTCCTCTACGTCTATTCCTCTTGCAGCTATATCAGTAGCAACTAGAACCCTTATCTTTTTTTCCTTGAAGTTGTTTAAAGCAAGCTGCCTTGCATTCTGCGATTTATTGCCGTGTATTGCCTGAGCCTCTATCCCTGATTTTATAAGGTCACCAGTTATCTTGTTTGCACCATGTTTCGTACGCGAAAATACAAGAACGGAATCGGTGGAATTATCCTTAAGCAGGCTTATCAACAGTGATTTTTTCTTTTTCTTGTCAACCATGTATACTTCCTGGTTTACTACATCGATAGTCGATGACACTGGAGTCACAGCTACCTTTACTGGATCAACTAGGAGTGCATCCATAAGTTTTGAGATTTCAAGAGATTTTGTAGCTGAGAACAGCATAGTCTGTTTTATTTTTGGCAACTTTGAAATAATTCTCTTTACGTCGTGACCAAGCCCCATATCTAGCATTCGGTCCGCTTCATCTAGCACAAAAAACTTGACATCCTGGAGGGATATGAATTTTTGCTGCATGAGGTCCAGCAGCCTTCCGGGGGTTGCAATCAAGATGTCTACTCCTGCCTTAAGTATATCTGTCTGAGATTTTTGTGACACTCCTCCGAAAATGACAGTATTTCTGAGACCTGTATATTTGCCATAGGAAGAGAAACTTTCGCCAATCTGGATTGCAAGCTCCCTTGTAGGAGCAAGCACAAGAGCGCTTATCTTAACTTGCTCTGTTTCCCTTGTCCTTCTAGGCTCCTTTCCGGAATAAAGAAGCTGCAGGATCGGCACTGCGAATGCAGCTGTTTTACCCGTTCCGGTCTGGGCGCATCCTTCAAGGTCTTTTCCCTGAAGTATTGCAGGTATTGAGCGTTCCTGAATAGGGGTAGGGGAAGTATAGCCTTCTTCTTTTAAAGCTTTTAGTATAGGTTCTATTATATTTAATGTTTTAAACAATATTTTTTCTCCTTATATTTAAAGTATTATTTTCATGCAATAAAAAACCCTTGAATAGGTGTCTATTCAAGGGCGAAATATTTTTTAACTAAATAACGTTAATATTTTCTGCTTGAAGTCCTTTAGGTCCTTTAACAACATCATAAGAAACCTTCTGTCCTTCTTCAAGTGTTTTGAAACCTTCTGATTTAATCTGTGAGAAATGAGCGAAAGCATCGTTTCCGTCTTCTCCTGTTACAAATCCAAATCCTTTTTCTGAGTTAAACCATTTTACTGTACCATTCATTAATGTGTACCTCCGGTATATTTATTTCTTAAACTGATAGAAATAATACACTAATAAAATCTCGATGCCACATACTGCTGTATTGGTACTCTTGAAATATATTGTGCTACTATTTACTCTAATTTAAGTTCATACTAATGATAACATGATTTCCGCTATAAATCAAGCTTAATAATAAGAATTTACTCATTAGCCATTTCGGATACAAGCTTCAATACAGCATTTACATCTGCAGGAGCCCATTTCAGGGAATTCAGATTCTCTCTCTTGAGCCATATAAGTTTGGCATGTTCAGCAGGAGTAGGATGGCATGAGACAATTCTGCACTTAGCGGTTATCAGGTTTACAATAATATCATCATATTCGTGGATGTCGTCCCTGAAAATGCTCTGGAATTCAATGCTGCATCCAAGTTCTTCCCTGATTTCTCGCTCCAATGCTTCCTTGATGCTCTCCTTCTTTTCAATCTTTCCTCCTGGAAATTCCCAGTGGTTAGGATGTGACATACTGGTGGAGCGAAGAGCACACAGGATTTCTTTGTTTTCGTTTTCTATTATGGCACCTACGACTTTCACAGTTTTTTTCATATGAACACCTCTCCTAACCTGACTCAAAATATCTGCTTCTCAAATTTAGATTAACATATAAAAAAGCCCGTTGCAATTTATTCGAAATTGAAGGAGAAATATAAGACGGGTAGAATATTTATAGTGTAATAATAAGGAAACGGGGATGATGAAAGATGAATTCAGAAGTCATGAAAGGCAAAATAGTGCTGCTACAGGGGGACCTCACAAAACAGGATGTTGATGCAATAGTTAACGCTGCTAATTCAGTACTGCGGGGAGGTGGAGGTGTTGATGGATCCATACACAGAGCAGGAGGACCGACCATAGATGAGGAATGCAGACAGATTATAAGCAGGATAGGCAGGCTTGAAACAGGAAAAGCGGTCATAACCTCAGGAGGAAACATGAGTGCAAGATATATAATTCATACAGTAGGACCGGTATGGCATGGCGGGAGCAGGGGTGAAGAGAAGCTGCTGGCAGATGCATACTTGAACTGTATGAAACTTGCCGCGGAGAAAGGGCTAGAGACGATAGCTTTTCCGAACATAAGCACGGGCATATTTGGTTTTCCCAAGGAGCTGGCAGCGGGGATTGCATATAATGAAGTAAAGGAAGCTCTTAAAAGTTATGACATGATAAAGGAGGTCAGATTCGTATGCTTCGATGACGAGAACTATGGTTTCTACCATGAGCTGATGTCTAAGGATAAAATGTGACTTCTATACTGCAAGGAAAGAGGCTGAGAGTTATTCATAACTCTCAGCCTAAAAACAGTCAGTTATTATTCAACAGGGACAACTATCTTTGCTATGAAATCTTCAATAGGGGTATCTTCATCTTCTCCGTAGTAATATTCGAAGTAGGCACCAGCTGGCTTCAGGTCAGCCTCATAGATCCACTTAAGTATTCCTTCATATGCCTTTTCTAACTCATCAGGGTCACCCTTGTACATAGCGGTTACGTATTTGCCTGCTGGAACGACGGAACTTCGTAGTTCGCTGTTTCCCTGGACTTCCATTGAAACAGGTACCCCGATCTCCACGTCAATACCACCAGCAACATCACTGTCAGGCATAGCATTATGGTATCTAGTGTACAGAGTGTCGGTTGCGGTTACCCGGTTGTCTTTAAGATAACGTTTTATTTTTTCGTTAGTTTCATCTAAAAGCTTAGGGAGCATATCTATTTGGACTTTAGTTCTTATAAATACGACAGGTTGAGCCTTTTTTTCTTGTAAAGAAATTTCAAACATATAAATCTTCCCCTTTCAAGCTGTGATTAATTATACCTATTTTAACATAGGTGAACGAAAAACGGAATGAGATAAAAGAAAATTTTGTTAATTGCGAAAGTTTACTGAAAAGGAAGGAAATCGAAGGGTCATGTAGAATTATACTAAGGTGAAGTTTTTTGTTGGAATTTCTAAATTTTTTTAAACAGGGGGTAATGTGATTATGAAGTCATTGAAAGGAACTAAAACAGCTGAAAACCTTATGAAATCTTTTGCCGGTGAAAGCCAGGCTAGGACAAGGTACACATACTATTCATCACAAGCCAAAAAGGATGGTTTCGTGCAGATTTCAAACATATTCATGGAGACTGCCGAGAACGAAAAAGAACATGCTAAAAGATTCTTCAAATTCTTGAATGAAAGCCTTATGGGTGAAATGGTAGAAATAAATGCGGCGTATCCTGTAGGCCTGGGAGATACGAAATTCAACCTCAAGGCTGCAGCAGAAGGTGAGTATGAGGAATGGTCAGATCTTTACCCTTCATTCGCAGCTGTTGCAGATGAAGAGGGGTTCCCTGAAATAGCCGAAGTTTATAGAAAGATAGCCGAGGTCGAAAAACATCATGAGGCAAGATACAGAAAGCTTTATGATAATGTGATAAATGACAAGGTGTTTAAGAAGGTTGACTCCACATCATGGAAATGTAACAACTGCGGATATATCTTTGCTGGAGTTGCTGCTCCGCCAAAATGTCCTGCTTGTGACCATGAGACAGCTTACTTTGAGGTGTTTGTAGAAGCATATTAAGAGATTTTCCAAATAAGAATGAAAAAGTCATGATGATCTTTGTTGAGCATCATGACTTTTCATTTGTGATGTTGGATGTTGTGTTTGAGGATTTGGGGACGGTTAATCAGCGGATAAAGCGAATTGCGAATAAAAAATAAAGTCATGATATTCTCCAATGGAGCATCATGACTTTATTTTAAATTTCATATCAGGATAAATTGTCTTCATAAATGAGTCAGGATACTCTTTATCGATAAACAACTCAAATTTTGTGTCTGCTGGGATATTATAATTTCTTTCGGAGTATCTTGCTAATGCAGTGACTGTTAGCAATGAATCGACCAATACAAAAATAAAAATTATCCACGTAAAAATCAAAGCTCTTTTGCTTGGAGTTTTTTTAATAAACATGCAAATCCGAGGATAAAGTAGTTTTATAATAATTGTTCCTAATACTGCCCAATAAAGAGAGAATTGAAGGCTTGTTCTTCCGCTTATATTTAGGAACAGCTGATCATAATGCCATGCTGAAGCGCCGAAAACAAGTTCAAGAAAGAGGCTGGATGCGTATTCATAGACACCGCCAAAAACAGCGCAGAATACAAAAATGAATGGAATGTTTTTATCGTGAAATTTGCGGGAAGCTATAATGCCAATTACAGCTCCTATTCCGTAAATCTGGCTAAAAGGTCCGTATACCATACCCTGGCGGCTATAATAATGTCCGAATTCAACTAGTTCATATAACATTTCAACAGTATACCCCAAGAAACTGAAAATCACGAGTGCCCAGAAAAGGAAGAATGGACTCAATTTCAATTGGTCACAGTTTGTGTCTTTAACGCAGTATTTGCTGTTTTGAGTATTTTTGTTTTTTAAAATCATTGTATGCACCTCTTAGATTATGTTCATCGGTGAAGAAAGTTAAATTGTATTAGCTGTGTGTAATTTGATTTATTTGTTTATTTTAACATAAATTCAAGGTTTGTACACTGCTTTGTCATTATTTGGGGACGGTTAATCAGCGGATAAATTATTTTGCGATTGAAAGTAAAAAAACCATGATTATCCTATAGTGGAGCATCATGGCTTCATTTGAATTTTAGATCAGGATAAACTTTCCTCATATATTGGTCCGGGTACTTTTTATCGAGGAAAACATCGAATTTGGAATTAGAAGGAATTTTAGAATATCTCTCGGAATATCTTGTCAGTGCTGTGACTGTTAGAAATGAGTCTGCTGTGATCACTAGGAAGACAATCCATGTAATCATTAATGCCTTTCTGCGGGGGATTTTTTTCAGCAGTTTGCACATAAAAGGGTAGAGAAAATATAAAATAACTATGCCGGATACAGCCCATAATAAGGCGGATCTGTAACTGACCCTGCCTTGGAAATTGAGGATATTCTCATCATAATGCCATGCCACCGTACCAAAGACTGACTCCTGAAATCGGCTAGATAAGTATTCATACGTTCCGCCTAAAATAGCATAGAATGAAAAAAGCAATACGGTGTTTTTCTTATCAATACCTCTTGAAGATAAGATTGCTATGACTGCGCCTATTCCATAAATCTGGCTGAAAGGTCCGTAAAGCAAACCTTGTCGGCTGTTTAGCTCGCCGCTAGTTATAAATTGAAATATCATTTCAATAGAATATCCTACAAAACTAAAGAAAACTAATGTCCAGAATAGGTTGTAAAGGTTTATCTTAGGATAGCATCTTTCATTGATTTTTCTGTATTGGCCTCTTTTAGGATTATCCCGATGTTTTTTAATTGAGTTCATTTACTGCACCCCATATCTTTGATGAATAGTGAATCCTTATAGTTTGCATCAGGCATGCGATTTTATTATTTGTTTAATTTTAACACATCTGCTAAGAATGTGGAAGATGAATTCGCAATCTTGCAATCCTGGACGGTTAATCAGCGGATGAAGTTAATTTGTTCTACCTTTCTATAAAAGGTGTTATAATAAAATCAAATAATTAAGAGACAATGGAGGGCAATATGGATCAGAATATAAACAGTGAAATTATGGACAAGCTAACGAAAGTATGCGTGTGCAAAGGCATATCAAGAGCATCCATAAAGAAGGCCATATCAGACGGAGCAAAAACCGTGGATGATGTAAAGAGGGTAACCGGAGCTGGTTCAGGCTCCTGCAAAGGAATCACGTGCACAGAGAAAATACAGGGCATTCTTGATAAGTTAGTGGACTATTCATGGAATTAAGTTCTGGATTTATAAACCATCCGGAACTTAAATAGGAATGATGTTTCGATAGAGAAAGGAGAGCAATTATGTGGAGGGATTATATACTAGTATTTGCAGAAAAATTTAAACATCCTGCCTGGGGGTTCAACCACTGCAACAGAGTATACAAAAAGGCAATGGATATCGCTAAGGTTGAGGGGCTTGTTGTGGATGAAGAGATTATATATGCAGCTGCGTATATTCATGACATGGGAGCCTTCGAACCTTACAAAATAGCTGATGTGGATCATGCTGAAAGGTCGGCGCAACTGACTGAAGAGACACTTAATAATCTTAAATTCCCTGCAGACAAAATAAAGCAGGTTAAAGAAGTTATTGAACACCATATGTTTTATGCAGAACTAGGCCCAAGTTCTGAGGCTGTAGTTTTCAGGGATGCTGACGTATTGGATTTCATGGGTGTTATCGGCATAACAAGGATATTGTCGATAGTTGGTAATGATGACTGGACCCCGAGCTTGGATGTAGCTATCGAGCTTATACAGAAATTCAGCGAAGAGCTCCTCGAGAAGCTCGTAACGAATGAGGCTTACAGGATCGGGACAATCAGAAAATTAGAGATGGATGACTTCCTGGATAGGCTTGCTGTTGAGACAGATAATCTGCAATATCTATAATAGGGAGAATTGTTTTATGGGCAAAGTATATGATTTTGAAGCTGAAATAAAGAAGGTTCCCGACATCGACGGGGCTTACGTTGAGATTCCTTTTGATGTTAAGGCTGAATTCGGGAAAGGCCGAGTGCCTGTCAAGGCAACCTTCGACGGGGAGCCCTATGAAGGGAGTTTAACCAAAATGAAGACACCATGCCATACCATCGGCATAAAAAAAGAAATCAGGGCAAAAATAGGCAAACAGCCGGGAGACACAATTAAGATTACCCTTGAAGAAAGGGAAAAGTAAATATTGACATTGACGTGACGTTAAGGTTTATTCTTGTCTTATCAGGAGGTGAGAATTTGGAGTATACAGTGCAAAAATTAGCCTGCGTGTCGGGAGTGAGTGCAAGAACCCTGAGATACTACGATGAAATAGGGATTCTAAAGCCTGCAAGGATCAATTCGTCTGGATACAGAATATACGGAAAAAAAGAATTGGATTTACTTCAGCAAATCCTTTTTTATAAGGAAATGGGATTGCCTCTATCTGAAACAAAGGAAATAATGGAAAAATCCGGTTTCAGTAGAGCAAAAGCGCTGGCAGATCACCGCAGGAAGCTTCTTGAAAAAAGAGAGCAGCTTGATTTGCTGATTTCAAATGTTGATAAGACGATAGCGTCAATGATGGGAGAAATTAATATGGCTGACAAAGACAAATTTGAAGGTTTCAAAAAGAAATTAGTAGCAGATAATGAAGAGAAATACGGCAGCGAAGCAAGAGAGAAATATGGTCATTATTCAGTCGACAAGTCAAATGCAAAAGTTTTGGGAATGTCAGAGGAAAAGTATGCCGAGACTGAAAAGCTTGCCATGGAAATTATGCAGACTCTGAAGGAAGCCATGAAAACTGGAGACCCTGCAGGGGAACTGGCTCAGAAAGCGGCAAGCCTCCATAAACAATGGCTTATGAATTACTGGGAAAACTATTCGAAAGATGCCCACGCAGGGCTTGCGAATATGTATGTGGCTGACGAAAGGTTCAAAGCCTATTACGACAAGGACCAACAAGGCACTGCGGAATTCCTGAGGGATGCGTTGCTGGTGTTCACAGGGAAAGCTTAGAGCTTAGGGACGTTTAATCAGCAGAGTTAGTTGATGAATAGAATCTCCTTGGTTGGGAATGATAGTAACATATCATTCCGCCAAGGAGGTTTTTTTATGCCAAGAACTGCCAGAGAAAAGACCCCAGATGCAATGTACCACATAATGTCCAGGAGCATAAGCGAGCTGGACCTGTTCAGGGATGACGAAGACAAGAAAAAGTACATGAGGATTGTCAAACGCTACAAGGAAAAATACAAAATAAGAATCTATGCTTACTGCCTAATGGATAACCACAGCCATCTTATTATAGATGTTAATGGCGCTGACATTTCTAAGGTCATGCAGGGAATTAACCTAAGCTATGCGAGATATTACAACAAAAAATATCGCAGACACGGACATTTGTTCCAGGACAGATTCAAGAGTATAATCATACGAAACAACGGCTACTTAATGAGGCTATCGGCATATATCCACAATAACCCTTATTCATTGGAGGAGTACAAAAACTGCATAGAAAAGTACGAATATTCCAGCCTAGGAATATATCTAGGCTCCCGGCGAGATCGATTAAAAATTGTGGACAAAGACTACCTGCTTGGACTTTTTAGCAATAGGAAAGCCAACGCAGTAAAGCAATATTTTGAGTTCATGAGAAATTACAGCGACGAGAGTATGAGCAGGGAAGTTGAATTCATGGATGAAGGAACCGAGTATGTCAGCTCAAGGAGTATCCTTTATAGAGACTGCTCAATTGAAAAGATTGAGAAATTTTTAAAAGAAAGAATCAATGCAACGGAAGCTGTGCTGCTTTTGAGGAATTCCACTAAGACAGTTGAGCAGAGGGCCATTTTTGCATTGTTTTTGAGGTGTTTCTGCAATTACAGTAATAAGGGCATATGCGCTGTGATAGGAAACATTTCACAGTCGAGGGTTTCCATGCTTTGCTCACTAGGGCTGGATCTTGTGCGGGAAAAAGCTGAGTATATTGGTCTTATGGCTGAGTTTAAAGCTTTATGTAGCTAATAAAGTATATTATATAAAAAAATAGCATTATTATGAAAAGGGGACAAGTATGCCCTTTTTTGCGTTTAAGAAGAATGTTCCGTAAAATAGCAAGTTCCACATGAAGAAATCGAGGGGCTTGTCATCATTTTGAGTAAAAAAGGCTAAATCTATGATTTTGCTGATTGATATTCTAACTTCAACCGCTGAATAACCGTCCCCAAAACCACCCAAAACCAGATAATTCAAACCATGTAACATAGGTTACCGAATTTCAAATGATTTCAAACTATAATTTAGTTAATGTATGAGAGAAGCTTAAAGCATAAAGCTTAAAAATACATATATTAAATTTAGGAGGTAAAGATATGAGCATGTTTTGTTATCAATGTCAAGAGACAGCAGGTGGTAAAGGCTGTACAGTATCAGGCGTATGCGGTAAGAAACCAGAGGTGGCTAAACTTCAGGATTTGATGATTTACACACTTAAGAGTGTAGCATGTTTGGACCTAAAGGCTAAGGAGAACAATATTGAGGTTCCAAAAGTTGACGAAACAATTATGAATGGATTATTTATGACTATCACTAATGCGAACTTTGATGCAGATAGATTTGTTGAAGAAATAAAAAAAGCGTTGGATTTAAGGGAAGAGATTAAAAAGGCACTTGCAGCAGCAAACACTGATGTATGCGCAACAAAAGATGTAGCAACCTGGTATGCAGATACTAAAGAAGGCATAATGGAAAAATCAAATGATCCTCAGATAGGAATACTTGCTACTGAGAATGAAGATGTCAGATCACTCAGAGAACTAGTTATATACGGAGTTAAGGGTATAGCTGCTTATGCAGACCATGCACACAACCTAGGCTACGACAACCCTGAGATATTCAAATTCGTAGAAAAAGCTTTAGTGGCAACAATGGACGATACAATGACTGCAGATCAGCTGGTTGCGCTAGTGTTGGAAACCGGAAAGTTCGGCGTTGATGTTATGGCGCTGCTTGACAAAGCTAACACTGAATCATACGGAAATCCTGAATTGACTGAAGTCAATATTGGCGTTAAAAACAACCCTGCTATATTGATCTCCGGACACGACCTGAAGGACCTCGAAGAATTGCTCGAGCAGACAAAGGGAACTGGAGTTGACGTCTATACACACGGGGAAATGCTCCCGGCTAACTACTATCCAAAATTTAAGAAATATGACAACCTTGTTGGTAACTACGGAAATGCATGGTGGAAGCAGAAGACAGAGTTCGAGACATTCAACGGACCAATCCTGTTCACTACAAACTGCATAGTGCCTCCATCAGAATCATATGCTGACAGAGTATATACTACAGGTGCATCAGGATACCCTGGCTTCAAGCACATTCCTGACAGAGTAAACGGACAGCCAAAAGACTTCTTAGAAGTTATAGCCCATGCAAAAAGACTTGCATCACCAAAAGAAATAGAGAACGGAAAGATAGTCGGCGGATTTGCACATGCACAGGTATTCGCACTGGCTGACAAGGTAGTTGAAGCGGTAAAATCAGGAGCAATCAAAAAGTTCTTCGTAATGGCCGGCTGTGACGGAAGAATGAAGAGCAGGGATTACTATACAGAATTTGCAGAAAAGCTTCCAAAGGATACAGTTATTCTTACAGCAGGATGCGCCAAGTACAGATATAACAAGCTGAACCTCGGCGACATAGGCGGAATTCCAAGAGTATTGGATGCAGGCCAGTGCAACGACTCATACTCATTGGCGGTTATCGCACTCAAACTCAAAGAAATATTCGGAGCAAATGACATAAACGAGCTTCCGATAGCTTACAACATTGCCTGGTATGAGCAGAAAGCCGTGATAGTGCTGCTTGCACTGTTATACCTTGGAGTTAAGAACATCCACTTGGGACCAACGCTTCCTGGCTTCCTCTCACCAAATGTTGCAAAAGTTTTAGTTGATACATTCGGAATAGCTGGAATCGGAACTGTTGATGAAGACTTAGAGTTATTATTAGGATAATTATACAAAATCAGTCACCTCAAAGTTGGCACCGGAAGGTGCCTTTTTTTTAATCATTTTTTTGTTATACTGATAACTGATAAAGGTAAATATCTCAAGGCTTCTCCTTGAAGAAAAAATAAATGTAAGCGAAGTTCGGACGATCAACAATCTCTATCTTCACTTTCAACAAGGGAGAGGATTAATCATAAGCACGAGAAAGCAAAGTATTATACTGGCTGTATTACTTACGATATCTTCAGCTGCCATCTATACATTGCAAAACCTGATTTTCCATCAGCCTCAGAACACATTCTTTTATATGTTCCAGGACCTAGCATTTGTACCGGTTCAGGTTGCAATTGTCACTTTCGTAATAACCAGGTTTTTAAACATTGTTGAGCAGCAGAAGAAAAACAAAAAAATTAATGTGATAATAAGCACGTTTTTTACAGAAGCTGGAATGCAGATAATGACAGCAATGTCCGAATTTGACCGGAATCATACCGAACTAAGCAACATTATTAAAACAAATGATTTGAAGAAAAGCAATCAAAACCAAATGAGAGCTTTGGTGAAATCATTCAAATATGATATGTATGCAGATCCCGAGAAACTTATCGAGCTTTCAGAATTGCTCGCAAACAGGAAATCTTTTATGTTAAGTCTTCTTGAAAATTCAAATCTGCTTGAGCATGATTCTTTTACAGATATGATATGGGCTGTTTTCCATGTTGCCGATGAGCTTCAGAATAGGGGCGATCTCAGGAAGCTGTCTGAAGCAGATATTAAACACATATCAAACGATTTGCGCAGGGCATACCCGGCATTGATCAATGAATGGATAGGTTACATAGTTTACCTTCGAGATGAATATCCATTTCTTTATGAAGCTGCAAAAAAGAGGAGCCCATATTGTCAAGCGAATTAAATCCATAGCACAATTCAGGAGCTGTTTCGAACTACAATGTTAGTTTGGTGCTGGCTCCTTTTTGGTTACACCATTTAATGTAATAATTATGATAATATTTTTCTTGACTGGCTTGATAAAATCAAATATAATTTTATATGGACGTTGTTCATTTAAAATACGGCATAATTCATTACATATATTGGAGATGTTAAAATGCAAAAGAAAAATTATAAAATGGGTATCATAATGGTGCTTTACCTTCTGGGTATCTTTATGGGGGCTGTCGACACTGGAATCGTTTCGCCGGCAAGGACTATAATCCAGAACAATTTAGGGGTTAAGGACACAACAGGGATATGGATGATCACCATATATACCCTTGCATATGCGGCAGTTATTCCTATATCAGGTAAGCTGGCAGATAAACTAGGCCGAAAATATATCTATATTGTCAGTGTTGCTCTCTTTGGAATTGGCTCGATCATCTGCGAGCGGCAGCCTTAACAGGCAGCTTTACTGTCCTTCTTATTGGCAGGGTAATCCAGGCTCTCGGCGGAGGAGGAATCATACCCATTGCTACGGCAGAATTTGGGACGACCTTTCCGGCAGAGAAAAGGGGTATGGCACTCGGTCTGGTAGGGATGGTATTCGGTGTAGCAAACATAATCGGCTCATCAATAGGAAGCTTCATCCTGAAAATAGCCGGCAACAGCAACTGGCTATTCTATGTGAACATACCCATCTGCATATTCATTATTATAGGCGGGCTTATTATTATACCTAACCACAAGCTTGATGAAGTCAAAAAGATAGACAAGCTGGGAACTATTCTTATGGTGGGATTGATACTTTCAATACTTTATGGACTGAGGAATATCGACTTTTTCAGCTTCGGAACTTCAGTAAGGAGCATAGAGGTCTATCCTTACCTTATAGCATTCCTTGTTCTGCTTCCGATTTTCATAATTGTAGAAAAGAGGGCAGAGGATCCGATTATGAACCTATCTTATTTCACTAATCACAGGATACTTATCGTCCTCATTATGTCCGTCATAGTTGGCATAAGCATGATGGGCATGGTCTTCATTCCGCAGTTTGCGGAGAACGCGCTCAGGACGCCTTCAGGTACAGGCGGGTATTACGTGGCTATCCTGGGAATTTTTGCAGGTGTCGGATCACCGATTAGCGGAAAATTAATTGACAAATACGGGGCAAAGAAAGTGCTTATGTTTGGATTTTTAGTTACAATGATTGGAGCACTGTTCATAGTCCTTATTGCGACTAAATCAAATACTATGCTTACAGTAATAATAAGTCTTATCTTGATAGGTCTAGGAATGGGTTTCACAATCGGTACACCTCTGAACTACATGATGCTTGATAACACAAAACCTGAGGAATCAAATTCAGCGCTGGCGACTCTCTCTCTGGTAAGATCAATCGGAACTGCAATTGCCCCGGCAATTATGGTAGGGTTCCTTGCGCATGCGGGACTTACAGTAGGAGAAAAGATAATGAATATACTTCCTCAGCCATCATCACCTGCTATTATTCAGGTTGATGAACTCAACACAATGCTCACAGCAATGAAGTCAGACCCGGATACAGCGGACATGCTCAAAGATGTCCAGCTGCCGGATTTCAGTAGTTCAGGCAGCACGGAAATCAATATGAATTCAGGATCATTGCCTGATGACCTTCAAAATAGCATGCAGTCAGCTGATGTCACCAACATAACGGAGAAGGTTAAGGACGTATCAGTATATATGTTCGACAAAAACACTCCTGGTGTCATAACGGACATTGAGACGGGTGTGGGGACAGGCATAGTCAACATGCAGAAAGGTATTGACGGTATAATAGAAGGTGAAGATGGAGTTAAGTCAGGAATAAAAGCTTTAGATACTGCTATAGCCAAAATGAAGCAGGGAAAGGCAGGACTTGAAACTGGCATAGCCCAGATGCAGACGGCACTGACTGCACAAGATGCCGCGATATCTCAAATGAATGCAGCTTCAGGATCAAATGCCACGTCAACAATGCCGCTCAATATAGCTGCATCCAATCCATCTCAATCCTCGGAGGAAACAGGAGCAGAACAGACTTCGGCAGGAAACCAGGCTATCACTGGTGCAGCAGAAGCAATGCAGGCGCAGGCTGAAGCACTTGTCACAGCCAGGGCGGAACTTTCGGAAAAGCTTGAAAGCACGAAGGCCCAGCTGAAGGATCTGGAAAGTAACATTTCCGCACTGGAAGTAAGAAAAGAGGTATGAAGGATTCTCTTTCAAAGATGGGGGAGCAGAAAGCTGCTCTCATTGAAGCCCAGAACAAGACAAAGGAAATCCAGGCGGAAGTCCCAAAGGCGTTTGAGAAATCAAAGAGTGAATACATTGCAAAGATAGACTCAATGAACACACAGATTCAGGATACATTTCAGACAGTACTCAATGTGGGCTTCAGGCAGATGTTCTTCACGGTTTTTATAGCCAACCTGATAGGTTTTATACTTCTCCTCTTCTATAAAGAAAGGAAAAGCCAGGAAATTTAATAGGTTTGAAAAGGGAATCCTAATTGACAGGATTCCCTTTTGTGATTTATATGAAATTCAGCAGCTTCAGGTTATATACATCCTCTTCCGTTGTCCTCACAATAACTGGAGACAGATCCTCCACCAGAACCATCTCTATTAGGAACTGTACCGTGCCGCTTAAAAAGTGGCTTGTGTTTGCGGAGGCTGATTTGAGCCTGCTTCCGATGCTTATGTGAAAGTGGGGGAGAAGTAGGCCTGTTTCCGGGTCGCAGGCTATGGTGCCGCACCCGAAGGATTCCACGTTCTCAAAGAAAGCCTTTGATCCGAGCATCGGGCCAGAAGGATTGTCAGACTTGCCGCAACTTCCTACTATATAGATTTCGCTGAAATCCCCTGAGAAGAAGGGGACATAACCCTGCTTCACACAGTTGAAACTGCAGAAATCTTCCAGCTCAGCTAAAAAATCATTGCCGTGCTCGAATCTTATCATAAAGGTTCTTCCAATTTTCAATTCAGATGATATCAATCGATTCAGCTCCTTTCCAAAAATGTGCTTTTCTGTTAGCCGGCAAGTTCGTCCTCAGTGTCTGAGGCTGTCTCTTTTTCTATTATTTTTCCGACCATCGTTGTGTTTATATTTCCTCCGCTCACCAATGCCACCACGTTTTTACCTTCGACACCTTTGATCTTTCCTGAAAGAAGTGCTGCAAGGGGAGTTGCACCTGCGCCTTCGGC